>Ga0194131_10007285_pt1 | contig 14949 bp, 8 predicted proteins | sample TA2KigO120mmetaG_FD_148631 | JGI IMG/M metagenome (GOLD analysis project Ga0194131, IMG submission 148631) | Freshwater microbial communities from Lake Tanganyika, Tanzania - TA2015053 Kigoma Offshore 120m | ecosystem: Environmental > Aquatic > Freshwater > Lake | place: Tanzania: Lake... | reverse complement strand
CCTGGCCGCCGACGGCGAGGAGGCCATCATCCTCACCTACGACTTCCGCGACCCTTCCTACAACGGCCCGGATCTGTCCACCATCCGGCGGGCCCAGATCGAGCTGGCCCTGGCCAACGACTACCACGTGGAGATCGGCTCGGACCGCCAGACCAACCTGCCCGACCGCCAGCCGGTGTACCTGACCCTGAAGCGGGCCGCCGGCAACGTGCGCGACGGCTCTAACCTACGCCTGCTGCGCTTCGACTACGGCCTGCCCACGGCCAACGACATCGCCGGCTTCACCTTTGAGGTGCAGGACGTGCTGGGCTTCAGCTTCTACGGCGAGTTCGACCGCAGCCGGCAGTTCCGCAAGTACCCCAACCGCGCTTTCAACACCCACCGCACCGCCCAGGAGGTGGGGGACGCCTGGATGATGAACCTGTCGCGTCAGAGCTATCCCTGGTTCCTGTTTGGCGAGGCGTACAGCATGGACCACAACTACGCCACCACCACCCTGATCAGTTCGCCGTCCGGGGACATAGATTACACCGACCCGACGACCAGCTATTACGAGTGGGTCGAGGACAACGACGATCAGGACAGCAAGCCGGACTGGCAGCGGCTCAACCAGTTTGGCCCGGACCTGGACATCTTCCCCGGCTGGGACGAGAACAACGACTTCATCTCCGACTTCAACCAGAACGACACCGAGTTCCGGCCCAACTTCATCCCCGACTACGAGGAGCCCTTCCTGCGCTACAACGCCGACCGCCCGGAGTTCCTCTTCGGGGTCGATATGAACAACAACCTGTGGATCGACCGCTTTGAGAACGACGAGGAGCCGGATTTTCCCTACGACCGTAACCGCCGGGGCGGCAACGGCTACCTGGGGGTTCACCTCACCCCAGAGATGCAGTTGACGGTGGGGCACAAGCAGGAGCGCATGCTCTCGGCCAAGCGCGAGGACCGGGGCACCTACGGGCAGTTCACCCTCGACAGCGACCTGCCCGGCCTGGGCCGCTGGCGCTTCTACGCCCAGTCCAAGAAGGTCAAGGACGACATCCCCGACGACCTGGTGCAGTGGGTGCAGCCCGAGGGGGCGCCCGGTGCGCTGCAGCGCATCCCCGACCCCCTGGCCGCCCCGGACACCTGGATCAACACCGCCTATCTGGGCTTCGACTACACCGGCATCAAGGGGCTGACCCTGGGCAACAAGCTCAAGTACCAGGTGTGGCACCAGCTCCAGGACCAGCCCGATTTCCGCGAGGACTACCGCTTCTTCGGCATGATCAACAAGGGCGAGTACCCCCACACCCTGGGCCGGGTGACGCTTTCGCCCAAGCTCAAGAACGAGCTGCGCCTCGAATCGCCGCTGATCAAGAACGATCCCAGCCGCCGCGAGAACACCCTGATCTTCTTCCTGCTGGCCCGCACCCGCTTCCTGGTCCGCTCCGAGGTGCAGGCCGGCTTCGAGTACACCCTCTTCAGCCAGTTGCGCGATCCGGTGCCGGCCGGACTGCAGGACGACTTCTCCGAAGCCGTCTGGGCGCTGCAGTTCTCCAACACCGGCGACTACATGGGCTACAAGCTGACCACCCAGTTGGGCTTGCGGGCCAGCCGCATCGACCGCAAGGGGGAGGAGGCCTTCACTGGGGTCTCCCAGTTCGTCACCGTCTATGCGGCCATCCAGTAGATGGAGGGTGAGCAGATGGCAAAGCGGCTTCTGAGGCGGGTGTGGCCGGTCCTGGCCCTGCTCGGCATGGGGCAGGGGGCCGGCGCCCTGGAGGTGTACCGCATCGGCGGGGCGGATCTTCCCCGGCCGACGGGGGAGGGGATCAACTTCCACCAGATATCCTGGGACCAGGCCCTTGAAAAACAGGGGCTGGACCTGGAGGCCCTGGCCGCCGGAAGGCTGCGGCCCATCTCCATCGACCCGGCGCACAACATCGCCCAGAGCAGCGTGGCGCGGGGGGGCGGGCCGTACGTGCGCGTCAGCGGGGTGGCCAGCTACGCGGTGACCGAAGAGGCCAAGGCCATGATGGACGGGAACCCGTCCACCTCCCGCGAATGGGTGGCCACCGCCACCTCCGACGAGGAGAAGTTCAGCGGCCGGGCAGTGATCCAGACCAACCGCATCACCGTGGACCTGGGCGGGCTCTTCTTCGTCAACCGCGTCCGCCTCTTCACCCCGCCCGAGCACAGCGGCAAGTACCCCGACAAGCTCGACGTGCTGGCCAACCCCAGGGGGGTGCAGGTCCTCGACGACGTGAGCGGGTACGGGGCGGCGGTGGGGGTGGGTGAGCGGGTCTACCGGCTGCCCGAGAACGTGCGCGACACCATCGATGTGAGTTTCCCCCTGGCCCTGGCCCGCAGCGTCACCCTCCTGCTCACCCGCGTCTCGTCGCGGGCGGTGTTCATCGGCGAGGCCGAGATCTACGGCGAGGGTTTCATCAACGGCGCCGCGTACGCCAGCCAGTTCATCGACCTCAAGGCCCCGGCCATCTGGGGCGACCTGCGCTGGGGGGGCGTCAAGGACGGGGATGCCAGGGTCTGGATTCAGTCGCGGGCCGGCAAGGACCTCGAACCCAACGTCTACTGGCGCTACACCGGCCGGGGCACCGAGATCTCCCAGCTCGACGAGAAGGGCCAGCCCCTCAACGCGGGCACCTATGCCCTGCTCAAGCCCGGCGAGGCGGCCCAGGTCACCTACGATACCCCGAACTGGAGCTTCTGGTCGGCCCCCTACGACTTTGCCCTCACCGGCGGCACCCCGGTGCTTTCCCCAGGGCCCAACTCGGTGTTCCAGTTGCGGGTGGATTTCTTCCCCACCCTCCGGGAGGGCGGGGAGTTGGAATTCGTCGAGTTCAGCGCCACCAAGCCGCCCCTGGCCGAGGAGGTGCTGGGCGAGATCTTTCCCCCGGAGGTGCCCCTGGGCGAGACGCCGCAGTTCACCTACGCGATCCGGCCCACCATCCGCAGCGAACATTCGGGCTTCGACCAGATCGAGATCGCCGCTCCCTACGGGGTGCGCGGAATCGACGGGGTGCGCATCGGCGGGGTGCCCGTCGAGTACGTCGCCCAGCTCGCCCCGGATTCGACCCGCTTCAGCATCATCCTCCCCCGCCACCTGCGGCAGGTGGATTCGGGCGGGGTGATCGAGGTGCTGTTCCGGGCCCCGGTGCTGCGCTACAGCACGGCCTTCGACGGCTGGGTCCGCGACAGCGAGCGGCCCATCGAACTGCCCCAGCGGGTCAATCCGGGGGACGCGGCCACCGAGCTGAGCAGCGAGGTGCTGGCGGTCCGCACCTCCTTCTCCGACCGCCTGCTGGCCGACCTGGAGGTGAGTCCCAGGGCCTTCACCCCCAACGGGGACGGGGTGAACGAAGGGGTGCGTTTCCGTTTCAACCTGCTGCAGCTCACCAATGCCGCGCCCGTCACCCTGGAGGTGTACGACCTGGCTGGGCGGCGCTGCCGGGTGATCGACTCGGGCCTGAAGCAGAGCGGGCACTTCGAGTTTGCCTGGGATGGTCGCGACGAGGAGGACAGCCTGGTGCCGCCGGGGCTGTACCTGTACCGGCTGGGGGTGGAGGCGCAGCGGGGCCAGCTCCAGGAGAGCGGCACCGTGGCGGTGGTGTACTGAGGGGTTTTTTCACGAGGAGTCATGGATGAAGAGCATCGCGATTCCCATCCGCTACTACAAGGATTTTCCGGGCGGCTACGACTACGGCTACGAGACCCTGACCCTGCCCTTCGACGAATGCACCTTTCTCCTGGTCGATGTGGACGGGAAGACGCCCAACCCGACCACCGAGAACTTCATCGCTCCGGCCCTCCAGGCCGTCCGCCAGGCGGGCATGAGGGTGGCCTATGTCCACAACGACCTGCGGCTGGTAGCCGACCCGGGGAACATCGTCGGCGAGGTCTGGGGCAAGACCAAGAATCCCACCGGCAAGAACCTGCTGGCCGAGGGGTGGGGCCGGGCCGAATTCAAACCCGAGTACCTCGACTGCGTGGCCCCGCGGGCCGGCGAACGCAACTTCCCCAAGTGGATCTGGAGCGGCTTCCACGACACCTTTCTCGACCAGCACCTGCGCAGTTGGGGGACCCGCACCCTCTTTGTGGTCGGGTACAGCCGCCGGGCCTGCATGCACTACACCTGCGCCGAGGCAGTGGGCCGCAACTACCGGGTCATCCTCCTGCGGGACTGCTCCAACAAGGGGCCCGAGATCGAGATGCCCGACACCGTCGATCCCAACCTGCCCGAAGGCGGGTGGATCAACCGCATCACCCTGCGCAACTTTGAGCACCTGATCGGCTACACCACCACCTCGGCCGAGTTTGTCCAGGCCATCGGCCAGAGCGGGGCCCGATGAAGGGAAGCCTGGTTGTTGCGGCGCTGCTGGTGGCCGGGGCAGCCTGGGCCCAGGGGTACCGGGTCGAACCAGGGCGTCTGGTGGTGGAGGGCCAGGACTGGCGGGACTGGAACTTCCCCCAGGGCACCCTGGACATGGACGGGGTCCGCATCCGGCCGGTCTTCACCCAGGGCGAGGCCAACGCCGTGCTGGACGCGGCCCGCTTCGTGCGCGAAGAGATCCCCGGTGGCATCCGCAACGCCGGAACCAATCCCCAGCAGGCCCCCAACATCATCGACGGGGACGAGAGTACCTATTGGGAGCCGGCCGCCGGCGCTACCCTGGACCAATGGTGGGTGGAGATCGACCTGGGTCGGGCGGTGTGGGCCAAGAAGATCGTCGTCCGCTTCGCCGCCGAGGGGCAGGGGGACCCGATGCTCCAGTTCAAGGTCCTCACCTCCAACGGCCTGCCGGCCTTCTCCCAGAGCAAGTCCCTCAACTACCTCATCGCCGGCCGCAGCGAAGGGCTGAACAAGACCCGGCGGGTCTACGAATTCGAGCTCAAACCCACGGTGGCGGCCGATCCGGGGTTCGCCGGCGACCTGGTCCGCTTTGTGCAGGTGGTGGCCTCCGCCAGCGACCTGGGCCAGGCCGAGGAGTTGGACCAGGCGAGTTGGGAGGGGCTGGCCGCGGCGGACCGGGGCGACGTGCTCTATTTCCGCCGCGAGGCCAGCGGGGTGCTCCGCCAGGTGGACCCCGCCGAGTACGAGGCCATCACCGATGCGGGGCAGCGCGGCCCGGTCCGCTATTTCCGCCGCGAGCGCCCCCGCCTGGCCGAGGTGGAGGTGGTCACCGCCGGGGACAACATCAGCCTCGGGGCGCTGGAACGGGGGGGGCGAATCTTGGGCTACGGCAATTTGGGCGCCGAAACCCTGGTCATCGACGGGGATTTCGGCACCTTCTGGAGCGTGGAGGTGGGCTTTTCCATCCAGGGGTTTGGCGGCAACGAAAGCCTGGGCACCATCCAGGACCCCGACCGCACGGTGCTTTTCGACCTGGGCTCCTGGTACTGGGTGAACCGGGCCTTCCTGGTCTTTGACCCCCAGGCTTCGGGCGGCTCCTTTCCCAACTACGTGATCAACCTCTCCGACGGCAGCCTGGCCCCCGACGGCAGCCTGGTCTACGTGCCCCTGCGCTCGCGCGGGGCCGGCGGCAACGAGGACCAGAGCCGGAACATCTTCTTCCAGGACAATCCTTTTTCCCTGATGAAGGCCCGCTACTTCAAGATGGACTACCACATCGTCACCCAGTCCATCCGCTCGGGCATCCGCGAGATCCAACTCTTCGGCCAGGGCCACGCCCCGCAGGTGACCCTCACCTCGGGGCTGATCGAGCTGGGGCGCACCCCGCGCATCCTGTCCAATATCTACTGGGACGCGGACACCCCCCCCAACACCAAGCTGAACATCCGCACCCGCACCGGCAACCAGGTCGCCCAGGAGATCCGCTACTTCAACAAGAGCGGCCTCGAGGTGACCGAGGCCCAATACCGCAAGCTGCTCAGCTTCCAGCGCGGCGACTCGACGGTGTCGGTGATCCCCGGCAGCGACTGGAGCAACTGGAGTTCGTTCTACCAGCAGTCCGGGGCGCCCGTCACCTCGCCCAACCCGCGTCGCTACGCGATGATCGAGGCCACCCTGATCACCGACGACCCGGCGGCGGCGGTGGAGCTGCGCTCCCTCGGTATCACCCTCGAAGACCCCCTCGCCAACCAACTGGTCGGCGAGGTGGCCCCCCGCCAGGCCCAGGACAATGGCCTGAGCGAGGACTTCATCCTGTATCTGCGGCCCACCTTCCTGGCCTCCAACCGGGGCTTCGACCAGTTGCTGGTCGAACTGCCCCCCGGCGCGAAGGTGCGCCTCAGCGGGGTGGAGGTGGGCACTGAGGCCCAGCTGCAGGCCGGCGCCGGCAGATCCTATGGCTTGGCGGAATTGAGGCGGGTGCCCACCGAGGGCGATTCCCTTTGGGTCCAGTTGCCGCAGCAGGTGAGCCAGGCTAGCCAGGATATGGTGGCCCTGCGCTTTGAAGGGGCTTTCTACCTGGCCAACAACACCTTTGTCGCCGCGGTGGGTCTGGAGGACGCTGGGGAGCTGATCTGGCAGCGGGTGGACGCCGGGGACGCGACCCAGCTGGCAGGGGGAGGCGGCATGACGGTGCAGACCCCCTTTGACGCGGGCCTGCTGGGCAAGGTGGAGACCCAATCCAATCCCTTCACCCCCAACGGCGATGGCGTCAACGACACGGTGATCTTCACCTTTCCGGTCTTCACCGTGCAGGGTGGCAAGACCCTGGTGCTGGAGGTTTTCGACCTGGGAGGCCGCCTGGTCCGCCGCAGCGAGGTGGCGGTGGAGCACGCGGCCGGCCGGCAGCGCCTGGAATGGGACGGCCGCGATCAGCAGGGCCAACAGGCCCCTCCGGGGCTCTACCTGTGCAAGGTGGGCATGGACGTGGACGCCGACAACGTCGCCCAGCCCGCGGTAACCTCGGTGGTGGCCAGCGTCTACTGAGTCCGGCCGGCGCGGCGCTGGGCCTGTTCGAGGCTGTCGAGCCGGCTCTGGAGGCCGGGGGTCCGGGGGTCGATGGCCATAGCCCGGCGGAAGGAGGCCTGCGCCTCTGTGGGCCGGCCTAGTTCGAGGTGTAATGCGCCGCTTTCAAGCAGGGCGGTGAGGTGGTTCGGGTCCAGGCCGAGGGCCTGGAGGTAGAAGTCGAGCGCCTGTTCCCTCCGTCCTGCCTGGCGGTGGAAATAACCCAGGGCCAGGCAGGGCTCGATGGCCCTGGGATCGAGGTGGCGCAACTGTTCATAATAGGTGATGGCATGATCGCGCTGGCCGGCCCTGGCTGTGGCGCGCGCGGCGCTGCGCAAGGTTTCGAGGTGGTCGGGGTGGGCGGCGAGCACGGCGCGGTATTCCTCGGCGGCCTGCCCGTAGCGCTGGTCCTGAAAGTAGCTGTTCCCCAGGTTGAGCCGGATGTCCAGGCGCTCGGGGTAGCGCCCGGCGGCCCGGGCCAGCACCGCAATGGCCTGCCCCTGGTTCCCGGCCAGGGCGTAGGCCGTTCCCAGGGTGAAGAGCACGTCGGCGTCCTCGGGCACCATCGCCGCGGCCTGTTCCAGGGCCTTGATCCCCTCGCCCAGCCGCCGCTGCTCCACCAGGGCGGCCCCCAGATTGTAGAAAGCCTCCGCGTCCCCCTCCATGCCCATCGCCCCCGCCCCGCGGTTGCACCACCACAAGAGCAGGGGGATCCCCGCCAGCCAGGCGGCCCGCCATTGGCGGCGGCGGACCTGCTCGGCCAGCCAGCGCAGCGCCAGGGCGGCGAAAAGCAGCAGCCCAGGGAGGGCGGGCAGGCGGTAGCGGTCGGTGACGAAGAAGAGCGCCACCCCGGCGGCGTAGAGCAAGACCGCCCCTGCCAGCAGGCGGGGCGGTCCGGTGGCGCGGCGGGCCAGCACCAGGCCGGTCAGGGCCAGGGGGGCGACCAGGCCAAAGGGGAAGGCCAGGCCCGCCATCCACAGCAGGCCCGCCAGCAGGTAGGAGTAATGCCTCAGGTGGTAGAGGTTCTGGTTCCGGCCCACCTCCTCCCCGCTCCAGAAATTGGCCGCCTTGCCCGCCGTCAGCCCTATCCACTCCAAGGGCTGGGAGCGGATGTACTCCCAGGACTGGCCCCAGAAGTAGCGCGAACTCTGGGCCCCGGGGGCCAGTCCGGCCTGGGTGGGTCGGGCCATCAGCTCCAGCCAGCCCTGGCCGGGGCGGATCTGCAGGGTGCGGGGATAGTCGGGGTTGTTGCCCAGGTAGAAGTTGACCCCGTCGTTCCAGGAGATCAACACCAATTCTGGCCGCATGGCCCAGTTGCGCAGGGTGACCGGGGCGATGACCAGGAGGCAGCCCCCGGCGAAAAGCCCCAGGCGGGCCAGGCGCAGCCGGCGCTCCCCTTTGCCCATCCACAGCCACAGCCCCAGCAGGGGGGCCAGCACCAGGAAGGTGGCCACGTTCAGGGCTGCCGCCCCCAGCAGCAGGCCCGGCGCCAGCCAGCGCCGCGCCCCGTTGCCCTCGCCGGCCCACAGGGCCGCCAGCAGCAGGGCGGGGAAGCAGAGGGTGGCCAGGGAGGCGGGCAAGAGTTCGCCGTCGAAGGCGATGGCCGGCCCGTACGCGGCCAGCAGCGCCCCGGCCAGCAGCCCCACCTCCGGACCAAAGAGCCGCCGGCCCAGCCAGTACACCAGCAGGCAGGCCAGGGCCCCCCCCAGGGCCTGCACCAGCCGGGCAGCCAGCAGGAAATGCTCCCCGGTCCCCCAGCAAAGCAGGCCCAGGAACCAGGGGTACAGGGGGGGCTGCCAGAAAGGATCGGGGGTATAGTCGAACCAGTGGTCCGCGGCGATGAGGCGGGCCTGTTGGCTGTAGGTGTAGGCGTCCACCACCGGGGAGGCGAAGAAGGGGCTGTCGGCGATCTCCCACAGGTAGAACAGTCGCAGGGCCAGCGCCGCGGCAAAGAGCAGCAGGGGGGGCAGGGTTTTTTTCATGGCAGAGGGGGCAGTGAGCGACAATCATAGCGCCGCGGCCCCGGCGGCGCAAGCCGAGGCCGGGATGATGGGGCAGCGGGGGATCTCGGGGCGCAGCGTGCTGATCGGGGCGCTGCTGGCCCTGGCCATCAACGCCCTCGACGCCTACGCCACCATCATGATCCGCGGGTCGTACCTGACCCTCAACTTCAGCACCCCGGCGGCGATCTTCTTTTTCTTTTTGCTCTTCCTGGCCAACCTGATGGTGCGGTGGCTCGGCCGTACCCTGGCCCTGGAGCGCACCGAGCTGATCGTCATCTACTTCATGATGATCGTCGCCTGCTGCATCCCCAGCATGGGCTTCACCCTGTTCATCATCCCCAGCCTGGTGGGGTCCTTCTACTACGCCTCCCCGGAAAACAACTGGGCCCAGCTCTACAACCAGTACATCCCCACCTGGATGGTGCCCCAGGGGGACGAGGTGCGGCGCTATTTCTTTGAGGGCCTGCCCGCCGGGTCGCCCTTGCCCTGGGGGACCTGGGCGGTGCCCCTGGCCTACTGGTACACCTTCTTCCTCGCCCTCAGCCTGGTGATGATCTCCAGCATGGTCATCCTGCGCCGGCAGTGGGTGGAGCGGGAAAAGCTGGTCTACCCCCTGGTGCAGGTGCCCATGCAGCTCATCCAGGAGGATGGGGCGCAGGGCCGGCCGCTGCTGGCCAGCAAACTGCTGTGGGTGGGCTTTGCCTGCGCCTCGCTCCTGCTGTGCGCCAACGCGCTGCACGACTACTACCCCTTCCTGCCCAAGATCGAGCGCAGCATCTCCCTGCCCCTGTTCCGCGACTCGGTGCAACTCGGCTTTTTCCTCAGCCCCTCGTGGATCGGCTTCATCTACTTCGTCAACCTCGAGGTCTCGGCCTCGATCTGGGTCTTCTACACCCTGACCACCATCCAGCGGGGGGCCTTCAATTTTCTGGGGGTGCAGAGCAACGAGCGCATGGACCTGTACTCGCGCGAGCCGTACCTGGCCCACCAAGGCATGGGGGCGATGATCGTCTTCGCGGTGATCGGGATCTGGATGGCCCGGGGCCACCTCAGGGAGGTCTTCGCCAGGGCCTTCAAGGGCAAGGGGGCCGACGATGCCGGGGAGATGATGTCCTATCGCCTGGCGGTGGCCGGGCTGCTGGGGGGGCTGCTGGCGGTGGGGACCGGGCTGTGGGCCGCCGGCCTGCCGCCCCTCTTGGCGCTGATGTTCCTCTTTGGGGCCATGGTGCTCTTCCTGGGCCTGACCAGGGCAGTGGCCGAGGGCGGCCTGCCGGCCATGCGGCCCCCCATCATGACCTCCTCCTTTCTCATCTCGGGGGTGGGCAGTTCGGAAGTGGGCATCCCGGGCATGATCGCCCTGGGCTTCTCCTACGGCTGGCACTCGGAGATCCGTTCCTTCGTCATGTCCTCGGTGGCCAACGGCCTGAAGATGAGCGAACTGGTTCAGGGCTCGCGGCGGCCCCTCTTCTGGGTGGTGGTGCTGGCTATCCTGGTCGGGCTGGCCGGCTCCACCTACATGACCCTGCTCCTGTCCTACAAGTACGGGGGCATCAACCTCAACCCGCTCTTCTACGGCTGGGGGGCGGCCACCTACGGGCCCACCGACATGGCCCCGCGCCTGGCCGACGCGCCCACCGGGCCGCGCTGGGACGCCTGGTTCTTTATCGGGCTGGGCGGGCTGGTGATGGGTTTCCTGATGTGGGTGCGGCACCGCTTCCTGTGGTGGCCCCTCAGCCCCCTGGGCTACACCATCAGCGCCAACTGGATGACCGGGGCCATCTTTGGCAGCGCCTTTGCCGCCTGGCTCTTCAAGGCCCTGATCCTCAAGTACGGGGGGCCCCGCCTGTACCGGAACCTGCGCCCTTTCTTCCTGGGCCTGATCCTGGGCGAGATCGTCACCGCCGGTACCTGGCTGTGCATCGACTACCTCACCGGCCACACCGACAGCTTTTTGGGGGAGATGTGATGGACGCGGCAAGGCAGGAGCCGGTGGAGCCGGCGGTCTCGAAGGCGGCGGGGGTCTCGGCCCGCAGCGCCTGGCTGGGCACGGGGCTGGCCTTCCTGCTCAACTTCCTGGACACCTATTCCACCACCATGATCCGCGGCTCGTACCTCAACCTCAACTTCAGCGCCGCGGGGGTGCTTTTTCTTTTCTTTTTTCTGATCCTGGCCAACCTCCTCCTGGCCGTCCTGCGCCGTACCCTCTCCCTCAACCGCACCGAGTTGATCGTCATCTACTTCATGATGATCATCGCCGCCTGCGTTCCCAGCATGGGCTTCACCCAGTTCATTATCCCCTGCCTGGTGGGCTCCTTCTACTACGCCACCCCAGAGAACAACTGGGACTTCTACTACAACCAGTACATCCCCACCTGGATGGTGCCGCAGGGGGACGAGGTGCGGCGCTATTTCTTCGAGGGCCTGCCCGCCGGCATGCCCATCCCCTGGGATGCCTGGGTGGTGCCCCTGGCCCTCTGGTACGCCTTTTTCCTCGCCCTGGCCCTGGCGATGGTCTGCGGAATGGTGATCCTGCGCAAGCAGTGGATGGACCAGGAGCGGCTGGTCTACCCTCTGGTGCAGGTGCCCCTGGAATTGATGCAGCGCGACGCCTCGGGCTACATCGGCCTGCAGCTGTTGAAGAGCCGGCTGATGTGGGCGGGCTTTCTATTTGCGTTCGCCCTGGTCAGCATCAACGGCCTCAACTACTACTACCCGTACTTCCCGAGGATCAACCGTTTCGCCAGCCTTTATTTCTTTCGCGACACCGTGGATCTGAACTTCTGGATCAACCCGGCCTGGACCGGGTTCTTCTACTTCGTCAAGCTCGACATCTCGGCCTCGATCTGGGTCTTCTACCTGCTGACCCAGACCCAGCGGGGGATCTTCAACCTCCTGGGCGTCCAGAGCACCCAGCGCCTGGACCTCTACTCCCGCGACCCCTATCTGGCCCACCAGGGCTTTGGGGCGATGATCGTCTTCGTGCTCATCGGCCTGTGGCTGGCCCGCGGCCACCTGCGCCAGGTCTGGCAAAACGCCTTTGGCCGCACCCCGGCGGTGGACGATTCCCGGGAGATGCTCTCCTACCGGCAGGCGATGTGGGGGCTGCTGGCGGGGACCGGCCTGGTGGGCCTGGCGCTGTGGCTGACCGGGCTGCCGCCCCTGGGGGTGCTGGTCTTTCTCTTTGGGGCGTTGGTGGTGTACCTCTCCCTGACCAGGGGGGTGGCCGAGGGCGGGGTGCCCTCGATGCGGCCGCCCCTGATGACCTCCACCTTTGTCATCTCCGCGGTGGGCACCGCGGCCCTGGGACCGCCCGGCCTGATGGCCCTGGGTTTTTCCTACGGCTGGCACGCCGAGCTGCGCACCTCGGTGATGGCGGCCCTGGCCAACGGCCTCAAGCTGGCCGAGGGCATGGAGATCGGCCGGCGGAGCCTGCTGTGGCTGGCCCTGCTGGCTATCCTCGCCGCCTTCTGCGGTTCCACCTACATGATGCTGCACGTGGCCTACAAGTACGGGGGCATCAACCTGGCGGGGCTCTTCTTCGTCTGGGGGGCGGCCACCTACGGGCCCAAGGACATGGTGCCCCGCATCGCCGACCTGGCCGAGGGCCCGCGCTGGGACGCCTGGCTCTTTTCGGGGATCGGCGGGGGGGTGATGGCGGTGCTGATGTGGGTGCGGCACCGCTTCCTGTGGTGGCCCCTCAATCCCCTGGGCTATCCCATCAGCTCCAACTGGAAGACCGGCCACATCTTCTTCCCCTGCTTTGTGGCCTGGCTCTTCAAGAGCGTCATCCTCAAGTACGGCGGGCCGCGGCTCTACCGCGACGCCCGCCCCTTTTTCCTGGGCCTGATCCTGGGCGAGATCATCGGGGCCGGCACCTGGCTTGTTCTCGACTATTTCACCGGCCACACCGACAACTTCATCACCAAGCCGTGAAGGAGAAGACATGAGCCTGAAACCACTGATGTTCATGGGGCAGATCCAGGCCTTTGAGCGGGAGGGAGCCAAACACATCCTCGACCGCCTGTGGGCGGGGGGCATCCGCCAACTGGTGCTTGGGGACCTGATCCTCAGCACCGGAGAGACGAGGGGGCCGTCCTTTGCGCCGGACCTGGGCTTCTACGAGGGGATCAGCCGCAAGCCGCCGGCCCTGCCGCCGGACCTGGAAAAGCCGAGCCGGATCTTCGCCGACGCGGTCAAGGCAGCCGCGGACAAAGGCTACAAGGTCCTCTTCCACGATTGGGGCTCGTACCCGGCCGGCTGCCTCAACGACCCCGAACAGCTCAGGTTCGGCCTGGCCCGCACCCGCGAGACCTTCGCCCGCTACCCGGAGACCCACGGCTTCGTGCTCGACGGCCCGGAATGGGGGTACGAGATCGAGCCGGAGCACCGCAGCGACGTGTTCAGATGTTTCTGCGAGCACTGCCAGCGCAAGGCCGTGGAACTGGGTTTTGACCTCAAGGCCATCGAGGCGGCCGCCCTGGGGATGAAGGCCCGCCTCAGCCGGCTCAGCCCCAAGGTGATGCGGGGGTTCATGGCCACCCAGACCGGGCCCTTCGATGCCCTGGACCTGCTCCTGCAGGAGCCGGCCCTCTTCGACTGGCTGCGCTTCAAGACCGAGAGCATCCAGCACTACGTGGGGGCCCATTACGCCTGTGTCAAGGAACTGGGCGCCCACCTGCAACTGGCCTGCGGGCCGCGCCTGGCCGCCTTTGCCCCCCTCACCGGGTATAACTTCCGCCGCCTGGGGGAGGTGACCGACTTCTTCTGCCCCAAGCTCTATTTCTGGCAGCACGGCATCGATGGCCTCAAGGGCACGGTGTACCGCTACGCCAAGACGCTGATGGAGTTCAACCCCGGCGTGGACGAGCAACTGGCCCTGGATTTTGTCTTCAACCTCTACGGTTTCACCATGCCGGGGGTGTCCTCCCTGGAGACCCTCTCGCAGCCTTTGAACCGCGAGTTCTTCGAGCAGACCGTGCCCGCCGAGATCGCCAAGATGATCTTCCGCACTGGCGAGGTGGAAAGGCTCAAGCCCTGGGTGGGCCTGCACCACGGGGGGGTGCGCATCTCCTCCGACGAGTTGTCCCTCCTGCTGGAGGCCATCACCACCAGCGGCTTGCAGAGCATGATCTACTGGCATTACTCGGATATGACCCAGGACGAATGGCAGATCCTACAACGCTTCATCGCCTGAGGAGCTGAGCGACCATGAAAACCGCAGTGTTCGGGGCCGCCGGCTGGCTGGGCCGGGCGGTGCTGGCCAATTTCGCCGGCCGCCACCAGGTCCGCGCCTTCGACTACAGCCCTAAGGCGTGGGAGACCTGGAGGGACGTGGACGGGGAGTGGCAGGGGGAGACCGTCCACGGGGACATCGCCGACTACCAGACCGTGGACCTGGCGGTGGAAGGGGTGGAGGGGATCGTCCACATGATCCTCTACGCGGCCCCGTCGGGTAGCAAGGACGAAGATCCGTACTGGCTGATCTATCTCAAGGGCCTGTGGAACGTGCTGGAGGCGGCCCGCAAACACGGGGTGAAGCGGGTAGTGCATCTGGGCTCCTGTCAGACGGTCCACCCCAAGGGGACCTTCTTCACCTCCCAGGTGCGGCGGCCCGACTCCTCCCTCTACGCGGTGCAAAAGCGCTTGCAGGAGGAGTTGTGCCGCCAGTACCACGAGGGGCACGGCCTGTCCATCATCGTGCTGCGGCCCGACTATATCGTGGACAGCCGCCTCGGCCTGGGCCGGCACCGCGAGAAGCTGGGGCAGGGGGGGACGCCGATGAAAAACGGCTGGGTGTGCCGCCACGACCTGGCGCAGGCCTGCCGCCTGGCCCTGGAGACCGACAAGGTGGACTTCGACGTGTTACACGTGGTGGGCACCCCAGGGGCGTACAAGACCTGCAACGTGGGGCGGACCAAGGAAATCCTTGGGCTGGAGTTCAAGGGCGATCTGGAGCAGTATTGCTGATATGAAACCACAGGTGCTGCAGGTGGCCCGGCGGCTGATCGAATTCCCCTCGGTCAGCGC
>Ga0194131_10007282_pt1 | contig 14951 bp, 9 predicted proteins | sample TA2KigO120mmetaG_FD_148631 | JGI IMG/M metagenome (GOLD analysis project Ga0194131, IMG submission 148631) | Freshwater microbial communities from Lake Tanganyika, Tanzania - TA2015053 Kigoma Offshore 120m | ecosystem: Environmental > Aquatic > Freshwater > Lake | place: Tanzania: Lake... | reverse complement strand
GAACCTGCGATCATTCCCGCGCAAGCGGGAATCCAGCGACTCGCACTCAGTAACTTTGCTGGAATATCCAGCGAACTACACATCTCGAGTTGACCCAATACCCTCGGTTTCTTGATTTGTGACTGGGGTGGCCAAGGCTCGCCAGTCGATACACTGGCAGAGCACTATGAGGGCACTCAATACTTGAAAAGTGACTTTGCACGTGCGGTCAGGGCTGCTCGCGCCTTTCCTGCGCCGCTGTCCTCGCGCTGAGTTTTAGGCGGGTTTTTTCCAAGCGGCGCGCCATTTCATCCCTGCGCCACTCGAGGAAACGGCGCTCTAGCCGGTCCCGTGCGGACGGGTCGGCAGCAACGGCGGCCGGGATCGTGATCTCACCGTAGGTAATGGTCGCCTCGTTTCGATCAACGCTGACGATCTCGCCCTGATTGACGACGAGAGTCACACCGACGTTCGCCTCGACGATGGGCACGCCGTTCTCGCGAGCGCGGCTCAGCACCGCCTGGTCCTGGTCGGACGATTTCGATCCAAACGACGGAATGAGCAGGAATCGCGCGCCGTCGAGGACCGGAATGCGTGCCAGGTCTGGATTCCAGCGGTCGTTGCAGATCAGGATGGCGGCGCGGCCGAAGGGCGTATCGAACGCGCGACTGGAAGCTCCGAGTCGGTTGAACCACCACGACTCGTCGTATCCCTCGGCCAGCTGCATCTTGTGGTGCTTGCCTCGGATCGCTCCCTTGTCGTCAATGAACACAGCGCAATTGAAGACATCGTCGCCAATGCGCTCGGCGAACCCGATGACCAGGCACATGCCGAGCTCGGCGGCGAGCTGGCGAAAACGCCCGATCAAGGAATGGTCGATTGGAATCGCCACCTCGCGCATGCGCGATTCGGGAGCGCGCCCCTCGATGATCTCATTGACAACGTAGCCTTCGAGCGCCCCTTCGGGAGCGACGGCGATCCGGGCCCCACCGGCAGCCGCCTCGCGGAAAAGACGCTCCAATTGATCGGCGTTGCGTTGCAGTTCAAACTTGGCCGGGACAAACGAGATCGCAGCCACCCGCACTTTTGAGCTTGCTGCGACGGCTGGGCGTTCCTGGGCTGCGAAGGCCATACTGGCCACCGGCAACATCAGCCCAATCAGCCTGCGAAGGCTCTGGGCTGGAACGTCGCTGAGCCTGGCCGAGCAGCGGTGAACTTTCATCTCTCTCTTCGAATTAGTGGGCCGCTCGCTGGAGTTTCTCATAAACCTGCATTGCTTCTCTTGACTTTTCTGCTTCTCCTAATTGGCGGTACGCGAGGCTCAATTGGTAATACACTTCAGGCATGTTCGGAATCAAGGTCGCGGCTTTTTGCAATTCCACGAGAGCGTTTCGATAGTCTTGGCTTCGGTAGTACAGCTTGCCCGATCCCAAGCGGGCCATGCCGTGGTTGGGTTGCATCTTGAGAACCTGAGAAAGCAACTCGCGCGATTTCTGGTCTTCTCCGCGTTCGAAGGCGATCATCCCCTGATAGAAGTATGGAGCGGTTTGATTCCGATTCAGCTCCAGGCTGCGGCGCAAGTGAGTTTCTGCCAGGTCGTAGTCCTTGGTAAGAAACGCGCAGTAGCCCAGGAACCCGTGCCCTTCGGCCGCTTCCGGTCTCAGTTGGACATACCGCCTGAAATGCTGCAAGGCTTCTGCAAGTTCGTCGCTGTTTTGTCTTACCGTGAGGGCTTGAGCCAAGGTGAACAAGGCTTCGGGATGATCCGGTTGCATCAGGTGCAGTCGCTTCAGCAGAGCAATGGCTGTTTCGCGAGGTGCAGCGGCCAGCAAACTGGTATAGGCGAACTCGAACAAGAGGCTTGGGCAGTAGGGCGCCAACGCGCGAGCCTGTTGCAGATACTGGAGCGCTTTGGCCGATCTGGCTGGATCGCCCTGCCTGCGAGTCAACTTCGCAAGTAGAAGAAGAGTGGAAGCCGATTCCGGGTGAGCGCTCAAGGCCTGGAGAAGCGACTGCTCCGACGGTTGGCCGGAATTGTCCAAAGGCTTCTCTCGTTCAACTGGCAGTGCGTTCAGCGCCTGCCGGGCGCGTGCCGCCAGGTCAGCGCGGCTCTTCACCGTCTCGTTCAACGCGGCCGTCGTCTTCGCGTCAGGGATCTCCCGGTCCAACATCACCGGCGTCCGACTCGCCCACAAGATCTTCCGCAAGGTGTCTAAGTTGAATTGAGTGTGTTCGGGCAGGAGCACGTTCGATAGGGCAACCGTCTTCAGGTGGCCTCTACCTGAGCGCTGCATGAGTTCCTCAGCCGCCTGAAGGTTGTCTTTCCCCTCGCTGGAAAGCGGATTCTGCTGCATTAGGGCACGACCCAATTCATAGTAGGCTGCGCTAGCGAGCAAGAGGCTGGCCTCATCTGCCTCAGCCTTGGTCTTGACCCTTTCGGCGAGGAGAGGCATAACGCGACCCAAAGAAGCAATCGCTTCGCTCGCATCGCCCACTTGATAGCGAATCTGCCCAAGAAAAAAGTGGCCCAGGGGATCGGCTGGATTCAGTTGTACTGCCGAGCTCAAATACCGGATCGCTTCGGCTGCCTTTCCGGACATCGCGACCGAGAAACCCAGATAGAGATGAGTCGAGTAATGGTTCGGAGTCGCTTTCAAACCCTCTCTCAGAGCCGCGATGCCAGCAGCCACGTCACCTTCCAGGAGGTAAGCGAGGCCCAGATAGTACTGGCTTAAAGCAAAGACCGGTTTGACTTGGGCAGCCTGCTGAAGTTCCAGCAAGGCTTGGTCCTGGTGACCGGTTTCAAGATAAGCGCGCCCTCGAGCGACTCGCATTCGCGATTGATCCTTGGACGACTGGAGCATCCTGTCGAAGATCGGCGTGGCCTTCTCCGGCTGCTGCTTAAGATAAGCAAGACCCAAGGTATAAGCGATAGCTTCATTTCCCGATTCGATCTGCTGAGCCCGTTCCAGCTCCGTGGTGGCTTTTCCATAGTTTCCCTGCATGAAGTACAGCTTGGCGAGCACCAGGCGGGCAGGCAGCTGAATTTCAGCCATGGTCACCGATTCTCGCACCTCATTCACGCTTTCAGATTGACCGGAGACAAAACCTGCAGAGGGCGGAGCGAGCGATAACAGCTGCTCGATTGCCTGCACGCCTTCGGAGAAGCGTCGCTGAAACAGGTGGACGGAGCCCAGATCGATCAGGAGGGATTCAAAAAAAGGGGCGTTGCGCAACGCCTCCCGGTAGGCTTCTTCGGCCTGGTCGAACTTCCCCAATCGAAAACAGGAATCCCCTACTTCGTCCAGGCTGCTGCTCAGGACCAGCCTGAAGTGGCTTTCGGCGATTTCCAGCTCTTTGCTCTGCAAGGCAGCCAAGGCCTTTTGGAAGTGGTCTTCCAGCGACTGTGCCTCGCTGGCATTGGATTGCGCCGCCAGCAGGAACGCAAGAGCGACAAGTGGAATGCGGAGAAGAAAAGCCTTCTCCTTTCTGGCGACTGGCCCCATAGCGGAGACCTCGACGTTACCGCAAGATGGATCATCATAACCCGAACTGCGCCGCTTCGAGCAACTGCAACGGACTGCCTAGCCTTTCATCGATCGACTGCTAGGCCAGAGCGATCGCGAGCAAGAGCCAACTGATTGGAGGTCTCTGGCTGCTGGCGGCAGTCTGGTTCCAGGTCCTGCTCAGGTCGAACCTCGGCGGTCGGGCTACTGATCTGACTCACTCGGTTCTGCCAAAACGGCAGCGCTGCATCAGCAGGAGCTCCACCTGGGCGCCACGGTTTATGGTTGAAAAAAATGTAGCTTCGATCCTGCCTCCTGCGCTAGGTTAGCAATTCAAGATCAAGTTCCTAAGCGACCCCTCGCCAAAGCAGATGCCCCAATCCTGTCGGCGACAAAAAGCCTTGGAGAGGCAAACAACGATGCGCGTCGCAGTCGTCAAGAAAACCCGGCTGATGCTCGGTGGATTGCTCTTGTGGAGTGTTGGAATCGAGGCTGACCTTTCGGCATCAGAAGCTGCGCTCCCGCCTGCAGCCAAAATCAAGGTCGAGTTCTCCAAAGACATCCAGCCTTTGCTCGAGCTCTGTCAATCCTGCCACGGACCACAGCAACAGCTGGGCAGCTTTCGGCTCGACAGCCGGGCGGCGGCCTTAGCCGGCGGTAAATCGGGCGCAGTCATTCATCTGGGGAATAGTGCCAACAGCAAGCTGATCCATTTGGTTGCAGGCATCCAAAAAGACCAGATCATGCCATTGACTGGCCAGCGCCTGACGGCCGAACAAGTCGGGTTGCTCCGAGCTTGGATCGATCAGGGGCTTCACTGGCCGGCCGACCTCAAAACCACGCCAGCGCCTAAGAGCCAACACTGGGCTTTCCGCCCGCCTCTGCGCTCGCAAGTTCCCAAAGTCAAAAACCGTGGCTGGGTGAGGAACCCAATCGATGCCTTTGTGCTCAGCAAACTCGAAGGCGGCGGGATTAGGCCCTCTCCAGAAACCGATCCAGAGACCTTGATTCGGCGAGTGAGTCTGGATTTAACCGGGCTCCCTCCAACGGTGGAAGAGGTTTCGCAGTTTCTGAGCGATACCCGAAAGGATGCATACGAACGCCTCGTCGATCGCCTGCTGGCGTCTCCGCACTACGGAGAAAGGTGGGCTCGACAGTGGCTCGATTTGGCGCGGTATGCAGACAGCGACGGTTACGAGAAAGACCTGGTGAGGCCTCACGCGTGGCGCTGGCGCCACTGGGTGATCGAAGCGTTGAATCGAAACATGCCGTTCGACCAGTTCACGATCGAGCAGCTTGCCGGCGATCTCGTACCAGGCGCCGGACTCGAACAGAAGGTGGCCACCGGATTCAATCGCAACACCTTGACTAACCGGGAAGGCGGAGTTGACAAAGAAGAATTCCGCGTCGAGCAGGTGGTCGATCGGGTGGCCACCCTCGGCACCGTTTGGTTGGGTCTCACCTTGGGATGCGCGCGCTGTCACGACCACAAATATGACCCGATCAGCCAAAAGGAATTTTATGAGCTTTATGCCTTCTTCAACAGCGCCATAGAGATCAATCTGGATGCTCCGTTGCCAGGCGAACAGGGGCCTTACCTTCTCAGGAAGCCGGAGTACGACAGGAAACGAGACGCTTTGCTTGCTGAATACAAGGTGAAGGAACTCCAGGAAGAATGGGAAAAGCGGCTCAAGGATGCCGTTGCACATCCCGGGGGCAACGACAAGGCGGAAGACGATCTGCGCGGTCTGCTGGAGGTGGTGGATTGGGGAAAAGAGATCTTGCTGCAGGATCCAAAAAAAAGGTCGCCCAAACAGCGGAAGATTTTGACGGACCACTTTGTCCGCGCCGGATTCAAGGAGCTGAGCGCGCGGTTGGATCAGCTCGAAGATGAGTATCCTGGGCTGACCGAGGCTCAGACCCTCGCGGAGAATCCCAACCCTCCCCCAAGCCATGTCTTGATCCGCGGTGACTTTCGCCGCTACGGCGCGGAAGTCCAGCCTCGCGTTCCCGCAGTTTTGCCTCCGCTTCCCCAGGGCGCCTCGCCCTCGCGCCTCACTCTAGCCCGTTGGCTGATTTCACAGAATCATCCGCTCACAGCGCGTGTCACCGTCAATCGTATGTGGCAAGAGTTTTTCGGCCAAGGGCTGGTCTTGACCTCTCAGGATTTTGGAACGCGCGGGGACTTGCCCAGCCATCCCGAGCTGCTGGATTGGCTGGCCACGGAGTTCATGGCCAGCGGCTGGAACGTGAAACGAATGCATAAGCTCGTTGTCGAATCCGCCGTTTACCGCCAGTCTTCCGAGACCCGGAAAGACCTCGAATCCCGTGACGTGGAGAACCGGCTGCTGGCGCGGCAAGCGCGTCTGCGGCTTCCAGCTGAGTTGATTCGCGACAATGCGCTGGCGGTCAGTGGCTTGCTCAATCCGGCGATCGGTGGCGAAAGCATACGCCCGCCTCAACCCGCGGGCATCGCGGAATTGAGTTTTCGTGGACGGGCATGGAAGGAAAGCGAAGGGATGGACCGCTACCGCCGGGGGCTGTACGTTTTCTTTCTGCGCACCGTTCCGTACCCGCAACTGACGACCTTCGACGCACCCGACTCCCTAAGCGCTTGCAGCCGGCGTGAGCGTTCGACAACGCCACTGCAGGCCCTGACGCTACTGAACGACCCTGTGTTTGCTGAGGCAGCTCGTTCGCTGGCTGTGCGCGTGCTGCAGGAGAAAGCGGGTGGTGTGAACGATCGGCTGGAACACGCCTTCCGGCTGTGCTTGTCCCGTCTGCCTAGGCAGAACGAGCAGGACCGCCTTCTCAAGTACTACGACGAAAAAAAACGCCTTCACGAGAAGTCTCCGGATTTGATCGAGAAACAATTCCCTGCCGACGATCTGGAAGGTATCGACACTAAGGAAGCAGCCATCTGGACAGGTATCAGCCGGGTTCTTCTCAATCTGGATGAGTTCATCACAAGGAACTGAGCCATGGACTTCGAAGAATTGAAGCGAATCCAGTCGCGGCGCAGCTTTCTTCAGGACTGCGCTGGAGGGTTGGGCAGTATTGCGCTGTGGCACCTGATGAGGCAGGAAGGGAGAGCTGGCAGCCATGAGTCGGCAATCCCAAACGTAAATCCTCTGCGGCCGAAGTTGCCCCACTATACCCCAAAAGCGAGGAACGTCATCTTTCTGTTCATGGCCGGCGCACCGAGCCACATCGATCTGTTTGACCCGAAGCCCGCGCTGGCAAAGTGGGAAGGGAAATCGCTGCCCGATTCCATGACAAAGGAACTGCGACTCGCCTTCATCAAACCTTCAGCAAAGGTCTGGGCGAGCCCGCGCGTGTTTACTCGCCACGGCGAATGCGGCATGGAGTTTTCAGACTTCCTGCCGCACACGGCCGCTCGCGCCGACGACATTTGCATGATTCGCTCCATGCATAGCGAGCAGTTCAATCATCATCCCGGGCAGCTGATGCTGAACTGCGGGACACCGCTGGTAGGCCGTCCTTCGATGGGCGCCTGGATCACCTATGGGCTGGGGAGCGAATCGCAGAACCTGCCCGGATTCGCGGTACTCAGCTCCGGGCCCGGCTCAAGCGCTGGCAGCGGAAACTGGTCGAGCGGTTTTCTGCCGTCGAGTTATCAAGGCGTCCCTTTCCGAAATACTGGTAGCCCCTTGTTGCACCTTTCGAACCTGGAAGGTGTCAATACAGAAGACCAGCGAGCGACCCTTGACGCCATCAGGGATCTCAATGAGATGGCCTACAGCGAAGCCGGGGATTTGGAGATCGCCTCGCGGATCGCTTCCTACGAACTAGCGTTCCGAATGCAATCGGCCGGCCCCGAGTTGCTCGACTTTTCAAGCGAGCCTCCGAAGATGCTGGAGATGTACGGCCTCAACCGGGAACTGACGCGGCCCTTTGCTGCCAATTGTCTGCTGGCGCGGCGCATGGTCGAAAGAGGCGTTCGATTTGTGCAGCTCGTGCACAGTGGCTGGGACCAGCACAGCAACTTGAATCCAGGACACAAGAAGAACTGCGACATTACCGACCAACCTACGGCTGCCTTACTCACGGACCTAAAGCAACGGGGCCAGCTCGATGAAACGCTGGTGATCTGGGGGGGTGAATTTGGAAGGACTCCGATGGTGCAAGCCCAGCGCGACGACAAAGTCGACACCTGGGGCCGCGACCATCATCCCCTGGCTTTTTCACTGTGGATGGCAGGCGGGGGTATCAAAGGCGGCCAGATCGTGGGAAGAACCGACGACCTCGGATTCAACGTCGTCGAAGACAAGGTTCATATTCACGATCTCCACGCCACGATTCTTCATTGCCTCGGGTTCGATCACAAGCGGCTCACTTACCGGCACATGGGACGCGACTTCCGGCTCACAGACATCGCCGGCACCGTGAGAGAGAAGTTGCTGGCGTAGAGCAAGGCCAGACCCGAGAACGCTTTCAGCTCGGGCAGGGCAGCGCGGTGTAGCCCTGGAGCCTAGCGAAACCATGGGGTTGGCGACGGAACAGGGGATTCGTCCTGGATGAGCCCTGGAAATGCGACCGAGGATTGCATGGATTCCCGACGTCGCTGGTTGTTCTTGTCGCAATCGGTGTCGTCCTGACAGTCAAGTGCTACTTCAGCCGCGAAAGCTGAGGCAATCTGTGGGCCAAGGGAGGCCGTTGTCATGACCGTTGCGTTGCTGCCACCGAAACTCACTCGGCGCGAACTCTTGGCGCTCCCGGTGCTGTTTTGGGCAACGCAGCGCCAAGCAGGCGAAGGGATTCACCGTAATGTCATTCTGTACGGACGAGAAGCCGATTTGCCTTCGCCGATCCCGCTCCGGGCCGGCCCTGTAACTGCGATTTTTGACCCGGAGCTGGCGTTTCTGCGCTACATCCGGTACGGCAATGCCGAGATCCTCCGCGGTCTGTACTGTGCTGTGCGCAACAAAGTGTGGGGCACCGTCACGCCAAAAACATCGAATCTCGTCCTCCAATCTTCAGAGAGGTCCTTCAGACTAACCTTCGACGTTGACAACATCGAAGGCGATATCAACTTCGGCTGGCACGGTACCGTCAGCGGTGAGGCGGATGGAACCATCCGGTACGGGTTCAGTGGCCAAGCTCGACGAACCTTCTTGAAAAACCGGCTGGGGTTTGCTGTTCTGCACCCAATCGCCGAATGTGCTGGACGAAAGGCGTTCATTGAAAAATCGGGAGGACAAAAAGAAGAAGGCATCTTCCCGGAGGCTATCTCACCGCATCAACCGTTCTTCGATCTGCGAGCCATCTCCCATGAAGTGGCCCCCGGCGTCATGGCAGAGGTTCGATTCGAAGGCGACGTATTCGAAATGGAAGATCACCGGAACTGGACCGACTGCAACTACAAGACCTACTGCACACCGCTTGCCCTTCCGTATCCCGTCCAGCTCGCCGAGGGAACACAAGTCCAGCAGACCGTCACGATCCGGCTCAAGGGCTCCAGACCGATCCGCGCCGCCAAACAGCTCGAAGTGCGTATCGCGCCTGCCGAGACGTCAGCCGTCAAATTGCCGGAAATCGGCACTGCGCTGGCCGCAGACCAGCCCTCACTGACGAGCGAGCAGCTCACACGGCTTCGCATGGCCGAACTCAGGCACCTCCGTGTCGATCTCGAACTCTACAGAGATTCCTGGGAATCGGCGTGGGAGCGGGCTGCTGCGACTGGCTTTCCACTAGAAGCGGCTGTTTTTCTTTCTGACGACGCCGAGAAGGAACTGGAGCGGCTGGCTGCAAAGAGGGCAAAGATCGCGCGTTGGCTGGTGTTTCACAAGGACGAGAAGTCGACGGCAGAGAAATGGATTGTGCTGGCGCGCCGGTATCTGCGAGGCGCACCCGTAGGGGCTGGAACCAATATCTTTTTCACCGAGCTGAACCGGGAGCGCCCACCGGTCAACGCTATCGACTTCGCGTGCTATCCCATCACACCGCAGGCGCACGCGTTCGACAACCTGACGCTCATTGAGAATCTCGAAGGTCAGGCACACACGGTTCGCAGTGGCCACCGGTTTCTCGGCGGCAAGCCTATTGCGGTGACGCCGGTCACTCTTAAGGTGCGCTTCAATCCGGCGTTGAAAGGCGCGCCAGAGCCAACGGTCGCAGGACGCCTGCCCTCGCGCATCGACCCGCGGCAGATGTCTCTGTTAGGTGCTGCGTGGACGGTGGGGAGCTTGAAATACCTCGCGGAAAACGACGTTGTCAGCACCACGTTCTACGAGACGCATGGCTGGGCCGGTCTCATGGAGTGCGAAGAGGGCTCCCCAGCGCCGGCACTATTTCCCTCCATTCCGGGAGGAGTCTTCCCGTCATACCATGTCCTGGCAGATGTCAATGAATTCGCGGGTGGCGCAGTGGCGCCCTGCTCCTCGACCGACCCTCTCCGCGCCTGCGCCCTAGCCGTTCGGCGAGGAGCGAGGAGACGTGTGTTGATTGCCAACCTGACGGCAGAGCTCCAACAGGTCGTGTTAGACGCAGCGCTGCTGGGTGCCCGCCCTCGGGTTCGGCATCTTGACGAGCACTCTTTTCTGGAAGCGGTGAAGAACCCCGCCGAGTTCCGGCGTGGCCTCGGATCCGTCGTGGAACCGAGTGGTGGCAGGCTGCGAGTCTCGTTGCGGCCCTATTCGGTGGCGCGACTGGATGCGTGAGGGAAGCCCCCGAGAAATTTGGCTGCACGGGTTCATGGTTCCCACCTTCGTTGGTAACGTTGAGAACTGCCCATTTGATCACTTGATCAGGAAGGCCTCAGGTGCCCAGCGACTTTCTGATGGTTGCGCAACGCCGTTGGAAACTCAGATCAACAACGATGCAACGGCAGCTATCGCCCTTGACTCCTTTCGAACCGCCCGCCACGCCGCAAGGCACGAGCCTGTGGTTTGAAAGTCTCTTGCGTCGCTCACAAAGTGTTGTCGTCCGTGCTCCCGCCTACAAATGGCTCCTGGTTGGCGTACTTTTCCTGGTAGCGTCAATCAACTGCGCCGACCGCAACGCAGTCACCGCCTTGTTTTCACTTCTTCGATCCGACCCGGGCATGTCCGATCCTGAACGGGCTGCCAGCCATCTGGTTGGAGCTCCCTCGCTGCTGGTGTTTGCCTGGTCAGAGAGTCTCCTGATAGTGTTCGGATGTGCCTTGCTGTTCTTTGTCTTCCGCGGATTGAGCCAGGCGAACACTCATCCGTTGCGTTCCGGGTTGGTTGATTCCGAGAGGCGAGGTACGGCGTTTGGATTCTTGATTACGCTCGCAGCTTTGTCGGGTGGCTTGGGAGTTCAGGTTACGGGCTATCTGAAACCGGACTTCGGCCTGGGAATGATTTTTGCGGCCATCTCAGGGATGGTGATTCTTACGGTGCTTCTTCTCGCGGGCTGGTATCTGATGTTTCTGGACCGCGACTGCAAGCGCCAAACACTTCAGTCACAGGTGCCGTCATGAGAGTCTTGGTAACGGGAGGCAGCGGCGCAATCGGGGGCTACGTGCTTCGCGAATTGCTCCAGGCGGGTCATGCAGTCACGAGTTACGGCCGTGCGGCTCCAGTCGTTGAAGGGGCTCATTATTTGCCGGGCGACATCGGGAGCCTCGATCAACTCAAAGAGGCATGCCGCGGCCACAGCTCCGTCATTCACCTGGCCGCGGTGCCGGGCCCGGGACGGGCCACGCCGGACCAGTTAATCGAAGTCAATCTGATGGGCACGGTTCGGGTACTCGAAGCAGCCGTTCAAGCGGGAGTGGGCAAGGTTGTTCTAGCTTCCTCGGGTGCGGCGTCTGGGTTTTCTTTTCAAAAGAATGAAATCATTCCTCGCTACCTCCCCATTGATGAGGAACACCCATCCGAGCCCCAGGATGAATATGGATTGAGCAAACTGCTCTGCGAACTTGCCTGCAAGCGATACTCCGCTGCCCACGGCCTGCGGACCATCTGTCTGCGCATCAATCACAACTGGTATCTGGACTTTGAAGGAGCTTCGGCGGTTGTGCGGTCGGGGTGGGCTAAGGGCCTCTCTGTTGTCGACGACTTCTGGAAGAAACGGTATCGGAGATGCCTCCTGGATCCGGACGGGGAAAGGCCTGTCCCGGGCCCACCCTCGCCATGGAAGCTGTTGTGGGCCGTAACCGATGCTCGGGATGCGGCGCAGGCGTTCCGGTTGGCGGTCGAAAACCAAACCCTCCTCCATGAGGTGCTGGCGATCAACGGCGAAGACACCTGCTCGTTTGTAGAGACGCGAGAGCTCATTTCCCGTCGCTATCCGGCAGTACCCTTGAAGGCGTCCCTGGATGGATATGCTTCGCTTGTTTCTCATGAAAAAGCAACCCGTTTGCTCGGCTATCGGCCGCGTTTCACCTGGAGGGTTGGTGAGTTTCGAGACTGGCTGGATCGGACCGAGGGAACGTCAAGCACTAATGCGAAATCTATAGCGTAGAAAGAACCCTCACAGCAAGAGGCGGCTTGAACGGCTAGAATACGATGGCCTGGAGTGCCAGCTCTAAACCTCGTCTCATTCGCTGAGCCCTGGACTCCAAATGGTGGCTTTTCAGGCGGAGCACACGTTTATGCGTATGCAGAAAGAAAGGGGCGGCGGACCGCGTGAAACATAAGAGCGTTGTTGTGAAGGGCCTTCTGCTTTTGAGCCTTTTGTGTCCCAGCAAGACCAAGGAGGCTGATCTGGTCGGGGTGCAGCTTCGCTTTAACGATCAACCTTACTCGGCGGAGAACCCCGTGGTCACTCTCCCCGTCGGTCGCGCCAACCAATTGGGTTTGGAGGTCGCCTCCCATTTCTTGGCCGGTCGAACGCTGCGAGTAGTGTTGACTCGGATTCTTCCGACGGGGGAAGAGATTTCTGAGAAGAACACCCTGGATGAAAGCCATCGACAGTTGCGATTTGAGCTTGGGCCGATGGCGGCTCCACCCGTCTACGATTATGAGGCAGGGCTCGTGTATCAGCGAGGATATGGCCTGTTTCTGTCTTTGGAGGACGACAGGAACAGAAAGGTCGCGGTTTGGCAGTTCCATCAGAGCCTGGCAAAAGAAGCCTTCGTTTCAAAGGCGTCTCCCGGAATGGGTGGGGTAGAACTGCCGGTCAGGCCCATCTACCTGCGGGCAGGCACGGAAGAGCGAGTGATTTTCGATCCAAAGCTTGGAGCGCCAGGACCGTTGTCCCTGCGTCTGGCCCAGGGCGTACTGCTAGATCCAAATGACTTGCAAATTCAAGTTCGACTGAACCCGGGGGAGACCCCAGACCGGATGATGGGCACACTTAGGGTGCTTAGCGAAAAAGGAAAAGAGCTTTGGCGGAAAGAAATAGCCGTTCAGACCCAGGAAGGATGGCAGACCTTTCGCCTACAGCCCAACAACTGGGCGGTAGGAGACTATAGTGTCGAACTGCGCCCGTTTGTAGGTGCCAAAGACTGGCCAGACGGGCCCAGGGTCGTCTATCGTCGCCGGCCGATAGAAGGCGATGCACTCCTGGTCTCGCCTTTCGCTCCCTGGAAATTGCGGCGTGACCCTGCGCGGAACGAGATCGCGGTCACGGACTTTCGTAATGCTTACCAAAGATGGGGAACGAGTGAGCTGGATTCGAGCAGATGGGGCTGGAGAACAGAAAGCCCAGGCCAAGTGGCTTTGCTGCTCAAAGGCGATTTTACCGATGAACCTCTCACGTTTCGCTTTCCCACCCGAGGGAGCTACGCAGTTTTTGCCCGTTTCAAAGATGCCGGCGGGCTTATTCAAGTGGGTCGTGAAAAACTCATTCGCGCAGCCGCCGCGACTTTTTTGGGTTCTGAGACTTTCTTTGCCGCAGCCGATCTAACGAACGAAGAGATTCGCATTTACCCGGGCAGCCATCCTCAAAAGTGGAAAGACTCCAAAGGCCTTCTCGCCGCGCTGGTGGCTCTCCGGCTGGTTCCCGTCACTGCAGAATCGGTGCAGTCGTTCTATCGGGAGATGGCCAATCCGCCTGTGCCCATGATGGCGGTCGATGACTGGGCCGAGTATTTTGGACTGCCCTGGTCGCGACTACTTCCTGATCAATTTGCCAGTATTGTCTGCGGTCAAGCCGAAATAGGGTTTCGGACCTTGGGCTGGTCAGTGGGGCGATCCTGGCTCGAGTACCACAGCCAGTTGCCGCATGCCAAGCTCTTCCCTTGTGTTCCCTACGAAGCGGCCAAGGCCGTATTTGATGTCTCCGCCTACGACTATGGGCGGAGAATCGTCATGATCAACCAGTATGATCCCTTGAAAGAAGTCTACCAGGCCCGTGCTTCTTGCCAGGCCGAGATCTGGCCATGGCTGCCCATGCAGAGACACTATGGCGCGAAATCGTATGGCGGCATGTTTGCCTGCCCTTTTTACCGCGATCATCCCCAGTGGTGGCGGATTGCCAAAGACGGTAGCGATTCCATTGGGTTGAGCTTCTTTTTTCCCGAAGTGCGCAAAGAGCGTGTAGACATTCTGCTTGAGGTCGCAGAGAAAGGAGCGGATGGGCTGGTCGTCGGATGCGATCGCCAGGTTCCGATGCTGCTCTACAATTCCGAGATGGTGAAGGCTTATCGTCAGAAGACAGGCGTCGATCCTTTGAAGATTGACGCTGCCCATGGGAAGGTCTACGAGGAGTGGATCCGCTGGCGAGCTGACTTCTTTACCCAGGTCTTGCGGGACCTGCAACAGGGTCTCGAGCCAATCCGCACCAAACTCGGGAAGCGCATTCCAGTGGCCATCAGAATTCCCTCCGGGGGACTGTTCTTCAACTTGGCTCAAGGCCTAGATGTTGAGCAGTGGTGTCGGGAGAGACTCATCGACCAGATACAGTTGGATCCTCTGGAGGACTTGGGAGGACGCGGGCGCCACGACATCCGCCCCTACCTGGGCGTAGCTCGCCGCTATGGAATTTCCGTCATCGGGGGGATGGGCTCGACCTCGTTCCTGGTGGGTCTCGATGGAAACCCCGGTGGCTTGGTCCCTGGCTTGAAACGCGCGCTCGGGCTACTCCAGGCCGGTGTGGATGGCATGGACACCTACGAGACAGAGGTGTTGGCGCTGGCTGATTCCGTTCGCTTTGCCGTGACGCTTTTTGGGCATCCAGAGCGGCTCAAGAACTTCTTGAAGGATTCCAATATAGAAGCCTGCTTCCCCATCGATGCCAACACCGCCGCAGCCGGGCACGATAACCACTCTCGCTGGGGTTCCGGCTGGGACGTCTACGGCTACGGACCCAAGTCGCTCTAGGAAGAGAACGATGGCTGCATCGCTGGCGGTAATTCAGGCGCTGCCCGTCCGCTTTTCCGGGATGGCTTCCAGCTCGGCGGCGGATTCAAAGTTTCTATCAATAGTTGCGACAGTACCAGCACTAAGTGGTCTCTGCTGCATACTTAGTCTCAGCAAGTTGGAAGAAAGACAGAATCAGTTGACGAGAGCGCTGAATCGAAAGCAAGATTGAAAACAA
>Ga0194131_10007277_pt1 | contig 14964 bp, 13 predicted proteins | sample TA2KigO120mmetaG_FD_148631 | JGI IMG/M metagenome (GOLD analysis project Ga0194131, IMG submission 148631) | Freshwater microbial communities from Lake Tanganyika, Tanzania - TA2015053 Kigoma Offshore 120m | ecosystem: Environmental > Aquatic > Freshwater > Lake | place: Tanzania: Lake... | reverse complement strand
TGCACTGGGCTTCCTCGAACCCGCGCTGACGCTGACGCAGGGTGAGATTGGCCTTAATCAAGTCGGGCAGGCCCAACGAGCGGAAGGCGCGCGAAACGCTGAGCAGGCCGGCGTGCGCGCTGGTGGCTTCGAGCAGGGGACGCTCGTCCAGGATGAACGGCGTCTTGTGCAGCAAGGGCAAGCAAGCAGCCACGGAATAAGATATAGAACGTCTATATCTCCCTGTCAACAAGAAATCCCCGCGGGTGGCGCTTTTTCTATGAAAACCGAGAACTTAGGCGAGGATCAGGGTGACGGGCAAAACTGTTGACGCACTGGCGGCCCGTGGTTAGATTGCGCCTCCCTTTTGGGTTCCAGAGTAGCTCAATGGTAGAGCAGCCGGCTGTTAACCGGCGGGTTGTAGGTTCGAGCCCTACCTCTGGAGCCAGTTTTCCTAAGGCAAACGATGGGTTCCCGAAACCAGACACAGATTTGGCACAAAAACCCGCCGAATCTGAGCAGCGGAATTACGCGTAAAGGGGTCAGTCCCACATATTGACACCGTTGCCCTGTTTGGGCAGGCTTTGGCGCATGGCACGCAAGCTCCGCATTGAGTATCCGGGCGCGATTTACCACGTGATGAATCGTGGCAGCCAGCGTTGCAGCAGGCTGGAATGAACCTCGACCGCAGCCATTGAGCTTGTGAAATCAACTGTGATGAGCCAGACCCCGGGATCGATCCGCTCTCGCCGCCACGACCTCGACGCCCTGCGCGCCACCGCGATGTTGCTGGGCATCTTCTATCACGCCGCGCTTTCCTTTGCCGCGGGGATTCCCTGGATGGTTCGAGATGTGAGTCAGGCCCAGGGTCTCAATCCGCACGCGCCCAAACTGCGCCTCATTCGCAAGGCGTTGAAGGACGCCATCGCCGAGAAGGGCGTCAATCCGTATTGGCCGGAGAAAAACGCGAAGAGTTTTGAGGCCGCTGACCGCCAGCACCAGCAGACCCTTGTCTGCGCCCAGTGCCATGTCGAATACACCTGCGGCCCGGGCACTGACAAGGTCGTCCGCGATCACTTCCCGTGGGTCAAGGCGCGCGACTTGCAGGATCACTACACCAAGACCTTTGAATACCAACAGGACTGGAAACACGCGCTCACCGGCGAGCCATTGATCAAGAGCCAGCACCCGGCGGCGGAAACCTTCTGGGAAAGCAAATACGAGCGGGCCGGTGCGTCCTGTGCCACCTGCCACATGCCCAAACTCACCTGGGGCGGCAAGACCTTCACCTCCCATTGGATGACCAGCCCGTTCAAGTATCTTGATCGCCACCTCAAGGGCGACAAACAATTTGGGGCTTACCCTTGCGCCGAGTGCCACAAAGTGGACGCGGACAAACTCCTGACCCAGGCCAAACGGGTGCAACAACATGTTTTCGATCTCCAGCGGCAGACGCAACAAGCGTTGAGCGACGCGATTGACGCCATCGTCGCGGCCAAAGCGGCGCAGGAACGCGGAACGGCGGTGGACACCGGCAAACTGAAGGAAGCAGTGCGTTTGCACCAACTGGCGCATGTGCGCTGGGAGAATTTGGTCGTGTTGGAGAACAGCATGGGCTTTCACAACCCCGAGGAAGTAATGCTGGAACTGGGCAAGGCGGTGGATTTTGCGCGGCAGGCGCAGTTGCTCGCTCGGGAAACACTCCAGCCCCCGGCTCGTTGACGGGCGCAATCCCTTGCGCGATGCGTCGCGCGAGGACGCAGGCTCAACACGGCTTGTCCGCCATTGGACTCCGCGCACCCTGATGAGCGCATGGCTCTGCAAATGAAGCTCCCTCCAAGTGGATTGCCAGTAACCACGGCTGGCTTGCCGCTCGCGACCGGGCCGCCAAACATTTCGCAGGCTTGATTGCCAACCCGTTGCCACTCAGCACAAGGGGCAGCACCACCGAGCGTGTCGTGCGTCACGCTGCCTGTCCCGTGCTCACGGTTCGCTCCCACGCCGAAGCGAAATCGTCCAGCACCAAATCCCGGAGTCTCGCGCCGAGCATCAACCGCATCCTCGTGCCGGTGGACTTCTCCGCGCCGTCTCGTGAGATGCTGAAATTCGCCGTTGCGTTCGCGCTCAATTCCGTGCCTCGCTGGTGTTGTTGCACGTGATGAATCGCATCAACGTGCCGTCGCGGGTGGTTTTATGCGCGACACAGTTCAGAAGAATCTGTTTCTTCGGAAGGTCCAAGGCCTCCGACCGGATTCCCTCTCCTTGGGGAGAGAATTCCTCGAAGCCGTTCGCACGTGGAACCCCAGAATGGCCCCCTCACCCCGTCCCTCTCCCCCTCGTAGGGGGCGAGGGGGACGTTCTTGGGAAGCTTCCTTGGTCTGATCACCATGCTCACGCCCCATGAACCAGGGCGAGTCCGTCCCGGCGAGCCGCTCGACTTGCATGGACCGCGTCCGACTCGGCTCGCCGGGGACAGGCTTGCCCTACCGTCAGGTTCATGGGAAGTTCCCACGGCCAAAAAGCCGTGCACACGGCCCTTGAGCCGAAAACCGTGCGGACCGCAGCCTTTAGGCTTCGGCGCACTCTCCGGGGTCGAGCGTTGAAGCGGCCTAAAGGCCGCGGTCCGAGGAGACGGTTCATGGGAAGAAGCACCCTTACAGCCGAGATGATTTGAGCCTGGGCCATGTGACTGTTACGCTCGGCCGAATCTTTCAATCGGCGATCAGATGCCTTGTATGTCCGCGCGAAAGAAAGCCTATCCAGTTTCGACCAACAACAAGACGCGGGTCGTGGTCATCACGGCCGTGTTGATCGTTGGAGCGCTCGGCATTGGTTTCTGGAAGTTCAAGTCATCGCGGCCCGCTTCAGACGCAGAGAATGGTCCGCCAGGCGCGATAAAACCAATTCCGAGGCAAAATGACGCCGCGACCTTTGCCCAATACGCAGGGTCACAAAGCTGCCGCGACTGTCACGCCGCGGCCTTTGACAACTGGCAACGATCTCATCATGCGCTGGCGGAGCGGGCCATGGATTTGGCCCTCGACAAAGCCGCTTTCGATCCGGCTCGCGAAATCAAGCACGGCACTCAAGCTTCGCAGGCCAGCTTCACGGCCGGACATTTCCAACTTCACACCCCTGGGCTGAAACAAAACCGCGAGTCCTTTCGACTGGATCGCGTCATCGGGGTCGAACCGCTCCGGCAGTTCTTGGTGGCTGGCGAGCGCGGTCGTTTTCAGGTGACGGAACTGGCTTTCGATCCGGGCCGCCGCGAGTGGTTCGACGTGTTTGGCGAAGAAGATCGCCAGCCGGGCGAATGGGGCCACTGGACCGGCCGCGGCATGACCTGGAACCAGATGTGCGCCGGCTGCCACAACACGCGTTTGCGAAAGAATTACAACCCGACCACGGACTCCTACTTTACAGCCATGGTCGAAGTCGGCGTCGGTTGCGAAGCGTGCCACGGCCCGTTGAAGAACCACGCGCAATGGCAAAAGGGGCGCCCGCAACCAGCCAAGAGCGATCCCACTATCCGGCGGCCGGACCGCGAGTTGACCCTGGCCACGTGTGGATCGTGTCACGCGCGCCGCGGCGAGTTGACCGGCGATTTCGCGGTTGGCGACCGTTTCTTGGACCACTTTGTTCTGATGATCCCGGATGAGTCGGACCTTTACTACGCGGACGGCCAGGTCCGCGACGAGAATTACGAATACGCCTCCTTTCTCAGCAGCAAGATGTTTGCGGCCGGTGTCACATGCATGGATTGCCACGAGCCGCACTCGGCGAAACTCCGAACCCTCGATGATTCCCTTTGCCAGCGCTGTCACGCCCCGCCCGTTCTGCCGGCGCCGCGGATCGATCCTGCCGCGCATAGCCACCACAAACCCGAGACTCCTGGCGGGCGTTGTGTGGACTGCCACATGCCCTTGACGACTTACATGCAACGGCACCCGCGCCGCGATCACGGCTTCACGATCCCCGACCCCCTCCTGACCGCGCAGCACGGCATTCCGAATGCCTGCAACCGGTGTCACACGGATCGCGACACCGCATGGGCTTTGGCAACAGTTGAGAATTGGTATGGGGAACGCATGAACCGGCCCTCGCGCTTTCGAGCGCAAACGGTCGCCAAAGCGCGAGCCGGCGACACCAACGCCGTGCCGAATTTGATGGGCTTGGCACGCGAGGAAAAAATCCCGCTCTGGCGCGCCGCCGCCACGCGTTTGTTGGAACGCTGGGCGGACATTCCGGAAGTCAAGACGGCCCTGCTGGAGCGAGTCGGCGATGCCGATCCGCTCGTCCGCGTGCAAGCCGCGCATGCGCTCGCGCCGCTCGTCGAAGGGAGTGACGCCAGGGCGCTGAACAGCTTGCGTTTTCTGCTGAACGACTCCGTTCGCGCTGTGCGAGTCGAAGCCGCGTGGGCGTTGCACGGGACGCTTGAAACCAACTCCGTCGCCGGCCAGGAGTTGTTCTACTCCCTGGACCTGAACTCCGATCAACCATCCGGCGCATTCCAGTTCGGAATGTTCTGGATGGACCGCGGTAATCCGGGCGAAGCCTTGCGCTGGTTTGAACGCGCCGTGAATTGGGATGGCCGTTCGGCGCCGCTGCGCGATGCGCTGGCGGTTTGCTTGAGCACGTTGGGCCGGAGCGCGGATGCGGTGCGCGAACTGGAGGCGGCGTGCCAGCTCGCGCCGAAGGACGCGCACTACCGATACAAATTGGGACTGGCGTTCAACGAGGTGGGCAAGCTCGCCGAAGCAGTCGGCGCGCTTGAAGAATCCGTGAAGCTCGATCCGCAACTGGCTCAGGCCTGGTACAATCTGGGTCTCGCTTACTCGGCTTCCGGACGTCTGGAGGAAGGCCTGCAAGCCTCGACTCGCGCTGAATCGATCGACGGCGCTTCAGCCCGCATTCCGTACGCGCGCGCAACAATTCTCGCGCGCCTTGGCCGGATCGACGAAGCCCGCCGCGCCGCCACGCGAGCCCTGGAAATCCAGCGCGACCACCGGGAAGCCGCTGCGCTGCTCGAACAGCTTCAACAATCAGCTCGGTAAGGTCGGTCAGCGCTTGGACCGCTTCACTTTCATCGAGAGAATACTGGGGCCGTGCGTGACCAGGCCGCTGCCGCCGACAATGACTCGGCGCACGGGCAGGCCCGTTTCGGGATCGACCTTGAGCGGCGGATCGCTCATTTTCTGCTGCACTTCAAATCGCTTTGGACGCTCGTTGGGTTTTCGCGGAATCGTTTCGTAAATGTACGTGGCCATAATCTGAACAAACGCTAGTGATGTGTCTCACAAATGGCTGGAGTTATGTTGCGCCCAAAACGGCCTGGGGCAAGGCGCGACGAGGGAGCATAGCCCCAGTGCTCTGCGACCGAGGAGCAACGCAGCCCCAGACCGTTTTCGGCGCAACCCTTCGGGCCGAGGTCTTTTGGCCTCCCGCTTCGTTGCTCGCGCCTTACAGACCCACCAGGGGTATGCGCGTCGCTCGCGCCTCGCGGGAGGCCAAAATCCCTTGCGGCATAACTCCAGCCATTTGTGAGACACATCACTAGCTACTTTTAGCGCGCGGGGAGGAAGCCGGCAACGATGGTTCTTCGGGAGTGACTCGATGAAAATGGGGTGAGCACCCACCCGACAACGGTCCCGCAAGCTGGCATAGTTTCCTCCAACGGACAGGGTCTATCGATGCGAACCGGCTTTTCTCTTATTGTGGCGGCGGCGTGTGTGAACCTCCTGGCTTCAAGTCCAGGCCCCGGACCTGGGGATTCAAGTCTTCGGCGGAGAAGTTCTTTTATCCTGGCCGACCAACGCGAGCGCTTACACCCTGGAAATGACAGACCCACTTGGAGCATTGGCTCCCTGGGTCCCTTTGCTTGTGGCCCCGTATGTCATCGGTGATCGGTATCTGGTCTGGCTCCCCCTCTCGCACGCGGCCCAATTTTTTCGTCTGCGGCGGACGGCCGTGAACTGACCCTGCCGGTTTTGGCAAGACGGCCCAGATCCGGAAACCGTCTGGCATCTTGAACTTCACTCTGCTAATCTTCCCTTGTGGCGTTGAGCGACCGAGACCCTTCCTCTGAACCCGTCGGCTGCGGGCAATTCAACACGACCCACTGGAGTGTCGTGATTACAGCCGGGCAAATGGAATCATCGGTCGCCGCCCGCGCGCTGGAGCAGCTTTGCCGGATTTATTGGTATCCCTTGTATGCTTATGTGCGCCGGCAAGGACGCGATTCCCACGAGGCCCAGGATTTGACGCAGGAGTTTTTTGCCCGGTTGTTGGCGGCGAAATCACTCCAGTTCGTGGATCGCAGCAAAGGCAAGTTCCGCTCCTTTCTGCTCGCTTCCATGAATCATTTCCTGGCCAAGGAATGGAACCGCGCGCATCGGCAGAAACGCGGCGGCGGGCAAGTGATTCTTTCGTTGGATGATGACACCGCGGAACAGCAATATCTCCGGGAGCCGGCGGACCCCATGACCGCCGACAGACTGTTCGACCGCCGCTGGGCGTTAACCGTGCTGGAACAAGCGATGGCGCGGTTGAAGAATGAATTCACGACCGGGGGCAAGGCCGAACTTTTCGAACAGTTGAAAGCGTCGATCTCGGGGGAGCCCACGGCCGCCACTTACGCTGAAGTGGCGGCGAATTGCCAAATGTCTGAAGGCGCCGTCAAGGTGGCAGCGCATCGGTTGCGCAAACGCTATGGTGAGCTGTTGCGCGAAGAGATCGCCCAGACCGTGTCGCGTCCCGAAGAGGTTGAGGATGAGATCCGGCTTTTGGTTGCGGCGCTGCGAGGATGAATTCCACAAACCAGAACGCGTCTGAAGAGCGCTGCTGTGTGACCTGCGGCGTCGCCCTGCCGAGCGATGCGCCGGAAGACAATGGCCCGGCGTGGCGCTATTTATGCCTGGCGAGCATAATGTTTGACGAGCATCAACTCCGGAAGCAAGCTGGCCGCCATGCGATTCGAGTTTGTCAACCGCGAAGCCGAGTTGCGCGAACTCGATGCCGCGGCGCAGCGAGGCGGACTGCTCGTCGTTTATGGCCGCCGGCGCGTGGGCAAAACACGGCTGTTGCGCCATTGGCTTCAGACTTGTGACGGCCTGTACAGCCAGGCCATCGAAGCCCAGCGCGATTTGCAGATTCAGCAGACCTTCGACGACCTGCGCGGGCGGTTGGAAACTCAAATTCAGCCCAAGAGCTGGCCCGAACTGCTGGAAATCCTCGCGCTGCAAAAGCGCCGCTGGGTCCTATGCCTCGACGAATTTCCCTACCTCACGGCCGTGGACCCCTCGCTTCCGAGCCGGCTGCAAAAGTGGCTGGACCATTCCCTGCCCAACGGATGCCTGCTGATCCTTGCCGGCTCGAGCACGCGGATGATGAATGACCTTTTTCTCCACCGCGCTGCGCCGCTTTACGGCCGCGCGCGGAAGCTTTTGCACGTCGCTCCCATGGATTATGCGGCGTTCTGTCGGGCCTGCCGGCTGTCCGCCGACGCACTGGAGTCCTTCGAAAAATTTGCCTGCGTTGGCGGCATCCCGAAATATTGGGAATTCGTCGAAGAGGGAAAGCATGTGATCGGCCTGGCCGAGTCGCTCTACTTCGACCTTGCTCCCTACATGGAGCAAGAGCCGCAGCGGATTCTGCGCGACGAGGGCGTTAGCGGGTTGAACGCCGTGGCCGCCCTGGAAGCCTTGGGCCGGGGCGCGGAGCGCCCGTCGGAAATCGCGGCCCGGCTCGGCACGGCGCAGACGAATTTGTCGCGGCTCTTGCAGCAACTCCTGGATGCTTCGATCCTCAGGCGGGAGTTGCCCTTCGGCGAGAGCGTGCGCACGACCAAAAAGATCCTTTACCGCATCCACGACCCAGCGATGCGATTCTGGTTCCGTGTGTATTCGCCGCACCAAAGCCTTTGGCGAACCTACTCTCGGGATCAAAAGCAAAAACTCATCCATAGCCACGCCGCTACCGTGTTCGAGGATTTTTGTCGCGCGCGATTTGCCGGCGCGCAACGCTATTGGGAGAGCGATGTGGAACTGGATTTGGTCGCGCCCGATCCGGAAGACCAGGCGCAGTTGCTGGTGGCAGAAGTCAAATGCCGGCGTCTCTCGGACGCAGAACGGCGAAATGTTCTACGCCAGCTTGAAGGCAAGTGGAACCGCTGCACGTTGCGCCAGAGACATCCGAAGGCTCGCCTGGCCGTAATCGATGCGAGCATCTTGAGGCCATGAATTCCCGTAGCCCTTCGCCGCAAACGCCCGCGCGGGCCTGTCCCACCTGCGCAGCCCCGCTTCCCGCCGATGCGCCGGAGGGCAATTGCCCGGCGTGCCTGATGCGGTTGGCCGCCGGTGATGATTCCGCGGGAACCGTCGTCGCGTCCGGCGCGAAACGCCCGAACGCTCCACGCTCGACACTCCGGATGCCTCGCGCTCGGTCGGCGACTACGAATTCATTGAGGAAATCGCCCGCGGCGGCATGGGCGTCATCCTGCGGGTGCGGGATCGCGAGCTTTCGCGCACGCTGGCGATGAAGGTGATGACTTCTCTCACTCCAGCCCTCTCCCATCCGATGGGAGAGGGTGCCCGCAAGGCGGGTGAGGGGAAGCCCACGTTGGATCCCGCTTCACAACTTGGGCTCGCCCGGTTCCTCGAAGAGGCTCAAGTCACGGCGCAACTCGATCATCCCGGCATCGTGCCGGTGCACGAGGTTGGATTCGACCCACAAGGCCAGCCCTACTACACGATGAAACTTGTGAAGGGGCGCGACTTGAACGAGATCTTCAAGCTGGCCCGCGCGGGTGAAGGCTGGAGCAGCGGCGGTAAAGTCAGCGGTCGAAACGCCGGTGCCTTCTCCCTCTCCTCCCCCGCGGGAGGAGAGGGAGGGGGAGAGGAGGATCGTGCTGGCTCTGAGGTCCCCTCTCCCCGGCTCTCTCCCCACTCGTCCCTCGCAGGGAGAGGGAGTCGAACGCACTGCGGTGCTGAGTTGAAGCGTGGTGAGGGATGGAATCTCCCGCGCGCGGTGGGAGTTTTGGTTAAGGCGTGCCAGGCGCTGGCCTACGCCCACAGCAAAGGCGTGATCCATCGCGACCTCAAGCCGGCCAACATCATGGTGGGCCGCTTCGGCGAGGTCTATGTGATGGACTGGGGCCTGGCGAAAATCACGGGCAAGAAGGACCTGCACGACATCCGCCCGAAGGACACGCCATTCACCTCGGCGTCGCTGCACTCGCCGCGATTGGAGGCCGCGGAGAGCACGCCGGATTCGCCGTTGATCACGATGGACGGTTCGGTGGTGGGCACGCCAGCGTACATGGCGCCGGAACAGGCGCGCGGAGAAGTCGAGGAAGTGGACCAGGCGTCGGACATTTATTCGCTGGGCGGGATTCTTTACAACCTCCTCACAGGCCAGGCGCCGTATGTGGAGCCAGGCGCGCGCATTTCTCCGCGTACCATTCTCGGCATGGTGATTCAAGGACCGCCCAAGCGCGTGCATCAATTGAATCCTGCGGCGCCGCCAGAATTGATTTCGATTTGCGAGAAAGCAATGGCGCGCGAGAAGAGGGAGCGCTATTCGTCGAGCGCTGATCTCGCTGAAGATTTGCAAGCATCCATTGATCGACGCGTGGTCAAAGCTTATCGGACCGGCGCTATGGCCGAGTTCAAGTCGTGGGTGAAACGCAACAAGGCACTGACCATCGCGGTGACCGCTTCGGTTCTGTTTCTGTATGCCGGATCTGTCGGCTTCGTCATTCAACAACGGCGGACCAATCTAGAACAACGTCAAACCAATGCTCGACTGCGGCTCCAAGCCTACTCCGCTGACATGAGGGTCGCGCATGTCGCGTTGAACGAAGGTAATCGCGGCGCAGCCATCGAATTGGTGAACAAATATACGAACGTGGCAGGCGCTGCTGACCTGCGAGGATTTGAGTGGCGTTATCTCTGGAAACTTTGCCAAGGCCAGGAGCAATTTACGCTCGCAGGCCACAGCAATCGAGTCATGGCGGTTGCCTTTAGCCCGGATGGTCAGACGCTTTTCTCAGGAGGCTACGACGACACCGTCAGGGCGTGGAATCTTGCCTCTCGAACTTCCGCGCCGATTCGAGTGAATGTCGGTAACATTCGTCGCCTGGCAGTTTCGCCAACTGGCGACGCCTTAATTGTCGGCGGCGGAGAAGGAGTCGCCGTGCGCACAGGGCCATCGTTTGCCCATGAACAGCGTCTTCCCGGCGCGATGGGTTCGCTCGTTCTTTCGCCCGATGGCCAGACCCTTGTCACTTATGGAACAAACGCCTTCCTAGTCTGGGAGACCACGTCATGGCGACTTGTGCGGACTCTTCCCCATTCAAAAGGAGATCGCTCGGTGGCGTTCGAATGGAAGCGACCGCCTTTTCTCCAGACGCATCGATTCTGGCCGTTAGTGTAATCGAAGGAGAGAGGACGGTTATCGAGCTTTGGAAGACCTCGTCTGTCAAAACAACGGGCGAAGCGGAGCAGCCGCTAACCGTCTTGCGGGCTGCCAATGTGCCGGGTCACTTCCTTTCTCTCGCCTTCTCGACAAGCGGAGCAATTTTGGCCACAGCTCACGGTGTGACAGCCAATCATAGTTCCATCCAACTGTGGGGAACCAAGACAGGTGCACTGCTCGCCAATGTACCTCACCAATACATCGTTACCCGCTTGGCCTTCTTGCCCGACGCCAAGACTCTTGTAACATGTTCCTGGGGCCACAATCTGGACGTTTGGGACGTAACTGCGGCGGCCAATCTCGTTCACATCGGCTCAATCCCCGCTCATGGCAACGAAATCTGGGCGCTGGCCATCACGCCTGATGGCAAGACCCTGGCCACCGGATGCAAGGACGGGACAATCAAGCTTTGGAGTTCTGAAATATTTGCAGGACGCCCCGGCTTGGCGAATCAACTGAAAGACCCTAGCGCAAGAAGCTTTGGTCTGACAGAACAGGAACGTGTGCTTGTGGCCTCGACGGGGAAGTTCTTGAGTTTCTGAGACGCGCAGACTTGGACGAAGCTGGACTCGCAAGCGTTGCCTGCCGAAATGCAAACGAATGCACTCTCGCCCAATGGCCGTCGCTTGGCATCAGCACTCAGGAACGGCGCTGTCCAACTTTGGACCGTTTCTCGCGGACAGAAATCACCGATCCTCGAAAGGGACCTGCGTCCGCCGGCTTCAAGCGCGGCCCAACCGCTGCTCACTTGGGCAGCGAGCGGAGATTACCTGGCTGCTCGTCTGGATAATGTTTACGTCTGGAATGGAACGACGGGCGAGCTTGTGGGAACGCTTTCATTTCCAAGCCAGCCTGATCCCATTGCATTATCTCCGGACGGGCGGCTTCTCGCGGTCGGTTTGGTGCCCGAGGGTTCGCGCGCGTTCGGACAAATGAGTTCCGGCACGCGCCCGTTCAACTCGCGGATCGAACTCTGGGACGTAGCCTCCGGCACAAGAATCTCTGGTTGGGATGCTCACAAAGAATGGATTAGTGATCTGGCATTCTCGCCTGACGGCCAAGTCCTCGCGAGCGCGAACGTCGATAACACAGCCAAGCTCTGGCACGTTCCCACCGGCACGCTAAAGGCAAACTTGCTCGGCCACACCCTAGGGGTTTTTGGCGTGGCCTTTTCGTCCGACAGTCGCACATTGGCCACAGCAGGCCGCGATGCGTTGAAACTTTGGAATGTCGAAACGAGCCTGGAGCTCATGACCTTGGAACGGCCCGGCGGAGATCGAGTCTTATTTTCCGAGAAGGATCTGGCTCTGGTCTTCCAAGGCGACGTGGGTTTTACGATTCGACGCGCCCCTTCGTTCGCAGAGATCGAGGCGGCAGAAGCGGCGCGAGCGAAGGACCGGTGAGGCTCGCAGGAAGTTGCGCGAAACTCGGCGCTTGGTGGCGGTCATCAGGCGGGGCGCTTGAAACGAGCACGTCTAGGGGTCAGTCCCGGGACTGTCCCGGGACTGACCCCTTCACGACCCCTTCACGAGTTTCATGGAGCTTGTTTGGCCGCGGGCTCGAGGCTACACTCCCCGCAATGAAGATTCTCAATGTTTCCGAGGCCCAAGGGCATCTGCCACGAATCATCGCGGAGGTGAACGAAGGCGAACTGGTCGTTCTGAAAGATGGCGATCAGGAGGTGACGCTGTATCCGGTCGGCCCGCTCGATCTGGAACAGGACACTCCCGAACTTGAGGCCGAGTTGCTGAAAGCGGCCGATGGCCCCTTCACGCCTTACTCATTCTAGGAAATGCGCGCGATCGGCGAGCGGATCATCCGCGAAAAACGCGGCCCATGAGTTTGGCCGTCCAAAAGGCCGATTCTTTCAAAGTGGACTAGAAAAGCTTGAACCGCATCGTCGCGGTCAAGCTGCTCCTCTTTGGCGAATTGTCGAGTGATGCGTTCAATCCAACGCTTCCGCGTCGAAGCCCAAGCGGCCGCCAGCCTCAAACATCCGAATATCGTCTCGATTTACGAAATTGGCTGCGCCGCCGGCCAGCATTACTTCTCGATGGAATATGTGGACGGGCAGAACCTGGCGCAGTTGGTCCGGGACAAACCGCTCGCTCCCAAGAAAGCCGCGGCGTACGTGAAGACCATTGCCGAAGCGATTCAGTCGGCGCATGAGCGAGGGATTTTGCACCGAGATTTGAAGCCGTCGAACGTGTTGATCGATACGGAGGACCGGGTGCGCATTACCGACTTCGGCCTGGCGAAGCGGTTGGTAGTCCCGCCTTCAGGCGGCCCGGCGCCAGAACCGGCTGAAGCCGGGACTACGAGCGAGTTGACCCTCACAGGCCAGGTGCTGGGCACACCGAACTATTTGTCGCCCGAGCAAGCCTTGGCGCGCAAGGAAGTCAGCGCGGCGACCGATGTGTATGCCCTGGGCGGGATTCTCTATTACTTGCTCACGGCGCGTCCACCGTTTCAAGCGGCGACGCTGGCGGAGACGTTGCAGCAGATCGTGAACGCGGAGCCGTTGCCCCAGTCGCCGCGTTTACGAGCGACGAGCGGATTCTCGCGACCGCGGGAGCGGACGACACGATCAAGCTTTGGCAGCGCTTCGCGCGAAAGCTGTTGTGTTCGCTCTCGGGCCACAAATCGCCCTCTCGGCGATGACGTTTTCGCCCGATGGAACATTATTGGCTTCGGCGGCCGTAGAGCCTGTTTTAAAATTGGGCGGGCGCGTGTGGCACGTGCCATCCGCGCGTCTTCTCCGTGAGTTCAAGGGCCATATCACCTGGGTCCACGGCCTCGCGTTCACTCCGGATGGGCGCACGTTGGCGACAGGTTCCACGGACGGAACGATTCTTCTATGGAACGTCACCACCGGCCAAGAGCTCCTCGGTCTGGCACGGCCTGGGCTGATGGTGGGATCACTCAGGTTTTCACCCGACGGCGAAAGGCTGGCCGCGGGAGTGCTGCGTCGCTTTGGCGCGACTGGTTCCATCGAACTCTGGCGTGCGCCGTCGTTGGCCGAGATGGCGGCGCGGGAGCAAATCCGGCAGGCCGAGCAAAGCCGATGAACATCGGAATTTCCGCCGGAGAGACTTTTCGGTTAGTCTCCTTCGCGTGGAGCGAATCGTCTATAAAGCCCGAAGCTTCAACGGTGCTGGCGGATTTGGCGTTTGACAGCCGGGAAGTAAGACGAAATCTTACGCGGCATGACGACCTCTGTTTCCAGCAAGGGGCAAATCGTTTTGCCCGCCAAAATCCGTCGGCTAGACCGCATCGAAGCCGGACAGCAGTTTGAGATTGAACGCCTGGATTGCGGGGATTACCGGCTGGTGCGCCGCGCGCCTCGCCCGAACGAGGGACTCGTGGACTGGCTTCTCACCTGCCCAGAGAAGGGCTTCTTCGTGGCGGTCGCATCGGAATCCACCGATACGTTGTGACCTACTTGGTGGACGCGAACGTGCTCAGTGAAGCCACCAAACCGGCGCCGGACGCGAAGGCGCTGGATTGGCTGCGCCGCCACGAGCGCGAAATCGCCATCGATCCGATCATTCTCGGGGAGATTCAATTCGGCATTCTGCTCCTGCCGGCTGGCAAACGGCGGCAGCGGCTCGCCCGGTGGTTCACGGAAGGGGTCGGTCGCATCGTCTGCTTGCCTTGGGAAGCGTCCACCGGTCTGCGCTGGGCAAAACTGCTCGCCGCCCTTCGTGCCTCCGGCCAGTCGATGCCGATCAAGGACAGCATGATCGCGGCAACCGCGCTGACCCATGGCTTGACTATCGCCACGCGCAACGATCGCGATTTTGCCAAGGCGCGCGTGGCGGTCGTGAATCCTTTCGCGTAAGAGAGACTTCAGAGATGCGGAACCGATCCCGCTCTTCCTCTCAAAGAATGCCATGCAGACTCCACGCACGTGCGTAAGTTGCGGAGCGGCGTTGCCCGCTGACGCGGTGGAAGGCAATTGCCCAGCCTGCCTGATGCGGCTAGCCGTCGCGGATGACGCGCCCGAGACTGTGCCCACATCCACGCTCGAATCCTCTGACGCTCCACGTTTCGGCTCCGACAGCTTCAGCCTTCAGCCAGTCCCCGTTCGTCCCACGCGCTTTGGGCGACTACGAGTTGATCGAAGAGATCGCACGCGGCGGAATGGGAATTGTCTATAAGGCGCGGCAGAAAAACTTGAACCGCATCGTCGCGGTCAAGCTGCTCCTCTTTGGCGAATTGTCCAGTGATGCGTTCATCCAACGCTTCCGCGTCGAAGCCCAAGCGGCCGCCAGCCTCAAACATCCGAATATCGTTCCGATCTTCGAAATCGGTTGTGCCGCCGGCCAGCATTACTTCTCGATGGAATATGTGGACGGGCAGAACCTGGCGCAGTTGGTCCGGGACAAACCGCTCGCTCCCAAGAAAGCCGCGGCGTACGTGAAGACCATTGCCGAAGCGATTCAGTCGGCGCATGAGCGAGGGATTTTGCACCGAGATTTGAAGCCGTCGAACGTGTTGATCGATACGGAG
>Ga0194131_10007274_pt1 | contig 14966 bp, 10 predicted proteins | sample TA2KigO120mmetaG_FD_148631 | JGI IMG/M metagenome (GOLD analysis project Ga0194131, IMG submission 148631) | Freshwater microbial communities from Lake Tanganyika, Tanzania - TA2015053 Kigoma Offshore 120m | ecosystem: Environmental > Aquatic > Freshwater > Lake | place: Tanzania: Lake... | reverse complement strand
CTCCCACTGCAGCGGCCCGTCACGGCGCGCGCTGCCCACCGTTGCCCCGGCGTCGCGCGCGCCGCCTTCGCGCTCGCGCACGAAGGTGCCGCGACCCACGGTCGAGTCGAGCAGGCCCGCGGTCACCAGGTCGGCGTAGCCCTGCACGACGGTGGTGCGATTCACGCCGAGCCGCGCCGCCAGGTCGCGACTCGAGGGCAGGCGGGTGCCGGGCGGCCATTCGCCCGACTCGATCCGCGAACGGATCGTGGCCACCAGCTGCGCGCGCAGCGGCACGTCGTGGTCGCGGTCGAGGGCGAGGTCGAGCAGCTCCATCGGCGCGGGATGATGGCGCGTAATGGATGGTTGTCAACCAACCATATTGGTTGGTTCGACGGCGGCCGGGCTTCGCCACCCAGCACCGGGTCGAGACGGCGCGCGCCGTATCCTCCCGCCGCCATGAGCGCCGAACCGAGTCGCGCCCGCGTCGTCGTCACTCCGCTCGACTCGCCGGTCGGCGCCGCGGCCCATTCGATCGAGGACCGCCTATTCCGCGAGATCGTCGCCCTGCGGGAGCGGGGTGTCGCGGCGGCGCTGGCCACGGTGATCGCCGTACGCGGCTCGGCGCCGGCGCGCGAGCCGATGAAGATCCTGGTGCGGGCGGATGGGTCGACGCTCGGTTCGGTCGGCGGCGGCTGCCTCGAGGAAGAGGTGAAGCGGCAGGCGCAGCGGGTGATCGAAGAGGAGCGACCGTGCCGGGTGGCGATGGCGCTCACGGCCGAGGACTCGGTCGACGGCGCCCTGATCTGCGGTGGCGATGTCGAGGTCTACCTCGAGCCGATCACGGCGCCGCCGTTGATCCTGTTCGGCGGGGGCCACGTCGGTCGGGCGGTGGCGACCCTGGCCGCTCGGGTCGGCTTCCGGCTGCTGGTGACCGACGACCGCCCCGAGTACGCCTGCCCGGAGCGGTTTCCGATGGCCGCCGAGACCCGGGTCGACTACCCCGACGCCGCGGCCCGGACCGTCCCGATCGACCGCGCCACCTACGTCCTGGTGATGACGCGCTCGCATGCCGACGACAAGCGGATCCTCAGCGAAATCTGGCGGCGCGGAGCCGTTCCGCGTTACCTCGGCATGATCGGCAGTGGTACCAAGGCACGGCTCACGTTCGATTCGCTCGTCGCCGAGGGGGTCGACCGGGAGTGGTTGAGACGCATCCGGACCCCGGTCGGGCTGCGCCTCGGCGCCCGCACCGCGGACGAGATCGCCGTCTCGATCGTGGCCGAACTGATCGCGGTCCGCCGCGGCAAGCCGGAAGGGCGCTGGAACGTGCGCGGCGAGGCGGGCGCGGAGCTGCCCGGTGACGGTGCCGACCCCGGAGACGTTCAAGACGCGCTGCGCTGAACCGTCGCGCGGCCGCCGCGTTCGCCAAACCGGGCGCCTCCGGGGCGTTCGCCTTGACCCCTTTTGCCGAGGCGGCTTTGATCCCCCGCCTTCGTTTCCGCCCGTTCGACTGGAGCTCCCGCCGATGACGCTCGCCAAGCTGTCGCGTGTCGCCGTGGTCGCCTCTGCGCTGGTCGCCTTCGCCGGCGCGGCGCGGGCCGACGAGATCGTCCTCTACAAGGGCGACACCCTCACCAACGTCACCGTCACCAACGAGAGCTACGAAGGGCTGACCTACAAGAAGAAGGGCATCCAGGCCGAGCAGTCGCTCGCGGCCGCGAAGGTCCGCGAGGTGCGCTACACCGGCAAGAAGAGCAAGTTCTACGAGTTCGGCGAGGACGCACTGGCGGCCGGGGATCTGGCCAAGGCGGCCGAGTTCTTCAAGACCGCCGCCGCGCCGGCCAAGAACTGGGAGAAGCAGTACGGCCTGTTCCAGGTCGCCGAGTGCCTGCGCCGGATGAACAAGCTCGAGGATGCGATCAAGGCCTACAACGAGTTGCTCACGGCGGTGCCGAAGACCCGCTTCTACGGCGACTGCTACGAGCGCATCGCGCAGTGCCAGCGCGCCCAGCGCAAGCCCGACGAGGCCAAGGCGACCTACGAGCAGCTCAAGGGGCAGGTGACGCTGAAGAGTCTCGGTCAGCGCTGGGAGCTGCTGGCCGACTTCCGCCTGCTCGAACTCGACGAGAAGAACGACTCGAAGAAGGCGCTCACCGGTTACCAGGACCTGCAGGCCAAGGCGGCCGAGTTTCCCGACGTGGCGAACATGGCGCGTCTGCGCGTCGGCTACGTGATGATCCAGCAGGGGCAGATCGACAAGGCGCGCAAGTTCTTCGAGGACATCATCAAGGACCGCCAGGCGTCCGACACCGCCGTCGTCGCCGGCGCCTACAACGGGCTCGGCTCGACCTTCATCAGCAAGGAGAAGCCGTCGGTCGAGGAGTTCGATCAGGCGCTCTTCCCGTTCTTCCGCACCATCTTCCACTACGGTGATGAGCTGAAGGGCAACGATCTGCTGGCGGAAGCGCTCTTCAAGGGCGGCACCTGCCTCGCGGCGCGCCCGGGCGAGAACAACCAGAAGCGCGCCAAGCAGCTGTTCTCGCGCTGCAAGGGGGAGTTCCCGACGTCCGAGTGGGGCAAGCTCGCCGCGCTGAAGTGAACGACGGGTGAGCGACGGGTGATCGGCGCGTGATCGGCGCAGCGACGGCGGCAGGGACGGGGTGAGCCGCGCGGCGGACAGCGCCGCCGCCGGGAGCACGCCCGCGGTCCGCTCGCGCGGCACGCTCCGTCTGTTGCTCTACCTGCTGCTCTGGCTGTTCGGGCGGCTGCTGTTCGGGCTCTGGTTCCGCTTCCGCGTCCGCAGCCGGCCCCACCCGTTCCCGCAGGGGCCGCTGGTGGTGGCGGCCAACCACGTCTCCTACCTCGATCCGATCGCGCTCGGCGCCGCGCTGCACCGTCCGATCACCTACCTGATCACCTCCGAGGTGGCGCGCCAGCCGCTGTTCCGGCCGTGGGTCTGGATCTTCGACTGCATCGTGGTCGAGGCCGACGCGGTCAACGTCGAAGCGCTGCGCGAGGCGCTCAAGGTGCTGCGCGGCGGCGGGGTGGTCGGCATCTTTCCCGAAGGGGCGATCAGCGATTCAGGACGGCTGGCCGAAGGGCAACTCGGGGTCGCCTCGCTGCTGCTGCAGGGTGGCGCGCCGGTGCTCTGCGCTGGCATCGTCGGCACGCACGAGGCATTGCCGCGCGGCCGCCGGTTGCCCCGGCGCGGCACGATCGAGGTGCGCTTCGGCGCGCGGATCGAGCCGCCGGCGCGCGGCGGCGAGCTGCCTGCCCGCGAAGTGCGCCGCGTCCTGCGCGACCAGGTGATGGCGGCGATCGCCGCGCAACTCCCCGCGCGCATGGGCGGCAGCGCCGCCGAGTAGGGCGGAGCGCGCCGCCGCGGACCGCGCCACTCAGCCGTCACCGGGGTCGGCGAAGAGCTGCTCGATCTCCGTGCGGAACCGTTCGGCGACGACCGCCCGCTTCACCTTGAGCGTCTGCGACAGGAGACCCGACTCCACCGTGAACGGCGTCGCGAGCACCGCGAAGCGGGCGATCCGCTCGTTCGGCCGGAAACCACGGTCGGCGCGGATGCGGGCGTCGATCTCGGCGCGCATCGCCGCCTCGAGCTGCGCGCGTGGCGGCGCGATCGCGCCCGGTTCGAGCCGCGGCACCAGCAGCGCGGCGAGGAACTTCCGGTCCTGTCCGACGACGACCGCCGTCGCGATCCGCGGCGAAGCCATCAGCGCGTTCTCGATCGGCTCGGGTTCGACGTTCTCGCCCGACAGCAGCACGATCGTGTCCTTGGCGCGACCGGTGATGGCGAGCTCGCCATGGGCATCGAGGTGGCCGAGGTCGCCGGTGTCGAACCAGCCATCGGCGGCCAGCACGCGCGCCGTCGCCGCCGGATCCTCGAAGTAACCCTGCATCACCTGCGGGCCACGCGCGTGGATCACGCCGCGCCGGCCGACCGGGAGCGGGGCGCGCGTCTCCGGGTCACGGATCGCGATCTCGGTGTGCGCGACCGGCGGCCCGACCGTGCCGCCGCGGCGATGGCCGGGGCGGCGCAGCGCCAGGACCGGCGCGGTCTCGGTGAGGCCGTAACCGTTCAGCAGCGGCACGCCGAGCGCGGCGAAGAACGAGTCGACATGCTCCGGCAACGAGCCGCCGCCGCTGATCGGCAGTCCGTGGGCGAGGCGATCGACGCCCATGGCGCGCGCGATCTTCGCCAGCAGGAGCCGCCGCAGCAGCCAGTCGAGCGGCGCACCGAGGAGACCGGGCGCCGGCGTCCCGCCGGGAGCGTTCGCGCCGAGTCGTCGCCCGCGCGCCCGTGCGATCCCGCGTTCGAGGGCCCACTCGACCAGGCGTCGCTTGCGCGGCGCTGCCGTGGCCAGCTTCGCGCGCACGCCCTCCTCGAGCGCGAGCCAGAGCCGCGGCACCGCGCCCAGCACCGTCGGCCGGAACCGGGCGAGGTCGCGCGCGAAGTGGCGCCGGTCGCTGTAGACAACCTGCACGCCGAGCTCGATCAGCGCGTACTCGACCATCTGCTCGAACATGTGCCACGGCGGCAGGATCGACAGGCTCGCGGCGCCCACCGGCAGCCAGTCGATGATCGCCAGCACCTGCGCCAGGTTGGCGGCCAGGTTCGCCTGGGTGAGGACGACGCCCTTCGGTCGGCCGGTCGTTCCCGAGGTGAAGACGATGGCGGCGGTCTCGGTCGGGATCCGTTCTTGCAGCCGCGCCGCCCGCCAGGTGGCGGCCGGCGCATCGGCCGGGGCGGCGGCGAGGCACGACTCGAAGGTCAGCGTCGTCGCCGGCGCACCGGCGGCGGGCGGCGGTGGTGCGCCGGAAAGCAGGATCGCGGTCGCCACGTGGTGCGGCGTCGTCGCGAGGCGGCGCAAGAGGTCGGGCCGCTCGACCAGCGCCACTCGCGCCCGCACCTTGTCGACGATCCAGGCGATCTCGTCGGGCGGCGCCTCGGCGCCGCGCGGAATCGCCGGCGCACCGAGCAGCAGCAGCGCAAGCTGCGCCACCAGCCAGCGTTCGCGGTTCTCGCTCCACAGCAGCACCGGCTCGCCGGCGCGGACGCCGTGGGCTTCGAGCGCCCGCGCGAGGCGGGTCGCCTCGTCGCGGACCTCTCCGGCCGTGGTCACGCGATCGGAACCGTCGCGGCCGGGCGTGACCAGCAGGGGCCGAGTGGCATGGCGGTCGAGCGCGGCGAACAGGCGGGCGGTCAGCGTCTCGGCGGGGGGCATCGCGGGAGTCGATTCAACCGCTCGCCGGGGCCACTTGCCATCGGCGCGTCAGCGCTCGGCGTAGAGGGCGTCGAGTTCGGCGCGGAAGCGCCGCTCGATCTCGCGGCGGCGGACCTTGAGCGTCGGCGTGAGCTGGCCGTTGTCGATCGAGAACGGCTCGGGCAGCAGGAGGAAGCGGCGCACCCGCTCGGGCGGCGCCAGTTGCGCGTTGACCGCGTCGATGGCGGCAGCGAAGCGCTGGCGCACCGCGCTGCTGCCGGTCATCTCCGTGCGCGAGGTCCACTCGGCGCCACTCTCCGCCAGCAGCGGCTTGAGCGCCGACTCGTCGGGGACCAGCAGCGCGACCAGGTAGGGTCGTCGATCGCCCAGCACGCAGGCGTCGCCGATGACGCGGTGGCGTTTCAGCAGCGCCTCGATTCGCGCCGGCGCGACGTTCTTGCCGCCGCTGCCGATGATCAGCTCCTTCTTGCGATCGGTGATGAAGAGGTGGCCATCCGCATCGAAGTGGCCGAGGTCGCCGGTGCGGAAGGTGCCGTCGGGTTCGAGCACGGCCGCCGTGGCCGTGGGGTCATCGCGGTAGCCGACCATCACGTTCGGCCCGCGGACCAGGATCTCGCCGTCGTCGGCGATCCGAACCTCGACGCCGGGCAGGATCGTCCCGACCGAGCCCGGCCGCACCGCACCGAGCTGCGTGCAGCTCACCACCGGCGCGGTCTCGGTGAGGCCATAGCCCTGCAGCACCGGCAGGCCGAGCCGCCCGAAGAAGGTGACCAGCTCCGGGTCGAGCGGTGCGCCGCCGGAGACGAAGAAACGCAGCCGGCCGCCGAGGCGCCGGCGCAGCAGCGAGAAGACCAGCCGCTCGGCCAGCTCGGCGCGGAAGCGCAGCTTGAGCGGGAGCGGGCTGGCGGCGCCGGCGGTGGCGCGCGCGTGGTCGACCTCGTCGGCCACCCGCAGTGCGAAGGCGAACAGCTCGCGGCGGTAGCGCGGCGCCCGTTCGAGTGCGCCGAGGATCCGGTCGTGCACCTTCTCGAAGAAGCGCGGCACGCCCAGCACCAGCGTCGGGCGCACTTCGCGGATCTCGGCCGCCACCGTCTCGGTCGAAGTGGCGTAGGCGATGGCGCCGCCCGCCATCAGCAGCGCGTAGTGGCCGGCGGTGCGCTCGAAGGCGTGCGACAGCGGCAGGAAGGAGAGCGTCTGGTCGTCCGGCCCGAGCGGGACGTGGCGCAGGATCGCGCGGCAGTTCTCGAGCAGGTTGCCGTGGGTCAGCATCACACCCTTCGGCTCGCCGGTCGTGCCCGAGGTGAAGAGCAGGGTGGCGAGGTCGGTGGGGCGCAGCAACTCGAGCCGGCGCCGCACCTCGCGCTCGCTGCCCGCCGGCGCAGCACGGCCGTGGTCGACGCTGGCCAGCTCGCCGAACGCCACCACCTCGCGGCCGGCGGCGCGCTCGCGCACGGCGGCGACGTCGCCCGGCTCGAAGACGACGATGAGCCGCAGCAGCGGCAGCTCCGACAGCGACGGCGCGATCCGGGCGAACTGCGCCGCGTCGGCGACGAACAGCGCCGCGCAGCGCGCGCGCCGCAGCAGCGCCACGACGTCGGCCGCCGGGCTGGTGGCGTAGATCGGCACGTCGACCAACGCCGCCGCGAGGCTCGCGAGGTCCGCCAGCAGCCACTCGGGCCGATTGGGTGACAGGAGCGCGACGCAGGTGCCCGGCTCGAGGCCGTTCGCCACCAGCTGCGCCGCGACGTTCGCGACCGCGTGGGCGCACTCCTGCCATGACAGCGCGTGCCAGCGGCCGTCGACCCGGGTGCGCAGCAGCGGCCGATCGCCCTGGCGCGCGGCCTGCGCGAGGAACATCGCGGCGACGCTGCTGGCGCGATCGACGTCCATGCCTCTCGATTAGCCCCACTCACGCCGCTGGCACGTCGCGACGCCGGGAACTCCCTTCTCAGCCGAGCGTGCCGACCTTCTCGACCCGCTGCGCCAGTTCGAGGATCGCCGCTTCGGACGGGAGCACCGCGGGATCGAGCCTGAGCGCCTCGACCAGTCGGTGGGCACCCCAGTCGATCGCGCGGGTCTCGACCCAGGCGCCGAGCGGGCGCGACAGGTCGTTCGCCAGCTCGGTCACGGCGGCGAGCCGCGACTCGGACTGCGCCTCCTCCGGCCGGCGGCGGCAGCTCACCGCGCGGGCGACGGCGGCGGGCAGGCGCCAGCGGGCGACGATGGTGCCGTTCAGGGCGTAGCCATGGCGGCGCTGGCAGGCGAGCAGGGTCTGCGGCGAGAGCTTGCGATCCTGGCGCAGCGCGAGGCGGCGTGCCGCCGCGATGACGGCGAAGCTGCCGATGTCGTGGAACAGACCGGCCATGTAGGCCTGGTCGGGATCGAGCTGCGTGCGCTGCGCCAGCTGGTGGGCCAGCTGCGCGGTCAGCAGCGAGTGCTTCCAGAGAGCGGCCGAGAACGGCTCGAACGGCCGGCCGCGCACCTTGGTCGAGTGCAGCGCGATGTCGAGCAGCAGCAGCTTCAGGTGGCGCTGCCCGAGGCGCACCACGGCACTCGGCACGCTGTCGACATCGACGTCGCCACGATGGAGCGGCGAGTTGGCCAGCGACAGCACGGCGCCGGCCAGAGTCGGATCGCACGAGATCGCCGCGCTGACCTTGCGCACCTGGTAGCCGCGGTCGTCGATCAGCCGCATCACGTCGAATGCCGCCGCCGGCGGCATCGCGAACGATTCGGTCGAACGGCCGAGGAAGCTGCCGAGTTCGTCGACGAAGCGGGCGTCGACCTCGTTCTCCTGGAAACGCGGATCGACAATGGTGGCGCGGAACGAGGCGAGGAGCTGCGCACGCTCGCGCTGGCGGCGGCGCTCGGCTTCGGCGTGTGCGTCGTCGCCGGCGGCACCCGTGGGCCCTTCGCGCGGTGCGGCGCTGTCGGCGGGGGCGTGGCGGGGCCGCGCGACGACCGGCGATTTCGCTGGCGTGATCGGGTCGACGATGAGTCCGCCGGCGGCGGGGGGCAGCGGCAAGCGCGGCTCCACCCGGCCGACGAGGGTCCGTCGGCCGGCGAATCGCTCGAGCAGACTCCCGAACCAGCCCATGCCTGCGAGGCCTCCTGCGCTGCCGAATTCCTGATCGGCCGCCGAAGCGCGCGAATTGCCGCGGGTGGCGTCCGATCGGGAAGGGAGTTCCTGCCGCGGCCGGAGCGCGGCATGACTCAGATTGCGGTCCCGGATCGGGCTCTCCTCGTGCCGGTCGTCGGGCACGTGCAGCGGAGGAGGCCTCCTCGCCCCGGTCAGTCCTCCACCCGCCCGGCCAGCGCCAAGGTCAGCGCCGGTTCGTCAGGCAGGGCGAGGTGTACGAGCAGCCGGCCGAAGATGCCGCCGCAGCGGGTGCCGGGGGCGATGGTCACCTCGATCTTCCAGACGCGGCCCGGCTCGACGGGCGCGATCGAGGTGGTCACGGTGGCGGGCAGGTCGGCCGGGGCGACGCCGCCGTCCGGCTGCTTGCGGCCGGGCCACGCCTGCGTCTCGACGGCCGGCTCGATCGTGAGCGGCGCCCGGCCGCGGTGGTGGAGCAGCACGGAGCGGGTCGCGCCGGCGGCGCGTTTCACCACGCCGAAGTCGACGCGATCGGCCGGTTCGGCGCGGAGCCGCCCGTGGATCAGCGCCTGCACCGGGATCGACAGCGTCGGGACGCTCGGGTGGTCGGTCGGGATCGAGATGTGGAACAGGCGGCGGACCGCGATGCCGGTGCCGTCGAAGGCGATGGTCACGCGCGCGGTGGTGGGAGAATCGGCGGCGACCTGGGCCGAGAAACCGGGCGCCGGGACCTGCGGCGCGCCGAACTGCACCGCCTTCCCGTCGACCACGCGCACCGGCAGTTCGAGCGAGTGCGGCTCGCCCAGCACCAGTTCCGGCAGGTCGACCAGCGTCGGCGTGAATTCGTAGAGCGGCTTGGTGTCGGCCGACAGCAGGAACTGCAGCCACGGCCTGTCCGGATCGTTGGTGCCGATCGAGATCACCTTGTCGAGGCGCGCCGGTCCCTTGTCGGCGTGGAGCTCGGCCACCATCGACGTCGACTCGCCCGGGGCCAGCCGCTTCTGGTCGAGCCGGGCGACGAGGCAGCCGCAGCTCGAGCGGACCGGGTCGAGCAGCAGCTCCCTGCCGCCATGGTTCTCGAGCGTGAACGTCTCCTGCCGCTTTTCCCCGATCCAGAGCGGTCCGAAGTCGCGCCGATCGCCCGAGGCCACCGCGACGGCGTGGGGCGGCGGCTGCGGCGGTCCGCAGTGCAATGCGACGAGCGGCGCCGCAGTCAGCCAGAGCGCGGCACGCAACGCCGCGGCCCGCCGCCGACGCGCCATCACGCGCCCGCCTCCGGCCCGCGTTCGAGCAGCGCGAGGAATTGCGCCTCGTCGAGCACCGGGATCGCCAGTTCCTGCGCCTTCTTCAGCTTGCTGCCCGGCGCGTCGCCGACGACGAGGTAGCTGAGCTTCCGGCTGACGCCGGAGAGGAGCGTCCCGCCGCGCGCCTTCACTCGCGCCTCGGCCTCGGCGCGCGTCAGCGTCGGCAACGTGCCGGTGAAGAGGAAGGTCCTCCCCTCGAACGGCCCGCCGCCGGCCGGTGCCGCCGGCAGTGCCGCGACGCCGGCGGCCGCCAGGGCATCGAGCAGCGCCTTGCCCGGCTCGCTCTGCATGAAGTCGACCAGGCTCGCCGCGCTGGCCGGTCCGAGGCCGTGGATCGCCTCGACCTCCTCGCGGGTCGCGGCGCGCACCCGCTCCAGCGTCGCGAAGTGGTGCGCGATCTGCTGCGCGGCGGTCTCGCCGATGTCGGGGATGCCGAGCGCGAAGAGGAACCGTTCGAGCGGGCGGCGCTTCGCCGCGGCGATCCGCTCGAGCAGGTTGCGCGCCGACTTGTCGCCCATCCGCTCGAGGTTGCGCAGCGTGTCGAAGTCGAGCCGGAACAGGTCGGCCGGCGTGCGCACGTGGCCGCCGGCGATCAGTTGCGCCAGCAGCTTCTCGCCGAAGCCTTCGAGGTCGAACGCGCTGCGGCCGACGAAGTGTTCGAGGCCGCGCAGCAACCGCGCCGGGCAGGCGGCGTTGGGGCAGCGCACCGCGACGAAGTCGGCATCCTTGACCACCGCCGTCGCGCATTCCGGGCAGGCTGCCGGGAATTGGAACTCGCGTTCGGCGCCGCTGCGCGCCCCCTCCGCCACCTGCACCACCTTCGGGATCACGTCGCCCGATCGCTCCACCAGCACGAGATCGCCGATGCGGACGTCGAGCCGCGCGATCTCGGCCGCGTTGTGCAGCGTGACGTGGGTGATGGTCACGCCGGAGAGCTGCACCGGCTCCAGCACCGCCACCGGCGTCAGCGTTCCCGTGCGCCCGACCTGCACGACGATGTCGCGCACCCGCGTCGTGGCCTGCCGCGCCGGGAACTTCCACGCGCGGGCGAAGCGCGGGCTGCGGGCGGTGAAGCCGAGCCGCTCCTGCAGCGCGAACGCATCGACCTTCAGCACCACGCCGTCGAGTTCGATCGGGAACTCGTCACGGCGCGCGAGCAGTTCGCGATACCAGCGGAGTACGGCGTCGAGGTCGCCGACGCAGCCGTCGCGCGCCACCGTCTTGAAGCCGAGTTCGCCGAGCCACTGCATCGCCGCCGAATGGGTCGCCGGCAACGGCGCGCCGTCGACCCGGCCGAGCGCCCACACCCGGAACTCGAGCGGCCGCTGCGCGACCTTCTGCGGATCGAGTTGGCGCAGCGTGCCGGCGGCGAGGTTGCGCGGATTGGCGTAGGTCTTCTCTCCGGCCGCCGCCAGCGCGCGGTTCAGCTGGTCGAACTCCTTCCGCGGCATCACCACCTCGCCGCGCAGGTCGAGGCGCGGCGGCGCGCCGTCGGCCAGCAGGAGCGGCACCGACGCGATGGTGCGGACGTTGGCGGTCACGTCCTCGCCCTGGTCGCCGTTGCCGCGCGTCGCCGCCAGCACCAGGCGACCGCGCTCGTAGACCAGCCGGCAGGAGAGGCCGTCGAGCTTCGGCTCCGCCGCCAGCGGCGAGTCGAGCGCGGTCACGCCGAGGTGGTCGAGCAGCCGCTGGTGCCACTCACGGACGTCGGCCTCGTCGTAGGTGTTGTCGAGCGAGAGGAGCGGCGGATCGTGGGCGACGGTCGCGAAACCGGCGAGCGGCGCGGCGCCGACCCGTTGCGTCGGGCTCTCCGCCACCACCAGCTCGGGGCGGCGCGCCTCGAGCGCCTTCAGTTCGGCGAAGAGGGCGTCGTACTCGGCGTCGGCGATCTCGGGCCGGTCGAGCACGTGGTAGAGGCGGTCATGGCGCGCGATCTCGCGCCGGAGGAAGGCGGCCCGCTCCGCGTCCTGTTCACTGTTCACCGGCCCATCGCTCCCGCGCCAGCCCTCGGATCGAGCAGCAGCATCGCGTCGCCATACGAATAGAAACGGTAGCCGACCGCGATCGCCTCGCGGTAGAGCTCGAGCAGCCGCTCGCGCGAGGAGAAGGCCGCCACCAGCGCCAGCAGCGTCGTGCGCGGCAGGTGGAAGTTGGTCAGCAGGCCGTCCAGCACGGCGAAGCGAAAGGGCGGCCGGATCAGCAGGCGGGTGCGTGCGCGGCCGGCGACGAGCGTTCCCGCACCCGCCTGCGCCGCCGCCTCGAGCGCCCGCGTCGTGGTGGTGCCGACCGCGATGACGCGCCCGCCCGCCGCTTTCGCCGCCGCGATCGCCGCCACCGTCGCCGCGGTGATCTCGTAGAGCTCCTCGTGCATCGCATGGCGCGAGAGCCGGTCGGCGCGCACCGGCAGGAAGGTGCCGGGGCCGACGTGCAAGGTGATCCGCGCGAGGCCGACGCCGCGCGCGGCGAGGCGGTCGAGCAGCTCCGGCGTGAAGTGGAGTCCGGCGGTGGGCGCGGCGATGGCGCCGGGCGCCGCCGCGAACATCGTCTGGTAGTCGACGCGGTCGCGTTCGCGTGCGCCGGGCTCGCGCGGCAGGTAGGGGGGCAACGGCAGCTCGCCGTGCGGCAGCGCCGCGGCGAGACCGCCTTCGATCGCGACGCGGCGCAGTTCCGGCCCCGGTGGGTCGAGCACCGTCAGGCGCGGGCCGCCGACGACGGTCAGCACCTCCCGCTCGCGCACCCGCGCCGACGGTTGCAGGAGCGCCAGGATCGCGCTGTCGTCGTCGCGGCCGGTCGGATGGAGCAGCAGCTCCACGGCGCCGCCGCTCGCCCGCCGCGCCGCGAGGCGGACCGGCAGCACGCGGGTGTCGTTGACGACCAGCAGATCGCCCGGGAGGAGCAGCTCGGGGAGGTCGCGGACCACCTGGTGGCGCGCGGCGCCGGCGTGCCGTCCGGCGACCAGCAGGCGCGCGGCGTCGCGCGGCGCGACCGGAGCGGACGCGATGCGAACGCCCGCCTCGGAGTAGTCGTAGAGGGCGACCTCGTCGTCCTCCGCCGGGGCGGCGTCGTTCGCGACCATCGGGCGCTACTATGCCGCGTTTTCCACGGACCCGGCAGGGGGCATCGCGGCGGCACGCCGCGGTCGGTCGACGGTCCGTGGAACGTGCGCGAGCGGTGTGGCATGACGTCCTGGCACGACACGATCCTGATCGTCTACTTCGCGCTGCTGGCGCTGCTCTCGGTCTACGGACTCCACCGCTACAAGCTCCTCTGGCTCTACTGGCGCCATCGCCGCGACACGCCGGAGCCGAGCGGCCGCTTCGAGACTGCGCCGACGGTCACGGTGCAGCTGCCGCTGTTCAACGAGGCGACCGTGGTCGAGCGGCTGCTCGACTCGGTGGCGCAGCTCGACTGGCCCGCCGAGCGGCTCGAGATCCAGGTCCTCGACGACTCGACCGACGAGACGCAGGAACTCGCCCGCCGCAAGGTCGACGAGCTGCGCGCGCGCGGCCTCGACATCCACTACCTCCACCGCAGCGATCGCACGGGCTACAAGGCCGGCGCCCTTGCCGCCGGGATGAAGAAGGCGAAGGGCGAGTACGTCGCCATCTTCGACGCCGACTTCCTGCCGCAGCGCGACACGCTGCGCCGCACCCTCGACTTCTTCACCGATCCGGGCATCGGCATGGTGCAGGTGCGCTGGGGCCACCTCAACCGCGACTACAGCGTGCTGACCCGCCTGCAGTCGATGCTGCTCGACGGCCATTTCGTCATCGAGCACACCGCGCGCAACCGCTCCGGCCGCCACTTCAACTTCAACGGCACCGGCGGCGTCTGGCGCCGCACCGCCATCGAGTCGGCGGGCGGTTGGCAGCACGACACGCTGACCGAGGACCTCGACCTCTCCTACCGCGCGCAGATGCGCGGCTGGCGCTTCGTCTACCTGCGCGACTTCACCGCGCCGGGCGAACTGCCGGTGGAGATGGCGGCGTTCAAGGCCCAGCAGCACCGCTGGGCCAAGGGGTCGATCCAGACCGCGCTCAAGGTGCTGCCGTCGATCTGGCGGGCGCCGCTGCCGTTCAAGGTGAAGAGCGAGGCGACCTTCCACCTGACCGCGAACATCAGCTACCTGCTGATGCTGGCGATGACGGTGCTGATGCTGCCCGCGCTGCTGGCGCGCCTCGCCGAGCCCGACCGCCTGAGCAGCGTGCTGTTCGACTGGTCGGTGTTCGTGCTGGCCACGGCGTCGGTGCTGTCGTTCTACATGGCGGCGCAGCGCGAGGTCGATCCGCAGTGGAAACGCGGCCTCAAGTTCATGCCGGCGGTGCTGGCGCTCGGCATCGGGCTGGCGGTCAACAATGCCCGCGCCGTGATCGAGGCGCTCTGCGCGCACGAGACGCCGTTCGTGCGCACGCCGAAGTACGACGTGCTCGGGAACGCGGCGACCGGGGCGCCGCAGGGGCGGCCGAAGCGGCGCTACTCGTCGCTGGCCGGCTTGATGCCGTGGGTCGAGGTCGCCTTCGGCGGCTACATGCTGGCGATCATCGGCGTCGGTCTCGCGAACGGCATCTGGATGGTGGTCGCTTTCATGTCGCTGTTCGCGGCCGGCTTCTTCTACGTCGGCTTCGGTTCGCTGCTGGCCGGCCGCGCGCCGCGCGCCGCCGAGGCGACGGCCGAGGCGCTGGCGGCGCCGAGCACGACGCGCTGAACGGCGCGGAGGGGGGCGGCCGCCGCCTCAGCCGCCGTCGTCCGCTCGCCACCGTTCGAGGTCGATGACCGTGAGCGGCGGTCCGCTGAAGCGTCCGCTCGCCGGATCGAACCGGTTCGCCACCAAAGGCCCCTCGAGGTGGCGCCGGTACCAGTCGGCCAGTTCGCGCTGCGCGCCGCCGGTGCGCTCGGCCCGTGCCATCCGCGTGCCGTCGAGCAGCAGCCAGCGCGCGCCGTGCTCGCGCAGCAGCGGGAAGAGCTCGTCGCGCAGGGCGAGTTCGATCGGCGTGATGTAGCCGAAGTCGTACGTCGGCGTCGGGTCGTCCGGCGGGCGGGCGCGCGCGACGCGGAGCTTGGCGTCGAGCGCCGCCAACGGCTCGTCGCGCGGCCGCCGCAGCGGGATCTCGGCCGGCGTCTCGCCGGGAGCCAGCAGCAGCTCTCTCGCGCGCGCCTCGCGCATCCGCTCGAGGCACTGCAGCGTGAGCGGGAGGTCGAGCCAGGTGTCGGCGGCGATCAGCGCGCCGGCGGGAACCTGCTGCTCGATCCACGCGCGCGCGGCGACGCGGGTGTCGGGGCGACCGCGCCAGGTCGCCTCGTCGTAGGCGTGGCGTGCGCCGAGCGACAGCGGCGCGGCCAGCAGCA
>Ga0194131_10007270_pt1 | contig 14968 bp, 14 predicted proteins | sample TA2KigO120mmetaG_FD_148631 | JGI IMG/M metagenome (GOLD analysis project Ga0194131, IMG submission 148631) | Freshwater microbial communities from Lake Tanganyika, Tanzania - TA2015053 Kigoma Offshore 120m | ecosystem: Environmental > Aquatic > Freshwater > Lake | place: Tanzania: Lake... | reverse complement strand
GGCTAGGAAATTGGTATCTAAGCCAGTACTGGTTATAGTGTCCCCGCTTGATCGTTTGCAGTGATCAGCGGGTTGTTAGCTCAGATGGTAGAGCAGGTGACTCTTAATCACCGGGTCGGGGGTTCGAAACCCTCACAACCCACTTTGAGCGTGTTTCTGCTCTGAAAAACCAGGTCACTAAGGAGATTCCTTGGTGATTGCCAATCAGTAGGTCCTTCAAGGAGGACCGCGTGTTAGTAAATGAATGGGTTGAAACTCTCTGGACAGTTCTTCAAGTTAGACCAAAAACAGTTCACGATTACAAAAGGCTATAGCGGTGGTTTGGTAGTGAGAAAGAATCCTGAACTATAAGCACGTTCCCAAAAATTGTGGGTTCTAATGCCTAAACTAAAAAGAGTCTACTAACCGAATTCTGATTCCCAGTGAATCTTCCACTTTCTTTCCTCAAACTCCTCAGCCCGCTTGTTGTCACTCCACTTAATTTCAGGAAATTCACTTGTATTTTGACTTTCAATCAGAATACCCTTTGGTAATTCACGCACTAATTTCCTAACAACCTCATTGTCTGCATAGTCTCTTTTTGCCGGTAAAATCACTCTTGCAATGAATTGTGGTGGTATTGAGTCCAAAAAAATCAGTTCTGACTGAGGATCGGTGGGTTGAGAGGATGTTAGCCCATATTTATTTCGCACATGTTCATTTATGAAAAGGTTTGCTAGCCCTGTTCCGCCACAATACTTTTCTGGCCAACTTAAAACACGATTTTTATGATCCCATCTTCCAAAATTTCCAGGAGATGCGATGAAGCAAAACTCTTGCAGGATTTCCCGAGCAGGCTTAAGCTCCAGTAAAGCCATCTCATAACCCTGAGACAATTTACTTGACAACATATACTCATTTGGTTTGGTTAATGAGATGCAAATTCCATTTGCAATTGGATCACCTCTGTTCTTATCGCTGGTTTTGTAACTGATTCCTTTCGCTCGTAGATCGTCGAGACCCAAAATTCCATGATTGAAAATTGAGGCCACATTTTGTAGAGGTGTGAAGTGATACAGGGCTGTAATTTTTCTTGCTTCTAAAAATAGAGGCATTTGAGATAAAGCTTGAGCGTGAAATTCTCTCGCTAAATCAGAAATTATATTAGATAACTCATGATCAAAAGTCATTAATTGAGCGCTCTACTCTTAATCGTATTGCATAATTCTTTTGAACCAACCACAATTAACTTATCCCTTGCTCGTGTAAGTCCAACATAGAGGAAATCTTCAAAGTCTTCTGAGTTGTGAAAGCCATTGATTGCTAGAACCACCACGGGTCGCTCAAGCCCTTTGAATCCTCCTACGGTTCCATAAAAGACGCTCTCCCCTGTCCAAAATTCCTGCCAATAATCATCTCTCTGTTTTGTTGTGAAAGCTGCATGTACTGGGTGACGCTCTTTTGTGGTCAGAAGAGCTATTTCACCTGGTTGCCAGATCTCTTTATCTGTTAGCCGTTCAACTACGTCATCTGCATTACTAATTACTTCACTTTCATCACACTCAATAAATTCAATGGCAAATGAGTTTGGGCCACGAATTGTGATTCCTCTAGTCGTAAATCCACTGGCTAGCTCGCCAATCTGGCGAGAATTACGAATATTGTCATCTAGCCTGATTCGAGCAAAGGATCCTTCTGGGCCTTTCCTAATACCAAAAATCTTTTGCTGATCATCTCCAAAGAGAGCCATTTTTCCTTTGCCAGGTTCTCTTAAGCTTAAGTCAAGTGCTTTCCACCAGGAAGCCATGAAGTCCTGAGCCTCATCAACCACAAAGGCATCGAATTTCTTCTCGACCTCCAATTTCTCAGCTGCGGCAATTAATGGCGCCGCATAAACATCGTTTTCTTCATCGTAATTTCCAGGTGAGCCAGCCGTAGTTCCTAAGTAATTAGCAAAATTATGGAAGGTGCCCGCCCATGCTGGCCTATCAGCCTCTTCTAGCTCTACAACTTTATTTTTCATATAGGTGGTGATACCTCTATTGAAGGCGACAATCCCCACCTTTAATCCTTCTTTGGACCAGCGCTTGGCTTGTTCAAAAGCAATCCAAGTCTTTCCGGAACCAGCAGGTCCACGAACGTAATAGCGGTCATTTTCTGAAATCTGCGCTAATAATTGCGCTCTCTCATGTGTGAGAGTTCTTATGTAATCAAGTGTTCCACCTAAAACGCTCGCTCTGTCAGCATTGGAGGCTGATAGCGAAGTCAAGTGGGTGACAGCCGCATCTACCCATAGCGGAGAACTAGGCGATGGAGCTACTTGAGAATCTAAATTGCTCTTTATCGTTGACATAATGAGAGGAAGATCTTGCTTATCCACAATTTTTGAGCGAGGCAAATTCTTGTCATTCACATCTGGGATTCGATTGCCAGGGAAAGCGACAATCCAATCAGTCTTTAAATTTCCTTGCGACCAGCGATTTCGTATGTAGTCTTTAAACGAGAACATGTTTTTGCGAGCCTGTTGAGCTGGATCTATATTTCTTGCACCCTTCGCATCAGATTGAACCCAATTTTGGCCGTCATAGGTAATGTGGCCACCCTTTGTTTCTACAATCATGCAGCCTCTATCAACAAGAAGTATGACGAGGTCTATCTCGATTTCACCACGATCATGAGTGCTAAGTTCAAGATTGCAGAAAACTACATCCCTATCGCTCAATCCCTGAATTACGGAATTGAAGACTTCTTTTTCCGATGAACTTCGAAAATTTGGCGTAGGTGGGAATACTCTTGGTGACATTGAATTACTACTCAACTTTGCACTTTGCGTAAGAAATCATTTCATATTTCATTACTTGTGAAAGAGGGCTGAGCGGACCTTAAGATGAGCGAGACAAATCATGGGTTCATAATGAAATAACTCGGTAGTGAGTTTGCTTGTGAGTAATACTCCAACATTTCAATTTTGCCTCGAAAATTCTTCTAACTTTCCTTGAAGTTGTGTTATTAGCCAAACACGAAAGTTAAGCTGACTCTTCATTTCATCTGCAAATATTGCAAGCCCGCCGGATGCGAATCGTTCAGCGATGTCGTAAGCCGCATCTTCATCCAATAAAATACTGATGTCTTTTTTGTACGCTAGTGCCACAGTCTTAAGTAAAGCAAAGTCTTTTTCATCCAAGTACTCCAAACGAACAGAATCAGACTTTCTTGGAGGAACTTCTCCCATAAAATCTCTTTGTATCCCCATTGCCATACACAAGAAAAACAATTGTTTGCTTGAGGCATTTTTACCATGAATTTCATCCACATGCTCCTTTAAATCTGGCAAAGCAGAATCCTTAAGATCTTGGTTCCAAGTCATTGCGACTCTATGGGTGCGTTTTATGGCTCCAGCTATCCCTTTTCCATGGACTTCTTCCTTTTTACTTTGTTTTTTTTGCATTTGCAAACTCCTTCCAATGGCCTTCTAAGTACCATGAAGGATCTATGCCTTCACCCAAAATAGACTTTTCTGTGGGCGCCTTGGGGTCGTTCGCCAAATACATTTCTTTTGGCTTGGCTTGTTCGAAGTATCGACGCTCTAAGGGCGTGTACTCCAAATCATGCATAAGGAAAATTAGTTGACGGTCGTTCTTGTCTTCATTGCCGGACATTAAAATGGCGAGCTCCTCTGCCACCATCTTGCGAAAACTAGCTCCTAGTTTTCCAAAAGGCGTGTCTACCACCAGAGGCAGATTTAGATTAATAACATCTCTTAACGCAATTGAGAATATATATCCCTTGAGCATTTTCTCTCCCTCAGAAAGAGAGGTTTTTCTGCCATCTTTAAGCGTTAAAACTTCAAAGTCATCAGTTATTACTGTTTGAAATCCTCCTAATTTAACTTTGTCAAAGTTTTGTGAAACAGCCTTTTCCAATTTACTTCGCACCTGTTCAATAGCACTCTCGTAGATTTTCTCAGCTGCAAGAGCTATGTCTTTACATACCTGAACTTCTTTACCAAGTTGAATCGCCTCCTTATCATTTTTTGTTGCATCTTTAATTGAGGCATCTAAACTTTCAACTTTCGCTATTCGCTTATTTACACTTTCGATTAAAGCTTTTTCAGTAATTTCCAAGTCAAGAATCTTACGATGTGTATCTTCGTAATTCCTTGCAATGACCTCTACCTCTCCGGCGTTTATTCCCTTTAAACGTTCTAGTATCTCACTCTGCTTATCTCGTACTGTTTTCAGATTATCACCAAGACTCGTTACGTGATTTGTCTTTTCTTCTATAATTCGTGAGTCAGATTTGAGTGTGTTTATTAGTATCGACATCTGTTTCTGTGTCTCGACTAGCTCTTTACCTGCAATACTTGCAATCTGGAATCTTTCAATAAGATTATGCAATTTTTTTTCTTCACTCGAACCAGAATGAATTGAATTTCCGCATATGCACTCCCTATTTTGTAGTAAAGAACGCACACGCTCAGGTTCAAAAGGAGGAGGGAGCAAATCAGCTTGTTGGGCCTTTTCAACTTGCGATAATAGTTCAGGGGCTTTAGTTGCAAGAGAGGCAACAACTCCCGAAGAAAAGACAAGAATGTCTATTTCACGAATTAATCTCTTCCTGTCGTCACGTAGGCGAACTTCCTGGCTTTCTAGATCCTTTAGCTCTCGTGCATCATCTTTATGATTTTGAGTTTCTCCCATAAAACGGGAGAGACTCTTAAATTGCTCTCTCGATTGATTCAAAGTTTCCTTAGTTTCTTTCCTATCTTTCTCGTCTACCTCAAGAAGCTTTACCTCCTCTTGCCTTTGCTGCTCAAGCAATTCTGTCTTTCCGCCGCCTTTTTTTGAAATTTTCTTGAACTTGGTCTTCTCGAGTTCTTTCATTTTCTTTTTTATCGAATCAAACAAATCTACGCGAGCAATTTCTTTCACTGCGCTCTCTATATCAAGCTTCACATTCAGTTCCCAGAATTTTGTCATTTGCTCACCATCGAACAGAAAAAAACCCTTAAGCCGTGGTGGAAAGATTTTCTTGAGCCAAACGACTGGAGCAGGATGTGGTTCAGTTAAGGCACCTGGTCCTCGATCGCGCTGAAGCACATTCAATGTTTCGTTTCCTATCAATTTTGCGTTTGAATTTCCAACCTTTTCAAAGTTCTGTGCACGTTCAATTATAGAAATTCTTCCATCCTGATCAGGGTCCAAGACAATTTTTGTTGAAACTTTTACAATCTCACCTATTGTAAATTTTCTCAATTCAAAACTAGATAAGAACTTTTCTTCATCTGGTTTTATTCCATAAATGCACCATGCTAAGGCAGACTGAAATGTAGTTTTTCCTCCGCCATTTGATGCATTTAAAAATATGATGTTTTTTTTGTCTGCCTCAAAGTCAATTTTAATATCATGCAAAATCCCAAAGTTTTTTACTTCGACTTTACTAATCTTCATTGAAGCGCCTATCAGTAATTTCTTTAACAAGGCGATCGAATTCTGTTTCGGGTTTATTTAGTTTCTCTAACATTAAGGCACGCAGCAAAGCATCCTTGATTTCATCCGAGAAATCAGATTCTTTAACGAAATTCCTTACGAGTTCAATATCATCGGTCACGAGTGAATTTAATCACATCCTCTCAATTAGGCCTTTTATAGCATCGAAGTTCAGAGCATCTTCTGAGTATCCCAAAATCCTAGATTTTTCCTTCTCCAAAATTCCTGAAATTCGATCTGCTGGGTCTTCTGGCAAGACACAAACATCATAGATATTAGCCAAAACTTTTCCTGGATAGGGCCTCATTAATCTTCCACGTCTTTGGATAAATTCTTTAGTATTTCCACTACTGGCGAGAATGATTGAGGTTTTTGCCTCAGGAATGTCGACTCCCTCATCAAGGCAACGTTTTGCTAAGAGCACGTCTAATTTGCCTTCAGCAAAGTTTTTTATCAGATGTTGTCTTTCAGAAAGCCCGCCGTACATCGGCTGTGGTGTCGAACCTTCTTGGCCAGTTATTTTCTGAACTGAAAGGTTGAATTCATTTAGGACTTCCAGCGCTGCATCTAGCTGAGATTCATCCGCACAATAAACTAACATGTGCTTGATTGGCTTGTTAAGCAATCCTAAAAGTCTCCTGAGTTCAGGAATCTTACTAACTGCAGTTTTGACAATCTTTGCACGTTCAATTCTTAAATCGTTGATTTTCTTTTTGAGTTCTTCTGCATTCTTTGAATGTACCATCGCATTAATTTTTTTAGTGAATTCTCGATATCTCTCGAGCTCCTCGTCAGACAATTCGACAAAACTTGGGTGATATTCATAATCGCATAGAATACGATTACCTTTTTCATCTCTGACCTTCAACGCTTCTCGCAGAGGAAACTCAAACACTGTTGGGCCAAAATATTCGATTATCTCTTCAGTTCCCTCTTCATCAAAGTATCGACTTGGTGTAGCGCTCAGTCCAAGTCTAAAATTAGCAGACTTCGTCATTGCTGGCTGGTATGACCTAGCTCCAAGCCAGTGAACTTCATCTGCGACAACAAGAAAGTTGGAGAAATGTTGAGCACTTTCCTGCATTAGTTGCACAAATTCACCACTAGCAGCCGTATTTTGTACGGCAACAATAGTTAGATTTTCACGCCAACCACGCGCAGACTCAAGGGCTAATTCTGGTATGTCTTTTCTCCAAGATGAACTTACTGAATAGGGATCATGCTTCTTTAATTCAGAACTCCATTGCGTTGCGACATGACTGTATGGGGCAACCACTAGAGTTAGAAGGCCTCCTAATTCCATCGTAGATTCAATGCACGCCTTTGCTGTGCGAGTCTTACCCGTAGCAGTAGCCATTTCAAAAAGTCCAAGCCTTCCTGCGTCAATCCATGCTTGCATAGCGCTCTTTTGGTAATTTCTTAATCCTGAGCCAGGCGAAGGCCTGGGTTCCTCATCAATGTCATAAGGAAAGTCCTCTGGAGCATATTGCTCAATTAATCGAATTTTGACTGCATCTGGAAGTGAAATGGTCTTCCAATTGGCTCCTATATTGTCATTCCAATAATCAGCAAAACGCTTTTTTCTACTTTCAATTCTTTGTGCATCAAATCCAGGCTGCCAGCTTTGGAATACCTCGAAATTTTCTATATTCCTCCTCCAAGCACTAAAAGTCTCGTTAATTGAACCTACAAAAGCTATGTTGTTTAGTTCTGCATCTTCCAAAATACCAAATTTAGGATGAAACTTCTCTAACTCTTCTGCAGTTAAGTTCTGTAATTCTGCAGATACTGGAACAATGACTCTTATATCCAAAAAGTTGTTCTTTAGCATCCAACACATGGCGCTAATATGGTTTTTTGATACTGCATCTCCTAAATCCTTGAGGCGGCTGTAGCTTGTTTCAAAATCTAATGTTAACTTGTTAGCGAATTCTTCTGAAGAAAAAAAGTTCTGTAAAGCATCTACATCATACTTTTGTAGCGCATGACTTGTAATCAATCTCATTCGTCCTGAATTACGAACTAGTCCGGCAATTCCTCGAGCTGCACTACTCAAAGCGGCAGAGGAAAAGTATCCGGCTACTCGATCGTAACTTGTAGCCCGCTGTAAAACAGGAACATAGAACCTCTTTGTGACTTCAGAGCCTTCGACGCCTGTATCAAAGTTCAGGTCTAATGGTAAATTCTTGAAAGATTGAATCACCCTTCTCTTCTGCTCCTCTCTGAGGATTTCGTTTCTATACCTTCTCAAACCTATATGAACAGTCAGACAAAGAAAACCCCAATGTCACTGAAACTTTATTAAAAGCGTAGTTTAATAGATAGGTCAGGTATTTACTAAGTGCTTGAACCTAAAAATAGCATCTGCGCACTGAATTTAGCGCGCCGATCCCGCACTTTGTCAGACCTTGTTCCTATGCTTCGACCTGGAGGAAATCAGTGGTTTTCAAAACTAAGAAATACAAAGAACCGGTCAACCCCGTGGGAACCGTTGCCGAGCTCTTTGCTGGGGTTGGTGGCTTTCGTATAGGCCTTGCTAGGGCAGGATTGAAAACAGTCTTTTCGAATCAATGGGAGCCGTCAACAAAGATTCAACATGCTTCAAATGTATATGTGGCTAATTTTGGTAAAGAAGGTCATAGCCCAATAGATATAGCAAAAGTCAAAGACATACCAACGGACTTTGATGTTCTAGTTGGTGGCTTTCCATGTCAGGACTACTCAGTTGCAAAAACTCTAAGAAGTGCAAAAGGTTTACGAGGAAAGAAGGGTGTGCTTTGGTGGGAGATACTTCGACTCGTTGAGTTACATAAACCTAAGTTTGTATTTTTAGAGAATGTTGACCGACTTCTTAAGTCTCCTTCTAGCCAACGTGGCCGTGATTTTGCAGTAATGCTCAGAACTCTCTCAGATGCTGGATATGTTGTTGAATGGCGCGTGGTTAATGCTGCAGAGTATGGATTCCCGCAGCGAAGAATCAGAGTTTTTGTCGTTGCACGAAGGGGAAAAACTCTAGGTAAATCCATCAAGCCATTTGATTACATCACAAAGAGTGGAATATTAGCTCGGGCGCTTCCAGTAGTTTCAACTCAACTAGATTGCACTGAAGTCGAGATTGAAAAAGACTGGGGCCGTGTAAGTAAATACTTTAATAAGAAATCTAGCGATAAGTCTCCGTTCTTAAACTCGGGGCTTTTTATAAAGGGAGTCGCTTACACACTAAAGACTGAAGCCGCTCCAAGAAAGAAGGAGTTTGCCACCCTTGGAGACGTGCTTCAGAAAGACTCTCAAGTTGATGACGCCTTCTTTATTCCAGAAAATCAAGTAAAAGCCTGGCGGTACTTGAAAGCGGCAAAGAGCATTGAGAGGGTGCATAAAGAAAGCGGCACAAAATACAACTATGCAGAGGGTTCCATGGCCTTCCCAGATCTCGAGAGTAATCCCAGTAGAACAATTCTGACAGGCGAAGGTGGAACTACTCCTTCACGCTTCAAGCACATAATAGAGACAAGAGAGGGTGGTTATCGAAGACTGACGCCTGTCGAGTTAGAACGACTGAATGGCTTTCCAGATGATTGGACAAAGGTAGATGTCAACGGTGTTCAAGTAGCTGATAGCAAAAGAGCATTCTTTATGGGTAATGCTTTGGTAATTGGCCTGATTGAAGAGGTAGGAAAAGTTATCGCTAGAGAGTTAAAGCTAAAACGTTAAAAGAGCGACCTGGATTTAGAGACTTTCTACGATTTGAGCGATGTAACCACTATTTAGCCAGAAGCACTTCTTAACAACCATTTCTCCCTGAGGAGTTAGCTCTTTGTCTTCGCCATCTCTTGCCTTAGGGCGGACATGAGCAACATGGCTCTCGGTGGCCTTTGGTAAATTCTTGGCATCTATTGCAGCGCGCCTTTTAGTTTCTTCCCAGACTCGCTTAGCTTCCATGCGGTCTTGATATGGCATATTCCAATAAGCCACCTTGTATAAAACTTCGACACCATCTTTTCGTGTTTGAAAAATCACTAGCAGAAATTTTCTTTCAAGTTTCTCTGCAAAACTAGACTCATCCCATTCTTGGTCAAGAATTTCAATTGTCCTAAATCTCGGGAAAGACATTGACTCTCTCGGTTGTCCGTTTGCCTTTAGACGTATTGTCTTAATCTCAATTCCAGCTTTCTCAACCTCAGCAACACTCTGGCTACCCGCTGCCAAAACTCGATTTGCCAGTAGTCGATGGAAAGCTTTTTGGTTAGACCCTTTTTTATGAAAACTCACAGCCGATGAGATTTGCTCAACAGTCTTGCCAACAAACGGATTGAAACGAAGGGCTGTTGCCTCCTCAAAAGAAATTGAATTAGTAATGCCAAGAGTTGCCTCACCGGCGATATGTCTATCAATGAGCCTATTTACGTATCCTTGCTTGAAAGAAAACGCTCGTGACTTGGCAGGCTCTATTGAGAAAGGTTGCTTTTGTAGAATTTCATTCTCTCCGCCAGATCCCTTGCGACAAGCCCCAAGATAAAAAGTGTCACCTTCAGATAGTTCATGGGCCTTGCCATCTAGCACTTTCTTGCGAATAGTTTCCCAATCTCGCTGTATAACTAAGGCATCCTCATCTGACATTCTATAGATTAATGGCTTAAGCACAAACTTCTGATGATGAACTGCAAGGGCTTTATTGTAGAGATAAAAGAGAATTAGCATTAATTTACACTTCTTCAAAAAATAAGATTTTTCCCACTCTTCCTCGGCAATCACCCCATAATTAATCATCGTAAGGACTAGACGTTCTTTGGCTCTAAATTTACCTTGTTTGTTGAGTAGAAGACCCGTAGTTTTGAGCTCTAAGTTAGCGTCTGGAAAGTCAGGTCCAAGATTTGTTGGAGGTTGATGTTCGAAATAGTATTTCTCAATTAAGTTTCCAAGATCCCCTCTATTTCGATTGTTAGTCACCTCTTCAGGTAAAGAAACCATTTCAGCTAGGGAATTACCTGCTAATTTCAAAGCAAATTCGAAGATTGATTGAATAGAGCTCTTGTCGTATTTAGTCATTAATGTATCCATCTACTCCAAACACAGGACTGGTATAGACGAAATGAAATGTCACGAAAAGAATCCATCACATCAGCCTATGACTTACCCGCCCCTAAGTCGACGCCTTAAACGAACTTCCTGCACAATTCTTGCTGCGGGTCTATCGAAGTCCTCATGCTCCCACAAATTTAAAACCTTCCACCCCCTTTGCCGAAGCAGTTTTTTTGTCTCTTCATCTCGTTGCCTATTTCTTTTGACTTTCTCTGACCAAGACTGCTTGTTCGTTTTAGGAAGAACATAATGTTTGGGGCAACCGTGCCAGAAGCAACCATTCACAAAGATAGCTACCTTTGCAGAGCGAAAGACAAGGTCGGCCCTTCTGTTTATGTCCAACTCTGGCCTTACGTCAATGGCGTATCTCAATCCCGCCCTATGAATTAGGCTTCGCAATCTAGTCTCTGGTCCAGTATCAACTCCCCTGTTTGCTCGCATTACATTTCTGACTGCAATCGAGCGGGATTTTGGCGTTCTGACTCTAGACTGCATTAGCCATTTCTAACAGAAAATTTCAGGCTGTCTATCCATACATAGAGTGAGCGTAAATTTAACAACTCCAGGTCAGGCTAGTGGCCGACCATTAGAATCCAAGTCAAGGGCAATTTCAATCTACGTTCCAAAATGCATCTCCCACATCTTCTGTAGATACTTAACGCCTCCGTAGGACCTAAAGTGAAGGATCTCCACCTGATAACCACACTCACAGTGGGCCAAACATATTTCCTTCCCCTCAACTATTGGATACTCCAGAGTGAATTGATGTTTCCCATGCCTGATGTCAGTGAGAATTATTGCGCCCATATTTTTTACCTCCTGCTCCTCTGATGGTGTCTCTCATCATCAGCAGGTCTTCCTTTAGAACCACCGTGCGCAGAGGGCGCGGTTGGTACTAAGTGAGCTAAAGGGCTTCACACTTAGTTCTTGACCTATAGCAAAGTATAGTGCTTATTACCGTCAGTCGTTGGTAGTAGATTTAAAGTGTGACGGATCAAGAGCTAAATCCAGCGGTATTTATTGAGGTGCCTAAACCTATAAACACGATGAGAGTAAGTGAGAGAGAAAATTTTATTGAGGACATTATCCAGGCCTCAAATCAGTCAAGAATAAAATAAGAGGAGAAGTGAGTTAACACACTAGATCAAAAGACTCAATACTTTGTTCAGGTTCATGTTGACGGCACCTGTTTTGCCTTCTATCGCAAGCGGTATGAAAATGGTGGTTTATACGAAGAGACTTGGCAACTTAATCACAAAAGATGGCATCACATTCCATTGCGATTAATTTGGATGCAGATCAGTGGGGAGTGAACCTTGACTCAAGTCAGCTATGAACAATTTAAACAGCTCCTACCTCAGGCATTTGAGGATGGACAGGCTTAGTAGATGAAGCAGCCGGTGTTTTAATTCACTCAGATGAGTACAAGAATTGGTCAAGTGGCCTTTGTGAGTCTAAGAGTCTCGACAGAGGCAGCTATTGCCTACAACAGCCTGATTACAAAAAGAGCAGGTGAATAAACTTGTATGCCTCAAATCTGGATGCGGAACCGGTGGTGGATTGATCATTCCATATTCCGCAAATGAATCCTTTCCTCTATCCACCCTAGGTTGTGATTCTGTAGGTTTTGTGACCTTAAGGTTTCCTTTAAAAGTCTTCAGTTTTATCAACTTTTCATGCCTTCTTGCCAACATCTCTGTAGCTCTTGGGACGTCAATGTCCTCATCGAGCAATCCCAATTTCTTTAATCGAGCAACAATTCCTCCTTCTGCGCGTTGATGGAGAGAAGTTAATTCCCTTAAATCCTTTCGGGCGTTAAAGCCTTCTTTTAGCTTTTCGTCTTCTGATTCATCCCACCTTTGCCAAGCTCGTGCAAAGCTCTCTTTTACGCGAGCCATGTAGGTAGATGGCTTAGGAGCATTGGGTTTCGGGTTCACTGGTGTTTTTGGAGGTTGTCCGGATGGTGGATCACCTTGATTTTTAAAGTACATCCTGCAGGGGTTACCAGATTTGATGAAGTATTTCATGTGCGCCTTAGCCAAGTGTTGAACTTCTAGTTCAGTTTCGCCCACTCCAAAACTGTCATGGTGCTCGCAGTACCAAGTCCAACCTGACATAAACCGCATACTAAAAATTCTAACTCACAAATGTTTACGAAAGTAGAGCTCCCCAATCGCAACTTTCTATTGCGGTACGCGGTGCTTCCAAACCGCACTCCACCCCTAGCTCATTTCCCTGTCCCCTGCCCTATCTGGTTACTTAGATCCGTAACTACAGAAATCTCTAGAGTTTGAGTAGATCATCAGGGCTATTAATTTTCTTAAGCTCTCGGCGAGTTTGTTGCCATTGATATAGGCGAATCGACCAATTGGGAAAGGTGTAATCGGTCCTAAGTCGAATTGGCAGAATAAAGAGCGGAATCAACATCCAAAAGCCAATGAAGTAGGCATAAAGCCCCCATCGCCAGGGGTTTCTTCCGAAGATAAATGCGATAGATGAAATGAATGGAATTGAGATTAGATTAAGCCAGTTCAAGTTTTCCTCCCTTACTGTGTATTGATACCGAGCCTAAAGATGGGGTCTGACATTCTGGGAAAAGAGCGCTTTCAGAATAAAGTTAGAGGGCCATCTTCCATTTCGCGAGATACGTCCAGAGCGCACTCTTTAAGGATTTTCATAGAGTCAGACTGATTGTGCGTGAAAGACAGACCTTTAAAGATTGCCACGGATCTAGCTTGGCAATTCCAAGATCTCCCTTTTTTTACTTTTCCAACACGAGCGCTGTAGGCAAAGTCTGAAAACGCCTCGTATTTTGCAATTTCTGAGGTTAAGCTTGACTCACTTAGCGCGCCGATATAGAGATAGTCGTAAAAATTAGGACTACTAATCAAGGGCCAAACAACTCCCTGATACTCAAAATGAATTAATGCGCCCGAGGACTTCAACCTTTCGTCCTTTTTCGCCTCTAGAGAGGAACTCCAGGCAATGTCTGAGAAAGGGCCCCCTGTAGCAAACGCCTTCGAAGATTGATAAACAGATTCTACTGACGCGCTGCGTCCTTGGTGATTCAACATGAGATTGAATGCGCTGAGAGCGACCCCGACTGCATTGTCTGACTTGGTAGAAATTTCGAGGATGTTGCTCAGTCCCCATGAAACTCTTATCGATTGATGCATCGAGTGTATTGATTTTTGCTGCTGCGAGAGCGCAAATCCAGGGAAGTAGGTAAACGATACAGACCTTTCTTCGTAGAAAGGGAATGATTGCTTTGGAATAAAAAAGGTACGCTCAGCCACTTTTGTCCCAATCTTCGTCCCACTTTCGAAGGTTGTAGCACTCTTGCGCAGAAGATGAGTACAACGGGCCCCAAGCGTTAATTTGCTCTGCTGCCAGCCACTTCCACTCAAACTTCGTCTTTGTTCCACTCTCAAAGAAACCAAAGTCGTTAGCCACCGACAAAAAGCCTTTAGAAGTCTTGTCTATTGGCGTCAAGAGTACGTGTCTAAAATAACTACTCGGAATCGTATCTAAGAAGATTACCTCCGATTGCACGTCAGTTGGCTCAGATATGGGCACCTTGCACTTCTGTCGAACCTGTGGGTTGCCAAACAAGGATCGAAAACCTTCAAGCCCAAGAAATTTGGCGTGATTCAAACTCATTAATTGGCGCATCCGCCATCTAGCTGAGTTCATAGGAATTGAGAAGAAAGGTAAATGCCATAAAAGACTGACATCTAAAACAATTACAGCTACCCATATTCCTTCATTATATTTAGTGTACAACATTTTTGTATTAGGAGAGGAAACCGAAAGATAGTTAAAGTCCTCATAGTAGATTTTGGATGAGCTGTCGACACGTTCATGGGAGAGTGACTCCTGAGCCAGCAACCTCCTTGACTTTATTCCCTTGTCAAAGAGTGATTTAAGATTGGTGGCAGTTGTAAAGTGACAGAGCCACTTTATATTTCTCTCCAAACAATATTCTTTAATCAAGTAACGGTCTCTTTGCCAAGTACTCTTTAGATTGAGCAACATTTCGGGCCAAAAGGGCTCTTCTACTAGCGAACTTGGAACCGAATAGTCTGTCATTGCCACCTTTTTAGTATTCTCCAAGACCCTCTTATGTTTAGTCAAGATTCCTTGCGGGGCGATTCACTCTGCCCGCCGGTGTAAGTAAGCAAATCCCCCACCCTTAACTCACTTCCCTATCCCCAGTCCTGCCTGGTTACTTAGATCCGTAACGACAGAGAGTTAGGCAGTAGCCGAGTTTTCTTATTATCAGCATCAAGAGAGGAAATTCCGCAAAAGTGCGAACCTAGTATTTTCCTTGTTATCTGATAACGGTGGCGAGATGGCCATGGAAACCCACTCATACCCGCAGAATTGACGCGACGGTGAGGCAGTAGCCCCTAAATGAGGAC
>Ga0194131_10007269_pt1 | contig 14968 bp, 12 predicted proteins | sample TA2KigO120mmetaG_FD_148631 | JGI IMG/M metagenome (GOLD analysis project Ga0194131, IMG submission 148631) | Freshwater microbial communities from Lake Tanganyika, Tanzania - TA2015053 Kigoma Offshore 120m | ecosystem: Environmental > Aquatic > Freshwater > Lake | place: Tanzania: Lake... | reverse complement strand
TTGCGCGCCGGCAGAGGCCCCGCCCCCGCCGCCGACCGCCAGTGGCTGCGGGTCACCGCCGCAGCCGCTCGCGACGGCGAGGGCGAGCAGCGTCGTCGCGCGCGCCGGCGATCGGCGCTGCCGGGTCGACCCGCTCATCCGCCGCCGGCCGCCGCGGTGCGGGACGCCGCCTCGAGCAGGCGCTGCACCACCCGATCGTCCGGGAGCACCTGGTCGTTCGGATCGACCAGCACCCGCATCCGTCCGGCGAAATCGACGTTGAACCGCACCTGCCAGCCAATGACGGCGAGCAGCTTGCCGGTGGCATCGTCGCGCAGCGCCGTCCGGTACTCGGACACCAGCACGTGGTCACGCATCTGGGTGAACGATGGATCGCTCTTGTCGACGCGCACCAGGCAGATCTCGCTGGCGACATGGTTCGCCGGGTCGATCTCGGGGCTGACGGGGAGCGTGCCGCTCGCGTCGGCGGCGGCGGGATCGAAACGCCAGTCGGTCAACGCGATCTGGAGCCCGCCGCGCTCGACGTGGCGGCGGACCGCCTGGACGAAGGACACGCGCTCCGGCGGCTGCGGCGCCGGTCCCGCGCCGAACTCGGCGTCGAACAGGTCGGGCTTGGCGCGGGCGAAGACCACGGCCGCCGCCTGCACCTCGTCCTCGTCGCCCCGCGCCACCTTGTGCGGCTGCGACTTGTAGAGGGAGAAGACGCCGATGCCGGGAAGCTCGTGGCGGATCTGCCGCTCGAGCGCGACCCGGTCGCTGCCGATCGCGTTCGCCTCCTCCGCCGCGCCGTCGACGTCGACCTCGCGCGCGAGCTGCAGCAGCGCCGCGTCGATCTTGCGGTCCAGTTCGCGATCGCCGGTTCGGGTGCCGAGCATGTCGCTGCCTTCGCGCCGCCCGGCCTCGGTGCCGACCGCCCACAGCGCCGCCTCATAGTGGCGGTACATCAGCTCGAGCTGCTGCCGGCGACGGTGGGCCGCGCTCGCCACGTGCGCCGCGCGCTGGCGGCGCTTGTCGGCGCCGAACGGCTCGAGGCCGGGCTCCGCGCTGGCCAGCGACCAGCACGCCGGCAGCGATGCGGTCGTGGCGGCGAACTCCGCTTCCACGCGGGCGAGGTCGACCCGCACATCCTCCATGATCACATGGATGGCGCGCTCGGTCGCGAGCAGCATCGTCTGCTTGCGCTCGACCACGGTCTGCGGCTGCGCCCGCTCGGCTTCGGGTGGGCTGCCGCAGCTGGCCAGCAGCGCGAGACCGCCGACGCAAGTGAGGCGGCGCAGTTCTCCAGATCGCATCGGCATCATCGCTTCCGCCCTTTCGCCTCGCTGCTCGCCACCCGTCCCGTTCCCGGGAATGCGATCGGCAGGATCTCACCATAGGTCCGCACGAAACGGAACCGCAGCCCACGCTTCAGGTCCGGCCGCATCTCGGCCACGTCCTTCTCGTTGTCGGCCGGGAGGATCACCTCGCGCAAGCCGGCGCGACGTGCCGCGAGCACCTTGTCGCGGATGCCGCCGACCGGCAGCACCTGGCCGGTCAGCGTGATCTCGCCGGTCATGGCGACGGCGGGAGCCACCGCGCGCCCGGTCAGCATCGACACCAGCGCCGTGGTCAGCGTCACGCCGGCGGACGGCCCGTCCTTCCGCACCGCGCCGGCCGGCACGTGCAGGTGCAGACCGGCGTCCTTGTCGAGCCGCGTGGCCACGCCGAGCTCCGCGCGATGGGACAGCACGTAGGAGATGGCGATCCGCGCCGACTCCTGCATCACGTCGCCGAGCATGCCGGTGAGCTCGAGCCCCTTGCGCGCGTTCGGGATCGCCATCGCCTGGATCTCGAGCACCTCGCCGCCGACCGGCGTCCACGCGAGGCCCATCGCGACGCCGGCCGGTCGCACGGCGCGCAACCGTTCGTGCAGCCAGCGCGGCGGGCCGAGGTACTTCGGGAGATCGGCGACGTCGACGGTCACGGTGCGGTCGGACGCCGCGCCTGCCCCCTTCTTCCCGCGGCCGGGCGCGACCGCGCCGCCGAGCTCGCGCGCCACCTTCCGGCAGATCCGCGCCAGCCGCTTGTCGAGCGCCCGCACCCCCGCCTCGCGCGTGTGCTGCAGCACGATGTCGCGCAGCGCCTTGCGCGGCACCCGCAGGTCGGTCGCCGCCAGCCCGTGGTCGCGCCGCTGCTTCGGCAGGAGGAAACGCGCGGCGATCGCCACCTTCTCCTCGGTCACGTAGCCCGAGAGCTCGACCACGTCGAGGCGGTCGCGCAGCGCCGCCGGCACCGGGTCGAGGTCGTTCGCCGTCGCCACGAAGAAGACGCGCGAGAGGTCGAGCGGCACCTCGAGGTAGTGGTCGGAGAAGCTCGAGTTCTGCTCCGGATCGAGCGCCTCCAGCAGCGCCGAGCCCGGATCGCCGCGGAAGTCGGCGCCGAGCTTGTCGAGCTCGTCCAGCATGAAGACCGGGTTCATCGAGGCGGCGGAACGCATACCGCGGACGATGCGTCCGGGCTGGGCACCGACGTAGGTGCGCCGATGGCCGCGGATCTCGGCCTCGTCGCGCACGCCGCCGAGCGAGATGCGGACGAACTTGCGGCCGAGCGCGGCGGCGATCGAGCGGCCGAGCGAGGTCTTGCCCACGCCCGGCGGCCCGAGCAGGCAGAGGATCTGCCCCTTGTGGTCGCGCATCCGCGCGCGAACGGCGAGGAACTCGAGGATCCGGTCCTTGATCTCGTCGAGGCCGTGGTGATCGCGATCGAGGACGCGGCGCGCCGCGGCGAGGTCGAGCTGGTCCGTCGTCTCGACACCGAACGGCAGCGCCAGCAGCCAGTCGAGGTAGCCGCGCAGCAGCGCCGACTCGGGGCTGTCGGACGACAGCGACTCGAGCCGGCGCAGGTCCTCCGTGGCGCGCTCGCGGGCCGCCGGCGGGAACGGCTTCTCCCTGACCCGTCGCCGGAAGTCCTCGAGCTCGACCCCGCGCTCGTCGCCATCCTCGCCGAGCTCCTTGCGGATCGCCTTGAGCTGCTCGCGCAGGAAGAACTCGTGCTGTCGTTTCTCGATCTTGCGGCGGATCTCGTCCTGCAGCTTGTTGCCGAGGGTCAGCACCTGCAGCTCGCGAGTGAGCTCCTCGGCCACGCGCTCGAGGCGATGCCTGACGTCGAAGGTGGCAAGCAGCTCGGCGCGCACGTCGTGCTGTTTCAGGATGTAGGTCGCGGCGAAGTCGGCCAGCGCGCCCTTGCGCTCGATGTTGAGGACGGCGACCCCCATCTCCTGCGCCATCTCGCCGCCGCCGGGCGCCGCATCGATGAGCTGGCGCAGCAGCGCGCGGACGTTGCGTGCGAGCGCCTCGGCGACCTCGCCCTGCGCCGGCACGTCCTCCGGGTACGCGACCTTCGCGATCAGGTAGGGGTCGGTCCTGAGCCAGCGCTCGACCTTGAAGCGACGCACGCCCTGCAGCAGCAGCGTGCGCGTGCCGTCGGGCATCTGCAGCGAGCGCAGGATGCGGACGAGGCAACCGGTCTCGTGCAGCGCGTCGGGCGGCAGCGGCGCCGTGCGATCGGCCGCCGCGGCGGCGTCGGCTTCCGCCGCGCGGGCAGGCACGATGCCGAGGTACTCGGACTGGCTCGTCGCCTGCACGACCGTCCGTTCGGCCCACGGCGACTTGAGGACGATCGGGAGCGTCAGGTCGGGGAAGACGACGACGCCGGGGCCGGCGACGACGAACAGGTTCGGCGGGAAGCGGTCGCTGCGACGGAGCAGCGCGGCGACGCGGTCCTTCAGGTCGCCGGCCGCTGCACTGTCGGCGGCCGGATCCACCTCGGCGGGACCCGCTGCACCGCCCGCCTGGTCACCCGGTGCGTTGCTGCTCTCCCCCACGTCGCCGCTGCTCCCAGCCGGGTCGAAGCGGCGCGGGGCGAACCCGCGCGAGTCGCCGCATCCACCACGGCGGGCGAGCATAGTCGCGCCGTGCGAAAACCACGTGGGTACGCGCGGTTGCCGCGGTTCGCTCGGCGGGCTAGGTTCGGTCCGGAGATTGATGGAAGTCGGCGCGCAGACGGCCGGTCCGATGGTCGCCCGCCCCTCTGACTCACCCCCGCGAGGATGCCGCTGCCTTGAAGCCGACCGTTCCCGAGCGTTCCCGCCCACCGGCGCCGTCGTCACGCAGCCGCTGGCGTGCCGTCGGCGCGATCGCGCTCGCGGCCGCCGTCCTCGTCGGTCTCGGCTGGCAACTGCTGGCCGGCGGCGACCGCGTCGATCTGGTGAACCGCGCCACGCCGGCCCGTAACGAGGTCGCCGCGGTGGAGGTGCCGCCGACGCCGGATCCGGAGATCGCGACGCCGACGGCGGTCAAGGAGCGCGATTCCAGGTTCGAGGCCGCGTTGAAGGCGGCCGGCCAGCTGCAGGTGCGGGATCGACCGAAGAAGGCGGCGGAGTTCAAGCCCATCCACTCGCTCCAGGGCCGCGTCGTCGACGATCGCGACGAGTCGCCGGTCTACCTGTTCCAGGTCTGGTTGATCCCGGTGGAGGCGGGCGAGCCGCTCGCCGCGAGGAACACCTACTCCCCGAGTCACATGCGCAACGGCGTGCTGCGCCTCGATGCGCAGCAGGCCGGCCAGTACCACCTGGTGGTGCAGAGCCGCGAGCACGAGGCGGTCGTGCGTGCGATCGAAATCCCGTGGGAGACCGGCGAACTGGTGGTCCGCTTGCGCCACGGCACCAGCATCCGCGGCGTGGTGCGCGACTCGTTCCAGCAGCCGGTGCCGAACGTCGACATCCGGCTCGTCTACGACGCCACGCGGATCGATCCCGGGTTCGCGCCGCCGGGCCAGAACATCGCCAAGACCGATGCGCAGGGGCGCTACTTCTTCTGGAAGCTCCCGCCAGGGACCTACGCAGTGCAGGCGACGCTGTACGGCGACGTGCTCACCGACGAACCCGAGTTCCGCCTTGACCAGGGCGTCGAGGCGGCGCGTGACTTCATGATCGGCGCCCTCGGCGCCCTGCGCGTGGTGGTGACCAATCCGCTCGACCAGCCGCTCGCCCGGGTCAAGGCGACGCTCTACGCGGTGCAGGACGACGGCCGTGACAAGGTCGTCCGCAGCGGCCACTCCGACCTGAAGGGGATCGCACGTCTCGAATTCGTGCGCGAAGGCAGCTACAAGTTGAAGGTGAGTTCCAGCGGATTCGTGCCGTGGGAACAGAGCGTCGTCGTGGCCGCAGGCGACCTCTCGCGCGACATTCCGGTGCGGCTCGAGATCGCGCCAAGGACGGGCGGCTGACGCCGCGCGCTGCGGCGACGACGGAAGCGAAGCCCGCCATGCCCGCCGCCGCGCCCATCCTCGCACCGGATCGCTTCGACCTCCGCCCGCCCGTCGCCGATCGCGCCGGCATCCACGAATGGGTGCCGCAGCGGCATGAGTTCGAGATGCTCGAGGCGATCCTGCACTACGACGAGCAGGAGCAGGTCGCGGTGGCGCGCAAGACCCTGCAGCCCGACGAGTTCTGGGTGCGCGGCCACATTCCCGGCCTGCCGCTGTTCCCGGGCGTGCTGATGATCGAGAGCGCCGCGCAACTCTGCTGCTACCTGTTCTGCCGGATGAACCGCGAGAAGCGTTTCTTCGCCTTCGGTGGCGTCGACGCGGTCCGCTTCCGCGGCACCGTGCGGCCGGGCGACACCGTGATCCTGATGGCCAAGGCGCTCAAGGCGCGGGCGAACCTCGGCGTCTTCTCGGCGCAGGCCTACGTCGGCAGTCGCCTGGTGTTCGAAGGCGTCATCACCGGGATGGTCCTGCCGGGCGGCGCGTGAGCGCCGGCCGGCGTCCGCCGCGCACGACAAGACGAGCCAGGCCGAGCGGATGCTCGACCTGGCTCCGGGTTTCGTTCCGGGCGCGGGATCCTTGGGTGGGCACCCAGCTCCGAGCGAGCGGCCGGCCTGGAACCTCCATGGAACGGACGATCCGCCAAGAAACAACATCCGTGCCGCGATGGCGCCTGCGGCGTTGGCGCGAGCGGCTGAGCCGAATCGGCGCAGCTGCGCCGCGGGCTCGACCCACGCCCGGAGCCTCGGTTCAGCGCGAGCGCGCCGCCGCGACGTGGCGCTCGCGCAGGCGCCGGATGGTCCGGAAGAAGTCGACCGGCTCGAGCGGCAGCTTCTGCAGGGCGAAGACGCGGCCGCGCACCTTGTCGTTCTTCAACTTGGCGATCGCGGCATCGTGGCCGAGCACGATCAGGTCGACCTGCGGCAGGTCATTGCGGACCTGGTCGATCAGCGCGTCATGCTCGGGCACCGCCGGATCGAGGCCGACCAGCAAGGCATCGACCTCGCTGCGGCGGATCTTCTCCAGCGCGAGGACGCCCACCTCCTCGTCGACCTCGAGGTCGCCGAAGGCCTCGAGCGCGACCTTGACCTGGCCACGCAGCTCAGGGGCGGGGAGGGCAAGGAAGAGCCGCATGCCGCCCCTATCGGCCGGCGCCACGAACCGATGAAATCCCCCGGGGAGATCGCCGTCGGCGGCATCGACGAGGCGGGGCTCGGGCCGACGCTCGGACCGCTCGTCTTCGGGGCGACGCTTTTCACCGGACCGGCGGCGGCGCTGCACGACCTGCGCGCGACTCTCGGCACGGTCGTGGCTCGCGACTTCGACCCCTCCGGCCGACGAATCGGCGTCGACGACAGCAAGCGGCTCTTCACGGCGCGCCAGAGCCTTGTCCCGCTCGAACTGCCCGCGCTGGCGCTGTTGCGGCCGGAGCAGGCCGAGCTGCCGGCGACGCTCGAGGCGCTGCTTCACGACGTGACGGCGGCGGCCGGCTGGCCGGAGTGGTACCGCGCGGAGGAGCCGCTGGCGACGGCGATCGACGCCGGCGTGATCGCCGGCTGGCGCCGCCGCCTCGCCGCCGCATTCGCGGCCGCCGGCGTCGCCTGCGCCGTCGCGCGCGCCGAGCCGCTGTTCGAGGCCGAGCTGAACGCCGGCTTCGCGCGCGGACGCAACAAGGCGGAGTTGGTGCTCGACCGGGTCGGCCCGCTGCTGCTGCGGCTGGTCGCGGCGGCCGGCGATCGCGCGGTCGAGATCGCCGTCGATCGCCTCGGCGGCCGGCGCTACTACGGCGACTTCCTGCGCCACCTCTTCCCGCTGCGACCGCTGCGGACGCTCGAAGAGACGCCCGACTGCTCGCGCTACCGGATCGACGACGGTGCGCGGCGGATCGAGATCGCGTTCGAGGTGGGCGGCGACCAGCGCCACCTCGCCGTCGCCTGGGCCAGCCTCTGCGCCAAGTACCTGCGCGAGCGCTTCATGGCCCGTTTCAACCGCTGGTTCGGCGCGCGCAAGCCGGGCCTCGCACCGACCGCCGGCTATCCGGAGGATGCGCGGCGCTGGCTCGCGGAAGCGGGCGATGTCCTGTCGGCGACGGAGCGCGGCGCACTGGTGCGCGAGCGGTGAGTCGCGACGCCGCCGGCCCCCTGCCGCTCCCCGAAGATCCGCCCGGGATCGAGACGCTGCTCACCGCCCGTTTCCTGTTCGGGCTCGACTGCTTCGATGCCGGCTCCTGGCACGAGGCGCACGAACAGTGGGAGGAGCTGTGGAGCGGCGAAGTCGGCGCCGACCGCCACCTGCTGCAGGCGCTGATCCAGTTGGCGGTCGCGCTCCACCACCGCCGGCGCGGCAATCTCGCCGGCACGCGGTCGCTGCTCGAGCGGGCGCGCGAGCATCTCGCCACGCTCGCGGCGCCGGTCCTCGGCGTCGAGCCGGCGACCCTGACGACGACGGTCGAACGGCTCCTCGCCGAGGCGACGGCGTGCGCCGACGGGCGCCCGGACGCCACGGCAGCCGCCCGGTCACCCCCGCCGAATTTCGCAGCGTTGCGCGCGGAGCTGCGGCGCCGGCGCGCTCAGCGCGGTCTCCCCGCGCTGCCGCCACCGCCCACCGACGAAGGCTGAACGCTCAGCGCGACCGGCGATCGCGCGGCGTGGTCGCCGCCGGCTCGCGCACCGGCGCGGCCAGCGGCTCGACCGGCGCCCCCTGGCGCAGGTTCAGGCCGCGGCCATCCGCCGCGAGCGCCGCCGACGCCAGATCGCCCTCGGCCTCGCGAACGAGGCCCTCGGACGACTGCTTCGCGCCACCCGCGATCGAGGCGACGCCCATCCGCACGCGCAGCGGTACGGCCGCGCCGCCGGCGTCGATGGTGCGCCCGGCGAGGCTCTCGCCGATTCGGGCCGCGACGACGCGCGCGCCCTCGATCGGCGTCGCCGGCAGCAGCATGTGGAAGCGGGCCGTCCCGGCACGGCCGGCGACATCGACGTCGCGCGACTCGCACAGCAGCACCCCGGCGATCTCGATCACCGCCTCGTCGCCGGCCGCGGCGCCGATCCGCGCGACCAGCGCGTCGAATTCGGCGATCTCGATCGCCACCAGCGACAGCGGCTGACCGTAGCGGCTGGCGCGCTTGCATTCCTCCTCGCACTTGAGCGCGAGGTAGTCGCGCTGCACCAGTCCGGTGAGCGGATCGGTGACGCGCGACAGCAGCGAGCCATCGCCGGCAGCCGGTGCATCGAGCAGATCGCGGATCAGGCGGTCGTTGCGCGAGCCGGTGGCGGCACGGGTCGAGAGGTCGAGCGGATCGATGTGCGACCAGTCGTGCTGCACGAGGTCGCGCAGCTCGATCGTCGCCGGGCTGCCGAACAGCACGCGCTTGGCGCCGACGTGGCGCGCCCGCGCCCGGACGTAGGGATCATCCGCGTCGGCCAGCAGCAGCGTCGGGATCGGCTTCTGCGCGCCCGCACGGTCGCCGAATTGCCGGCACAGCTCGAAACCGGAAACGCCCGGCAGCATGCAGGAGAGCAGGGCGAGCTCGAACGGCTGCTGCTGCGCCAGCGCCAGCGCGGCCGCGCCATCGGACGCCTCATGCACGGTGGCACCCGCGTCGCGCAGCAGCGCGGCCAGGCGCGTGCGCTCCCCCGCGTCGAAGTGGGCCACGAGCGTCAGTGGCGTGGGCAAGGTCGTCCTCCGGTTCGTGCGGCGGCCCCGGTCCGGCGCGGACGAGGCGGTCGCAGGGCCTTGATCGACCGGAATGGGCGGCGACCTTAGAAAGAATTTCCGTTCCGCCGGCGGCACCCGGGGGACGCGGGGACGTCAGTCGTCGAGGTAGCCGAGTTCGCGCAGGATCGCCTTCTGCTCTTCGCTCAGGCCTTCCCCCGCCCCGGGGTCGCCATTGGCCTCGCGCAGGGCGCCGAGTCCCTCGATCTGGCGGTCGAGGCGCTCGGTCAGGCGCCGCAGCATCTCGGCCTCGACCCGCGAGCGGTCGTGCTGGGCGCATGGGTCGTCGCCGAGGTGGTGCAGGCTGGTGCGCGGGGCCTGGTCGGCAGCGTCCTTCCGGCGCCATCGCAGCAATTGCCACGGACCGGCCACCAGCGACTCCTTCACCGTCCCGCTTCCGCCGCCGCGGCCGCCCAGCACCTGCAACGGCGCGGGGTGGCGGCCATCGCCCTCCGTCAACGCGTCGCGCGCGGAAGTGCGCGCCGTCGCCGGCAGATCGAAGCGCGCGGCCAGCGTGACCGCGACGTCATCGAGCACCACCGCCTCCTCGATGACCTGCGCCGGCACCCCGGGGCCGGCGAGCAACCACGGCACCCGCGTCGATTCGGGCCACAGCTCGTTGCCGTGGCCGACGTTGCCGTGCTCGCCGAATTCCTCGCCATGGTCGGACACGATCGCGACCACGGTCGAATCGGCGATGCCGAGCCGCTCGAGCTGCTGCAGCAGCGCGGCGACCAGTTCGTGATCGACCTGGGCGACGGTCGCCGCATAGAGCGCCCGGAGCCGCGCCGCGGCGACGGCATCGCCGGCAAGCAGCGCATTGCGCAGCGCGATCGGGTCGTCGTCGAGGTGGCGCGCGGCGGGGTCGGCGAAGCGGGCGAGGTAGGCGGGCGCCGGCGCGTAGTTGTGCACGAAGAACGTGTGCAGGAAGAGGAACGTCGACTGCGCCGCGTGGGCGCGCAACCACTCGAGCGTCGGGGCGAGCGGCGGCGTGGTGGCGGCCCGCATCGACGGCGACAGCCGGCGGGCATCCCGCCGCAGCGTCGTCCGGCCCTGCGGATCGTCCACCGAGTAGGTGTCGAAGCCGGCGGCAAAGCCGTAGTGCGGTGCGACGAAGCCCCCGCCGGTGAACGCGGCGGTGGCGAAGCCGGCGGCGCGGAAGCGCTCGGCCAGCAGGGTGGTGGCGGCGGGATCGATCCGGTCCATGGCGCCGAGCGTGTCGTGCAGCAGCGGGTGCTGGCCGCTCAGCATGCTGGCGTGCGTCGGGAGCGTGTAGCTCGACGGGGACCAGACCTGCGCGAAGCGGGTGCCGCGCGCCGCCAGACCGTCGAGCGTCGGCGTGGCCGCGGTCGCGTTGCCGTAGCTGCCGAGCGCATCGGCCCGCAGCGTGTCGATCGACAGCAGCACGAGGTGGCGCGGCGCCGGCTCGGCCACCACGAGCCGCGGCGCGACGACGAACGGGACCACCGCGGCTTCATCGCCGGCGGCGACCCGGCTGCGAAAGCGCAGCTCCGCCATCCGGCGCACGCCGCGCGGCAGCGCGACCTCGATCAGGTCGAGCGGCTGCGCGGCGCCGATCGGCGCGGCCTTGCGCTCCCACGCTGCGAGCTCCGTGCCGTCGAGGTCGACGGCGATCGTCGCGGTGCGCGCGCCGTCGGCGTCGAGCGCACCGGCGCGCAGCGTGAGGCGCGCCCCCTCGGCCGGCAGCGCGACCGGGAAGCCGACCGCGAAGCCGGGCGGGAGCAGCAGCGCGTCGGCCGCCGAGCCCGCGACCTCGAGCACCCGCGCGAGCGGCGACGCGGAGCGGTCGTGCGCGAAGCGGGGGCGCGCCGCCACGGCGGCCTTGAATTCGAGCGGCTGCACCTCGACGGCAGCCACGTCGATCGCGCCGTCGTCGTCCGCAAGCAGCGAGATGCTGATCGAATGGCGACCGCTGCGCGGCGGCACCAGGGCCGCCAGCTGACTGAAGCCTGCGGCATCGGGTCCGCCGCAGAGGGAACCGGTCGCGACAGCGAGACCGTGCTCGTCGAACTGGCGGACGCCGAGCGCGAGATCCGTCTCCGGCGCGGCGCGGGCGTGCATGACGATCCGCAGGGTCGGCAGGACGCCACTGCCGACGCGCAGGCGCGCCCGCACCTCGAAGGTCTGATCGGCGGCAGCCGGGAAGATCGCGTGGTACCCGTGGCGCCCGGGCGGAATCGCGATCCACGCTGCGCCGGCGGCCTCGCTGCGGCGGGCGGAACTGCGCTCGCCCGGCGTCTCTCCGGCGGCCAGCGCCTCCTGCCAGGCGCCGTCGAACCACGGCTCGCGCAGCATCGCATCGGCGTCGAAGCGGCGCGCCGCCCCGACCGCACCGCCGAGCCGATCGGGATCGAATTCGCGCAGGTCGCCGCGAATCCGCGCGGTGGCCAGATGGTCCAGCAAACGCAGCGAGCGCGCCGATGGTGGCGCGCTCGCGATCGATCCGCCGTCGGTCGCGCCCGAGCAGGAGGCGATGACGGCCAGCAGGAGCGGCGCGACGCGGCGCACCGCGCGGCGACTCTCAGCGCTTGGAGAACTGGAAGCGACGGCGAGCACCGCGCTGCCCGTACTTCTTGCGCTCCTTCATGCGGCTGTCGCGGGTCAGGAAACCCTGGTCGCGCAACGGCTGCTCGAGCGTCTCATCGGCGTTGCACAGCGCACGAGCGAGGCCCATGCGCACCGCGCCGGCCTGGCCGACGGGGCCGCCGCCGTTGACGTTGGCGAAGACGTCCCACTTGCTCTCGGCCTGCAGCGCGGCGACCGGGGCGCGCGCGTCGAAGAGCTCCTGCACCGTCGGGAAGAACGCCTTCACGTCGCGCTCGTTCACCATGAAGATCCCGGTGCCCGGCCGCACGCGGACGCGGGCGACCGAGGTCTTGCGCCGGCCGGTGCCCCAGTAGTAGCCACCGAGCAGGCGGCCCTTGAGCCGCGACGGCGCCGGCGTCGGCGGCGCTTCGACCGCGGTCGCGGCGGCGCTGCTCGGGGCGACGGGATCGTTCACGTTGCGCATCGTGTTCATGGGCTCTTGGTTGCCGGGAGGGTTTCAGGAGGCGGCGGGCGAGCAGTCGGTACGCGGCTCAGGAAGCGAGTGAGAGGGGCTTGGGGTTCTGCGCCGTGTGCGGATGGTCCGCGCCGGCGTAGACCTTCATCTTCTTCAGCATCGCGCGGCCGAGCTTCGTCTTCGGCAGCATGCGGCGCACCGCCAGCGTGATCAGCTCTTCCGGACGCTGCGCCAGCACCTTGCCCCAGGGCCGCTCCTTGAGCCCGCCGAGGTAGCCCGTGTGGTGGCGGACCATGTTCTTGTCGAGCTTGTTGCCGGTGATCTTCACCTTGCCGGCGTTGATCACCACGACGAACTCGCCGGTGTCGACGTGCGCGGAGTAGATCGCGCGATGCTTGCCCATCAGGATCGTGGCGATCCGGACCGCCATGCGGCCGAGCACCAGACCGGAAGCATCCACGAGGTGCCAGCTGCGCGGAACCGCGCCTTCCTTCGGATAGGTCGTCTTCATGCACTCACGGTCCGTGCGACGGGCGGCCGGGGCGCGCAGCAACCTTCGAGGGTGCCGCGTGGCGCTGTTCCGAACCGCTTCCCGCCGAAAAATGGGAGGCGAGAGTCTATAGGCGCCCCGGGCAGGGTCAAGGCGCCGCCGGTCAGGAGCCCCCGCCGGGAACGTCGCCACCCCCCGCCAGGGGCGCCTCGGTGGCGAACAGCACCGACGGCTCGCTGAACTGCAGGCGGACCCGCTTGATTCCGGCCAGCTCGGGGTAGCGCGCCGCCACCCGCATCAGCCCCCGCACCTTCGCCTCGGCCCGCGGTTCGAGCGCTCCGAACTGCGGATGGCCGCGCGACCGCCCCCATTCGAGAACCAGGCCGGCCCGGGTGTAGAGCTCGACGTCCGTGATGGCGCTGCCCTCGCTGCGCTGCTTGGGGGTCAGGTCGATCACCTGCACGGCGAGGCCGCGCCGCTCGAGGTCGGACCGGAATGGCGCCAGTTCGACGGCGACGCGCAATCCCTCGTCGAGCCACGGGTCGACGGCCTTCTGGCCGGGGTTCGCCACGCGCAGCGGTCGCGCGAGGTGCAGCAGCGGGAGCTCATGACGGGCGAGGTACTCGGCGGATTCAGCGGCGGCTGCGATGACCACCGCGTGCCGGTCGATCAGCACGAGTCCGTGCTCCGATTCGACCAGTGCGACCGGCTCGCGCAGGGTGACCGCGACCTCGAGCTGATTCGGATAGCGCTTGGTGACGGCGTCGACCGACTCCACCCAGCCGCTCGCTCCGGCGAGGGCACGCGTCAGCGCTGCCACCTTCCGATCGTCGCGCAGCGGCGTCGCCTCGAGCAGCGCGAGCGACTCGCGCAGCGAACCGGCCAGGTCGCCGGCCAGCCAATCGGGCCCCGACTCGAGCTCGAACCAGGCCGGATCGACCAGGAACGCGCGATCGCGGCCCTCCAGCACGCCGGGCCATTTCGGCAGCCACCAGATCGCCGCCGCGATCGCGGCCGCCAGCAGCGGCATCCGCAGCCAGCGCGCGCTCCCGGAACTGACTTCGTTGCGCGCCGCTGCCGGCGGCACGCTCCGCTCCTTTGCCGAAGCCACGCACTCCCCTCCCGTTGCGCGGACCGCCTGGCCGCGCGCCGCGCCCGCCCAGCGCGACGCACCGCCGAATGTGCCGGCTGATTATGACCGGTTGACGGCCACTCGCGCGGCGTCAGCCGTCGCCGGGCGCGCATCGCCGCGACCGGCCCGCGCCTCGATGTCCTCGACCACGCACTCGAGCGTCGTCACCACCGACTCGAGCAGTTCCCGATCGACGCTGACCGCTTCGGCCGACTTCGCCCCCTCGAGCTCGCGGTAGAGCAACCCGATCATCACCTTGAGCGGCGCCATGCGCCGGACGACTTCCGATCCCGTCTTCACCGTCTTCTCCATGGTTCACGACCTCCCGCTGGAATCCGGCCGGCGAGGCGGTTCAATGGCGGCCCATCCACGACCCGCCTGACGCCGCGGCCACCGCGCCGCGCGTCGTGCCCCGTTCGACCCCCGCCCTCCCGGCGGATGCGCCAGCGCGGCGATCTTAGAGCAGGCCGCGGGTGGCCGTGCCCGCAGTGCCGGGGCCCGCGCCGCCTGTGCCGGGCCCGCGACGCCGCAGGTAGCCCACCTTCTTTCCACTGCACACCCCCAGATCGAGGGCTCCTTGCCCACATCGCCGCTGCCCGCCCCTGATGACGCCTCCGGCTCCGCGGACGGCACCATCACCCGTTGGCACGGCTACACGCTGAGCCCGTTCCAGCGCGAGTCGGTGCGGGCGATCGAAGCCGGCCAGGACGTGCTGCTCTCGGCGCCGACCGGATCGGGCAAGACGCTCGTCGCCGAATTCGCCATCGAGGCGTGCGTCGCCGCCGGCCGGCGCGCGATCTACACCGCGCCGATCAAGGCGCTCTCGAACCAGAAGTTCCGCGACTTCCGGGCGCAGCGGCAGTTCGACGTCGGGATCATGACCGGCGACGTCACCCTGCGGCCCGGCGCACCGGTGGTGATCATGACCACCGAGATCTTCCGCAACTCGCTGTTCGAGCGCGGCGAGGAGCTCGATGACCTCGGCTGCATCGTGTTCGACGAGATCCACTACATGGACGATCTCGAGCGCGGCACGGTGTGGGAGGAGAGCCTGATCTTCCTGCCGAAGAACGTGCGGCTGCTGGCGCTCTCGGCGACGGTCTCGAATCTCGCGCAGTTCCGCGAGTGGCTGACGGAGGTCCGCGGTCGCGAGGTGGCGCTGGTCGAGTCGAAGGAGCGGCCGGTCCCGCTCTCGCACTTCCTCCACTTCCCCGGGCTCGGCCCCAAGCGCGCCGACCGGGTGCGCGAGCTCCCCGGCCGCGAGGACCCGCGGCGGGCGCGCGACGGACGGCGCAGCCACGCCCGC
>Ga0194131_10007267_pt1 | contig 14972 bp, 17 predicted proteins | sample TA2KigO120mmetaG_FD_148631 | JGI IMG/M metagenome (GOLD analysis project Ga0194131, IMG submission 148631) | Freshwater microbial communities from Lake Tanganyika, Tanzania - TA2015053 Kigoma Offshore 120m | ecosystem: Environmental > Aquatic > Freshwater > Lake | place: Tanzania: Lake... | reverse complement strand
AAGGTCATAAAAAATGGAATGTGCCTGTCTTTGCACACGGAAAAACAATGGTTTTAAAGTGCGAATTGTCTTGGGCGAATATTTATCTGGGACGAGTTTAGAGTGTTTGAATTAAACTAGCTGGGGAGGGATTTGAACCCCCGACCAAAGGATTATGATTCCCTTGCTCTACCGACTGAGCTACCCAGCCATAATGATGCAGTCGAGCCTTAGAACTTAATCATATCTTAAGGACTTGTCTAGAGGGCTCTCGACTTAATATTGTTAGCCCTATAGAGGGGTTGTTCCTTAGGATTTTTTCGAGGCTTCGCCGCCCATTCGTGTCGGGGGCACAGGACGGAATCCATCATCAACTGGAGGTTGGGGATTAACCGGTGGAGAATTGGGTTTATCATTCGTTTTTGGTAGGCTAATTTGTCCGCTCAACGAAACGAATATCAGTTCATTGGATTTGTTGACCTCAACTTGAAGTTTTTGCTTAAAAAGGTAAGCCAATTCTGCCGTTTGCTTTATGCCTAAGACATCCCCGACATTGTCAAATCTGACCCGTTCAATTATATTTCCCCGCACCTCTTCAATCACAATGGGCTGATGGTGAGGCAGCGAGTACGTCTTTTTTTCAAAGCCTAAGTTTTTTGAGCAGTTCTCTAGAATAATGTGGGTCCCAGAGTCCCCTGCGAAAACTCGATTAACATCACAGACTCCTACTTTAGTTTCATTTGAAAATGACACTAAGGTGAAAGTTAGAGCAAAAATAATTAAAAAGTTCTTCATAGCCCCTCCAACAATCTTATTTATGCCGGGCATTTCGCTGCGTGTCAATTGTTTTGCTTTTGCCACTAGAGTGATAGTCACTGACTCCGCCTTCACGATCTTAGCAAGTTTCTAGGGCGATCAATTTCATGGGCGCTTACTTAAGTCTTTGTAAGCTTTGGAAAAATGCATCGGACCACAACTTTTAAAAAAGCAACTCAAAACGGGGCCTTTTTAAAAGCGCACTCAAAACTTTCGCCATTTGATATTGCACCCGATACTGGGAATTTGATGACTATTAATGGAATCTTCATTGAGCAGAGCCTCCATAGCCGCTGTCAAATCTTTTCCTGTTACAGCCTTTTGATTGCCTGGGCGGCTATCATCATATTGGCCTCGATAAACTAGCTTTTTATGGGTATCAAAGAGAAAAAAATCGGGTGTGCAGGCCGCTTGGTAAGCCTTGGCTACTTCTTGTGTCTCGTCTAATAGATAGGGAAAAGCATACTTAAAAGTAGTTTTGTCCTGTTTCATTTTTGTAGGACTGTCTTCAGGATATTTCGAGTAATCATTGGAATTAATCCCAAAAATCGCAATGCCCTTTTTCGAATAATCTCTAGTCAAAGTTGCTAAGTGGGATTTTAAGTGAGTGACATAGGGGCAATGGTTACACATAAATATGACTAGGTAACCCTTCGGTGTGGGAAAGTGATCTAAAGTGATTAAATGACCCTCCGTATCGTGAAGCGTGAATGAAGGGGCTAAAGTTCCAAGAGGCAACATAGTTGAAGGAGTAAGAGCCACAGAGTCCTCGTCAAAAAGAGTTTTTGTTTTTACTGTTAAAGATAATATCTGCCAACTTCATGGCCGTTTGAACCTCTTAAAAAGCCCACTCAAAGGGAGCAGGTATTTAAAGATATCTACCGCGGGGTGAGGGGGGAAGACAAGCAGAACTTCCTATTGAATTTCAGGAAGTTCGCTCCTAGAGTAAAAGAATCTGATATCCCTAAAGCGTAGGAGCCGTCCTAAATGTTACCTCCCATCAATTTGATTCAGTGGATTGAGGAGAATCGAGCTCTCTTAAAGCCTCCTGTTGGAAACCGGCAAGTCTGGTTGAATCGGGACTTTATGGTCACAATCGTGGGTGGCCCTAACAGTCGAACCGATTATCATATCAATCAAGGAGAAGAATTCTTTTATCAACTTGAAGGAGAAATGAATCTTAAAATGGTGGAGCGGGGAAAATTTATCGATTTCCCGATCAAGGCCGGAGAGATCTTTCTTCTCCCGCCTCGAGTTCCCCATTCTCCTCAAAGGCCCGCCAATTCCGTTGGGTTAGTGATTGAGCATATGCGTCGGCCTGGAGAAAAAGATGGGTTTGTTTGGTTTTGTGAGAGTTGCCACCACAAACTTTATGAGGAATTTCTGATCGTAACCGATCTTGTCACCGATTTGCCGCCCGTTTTTGAGCGGTATTATTCCAACCCAAAACATACGACCTGCACTCGTTGTGGTCGGGAGCATTTTAAAAAGTGAAAATTGATATTCATACCCATATTCTTCCTCCAGAAATTCCCAGCTTTAAAAAAAAATTTGGTTATGGTGGATTTATCGAGCTAGCCAAGACGTCAAGTTGTTCCGCGAAGATGATGTGGGATGACGGGCGATTTTTTAGAGAGGTCAAAAGCAATTGTTGGGATCCCGAAAAACGCCTGGAAGAGGCCCGAGATAACAATGTCGATGTTCAGGTGCTCTCGACCGTTCCGATTATGTTTAACTACCACATCTGCGGAAAGGATAACTTAGAGATCGCAAAATATCTTAATGATCATTTAGCTCAAGTGGTCGAGAAATACCCTAAACGGTTCGTTGGTTTGGGAACTTTACCGATGCAAGATCCGCAGCTGGCGGTGGGGGAACTCAATCGTTGCATCAAGGATCTAAAACTCAGCGGAGTTCAATTGGGATCCCATGTTAACCAATGGAATCTAGAGAGCCGAGAGATTTTTCCTGTTTTTCAAGAAGCAGAAAAATTAGGAGCCGCTATTTTTATTCATCCGTGGGATATGATGGGGGCCGAGAGAATGCCCAAGTATTGGCTTCCGTGGTTAGTTGGTATGCCGGCTGAAGTTTCTCTTGCTATCTGCTCTATGATCTTTGGCGGAGTTTTTGAGAGATTACCTAATCTTCGCGTAGCTTTTGCCCACGGTGGAGGGGCCTTTCCTATCACGGTCGGAAGAGTTGAGCAGGGATGGCTCGCACGGCCTGATCTGTGTGCTTTAGACAATCGAATTAACCCAAGAGAATATCTTGGTAAGTTTTGGGTCGATTCTTTGGTTCATGATCCTATGGCGCTACTTTACTGTATGCAGGTATTTGGTGAAGATAAAGTGGCCATGGGAAGCGATTATCCGTTTCCTTTAGGCGAGGCCGAACCCGGAGGTCTTATCGAATCTCTAAAAGGGCTTAAGCCCCAACTGCGACAAAAACTTTTGGGCAATAATGCTTTAGATTGGCTAGGCCTTACCAAAGAAAGGTTTCAATAAGTGAACTCTTTTAGTTTTGAGTTGGGTGAACAGTGTGCAGAGAAATTAGATCAAGCTGACCCAATAAAAAAATATCGTAACGAATTTTATTTGCCTAGAAAATCTGACGGGAAAGCGTGTCTCTATTTCGTAGGAAATTCTTTGGGGCTACAACCTAAAAAGGCCAGAACCTATGCCGAAGAGGTTTTCTCCGACTGGGAGAAGCTTGCGGTCGAAGGTCATCAGGCCGGCAAACATCCTTGGTATCCTTATCATGAAGTCTTGACAGAATCGACGGCTCGGCTTGTAGGGGCAAAACCGATTGAAGTCGTCGTAATGAACATAAAAAGGCCAGAACCTATGCCGAAGAGGTTTTCTCCGACTGGGAGAAACTTGCGGTCGAAGGTCATCAGGCCGGCAAACATCCTTGGTATCCTTATCATGAAGTCTTGACAGAATCGACGGCTCGGCTTGTAGGGGCAAAACCGATTGAAGTCGTCGTAATGAACACGTTAACCGTAAATCTACATCTCATGTTGACGTCATTTTATCGACCCAAACACAAGCAAAATAAAATTATTATAGAAAGCGGGGCCTTTCCTTCCGATCAATATGCCGTAGCTTCTCATGCAAAGTGGCATGGCTATGATCCCAAAGAAGTTGTCTTAGAGTGGAGCCCAAGATCTAATGAAGACCGCCTTTACTATGAAGATCTAGAAAAGTTGATGAGTGATAACCAAGGGGAGGTCTCTCTTATTCTCCTAGGAAATGTGAATTATCGGACCGGACAAGCTTTTCCTCTTCAGAAAATAGCCAAATTAGCTCACGAAAACGAGGCGCACTTGGGTGTGGACTTAGCTCATGGAGCAGGCAATCTTGAACTCAAACTCCACGAGGACAAAGTTGATTTTGCGGTTTGGTGTTCTTATAAATATTTGAATGGTGGCCCTGGGGCATTAGGGGGCTGTTTTGTTCATGAAAAATTTGCCGAACGATTTGACTTACCTCGATTTGAGGGGTGGTGGGGCCATGATAAAGTGAAACGTTTTTTGATGGAGCCACAGTTTAGTCCGATGAAAGGGGCTGAGGGTTGGCAACTGAGTAATCCCCCTATTTTACCTATGGCTACTCTAAGAGCGTCGATGGAAATTTTTGATGAAGTAGGGATGGCAATGCTTCGCAAAAAAAGTGAGCAGCTCACAGGGTATTTTGAATTCTTACTTCACAACTTAAATGTGAAAGGGTTAAGAATTTTGACTCCTTCTAAGGTTGATGAGAGAGGATGTGCCTTGTCATTAGCGTTTGGACAGAGTGGAAAATCGCTAATGGAAAAGCTAAATAGTGAAGGGGTCAAATGTGATTATCGAGAGCCCGGAGTATTACGATTTGCTCCGGTACCTTTGTATAATAGTTTTAGAGATGTTTTTGAACTGGGTGAAATTCTAAAAAAATATGTCGGTTAATCGTGAAAAAATGGTGGTGGTAGGATCAGGGCTTGTGGGCTCTTTATTGGCTACGGTTCTAGCTAAAATGGGTTTTGAGGTCGATGTTTTTGAAAGAAGAGTCGACATGCGTAAAGAGTCGATCAGTGCCGGTCGATCAATCAATCTAGCTATGTCGGTGAGAGGAGTTTATGCGTTAACTCGACTGGGCATTCAAAATGAAATCATGACCAAAGCCATTGCGATGCCCGGAAGAATCGTCCACCCGATTGTGGGCCCTACTAACTTTCAAAGGTATGGCAAGGATGATTCGGAAAGTATTTTTTCCATCTCGCGAGGAGAGCTTAACAAAATGCTCATGACCATTGCTGAGAGAACGGGAAAGGTAAAAGTTCACTTTCAGCACAAATTAACGGATGTCGATTTTAAAACAAGAACTTTGGTTTTCCTCGATGAAAAGACCCAAACTGAGAAAAAGATTACCGGTTCCAAAGTGTTTGGAACCGATGGTTCGGCTTCGATCTTGCGCCATGCTTTTCACAAGAAATTTCAGTACGAGCAATCCGAGTCGGTCTTAAATTACGGCTACAAAGAACTCACGATATCACCGACTTCGAGTGGCCAATTTCAAATGGAAAAGCATGGACTTCATATCTGGCCCCGAGGGTCATTTATGTTGATTGCATTGCCTAATTTTGATGGAAGCTTTACCTGTACCCTGTTTCTACCTCACCAAGGGGCTTTAAGTTTTGAACAACTCAATGACTCCAAAAAAGTAGAAGCTTTTTTTAAAGCACAATTTAACGATGTTATCCCACTTATTCCGGATTTGACCGAACAGTTTTTTTCCAATCCTACGGGGCAGATGGTGACTGTGAAATCTGCGCCGTGGAATTATGGCGGTGACTATGTGCTCTTAGGCGATGCGGCCCATGCGATTGTTCCCTTCTTTGGTCAGGGGATGAATTGTGGGTTTGAGGATGTGGCGGTGTTTTGGGAGCTTTTAGAGAACGAGATGTCCTTAAATAAAGACATTAATTGGGAGAAACTTTTCTCACGGTTTAGTTCTTTAAGAAAACCCAATGCTGATGCGATAGCCGATCTGGCAGTGGAAAATTTTGTAGAAATGAGAGACAAAGTCGGTGACCCAAAATTTTTATTAGCTAAGGAAGTGGAGAAGATTCTAGAAAAGGAATTTCCTGAGGATTACACTTCGCGATATCGATTGGTGTCTTTTAGACGGGTTCCCTATCGCGTGGCCCTTGAGGCTGGGGTTTTGCAGGATAAAATATTAACGGAGTTATGTTCTGGGATTAAAAAACCGGAAGAGGTCGATCTCAATAAGGCAAAGAGCCTTATTCAGAAAGAACTAGCTCAACTTTTAAAATCGACGAGGACAACATGAATCATTCACCTGGATTTTTAAAACTGTGCGAAGAGGCTAAACAAAAAATTAAGGAAACTACGGCCGAGGAGGTCTTTAAGCGCCTCTCCAACGGCGATAAGTTTCATTTTGTCGACATTCGCGAAGACAACGAATGGAATGAAGGTCGTGCCAAAGGAGCTAAGCACATCGGAAAAGGAATCATTGAGAGAGACATTGAGGCTTTAATCCCAGATAAAGATTCGGAAATCGTTCTTTATTGCGGCGGGGGATACCGTTCGGCCCTTGCGGCCGAAGTTCTTCAACGAATGGGATACAAGCGAGTGATCTCCATGGATGGCGGAATTAAAGCTTGGCGAGAAAAAAACTATCCACAAGAAAGGTAAAGTTTTTATTGATTGCTCCCTTTAAGTGGGTTTTTAAAAGGTTCAAACGACGATCAAGTTCGTTCACGGCGCGCAAGGTATTGACCGTTTGACGATGGGGTGAATTATCAAATAAAACTCCAAGAAAACTTCCTGTCGCGGAATACCGTCTAAAACAATAAGGGTTTTATTCCGATAATTTAAGAGAGTCTATTGATGCAAATTCTTAAAGCTCAAATCAAATCCCTATTATTGGATCTCAAAGGGACCCATCGATTAAGTTCTGAAAATAATTTAGCTATAATCGCGGGAAGCGTTGCTTTTTTTTCTCTCTTTTCTTTGCTCCCTCTTTTTATTCTAACTTTTGTTGTAAGCCACTATTTCATGGGCCAAACAGGGGCTTTTAGACAATCGCCTGAAGAATTGGGGCTTATTTTACAAAAGTTGGTTCCCTCTTTTGACCCGAGCGTCATTCAAGGGCTAGTGGTAGTTTTAAAGCAAAACTCAGCGGGAGATTTTTTTACTTTTCTGGTTTTGATCTGGGCCTCTTACGAATTGTTCGATTCGCTGCAATTTGCTTTTACTAAGATCTCAACTGTCGGTGTCGATCGAAATCGTTTTTTAAAGCAAAACTCAGCGGGAGATTTTTTTACTTTTCTGGTTTTGATCTGGGCCTCTTACGAATTGTTCGATTCGCTGCAATTTGCTTTTACTAAGATCTCAACTGTCGGTGTCGATCGAAATCGCTTTTGGGCTACGCTCATGGCGTTTTTTTGTTTTCTTGTGGTGATTATTGGGAGTACCGCTTTTGTGATTGTTTCAACTACAGATGCCGAGGTCATTACTTTTCTCTTTCCCGCACTACGCCAGAGTTTGAATCCTTTGATGCGTAGTGCTCTGGCGGCCTTGACTGGGCTAATGAGCGTGATTGGAAGTATCACTGTGATCTACAAGGTTATGCCGATTCAAAAAGTAGCCTGGTTAAACGCCCTTAAAGGAAGTCTTCTGTTTGTCTGTTTTTTTATTTTGGGTCGCGCAGGTTATCAAGGTTATGCGCTGTATTTTAAAAAAGCCAATGAGGGAATGTATGGCCCTTTTTTAACTTTTCTTCTGGCTTCCGTGTGGATCTACTATCTTTCGAGAATTTTTCTTTTTGCTGCCCAGTATGCGATTTATCTTGAAGAAAAATAATCTAGCCCTAACTTGAGTGACCGCTACCTTTTAAGCTTAATGGGAGACTGACACCCTAAAAGAAGTGAAAGCTATCGAAGATGAGTTTGAGTTCGGGCTTATAGGCATCAAACTTTTCGGTTCGAGTAGTGGCCGTGAGAATGTAGGCCTTGCCTTGATGAATGAAGATTACCTGTTTGAATTTAAGACCGAAATCCCTTTGGTTAGCGATAATTTCAACTGCTGTTTCTTTGACTTGGGGAAGAGTTGTGGGCTCTGTCGAGAGAATCTGAAATCTCTGGCTCTTTAAAAAATCGACCGTGTGCTTTTGGTACTGGACAATTTGAGGAACTTTAGTGTCTTTGAACTTCTCTAAGGAATCGGTCACTACATGAAACCGGGCATGGTACTTTTCATCAGGTTGCTTTCTTTGAACTGTCACTAAAGTCTGTTGCGCCATACTCTTATCGATGGCTTGGGCATCTGTCTTTTCTAATCTGGGGGGTATTACTTCCCAATTCTCTTCGGAGTAATCAAATTTGAAATTGGGAGCTAATTGACTTGATTGATATGTGGCACCAAAGGCTACAGCACTAAAAATAAATAAGGCAAAAAAACTGCGCATCTATCCTCCATCAAAGCATCAAAGGGGTCAGTTCACTTTCAATACCTTTAAATAATCTGGGTGTAAAGTTGGAGGGTGGAATCGATAAAGGTGTGTTCGGAGAAAGTCTTAAGGGTTTTCTCACGCCCGTAGCGGCTTAACTCAGCCCTCAGTGCAGGGGATTGAAGAAGCGCTTGAATCGTTTGAGATAACGATGCGATATCCTTAGGCTTCACAAGAAAACCATTTTTGCCGTGCTCGATAATTTCATTAAGGGCCGGTGTATCAAAAGCAATAGCCGGAGTTCCTAAACTTAAGGCTTCAGCAACCGAGAGTCCAAACCCCTCAGGCCCTACATTGGTTTGTAAAAGCAGGGTGGCAGAATTTAAAATTTCTAACGTCTTCTCTCTGGGGGTTTTCCCTTTAAAGATAATTTTGTGTTCCAGCTTTAGGCTTTTAACCAGTGATTTAAGGGGCTCACTTAAAGGCCCTTCGCCCAAAATCCAATATTCCCAATCGAGCGATTCGATCACCTTTAAAGCACGAATCGCAAACTCAAGCCCTTTTAACGGTACGAGCCGACAGGCCGAAACCAAAAGCGGAGTTTTGACTTCAATGCGTTCAACAAAATCCCATTGAGGAAGCGGGTTATAGATGAGCTTGACTTGGGATTTTGAAAAACCATTTTCAAGAAGTTTACTCTCGACGTAGCGGCTAATCGCAATAATAGCCTTCATCTTTTTTGTGGCCCGTCGTTTAGATTCAAATTCATAAAGGACGTGAGAGCGATGAAGATCGGTTTTAAAAGTGTTCAGGCAATGGAAAGTTTTGTTTTGAAGCAAACAACTCCAGCCGCTTTTGTGATCACACACCTGCGAATCATTGGCCAAACGGTGGCTGGCAGGACAAGTTGGGGCTACGGTGTGAGCCGTAAGAACGCAACTATAAAGTGAAGTGGCTAAGTCGATTAAATCAGCGTGAGGCTGATCTAAAAAGTGGAGAATATCGGGGTTAAGGGTTCCAAGCACTTTTAAAAACTCTTGTTTGACCCGCTTTAATTGAACCGGCTTTAAAAGGGCCGGGGTCGAAAAGAGGCCTGGAATTAAGGTCGGGAATTCGGTTTTAGGTAAAGAGTCAAAAGCCTTTTCCCCAATAAGAAACACCTCATGTCCCCGATCTCTTAGCCCTTTGACCGAAGTCATCAGAACCTGCTCTAGACCAAACGCTGAGCCTAAAGTCGGGCTTATCATTGCAATTCGAAGCTTATTGGGGGACATGGTGGGTTTATTTTAGCATGAAAAACAGAAGCCCTATGGTATAAGCGGTCGGTAGAGGGCTATACCTAAAACCCAAAGGCGTTAAGAGTTATGTTTACCGGAATAGTCGATCATACTGGAATAATTAGAGAAATTAATCGTTCGACCCGAGGGATCGAGTGGCAGATTGAGAGCCAATTTGAAGGGCTTTCTTTGGGGGAAAGCATTGCTGTCGATGGTGTCTGTTTGACCGTCATCGCCTTTGATGGGGGGACTTTTTCGGTTGAGATCTCTCCTGAAACAGAAAGCCTGACTACCGTCGCAACTTATTCTGTGGGTGGCGAAGTTAATTTAGAACGGGCTATGAAAGCTACTGACCGATTCGGAGGCCACTGGGTAAGCGGTCATGTGGAACAGGTGTCCGTTGTTAAAACTATAAAATCTCATGCTGAGTTTAAAGAGATCTGGTTTAGCGAAGTCTCTTCTTCAAGAAGCTCCTACATCACTCCCAAAGGCAGTATCACAGTCAATGGAGTGAGCCTTACTATTAACCAAGTCGGGGAGCAAAGTTTTTCCGTCATGCTGATTCCCCATACTTTAGAGCGAACCAATTTATCCCGGTTAACTGAAGGTTCCCAAGTGAATATCGAGTGTGATTGGATGGCAAAAATGGTTGTTAGTGAAGTCAGACAGATCTTAAAAAATTTGCCAAAGAGCTCTTTGAATCCATTGTTTGAGGGAAGTGATTTATGAATGAAGTCAGACAGATCTTAAAAAATTTGCCAAAGAGCTCTTTGAATCCATTGTTTGAGGGAAGTGATTTATGAATGAAGAAAAAAAGACATCTGTGCTCTCTCAGATTGAAGAGGCGATTAGTGATCTAAAAGCCGGTAAGATGATAATCCTCGTTGATGACGAAGACAGAGAGAACGAAGGGGACTTAGTTGTTGCTGCCGAAAAAATCACGGCTGCGCATGTTAATTTTATGGCTAAATTTGGCCGAGGGCTGATTTGCCTAGCCATGACCGAAGAGCAATTAACCCGTCTTCAAATCCCAATGATGGTTAAAGAAAACCAAGCCCCCTTTGGAACGGCTTTTACCATCTCTATTGAAGCTGCAACTGGAGTTACGACAGGCATTTCAGCTGCTGACAGAGCTAGAACCATCCAGGTCGCGTCCAATCCGAACAGCGGCCCAAGAGATATCATCATGCCCGGCCACATTTTCCCTTTGAGAGCTAAACAAGGGGGAGTGCTAGTTCGCGCCGGTCAGACCGAAGGCAGTGTTGATTTAGCAAGAATGGCAGGTCTTGAGCCGGCCGGTGTGATTTGTGAGATCATGAATGATGATGGAAGCATGTCTCGTTTAAAAGATCTTATCCCTTACGCAAAAGAGCACCAACTCAAAATTGTTTCTATCGCAGAACTTATCAAATACCGCATGAAGAAAGAGTGTTTGGTTAAAGAGGTCGCCTCTTCGAAATTGCCCTTAGCTCCTCATGGGGAATTTACCATGAAGGTTTTTGAGAGTGTTTTAGATGGAGTCCAACACGTGGCTCTAGTCCGGGGTGAAATCGGCTCAAACTCACCGACTTTGGTGAGAGCCCATTCCGAGTGTTTGACCGGAGATGCTTTTGGTTCGATGCGATGTGATTGTGGGGCTCAACTACAGGCCTCGTTAGAGATAATTGGTAAAGAGGGCGGGGTGCTTCTTTATATGAGGCAAGAGGGGCGCGGAATAGGGTTGGCCAACAAGATTCGAGCCTATGAACTTCAAGACACCGGGTTAGACACGGTTGAAGCCAATCGAAAGCTTGGATTCAAAGAGGATCATCGAGATTATGGGATCGGATCTCAAATTTTAAAATACCTTGGGGTGACAGAGATGCGACTGTTGACCAATAACCCCAGAAAAATTTATGGGCTAGATGGTTTTGGATTGAAGATTGTCGAGCGAGTTCCCATTGAGATGAAGCCCAACCAAAGCAACTTAAATTATTTAACTACTAAACGGGATAAGATGGGGCACATCCTTAATTTGAATTAACCATGGAAATCATCAACTCACAAAATATTGATGCTTATTGCAGGCTAGCTATTGTCGTCAGCCGATTCAATGAAGAGGTCACTTCAAAGCTTTTAGAAGGGGCTTTAGCTAGAGCCAAAGAAAAGGGTTTTGCTAACACCGATATTTCCGTGGTCTGGGTGCCGGGTGCCGTTGAGATTCCTATTGCGGCTCAACGATTAGCTCTGCGCTCTTTCTATTCTGCTATTGTTTGTTTGGGGGCGGTTATTCGAGGAGAAACGTCTCATTACGATTATGTATGTCAGTCGGTGATGCAAGGCTGTTTACAAGTCTCTTTAACACACAACATTCCTGTGATTTTCGGAGTGCTTACAACCGAAACCGAAGAGCAGGCTTTAGACCGTTGTGGTGGTAAACATGGCCACAAAGGCAAAGAGGCCATCGACTCTGCCGTCGAAATGGTGGCTACGTTACGACGCCTGGTCTAAAGGTTAAACAATTTGAAATCTTCTTTTTCGGCAACTATTTTTTAGTTAGCTTTTTGTTTTAACCATAAAATTAAGTCCTTGGTGTGAAGACTTTAAGTCATCGCTTGGTATTACAATCGACTGGCGACAGGTTTGCATTCTTTAAGATTGAATTAGTACAAGCGGTGTATCCTAACTGTGTTGAGAGGTAGTGGGTGTGATGGGTTTCTTTCCTGAAAGTAGACTTTTCTCTTGGAGAGTGCTTTTTCTTGTTTTGTGCCTTGCGACAAGGCTTACCCCCTCTTTTGCTTTTGAAAAAGATCCTCGGAGCTTTCAAGAGTCCCACTCCAAATCTCCTATAGAAGTGCTTGAGAAGTTAGCAAGTGAGTTTAAAAAGTTTGAGCAGGATCGTGCCGTTAAGGCCATGGGGCCAAATTTGTCGGTAGCTCAAGATGCGACCCTTCAAGCTCAGAAACTTTACAATCTAAAATCGTCTCAAATGGGGGAACAGACAGAGAAATTGGAGAGTCTTGGGAACATCGCTCTTCCCATCGCCAAAGTGGTCGAAGGAGATTTTTCCATGTCGGGGTTACAGAAACAAAAATGGGGCGATCTTGGTGGCAGCCCTTTCGGATCTCTTGTGGGAAAGTCGACTTTCGGGGAGTCTTCTCAAGACCAATCGATTCAAAATTTAATTCAAAATTGGGGTGAGGATTCCTCTTTATCTGTAATTCCTGACGAGGGTGGTCCGGTGGAAATCTCTGAATCGTTGACTCAAGAACAGATGTTAGAAGCACAAACGAGAGCACAGAATGTGAGAAACGAAATGGACAAATTGACTTTTAAAATTGAGCCTTTTCAGGAGACCAATTACAAAGCTTATGAAAATGCGAAAGAACTCTTTAAAAAGAACGAAAAACTGATTTCCAAAATTTCGGATTTTGAAGAAGGGTTTATCAGAAATGCTCAAGAGTTATTTGTTAATTTTTCATGGAGAGATCAAGACAAAGTCGGGAAGATGCCTTACGAAAAATTTATTGAACGTCAAGAACGCCAACTGCTTTTTCCGGATCCTACAATGCAAGCGACAACACCAAAGACACATCAGGGAAAGAGATCTCATTAGGGTAGCGCACGAGAACATCTTCTGAACCCTGGGTGGTTGAGGGCCTGCGAAAGATCTCTTTATCAAGCCAAATTCTCCATGGAATAGTAAGCCGAATCTGGTTGGTTTTGTTTCCGTATTCGGCCCACGGGCCTAAAGAAAATAGCATATGCTCATAAGACTGTCCTGCATGACTTAAGTCTTCAGGTATGCGTCGGGTTCGATAAGTCCAGTGAGTCATTCCCCCTACTTGGAACGAGGCTTGATTCCCTATAATGACCTTTTGGCCTATTTCTAATGAAGAGTTGTAGATTACCCCTTCTTTAATTGTTTCAGAGAGTGGGGTTCTTGATGTGGGGGTGGGTTGTCTTATGGGGAAAAGAGCGTGGAAGTTAAGTCTTAAGATCCAAGGCACATCCAACGTTTCTAAAATAGCCGTATTAAAACCGACTCTTAAAAGTCTGAAGGTCGACGGCTCAAACTGAATCCATTCGGCACTTAATCTTCCAAAGTGATTTTGTTGAGTTAAAAAAGCACGTCCAATTTGCGCGGTAAAATTTTTTTTAAGCCCAAGACTTTCTTGACGAAGAGATTTTCCCTCTTCGGTCCATGCGGGAAAAAGTCTTTCCGAATATTTTGCTCCAAAATCGATAAGTTTGCTGTCGTAGAGAACATCTCCTAGGAAGGAAAAAGCATCGGAGTAATTCACTCCTTGAACTATCGCTTGAAACCCCGCTTTCTCAACTATTGGAGGAAGCGGGGGAAGAACGATCTGTTCAAGAATCCAGCTGATTCGATCGGTGTTAGCCCAACTAGGTGAGGCCAAGAGGAGAAGCCCAGCGAGCCACAGGCCAACTCTTTTTGACACTAGGATCCTCTTTCCACTTTCGTAATTTGTCATGGAGAGTTGATTTTGCAATGCCCAGATCCTTTGCTGTTTCTTTACGATTTCCGTGATGTTTTTTTAAACGATCAACAATAATGTCTCTTTCAATATCCTCAAGATGGCCATCAAGTAAAGGGGCACGTTCGGGACTTTGGGTGATTACCAGCCGTTCTTTTTCTTCTTCAACCATGAGTTGCTTAAGAAGAGTGTCTTGAATCCGCATTTTACCTAGTACAGTGGCTCGAATTAGAATATTGCGCAGTTGGCGAACATTTCCCGGCCAATCAAATTGCGTTAAACAGTTAAGGTCATCTGATGAGAATTGGGCCCCAAGTCTTTCCAGAATAGCTCTGGCTATGAGAGGAATATCTTCTATGCGTTCTCTTAGAGGCGGTACTTTAAGGCTTAAAACGCAGAGCCGTTCAAGAAGATCTTGGCGAAATTGGCCTGCAGCCACTGCGGTATGAAGATCCACATTGGTGGCTGCAATAATTCGAATATTCACGTGTTCAATTTTTTGGGAGCCAACCGATCGCACTTCTCCTGAGTCGATCAGTCGAAGAATTTTAGCTTGTAGATTCACATCAAGCTCTCCCATTTCGTCGAGAAAAAGAGTGCCTCCATGAGCCATTCGCAGAAGCCCTCTTGAGCCGTTGATAGCCCCTGAAAAGGCCCCTTTTTCGTAGCCAAAGAGTTCGCTTTCAAAGAGCCCGGGCGGCATTGCGCTGCAGTTAATAGGAATAAAGGGCATGGAACGCCTAGAGGAGAGTTCATGTAGTTTTCGGGCTATCAGCTCCTTTCCGACACCCGTTTCCCCTAAAATAAGTGCCGGCCATGGGTGAGGGGCATAAAGTTCAACTTTAGCGAGTACTCTTTGAAAAGTTTCAGAATGGCCAGAGATAAGTTCATTCATTGGGATTCTCCTTTTTAGACTTAAGAGTCTGAGTTTGAGATTCCCTTATGCAAGGCGGGCCAATGGGAAAGAAAAA
>Ga0194131_10007266_pt1 | contig 14973 bp, 12 predicted proteins | sample TA2KigO120mmetaG_FD_148631 | JGI IMG/M metagenome (GOLD analysis project Ga0194131, IMG submission 148631) | Freshwater microbial communities from Lake Tanganyika, Tanzania - TA2015053 Kigoma Offshore 120m | ecosystem: Environmental > Aquatic > Freshwater > Lake | place: Tanzania: Lake... | reverse complement strand
CGCCGGCTGCCGCCGCGCCGGCCGCGAGCGCATCACCGCCGACGCCCGCCGCCGCCGCGGCGAACGCGCCGCCTCCCCGCGCGGCGGGCTACTCGAAGCTTCTCTCGGCGCGCGTGCCCGGCGGCGCCGCGGCGCCGGGCGAGGATTCGTTCGCGCCGATCGGCTCGCTCGATTCCGACGCCGCACGCTTCCGCATCCGCTTCCATCCGCGCGGCGCCGGCATCTCGGAGATCGTCTTCAGCGAGTACTGGAAGCACGCGGAGGCTCGCGCCGCGTTCGAGGCGCATGAGCGAGCGGTGAAGGCCGGGGCCGCGAATCCGCCTCCGCTTCCGGCGGATTCCGAGCGCTACGTGCTGTCGTCGCTCCAGCGCTTCGGCGGCAACATGGTCCCGCTGCTCGCGGCAATCGACTGCTCGATCGACGGCGAGCAGGTGAAGCTGCTCGACGACGTCTGGGCCGAGCGCGCCCCGGGCGTCTTCTCGACCGAGATCGTCGACGACGCGGGCGCCGTCGTGCTCGTCGTCGAGCGGCGCTTCGAGCTCGCGCCGGGCGGACGCGATGCCTTCGGCGCGGGATTCGATCTCGCGCTCGTGCATCGTTTCGAGAATCGCACGGCTCGCGAACTCCGGCTCGCGTGGTCGCAGTGCGGTCCGGGCGACCTCACGCTCGAGAGCGGCGGCTTCATGGACACGCGCCGATTCCAGTTCGGCTATCTCTTCAGCGCCGCCCGCGATCCGAGCCGCCAGTCGGTGATCGTGCACGGCGCGACGGAGGAGCGGTCGACCGTGCTCTCGCGCATCGAGGCGGGTTCGAATCAGCTCTGGCCGACGAAGGCGCAGCTCGAGGCGGGCTACGAGATGTGCTGGTTCGGCACCACGAATCGATACTTCTCGCTCGCCGTGCACGGCGGCTATCGCCCGCCGACGCAGAACTCCAAGAGCGTGGCGGGAGTCGTCGCCGAAGTCGCCGTCACCGCCGACCTGAACGATCCGGTGCGCACGATCTTCAGCACGCTGCGTTCGCCTGCGTTCTCGGTGGCGCCCGCGTCGACGGGCTCGCTCGATCTCTTCGTCTACGCCGGGCCGCTCGACCCGCGCGTGCTCGATCGCGTCGAGCCGTACGCGGGGCTCAATCTCGGCGGACTCATCCTCTACCAGATCAGCGGCTGCTGTTCGTGGTGCACGTTCGCATGGCTCGCCACGCTCATCGTGCAACTGCTCATGTTCCTGCACGACTGGGTCGTCTTCGACTGGGGACTGGCCATCATCGTGCTCGTGGTGATCGTGCGAGTCCTCCTCCACCCCCTGACGAAGTACTCGCAGGTGAACATGCAGCGCTTCGCGCGCGGCATGCAGGAACTCAAGCCGCAGCTCGACGCGCTCAAGCAGCGCCACGGCGACGATCCCCAGCGACTCCAGGTGGAGCAGATGCGCCTCTATCGCGAGAAGGGCGTGAACCCGGTCGGCTGCCTCGGCGGCATCCTGCCCACGTTCCTTCAGACGCCCATCTGGATCGCGCTCTACGCGGTGCTCTACTTCGCGTTCGATCTCAGGCAGCAGTCGGCGTTCTTCGGTGTGTTCCAGTCCCTGTGGGGCTGGCGATTCCTCGGTGATCTGAGCGCGCCCGACAACTTCATCGTCTTCCCGTCCGAGATCAATCTCTGGCTCTTCACGCTCCAGGGAATCAATCTCATCCCGCTGCTGATGGGCGTCGTCTTCTGGATCAGCCAGAAGTACATGACGCCGCCGCCGACCACGAAGCTGACGCCCGAGCAGGAGCAGCAGCAGAAGATGATGAAGTGGATGATGGTCATCATCTTCCCGATCGGCCTCTTCAAGGCGCCCGCGGGATTGACCCTCTACATCCTCACCTCGACGATCGTCGGCATCTTCGAGGGCAAGCGCGTTCGCGAGCAGATCAAGAAGATGGACCTCGCGCCGAAGGCGCCGGCGCCGAAGAAGAAGTCGAGGGATCTCATGGGTCGCATGTACGCCGAGGCGCTCGAGCGAGCGCGGCAGAAGCAGAAGGGCCCGCCGAAGAAGTTCAAGGATCGCGGGTAGCGCGACGCGCCGCCTGCCGGCGCGGGCGCTCGGTGCGGCGCCGCGCCCGGTAGCGCACGCCGCGGTGCGCACTCGAACGCGGAGCGGCGGGACTCGGACGATGGATCGATCGAGCATCATCGTGGCCGTCAGTTCGCCGCCGGGACGGTCGTGGCGTGGGCTCGTGCGCGTGTCGGGCGCCGGCGCGCTCGAGCTGCTCGACGCGACGCTCATGACGCCGTGGCGATCGCGCGGCGATCGAGGCGAGGAACCGCACGGCGCGTCCAGGGCCGCGGCGATTCCGGGTCCGCGCGGCGTGGCACGGGTGCGATTGCGCGTGCCGGCGCCGGGACTGCCCGCGATCGCGATGCGCATGCCGGGGCCGCGCAGCGCCACCGGTGACGACACCTTCGAGCTGCTCTTGCCGGGGAATCCGCATCTGCTGGAGCTGGTGATCTCGTCGATGCTCGCGCTTGATCCTCGCGCGCGACGCGCGGGACCCGGCGAGTTCTCCGCGCGGGCGTTCCTGAACGGCCGGCTTTCGCTCGACGAGGCGGAGGGAATCGCCGCGCTCGTCCGCGCCACGAACGACGCGGAACTCGACGCGGCGGCACGACTCGCCGACGGAGCGCTCGGACGCGCGTGCGCCGACTGGTCTCGGCGAGTCGCGGAAGGCACCGCGCTTCTCGAAGCGGGAATCGACTTCACGGATGAGGAGGACGTGGTCGCGATCACGCCCGAGGCGCTGGCGGCGTCGATCGGCGAGGTTGCGAAGGAGATCGAAGCGACCGAGGGTCGCGGCGCGTCGCAGCGCTCGCGCGAATCGCTGCCGCGCGTGGTGCTCGTCGGCGCGCCGAACGCAGGCAAGAGCACGCTCTTCAACGCGCTCGTCGGCGCGCGCCGCACGGTCGCGAGTCCCGTCGCCGGAACCACGCGCGACGCGATCGAGGCGCCGTGGCGGATCGTCGCAAGGGCGCCCAAGGAACGTGTCGATGCGCCGAACGATCGTGTGGATGACCCGAATGCGTCGATCGAGCGATCGAGCGCCTCGATCGACGTGCTGCTCGTGGATCTGCCGGGGCTTGACCATGCCGACGCCTCGACCCTCTCGGCGCGCATCGCGGAGGCGGCGCAACGCGCGATTCGGGAAGCGGATCTGCTGCTCGTCTGCCTCGATTCGACGAGCGCCGAACCGGTCGACCGCGCAATCGGGCTCTGCGGCGATCGTCCGAGGATCGTCGTGCGCACGAAATGTGATCGGCGCGGCGCCTTCGGTCACTCGTTCGCGGTGCCCGCGATCGAGACGAGTGCGACGACCGGCCTCGGGCTCGCAGACCTTGCGCGCGCCGTGGCGCGAGCGCTCGCCGGCGCCGCGCCGGCGCACGCGGGCGCCATGTCGCTCATGCCGCGCCATCGCCAGGCGCTCGATCGTGCCGCGAGCGCGCTGCGAGAGGCGGTCGAGCGATCGAACCGCGAGGTCCCCGCCGGGCCGTGGAAGGCGCCCGAGCAGACGGCCGCGCTGCTTCGGCTCGCGCTCGACGCCCTCGGCGAGATCACGGGCGCCGTGCACGCGGACGAATTGCTTGCGCTCGTCTTCTCGCGATTCTGCATCGGCAAGTAGTCGGGGGCGCTCGTCCCCTCGCGATTTTCGAGGACCACGAGCAGGTCTCGGCGGTAACAGTTCTCGCCGAACGAGCAGTCTCCATGAGCATGAATGCGAGCCGACGCGACCTTCTTCGCGCAGGAACACAGGGCACCGCGGCCATCGCGGCATTGGCGTGGTTGTCCGGGTCACCCGTCGGGGCCGATCCGCCGGTCAACGGCGCCGACGCCAGGAAGCCCTGGCCCGGATTTCCGCGACAGGATCCGAAGCTCGTGGCCGAAGTCGTGGGCGTCTCGCACTTCAACGAGCAGCGGGTCAAGGAACTTGTGACGAGCTGCCCCGAGCTCGTGAACGCGTGGTGGGATTGGGGCTTCGGGGATTGGGAATCGCCGCTCGGCGCCGCATCGCATGTCGGTCAGCGCGGGATCGCCGAGTTCCTGCTTGCGCACGGCGCGCGCATCGACATCTTCGCGGCGGCGATGCTGGGCTACACCGATGTCGTCAAGGCGCTCGTCGTCGCGAAGCCCGGCATCCAGCGCACGCTCGGACCGCACGGCATCCCGCTTCTCGCGCACGCGAAGGCGGGAGGGACGCACGCGGCCGACACGATCGCGTATCTCGAATCGCTCGGCGACGCCGGCACGGGTCTCGAGGTCACGCAGCTCTCGGCGGCGGAGCAGACGCGATACATCGGCACGTTCGCGTGCGGTCAGAGCGGACTCAAGCTCGTGAGTCGACTCAACGACTCCGGGCAACTGGTCGTGGATGTCGAGACGGGCGAATCGCGGTCGAACAATCGCATGATCCGGTTCGTGGGGAACGACGAGTTCTTCCCGTCGGGCGTTCCGAGCGTCCGCCTCCGCTTCGTGGTGGAAGAGGGCAGGGCGACTTCGGTCGCGATTCGCGGCAGCGTGCCCGAGCTGACGCTCGTGCGCATCGACGGTTGAGACGCCGCGGCGGCGCCGGCGTGTCGAATTCCCGCATCGGCGCCACGGCCTCACGGCGTCGCGCGTGTCGCGGTGCGGAATCGGCCGTCGCTACGCTGCCGACCGTGAACGGCTCGATCGAGATCCGCGTGCGCTACTGCGAGTGCGACCCCATGGGGGTCGTGCACCACACCGTGTACCCCGTCTGGTTCGAGATGGGACGCACGGAACTCCTGCGCTCGACCGGCCGCAACTACCGCGATCTCGAAGCGCAGGGAATACTTCTCGCGGTGGTGCGCCTGGAGGCCAGGTACCGCGCGCCGGCGCGATACGACGATCTCGTCACGCTGCGCACGACGCTTCGAAGCGCCGGGCACGTGAAGATCGAGCACGACTACGAGCTGCGTCGCGGCGACGAGGTGCTCGCGATCGGATCGACCACGCTCGCGTGCCTGGACCGGGAGGGGCGGGCGCGACCGATTCCGGAAGGGCTCTTCGATTCCACGACGAATCCGCAGCCGATCCACACCGCTCGCCGATAGATCCGTTGGGTAGCCTGCTCGACCGTCATGCCCGCCGCACCGGAATCGCCTGTGAGGAACGCCGACACGATCGTCAAGCTCGAACGATTGCGCAACTTCCGCGGTCGTCGCGAGCGCGACACCGCGATCGCGCCGATCGTGAACGCCTTCGAGCGAGAACTTTCTCGCCAGGAGCGATCGATCGGCAGCGCCGGCCGCGCGTGGGAATCGCTCGTGCCGGCGGAACTCGCGGCGCGCTCGCGGGTCGTCTCCAACTCGCGCGGAACGCTGCTCGTCTCCGTCGACGATCCGGCGACGTCGTTCGAACTCGATCGCGCGCTGCGTGGCGGCGTCGAGGCGGCGCTTCGCGCGGCGCTTCGAGCCGGATCGCTGCGAGTGCGGCTGCGCGTCGGCGCGTGAGCGCACGGTCGTCTCCAGTCGTTGCACGGGCTCAAGATCGGGCGGCTTCGCGCCGTCGACCTCGACGAGCCTCGCTCGTTTCGCCCGACGCCGCTCCCGCCGTCCGTCGCGGCGTCATCCGCCCGGCAGCAGCACCACCTGCGAAGGATCCACGTCGAGCGAGATCGACTCGCCGCCGCGATTCGCGCGCCTGGGATTCGACTCGGTGACCGCGATCGCGGCGCCGCGGCACAGCACGCGATGCTGCGCCGTGTCGCCGAGGTACGTGGTCGACTCGACGCGGCCTTCGACTCGATTCGACGCGGCCGACGCACGCTCGGGCGCGACGATGCGGAACGCTTCCGGCCGGATGCAGACGAGCACGGAGGAACCGGTCGTCGGCGCGGCGGCCGCGGCGCCGACGCCGCGATCGTTCGATCCGGTCGACGCCGCCTCGCTCCGCAGCGAGCCGAGCGGCGTGTCGATCGTCGCCGTCGAGCCGGTCATCGACCCGATCCGCCCGTCGAGGAAGTTCGCCTCGCCGAGGAATTCCGCCACGAAGCGATTGGCCGGCCGCTCGTAGAGGTCGCGCGGCGCGCCGGTCTGCTCGATGCGCCCGTCGCGCAGCACCACCACGCCGTCGGCGAGCGACATCGCCTCGTCGCGATCGTGCGTGACATAGACGGTCGTCATCCTGATCTCGGAACAGATGCGCCGAATCTCGTGGCGCATCTCGAGTCGGAGTTTCGCGTCGAGGTTCGAGAGCGGCTCGTCGAGCAGCAGCACCTCCGGCTTGAAGACGATCGCGCGCGCCAGCGCCACGCGCTGCTGCTGACCGCCGGAGAGCTGATTCGGCTTGCGCTCCGCGAACTCGCTCATGCGAACCATCTCGAGCGCTTCGCCGACGCGGCGCGAGACCTCCGCGCCGGATTCGCGCCGAACGCGCAATCCGAACGCCACGTTCTCGAAGACCGAGAGGTGCGGCCACAGCGCGTAGCTCTGGAAGACCATGCCGGCGTTGCGCTTCTCCGCCGCGAGCGCGGTGACATCGCGATCGCCGAAGAGCACGCGTCCGCCCGTCGGCTCGAGGAATCCCGCGATCATGCGGAGGATCGTGGTCTTGCCGCAGCCGGACGGGCCGAGCAGGAAGTGCAGGCTCCCGGCGGGGATGGCGAGATCCACGCCGCGCACCGCGATCGTGGCGCCGAAGGCGCGCTCCAGGCGCTCCAGTCGGATCGGGACCATGCGGGCAGGGAAGATACCCGGCCGAGTAGCCTTTTCGACCGACCGTGCGGCGGCGCTGCGCACATCGATACTCCGCGTGTTCGCGGCTCGGTTTGCCGCTGCTCGCGGGTGCCGCGTGTTCCGCGGCGGCGGCAGGCCCGATCGACGCGATCGCCGCGGCCGCCGCACCGGACGCACGCGGCGGCGACGACTCGAGATCGCAGCGCATCGCGGAGATGCGCGCGGAACTCGACGGCTTGAATCGCGCCGTCGACGAGCATGCCGGCGACCTGGCGCTCGTTCGCGCCATCCGGGGCGAACGCACGCTCTCGCAGGAGCGCGCGGAAGACCTCCGGCGATTCGTGATCGACTCGCTTGCGGGCGCGGAACGAGGCGCGGCGCTCTTCGAGGCCGGCGCCATCTCCGGCTACGACGGCGGATTCTTCGTGTCGTCGCCGGACGGGAACTTCCGCCTCGTCGTGAACGCGCAGATGCAGATGCGGTACGCGCTGAGCCGACTGAGCACGCGCTCGCTCGGGCAACTCGACGCGGGTACGAATCAGCCGCCCGCCTCCGGACCGCTCGGCACTCCGCCCGGCGGAACGGAGCTGCGCGGATTCCAGGGCTTCGTCGGCACGGCGCCGCAGCGCACCGCCCGCACGGCGCGCGGCTTCGAGGTGCGCGACATGAAGCTCACCTTCAGCGGCCATGTCGTCGATCCGAGCTGGCAGTACCAGTTGACGATCAACGAGGGACGCACGTCGAGCCAGACCGCGTTCACCACGGTGTCGACGAGCGCGGACGCATTCGGCGCCTCGAGCACGGGACCGCTCGCCGGGAACGCCTCCGCCGGGCCGGGAACGGCGGGCGGACGAGTGGAAATCGAATACGCCCTGGTCACGAAGCGGCTCGACGAGCACTGGTCGATCACCGTGGGGCAGTTCAAGCCGCCGCTGCTCAAGGAGGAGCTCGTCGCGTCGTGGGCGCAGCTGCTCGTGCAGCGATCGCTCGCGAACCAGTTCTTCTCCGCCAAGTTCACGCAGGGAATCGAGCTCGAGTTCCAGAACGACGCGCTGCGCGTGATCGGCAGCTTCAACGACGGCGGCAACAACAACAACGGCAGCGCGATCATCGGCAACGACACGTCCTTGGGATCGTTCAGCGACGGCGCGCTGACGGCGCGGGCGGAGTGGAAGATCGCCGGAACATGGGGGCAGTTCGACGACCTGAGCAGCGTGCCGGGCGAACCCTTCGGCATGTACGTAGGCGGCGCGGTGAACTGGCAGCGCGGCGGGCATCGACTCGGCGCCGCGACGAACGACACCTGGAGCGTCGCCTCCGGCGCGAACGGGAATCTCGTCGCGTCCGGTTCGACGCTCTTCGGAAGCGGCGTGCCGATCCTCGTTCCCGCGACCTCGATTCAGTACCCGAACAACCTGCCGATCAACGGCAACTCCGCCGCGTCGAACCTGACCTGGACCGTCGACGGCATGATCCACGTCGAGGGATTCAGTCTCTTCGGCGCCGTCACCGGCAACATCGCCAGCGGCATTCCCGCCGGGTGGATTTCGAATCCGAGCGGCGGATTCACGCCGCTCGACGGCGCAGGCAACGGGCCGAACGCGGTGCCGAACAACGTCAGCCTTGTTCCCGGAAACGGAAGCGACGGCGGCATCGTGGCGTTCGTGCCCGGGTACGGCGGCGGCAACGAGCCGATCTTCAGCTACGGCGTGATCGTGCTCGCCGGCTGGTTCATCTCGGACGAGATCCAGCTCTACGGCGGATGGGAGTGGTACGCCACGCGGAACAACGGATCGAACGCCTACGCGGGGAACACGGCGTCGTTCTGGGGATGGCTGCCGGGCGGCTCGTCGCCGTTCGCGAACAACTCGTCGACGAACAACGCGGGCGGTGTTCCGGACGGTGCGAACACGCCGAACGACGGATACGTCGGCGGCGGCACGAATCCGTACGCGGACCGGAACTTCGGCGCCAATCCCTTCGCGGCCCAGCACAACAGCGTGATCACGCTCGGCGCCGCGTGGTATCCGAACTCGTTCCGTCAACGGCAGGTGAAGGTGATGGGCGAGGTGAGTTACGCGTTCGCGCCGGTGCTCTTCCAGCAGGGAATCTTCGGGCAGGCCGTGAACGCCGACGATTGGCGCAACGACGGCGGCCAGCCCGGCGGCGGACAGGTCGTCGTTCGCCTCCAGGTGCAGCTCTTCTACTGAAGCCGGGCCGCGGGCACGGTGCGACTCCGGGCGCCGATTCCCTCCGACGCGCGCGGATTCCTCACGCGCGAAGCGACAGCGGCGCCAGGGTCGCGACTCGGGCGGCGAGTTCCTTCATGAGTGCGGCGAAGACCGTGTCGGCGTCCCGGCTCGCGTCGACGACGAGGTGCCGCGACGGATCCTGCGACGCCTGGTCGAGATACCCCGCGCGCACGCGCCGGTGGAAGGGACTTCCCTTCTGCTCCATGCGATCGAGCAGCGGCGAGAGGCGGCGTGCGCTCGTCGCCTCGTCGACGTCGAAGATCACCACGAGATCGGGCATGCGCGCACCGACCGCGACCCGCGCCACGTCCCGGATCTCGTCGCTCGAGAGCCCGCCCGCCGTTCCCTGGTACGCGAGGGTGGAGCTCACGAAGCGATCGGAGATCACGAGATGACCGTCGCGCAGCGCCGGATCGATGCGCTCGTGAACGAGCTGCGCTCGACTCGCCATGTAGAGCAGCATTTCGCAGCGGACGTCCATCTCGGCGTTCGCGGGATCGAGCAGCACGCGACGGATCTGCTCGCCGATCGGCGTGCCGCCGGGCTCGCGCACTTCCGTGACGGGAACGCCGCGCTCGCGGCAGCACGCGGTGAAGCGCGAAAGCTGCGTGCTCTTGCCGCTTCCGTCGGGACCGTCGAAGACGAGGAAGCGGCCTCGCAGGCGTTCGAGCCAGTCAAGGGAGGCGCCGCTCACGGCGTCGAGGATAGCGGCCGAGGTTTGTGGCGCGGCGGGACAACCGGAGCCGCCGCGCCGCCGCACGCCCGCGCACTCTCCGTATCCTTGCGTCGATGCTCGTCGACCTGCGGGACTCCGCGAAGCGCCGGGTCGGCCGCGTCGAGATCGACGCGTCGCAACGACCGCCGCTCGTGCGCGTGCCGCGCCCGGATGCGCCCGCGGCGGAGGTCTTCCTCCAGTGGGATCAGGCGCTCGACGACGCGGGGTGCCTTCGGCATTGCGTGGCGTGCGGCGGCCGGCTCTATCGCTCCCGCACGCTTCCGCAGGTGACGCCGATCGTGGTGGTGCTCGCCGCCGCAGGCGCCGTGATCGCGGCGTTGGGATTCGCCGCGAATCCGTGGGTGTACGCGGCCCTCGTGGCGGTGCTCGTGCTCGACATCCTCGTGCTGGCGCTCGCGCGAGCTCGACTCGTGTGCTATCGATGCGGCAGTCGATTCGACCGGCTTCCGGTGGCGCGCTACCACCGGCGCTGGGACTCGCGCGACGCCGCCACCGAGACGGCGGCCGCTCACTCGTCGGAATCGGCGTCGGTCTGAACGGGCTCGCCCACGACGGCGCTTCCCACGCGCACGAGATTCGCGCCGCACTCGATCGCGGTCTCGAAGTCGGCGCTCATTCCCATCGAGAGGATGTCGAAGCGACCGTCGCCGATGCCGCGCTGCCGGATCTCGTCGAAGAGTTCGCGGCAGCGCTCGAAGGTGGCGCGGGCGGCGGCAGTGCCGCCGTCGAGCGGCGCCATGCACATGAGCCCGCGCACGCGGAGATTTACCATCGTCTCGAGCTGGTCGATGAGGTGCCGGGCGGCGGCCGGGGCCACGCCCTGCTTGGACTTCTCACCGGCCACGTTGACTTCGACGAGCACGTCGACCGGCTCGCTTCGCTTCATCGACGCCATCTGGATCTCTTCCGCGAGCCGCAGGTTGTCGACCGAGTGGATGAGCCTCGCCAGCTCGATGCACTTGCGCACCTTGTTGCGCTGAAGCGTGCCCACCATGTGCCAGCGGACGGCGGGGAACGCGGCGCCGGCGGATCCGGCGCCGCCCGGGGCGCCCGCGCCCGTCGCCGCGACTCCGCCGAGCCCGCGGCGCCGTGCGGCGAATTCCTCGATCGCGGCCGCGCGCTGGATGAGTTGCTGCACGCGATTCTCGCCGAAGTCGACCTGGCCGAAGCCGATCAGCTCGCGGATCTGATCGATCGACGCGCTCTTCGTCACCACGACGAGCATGACCGAGTCGGCGCGACGACCGGTGCGCTCGGCGGCCGCCGCGACGCGCGAGCGAACGGAGTCCCATCGCTCTCGCAGCGTCGAGCCGGTCGTGGCGTGTCGAGTCGGCGCCGGAGTGTCGCCCATTCGACGCAGACGGTAGCGGCGAACGGCGGTCGAGGGCAAGCGAGCGCGCCGGCATCTACGCTCCGCGCATGCCGTCGTCGAGCGCTGCGCCGAGCAAGCCCCCGTCCTCCGTCGCACCGCGAAACGTGCCGTGCGTGCTCGTCGTCCGCGACGGCTGGGGCCGCAATCCGCACGCCGAACACGATTCCTTCAACGGCGTGAAGCTGGCGAAGACGCCCGTCGCGGACGAGATCGAGCGTTCGTGGCCGACCACGCTCATTCGAACGAGCGGCGAGGACGTGGGGCTTCCCACCGGTCCCGACGGTCCCACCATGGGCAACTCGGAGGTGGGACATCAGAACATCGGCGCCGGGCGGATCGTCGACCAGGAGCTGATGCGGATCACTCGCGCGATTCGCGACGCTTCGTTCTTCGAGAATCCGGTGCTCGCGAAGGCGTTCGATCGCGCGAACGGCGGTGCGCGAGTGCACTTGCTCGGACTCGTGAGCGACGGCCAGGTGCACAGCGATCTGGAGCATCTGCACGCGCTGCTCGAATTCGCCCGGCGTCGCGGCGTGCCGGGCGAGCGGCTCTTCGTGCACGCGATCACCGACGGCCGCGACACGGCGCCGAACGCGGGGCGCGAGTTCGTGCGGACGGTCGAGCGATGGCTCGCCGGCGATCTCGGCGGCGGCGCCGAGTCCAGCACGACGCGCGGAGGCGAGCCTCGCCGGAACGCGACGCGCCGTGGCCTCGCCCGCGTCGGCCGCATCGCCACGGTGATGGGCCGCTACTGGGCCATGGATCGAGATCATCGCTGGGATCGCGTCGAGCGCGCGTGGGTCGCGCTCGTCGGTCGCGGCGGCGCCGAGGCGCCGAGCGCGGACGCGGCGATCGAGCGCGCCTACGCGAATCCCGAGGAGCCGAGCCGTTCCGGCGACGAATTCGTTCCGCCCGTTCGCATCGCCGGCGTCGACGGCGAGATCAGGGACGGCGACTCCGTGATCTTCTTCAATTTCCGCGGCGATCGTCCGCGCGAACTCACGAAGGCGTTCGTGCTCGACGACGCGGCGTGGAAGGCGGTGAGGGGCGGCGGCTTCGCCCGCGATCCGCGCCCGCGCAACCTGCTCTTCGCCACCATGGCCGACTACGAGCAGGGCCTTCCGGTCGAGGTCGTCTTCGCGCGGCCGCCGAAGATGAAGAACATCCTCGGCGCGTGGATCTCGCATCTCGGCCTGCGCCAATTCCGGTGCGCGGAAACCGAGAAGTTTCCCCACGTGACGTTCTTCTTCAACGACTATCGCGAAGAACCCTTCCCGGGGGAGTCGCGCGTGATCGTGCCGAGTCCGCGCGATGTCTCGACCTACGACCAGAAGCCGGAGATGAGCGCCGCCGGCGTGTGCGACGCCGTGCTCGCCCGGCTCGCCGCGGAGGATTGCGAGCAGTTGATCGTGGTCAACTTCGCCAATCCCGACATGGTCGGGCACACCGGCGTGCTCAAGGCGGTGATCCGCGCGGTGGAGGTGGTCGACGCGTGCGTCGGTCGCATCCTGAAGGCAACGCTCGCGCGAGGCGGCTCGCTCATCGTCACGGCGGATCACGGCAACGCCGAGCAGATGATCGATCCCGGGACCGGCGGCCCGCACACCGCGCACACGAACTACACCGTGCCGCTCAGCGTGATCGGCGCCGCCTTCCAGGGGGTCGCGCTTCGCGACGACGGCCGTCTCGCCGACATCGCACCGACCATGCTCGCCATGATGGGATTGCCGAAGCCCGCGGAAATGACGGGACGAAGCCTGCTCGAACGGACGACATGAGTGAGTGCAGGAACGGGGCCGACTCGCCGCATGCGGACGCGGAAGTCAGGGCGTCGCCGCGCCCATCGCGTACGCGAGCCGCACGCTCGCCGAGAGCAGGTCGGCGCGCGTGCGCACGAGCGTGGAGCGGGCGGAATCGAGGTCGCTCTCGGCTTCGAGCAGATCCGTGATCGTGCGCAGGCCCATGCGGTAGCCCTCGAACACCGAGTCGTACGCGTCCTGCGACGCACGCAGCAGCGCCTCGCCGAACTCGATCTGCACCCGCGCCGCGCGGAGATCGAAATACGCCGCCCACACCTCGTTCGAAACGTCCAGCCGGGACGCGTCGAGGGCCGCGGCCGCGGCGCGGCGCTCCGCCAACGCCTGCCTCAGCGCCGCCTCGCGCGAGAAGCCGTCGAAGAGCAGCCAGCTCGCGCGGAGACCGACGAAGTACGACGGCATGCTCGCGTCGTAGCGGCGATCGAGCGGGGGAAAGGGCGCTCCCGGCTGATTCGTGACGCGGTAGTCCTGGTCGGCGCCGCCGACCGCGCCGCTCAGGCTCACGATCGGCGCGAACGCCGCCTCCGCTTCGCGCACGCGCTGCGCCGCTTCGCGCACGCGCGCCACGCGAGCCTGGACGTCGGGCCGCGACGAAAGCGCCTCCTCGATCATGAGGTCGACGCCAGACTCGAAGCCGTCGGGAATCGGCAGATCGCCCAGGCGCTCGATCTCGATCCAGGTCTCGGCGGAGAGTCCCACGGCACGCGCCAGCGCTGCGCGACCGGTGATTGCGTCGCTCCGCGCCGCCTCGAGATCGAAGCGCGCCTTCGTGAGCCGCTGCTGCGCCTGAAGATGATCGGGCATGGTGGCGAGACCGGCGTTCAATCGCTCCTCGACCGCTTCCGCCTGCGTGGCCGCCGTGTCGAGGTCCTGCTCCGCCGCAACCTGAAGCGCGATCCTCGAGTCGAGATCGAAGTAGGCCTGCTGCACTTCGAAGACGACCGTCTGAAGCGTGCGGTTGAACGAGAAGTTCGCGGCGACGAGCGCCGACGCTGCGGCGGCGCTCTGCGCATCGCGTCGACCGAAATCGAGCAGCACCCAGTTGAGTTCGAGCGCGCCGCCGACGATCGGTCCACGGATGATCTCGCGACCCTCCGTGCTCGCCAGTCCCTGCTGATCGAGTCCGCCGAAGCCGATGGCGTTCAGCGTGGGGAAGTACCGGCTCTCGACGACGCCGAGCTCGCCTTCGGCAGCCTTCGCACGCTCCCACTCCAGCCGCGTGGCGGGATTGTTTCGAAGCGCGAAGTCGATCAGGTCGGCGAGCGATGCAGTCGCCGCGGCGGGCGCGCCACTCGAATCACGATCGCCGCCGCGCTCGGCGACCGTGGCACTCGCGCCGGCGGCGTCGTCCGCAACGCTTCCCGCCGCGCGCCGGTCGGACGCGGCCGGCATGGGCACGATCCACGGCGCAATCGGCGCAATCGGCGCGTCGGTGCGCTCGTCGCCCTGCGCGCTCGCGGCCGCGAGTCTCCGCGCGAGCGCTCCGTCGCCCGGCGACGGCGGAACCCACGGCATCGAAGGATCGGGACTCGTGTAGAGCGTCTCGGGATCGAAGAGACGGCGCGATTCGCACGCCACCGCGAGCATCGCCAACGAGAGCGTCGTCAACCTCGGCACGCGCCGCATGCTCGAAAGCATCGGCCGGGACGATACCAGTGGCATGAAAGATACACTCGCCGCCGATGGGCGATTGCTCGCGCCGATCGATCGTCGTCGAGAACCCGCCGGCCGCGCTCGCGCTTCTCGCGCTGGCGCCGGTTCTCTCCGGTTGCGACCCCATCTGGTCGATCTCGGGCGCGTTCTTTCCGGCGTGGCTGCTCTGCATGGTCGGTGGCGTGATCGCGGCGGTGCTCATCCGCTGGTGCATCGCCCGAGTCGGCGTCGAGCCGTTCATCGGCCCGCGCGTGCTCGTGTACGCGCTGCTCTACGCGGCGTGCACGTGCACGCTGTGGCTCTTCTTCTTCTCGCGCTAGCGCACCACGCACGACCGTGAGCACTCCCGATTCCACGCCGGATGCCTCCAGGACGCCCGGACGACCGGCCGCGCAGGGCGGCGCCGCCTC
>Ga0194131_10007265_pt1 | contig 14974 bp, 11 predicted proteins | sample TA2KigO120mmetaG_FD_148631 | JGI IMG/M metagenome (GOLD analysis project Ga0194131, IMG submission 148631) | Freshwater microbial communities from Lake Tanganyika, Tanzania - TA2015053 Kigoma Offshore 120m | ecosystem: Environmental > Aquatic > Freshwater > Lake | place: Tanzania: Lake... | reverse complement strand
CCCCCGCGATCTGCGATCCGTACCGCTCGGTCAGTGATTCAACGCCCATCCCGGCATCGTATCCGATTTCCCTCTTTGGTTCCGGCTATGCCGGGTTAGGAGAATAGGCCGGATCCTGTCCAACGAGCAACCTGTCCTCGCATCACTCGAAAAGATTGTTTGTAAAATATGCATTATAATGAATGGACTTTACACGTCATATATAATGATAATGGATGAACTATTCTAGAAAAATCCCCACCGCATCGCACCGGCCAAGACACTCTGACGGGTCAGTAAGGCATGCGAAAAAATATACACGCAGGCTCCTACTTTTGAATGGAATCAATAACTTAGATGGGAGGCAGGGTCCAAGTTAAGGCCCTGCCAAGGACCAGCCGGGTCTTCCGCGTTCGGATCGTCCGGTCAGGTTCGTCGATCTTTGAAATCCTAAAGCTTTCCAAATCGCTCGGGCAGCCTCCTTGGGTAAATCTCTACCCAATAACGAGGAGAAGATCCTTCGATTCCACCTGCCCGCCCGGCGTCACCAGCTTCTGCTTCACGACGCCGGAAATCGGTGCGTACACCGTCGTCTGCATCTTCATCGCTTCCATCACCAGCAGCCGGTCGCCCTTCTCCACCTTCTGTCCAACTTCAACGGCGATCGACGAAACCGCGCCGGGGATCGGCGCGCCCACTTGGCCAGATACGGAAGGGTCCGCCTTCACTCTCGCCGAAGCCGTCGGCTGTAACGATCGATCCCGAATCGTTACCTCGCGCGGCTGTCCGTTCAACTCGAAGAACACCGTGCGCGTGCCATCCGGATGCGCCTCGCTCATCGTCATGAACTTGATAATCAGAGTCTTGCCGTCTTCGATCGAAACCGTGATCTCTTCGCCGTTTTTCATGCCGAAGAAGAACTGCGGCGTCGGTAGCGATTCCAGATCGCCATACGAAGCGTGCGCCTTCGCGAACTTCACGAAAACATCCGGATACATCAAGTAGCTCAGCACATCGGTGCGAGACGGCTTTCGTCCGATCTTCTTCTCAACAGCCGCCTCGGTCTCGCTCATCGACACCACCGGCAGGTGCGCGCCGGGCCGGCCCTTGCGCGGCTTGCCGCCCTTGAGTATCACCTTCGCCAACTTGCGCGGCCAACCGCCCGGCGGCTCGCCCAGCGACCCTTCAAGCATATCGATCACGCTGTTCGGCAGCGTCAGCGTATGGTCGGCCGGCAGCTTCCCGATATCGGCCATCGTCAGGCCGTGGCTCACCAGAAAGATCGCCATGTCGCCGACAACCTTGCTCGACGGCGTCACCTTCACGATATCGCCGAACGCCAAATTCACCTCGGCGTACGCGCGCGCGATCTGATTCCACTTCGGCCCCAGGCCCATCGCCTCGGCCTGTTCTTTCAGATTCGTGAACTGCCCGCCGGGCATCTCGTGCAGATAGACTTCGGCCGTGCCGCTGCGCAGGCCGCTGTCGAACGGCGCGTACCACTCGCGCACCGTCTCCCAGTAATCCGACGCCCGATTCAACGCCGCCAGTTGTAACCCGGTCTCGCGCGGCGTGTTCTCCAGCGCGGCCACGATCGAGTTCAAGTTCGGTTGGCTGGTCGTGCCGCTCATCGACGCCAGCGCCGCATCGGCCGCGTCAACGCCCGCTTCAGACGCTTTCAAAATCGACGACGCATTGATGCCCGACGTATCGTGCGTGTGAAAGTGCACCGGCAGCCCCGTCTCCTCGCGCAGCGCCTTCACCAGCTTCTGCGCCGCGTATGGCTTGCACAAACCCGCCATGTCCTTGATCGCGAGCACATGCGCGCCCATGCGCTCCAGCTCCTTCGCCATCTTGACGTAGTAGGCGAGCGAGTACTTGTCGCGCCGCGAGTCGAGAATGTCGCCGGTGTAGCAGATCGCGGCCTCGCAAACCTTGTTCGATTTGCGTACGGCGTCCATCGGCACCTTCATGTTCGGCAGCCAGTTCAGCGAGTCGAACACGCGGAAAATATCCATGCCGTTCTCCGCCGCGCCCGTGATGAACTCGCGCACGACGTTATCTGGATACGCCGTATAGCCGACCGCGTTCGACGCGCGCAGCAGCATTTGAAAACAGATGTTCGGAATGGCCGCGCGCAGCAGCCGCAACCGCTGCCACGGATCCTCAAGCAGGAACCGCATCGAGACGTCGAACGTTGCGCCGCCCCACATTTCCAGCGAATACAAGCCCGCCATGTGATGGCTCACGAAGTTCGCGATCGTCGTCAGGTCGTGCGTGCGAGCGCGCGTCGCGAACAGCGACTGGTGCGCATCGCGCATCGTTGTGTCGGTCAACAGCAGGCGCTTCTGCGCGCGTGTCCAGGCCGCGAACTTCTCGGGCCCCAACTCGTCCAGGAACTGTTTCGTGCCGCGCGGCGGCGCCAACGGCTCATGCGGCGGCACCGGCGTCTGCTTACAGACGGCGGGAATCGTCCGTCCTTTGACCTCGGGATTTCCGTTGACGATAACGTCCGCCAAATACGTCAGCAGCTTCGTCGCGCGGTCCTTGCGCTGTGTGAACTTGAACAACTCGGGCGTCTCGGCCAGCCAGTTCGTTGTGATCGCGCCGCGCCGGAAAGCCTCGTGGTTGACGACGTTCTCGACAAACGGAATATTCGTCTTCACGCCGCGCACGCGGAACTCGCGCAGCGCGCGATCCATGCGGCTGCACGCTTCCGGGAACTTGCGGCCCCACGCCGTGACCTTCACGAGTAGCGAATCGTAGAACGGCGTGATCACCGCCCCGCCGTACGCGCTCGCGCCATCCAATCGGATGCCGAAACCGGCAGGCGATCGATAGGTCTGAATCTTCCCGTAGTCCGGCAGAAAGTTGTTCGCCGGATCTTCCGTCGTCACGCGGCACTGTAATGCCGTGCCGTGCAAGGGCACATCGGCCTGCTGAGGCAAGCTGATGACATCGCCGTGCAAGGTGTGCCCCTGCGCGATCAGGATCTGCGTTTGCACGATGTCTATGCCGGTGACCAACTCGGTGACCGTGTGCTCGACTTGGACGCGCGGATTCACTTCGATGAAGTACCACTGGCCCGAATCCGCGTCGACCAGAAACTCGACGGTGCCGGCGTTTTCGTACCGCGCCTCGCGTGCCAGCGCCACCGCCGCATCGGCCAATTCGCGCCGAATGCGTGGATCGAGCCCGATGGCCGGCGCGACTTCGACGACCTTCTGATGCCGCCGCTGCACAGAGCAGTCGCGCTCATGCAGATGCAAGATGTTGCCATGCATGTCGGCGAGGATCTGCACTTCGACGTGGCGCGGCCGGCGAATGTAGCGTTCGATGAACACCGCGCCGTTGCCGAATGCCGCCGCCGCTTCCTGCTGCGCCTCGGCGATTTTGCCTGCCAGGTCCGCTGGATCGAGCACGACCCGCATGCCACGCCCGCCGCCGCCGAACGCCGCTTTGATGATGACGGGAAACCCGATCTGGCGCGCGAGCTCAGCCGCTTTCGCCGGATCGCTCACGGGCTTCTCGGTGCCGGGAACAACGGCCACGCCGGCCTTCTGCGCCAGCTTCCGGGCCGCCGTCTTATCGCCCAACGATTCGAGCAACTCCGCGCGCGGTCCCACAAACGTCAGACCATACTTCTCGCAAGCGCGAGGCAGCGCCGGGTTTTCGGAAAGAAAGCCGTAACCCGGATGAATCGCGTCAACGCCCTTTTCGGCAGCCAGCGCGCAGATGCCATCGACATCTAGATAGGCCTGCACAGGGCCCATGCCCGCGCCGATTTCATAAGCCTCATCGGCTTTGAACCGGTGCAGGCTCAACCGGTCTTCTTTCGAGTAAACAGCGACTGTCTTCAGGCCGAGTTCATTCGCGGCGCGGAGGATACGAATGGCAATCTCGCCACGGTTCAAGGCAAGTAGTTTTTTCATGGAACGGAACAGCGAACTTCCAGGGTATCAACTCCGCTTCGCGGCGAGTTCGATCAGCTTCTCCACCGTGTTCAAATTGCGCCCCGTTCCCACGACTCCGCCCAGCGCTTTCGCGACCTTCGCCGCTGGAAATTTCGATTGTCCCTGCCCGTTCGGAAAGTAGACGTACATCTCGCGCCCGATCACGTGCATCTCCTCCGGCGCGACATCGATTTCGATCTTGGTCGTAGACGGCGCCGAAGCAAGGAACGTCACGACCAACTTCGATCCCTCTCGTCCCGGAAACGGATTTTGCTCAACAACGCCGCGCAACTCATCCAGCGTCCGCAAGATCGCCTCGCTGCGAAACCCCGCCACGCGTTCGAACTCTTTCTCGATCCGCGCTGCAAGTTTCGCGAGATCTTTCTCCCGCGTCGCGAACACGACGTTCCCGCTTGCAATAAACGTCTCTGGATCGACGCACCCGGCGGCTTTGTGAATCGCGATGAGTTCGTCTTTCTTCACCTGCCGCCCGCCGACATTCACCGCGCGCAGCAACGATACTGCAATGACCATCTCACCAGTCTATGCTGTGATTCACTATCATGAGAGCGTCCGGCGGCGCCAATCCGATGAGTTCCACCCGTCCCATCCATCCCGATTTTCTCGAGCTGCTCCAACACAAGGATGCGGCCTTGATCGACCTATTCCAGGACGCGCGAGCGTTTCCTCTCGAATTGCACCCGGCTGCGAACGAACTGCTCTATCACACACATGCACTGACCGCCGTGTTTTCGGTCTCCGAAAAGCTGTGTGACGCGTTCTGCATGCTCCTGATCTATACGAATCACTTGAACCTAGGCTTCAACAAGGGTACGTTGCTGCCGGATCCGCACAAGCTGCTCACCGGCACGGGCAGCTTGATCCGGCACATTGATATCGCGGCTCCAGCGGACTATCGAAACAAGAAGGTGAATGACCTTGTTCGCGCCGCCGTCAGATTCGCGATTTCGGATATCGACAAGCCCTCGAAAGCGGCCGGGATGACGGTGTCCAAAATCGCGAAGAAGAAATGAGAGGCTACCGCCCCACCGCGATCACCAGATTCTGCACGTTCGGCACGCCGTCGATCGTCAGCTCAATCGGCTGATCGCCCACGGGAACGTCGGGCACGATGAGATTGATCTGATACAACCCGATCGTTCCCCCGACGATCCCCGCGAACGTCACCTGCGCGGCGCGGCCGCCGATGCGCAGCTCGAACGGCGATGCCAACGCGGAAGCTTGTGCCGCGACAACTCCCGCCTGCGTCGGCGGGCTCGTCGGACCGCATCCCAGCGCATAGATCGCAATCGCATCACCCGGCTTCGCCGTGATGAACGATACGCCCGCCAACATGCCGGGTCTTCCGATGAACGTCGAGAAGTCCGGTGTCAACGCCACCACATGTTGCGCGCCGCCGATGTTGAATTGCGGCACCGTCTGCAGAGTCGGCGACAGCCGCGCGCGATTCACCGTCACCGCGTTACTCGTACCCAGCGGCGTCTTCACTTGAATCACCACAGGACCGACAGCGGTATCGTCCGGCGTGTTGATGTTGATCTGATTTGGACTGATGTAGTAAACGAATGCGGGCTTACCATTCACTGTCACACTCACGCCATCGAGAGACGTCGGTGCGTTCGATCCATTGAAATCGCCGCCCGCCCAGAGCCGTGCGACCGAGGTGAAATTCTCACCGTAGATCTCCAAGTAGGTGTTCGACGAAAATCCCGCGCGGCCGCCAAACGACGTGATCGCGGGCGTATCGGTGCGGAGTGCCGGACCCGGCGGAATCGAGATCTTTCGCACCTTCAAATTGCGCGCGTCGGCGACGAACACATTGCCAATCGAGTCTGTCGTCAAGCCCGACGGAAAATTGAACTGCGCCTGTACCGCCGGACCGCCGTCACCGCCCGCGCCCGTGGCGCCCGTGCCGGCATAGGTTGTGATGACCCCGGCCGGGTCGACTTTCCTGATCCGGACGCCGACGGCGTCCGCAATGAAGATATTTCCGTTGGCATCCACGGCGACTCCCGATGCGGAGCGAATCTGCGCCGTCCGCGCGGGCCCGCCATCGCCCGTGAATCCCGAAACGCCGGTGCCCGCGATCGTCGTCACGATCCCATTCGTGCCTACACGACGCACTCGCTTATTGCCGTTCAAGCGGCCATCGCCGTCGTCCGTATAGACCATGCTTCCATCGGGCGCAATCGCCAGCCAGCAAGGCGCGCCATCCGCCGCCGTCGCCGGACCGCCATCGCCGGAGAGACTGAACCGCCCCGTGCCGGCGACCGTCGTGATGATCCCCGCCGGCGTAATTCTCCGGATCCGAAAATTCAGGTAGTCGCTGAAATAGACGTTGCCGGCGGGATCGAGCACAATCGAAATCGGGCCGTTTATCCGCGCCGCTGTCGCCGGTCCGCCATCGCCGGAGAAGCCGCCGACCGATCCCGCGATCGTCGTAATAATTCCGTTCGGCGCGATTCTCCGAATCCGGTCGTTGGTGGTGTCGGCGATATAGACCGAGCCGTCCGCTCCGACCGCCGCACCATTTGGGCCATTCAACTGCGCCGCCGTAGCCAGCGCGCCGTCACCCGAAAAGCCCGCGCGCCCCGTGCCGGCGATGGTCACAGTGACACCGAGCGGATCGGTCTTATAGACTGAATGACGGAGCGGATCGGCGACGTACAAGTTACCCGCACGGTCCACGGCAACGTTATAGAGCACGCCCCAACTGGAAATGCCCGCGACCGTCGTGACTGTCTGCGCGTTCCCTTGGGCGCCGGCGAGACCGACCAAGAGGAGAAGAATTCGATGCATGAAATGTCCCTTCTCCCCTCCCTTCGCAAACCCGGGGCGGCGGCTGTCGCATGAGAGAAAAAAATTTCGACGTGTTGTTCGCCGCGGCCTACGAAGAGCTCCGCAAGCTGGCCGGATCGATCCGGCGCACGGATCCCAATTCGACGCTCAGCCCCACCACTCTTGTCAATGAGGCGTGGCTCAAGCTTGCCCGCGCCAGAGACCTGGAATGGGAGTCGCCGCTGCACTTTAAGAGGATCGCCGCGCAGGCCATGCGGCAGCTTCTAATTGGCGCCGCTCGCCGGCGCGGTGCACAAAAGCGCCCTGTGCTGGTGACGTTCGACGAAGAAATTCCCTCCATGTCGGATACGACCGATATGGATCAGGTGCTTCGCCTCGACGCCGCGCTTGAGGGCCTCGCGGAACTCAGCCCGCGACAGGCATCCATCGTCGAAAGCCGGTTCTTCGGCGGCCTCGACGTCGCCGAGACCGCGCAGGTTCTAGGTGTTTCCGAAGCGACGGTCGCCCGCGACTGGCGCATGGCCAAGGCCTGGCTCAGCCGCGAACTACGAAGGGATTCGTAGTATGGACGCCGCCCGCTACGAAAGACTCCAGCAGCTTTTCGAGCAAGCCGCCGAACTGCGAGACTCCGCCCGCGATGCGTTTGTCGCCGGTGTCGAACCGGATTTGCAACAGCCCTTGCTGGATCTCTTGGAAGAAGACGCCGCCGAGAATCTGCTCGATCGCGGCGCGGCGCCCGCCGCCGAACAAGCCCTCGCCGAAGAGTTCACGGGCCAGCACTGCGGCCCGTACAAGCTCGAGCGGCGTATCGGCGAAGGAGGCATGGGCGTGGTGTTCCTCGGCCGCCGTGACGACTTGCAAAGCGTCGCAGCCATTAAGATCCTCCGCCACGCGTGGATGTCCCCGGCGCGTGTCGATTGCTTTCTCTCCGAACAACGAACGCTGGCCGAACTTCGCCACCCCTCGATCGCCACTCTCTACGATGCCAACACGCTTGCCGACGGCACGCCCTGGTTTGCGATGGAGTTCGTCGACGGCGCTCCCATCACCGAATACTGCGAAGCGAACGGGTCGTCGCTGCGTCAACGCCTTACCATTTTCCGTTCGGTCTGTGAAGCGGTCCGCCACGCCCACTCGCACGCCATTATCCACCGCGATCTCAAGCCGTCGAACATTCTCGTCAACTCCGAGGGCCAGGCGAAACTGCTCGATTTCGGCATCGCCAAGCAGCTCACCGAGACCGACAAGACGCTGACGGGTGTGCGCCTGATGACGCCCGCCTACGCCGCGCCCGAACAGCAGCGCGGCGAAGCCACCGGCATCTACACCGATATCCATGGCCTCGGCGTCGTGTTGCAGGAACTTCTTCCGTCGAACCTCAGCCGCTCTGAAAGCGCCGATCTCACCGTGCTTTGCGAAAAAGCGAAACACGCCGAACCCGCACGCCGTTACGCTTCCGCGGACGCTCTGATTCTCGACCTTGATCACTTCGATCGCGGCGAACCGCTCGAAGCGCAACCCGATAGTGTTGTCTACAAAACTTCGAAGTTCGTTCGGCGCAATCGATTCGGTGTTTCGGCGGCGATTTTCGCCGTGCTCCTCATCCTCTTCTATACGTTGCGCCTCCGCGAAGCCCGCAACCAAGCCTTCGCCGAAGCTGCCAGATCGCAACGCATGATGAACTTCGTCCTCGATCTATTTCAAGGCGGCGACGCCTACGCCGGCCCCGCCGCCGATTTAAAGGTCCAAACCGTTATCGATCGCGGTGTCGATCAAGCTCGCGCCCTTACCGTTGACCCCGCCGCGCAAGCCGAACTCTTCCGCACGCTCGGCGGCGTGCAGCGCAAACTGGGGAATCTCGACAAAGCCGAAACACTGCTCAAACAAGCGCTCGATCAAAGGGCGCGGATCCGAGGCGGGTCGCACCCGGACTATATCGAAAGCCTGCAAGACTTGGCGCGACTCCGCGTCGAACAGGCCCGTTTCGACGACGCCGAAAAAGATGCGCGCCGTGCTCTGGCCAGTGCGCGCGCAGCGAATACCGGCGTTGCGGCCGCCCTTGAAACGCTTGGCAAAGTGCTGGAAGAACGCGGCTCGTATCCAGAAGCGATCACGGTCATGACGGAAGCGGTCGCGCGGCGTACCGATCCGAAGGAACTCGCCGAAGCGCGTCTCGGCCTGGCCAACGTCCATTTCTACGCCGGCCACTTCGCGGAGGCTGAGGCGGGTAACCGGCAGGTGTTGGCGGCGTATAAGACGATTTATGGCCCCGCGCATCCGTCGTCGGCCGAAGTGTTGACCAACCTCGGTGCGATCAAGCAGGACACCGGCCAGTATGCAGAGTCCGAGAAGTTGCATCGTGAAGCTCTTGCGATCATTCAGCCCTTTTTCGGCGAGGACCACCCGCGCACCGCCGCCAGCATTACGATGATCGCCCGCGTGCTCATCTATCTGAAGCGCGGCGACGAAGCCGCGGGCATGCTTGCGCGTGCTCTCGCTATTCGCGAGCGAGTCTACGGTCCCGTTCATCCCAACGTCGCCTCGACGCTGAACGAACTCGGAAATCTTGCCCTGGTGAACAACCGGTACGAAGAAGGGGAACGCCACTTCCGCCGCGTGGTTGCGATCTATCGCGAGGCTTACAACGGTAAGCACTATTTGATCGGAATCGGCCTCGCCAATCTCGGCAGCGCCTTCATGGCCCGTAAGGAGTGGAAGGAGGCCGAGGGGCTCTTCCGCGAAGCGATTGCCATGTATGCCCAGACGCTCGCCCCCGAACACTTCAACATCGCGATAACCCGCATCAAACTCGGCCGCGTGCTGCTTCGTCAAAAACTCTATAAGCAGGCGCATGCCGAAACCAAAAGCGGTTTCGACATTCTTTCCAAGCAGACCAATCCGGCGGTGAGTTGGCTGAACAATGCTCGCCAGGATCTCGCCGAAGAAGAAAAGGGAATGAACGGAACTTTGTTAACGGGATCTCCGTATTCGTTCATATGCGTTACCTCGTGATCCCTCTCGCCCTCCTGCTGGCCGGCTGCGACATCGACCTCGACGACGTTCATGGCGCCCGCGAAGAAGAACCCTTCCAATACACGCACGACTTTGCGCCGGGCAACCGTCTGGTTGTCGATAACTCCAATGGCTCGATCGAAATCACCGGCTGGGATCAGCCGAAGATAGAGATCGCCGGCGCCAAGTATGCGTCGACCAAAGAGCGCCTCGGCGAGATCAAGATCGACATTCAGAAGGGAGCGGGGGCGGTAACGGTTCGTACAGTACCACCGATCGCGCGGCACGGTAATCACGGCGCGCGTTACGTGATTCGCCTTCCGCGCAAGGCTGTGCTCGAACTTGTGAAAAGCACCAACGGAGCGGTTCGAATCACCGAGGTTGACGGCGATGCCACCGCACGCACGACCAACGGGGCGATCCGGGTGTCCAAGCTCAACGGTCAGGTTTCGGCGTCGAGCACCAACGGAACGGTCGAATGCATTGATGTCCTCGGTCCGGTTTCGGTTCGCACGACGAACGGGCGCATTAAGCTCGACGCCGTGTCGGGCGGCATGGACGCCTCGACGACGAATGGATCCATCCACGCTTCCATGGCCAAATCGATCGACGATCGCAAGATGCGTTTCTCGACAACGAACGGCTCGATCGACCTTCAGCTTCCGGCCGGCCTAAAGAACGATGTGCGCGCGTCGACGACAAACGGATCTATCGGTGTGAAGCTCCCGTCGAGCGCCAGCTTCGCCGTTTCAGCGCGCACGACGGGATCTTCGGTGCGTTCGGAGTTTGATGTCCGCGGCGACATTTCCAAGAGGCGAATCGACGGAAAAGTCGGCGCCGGCGGGCCCATGCTCGATCTTTCGACCAGCAACGGCGGAATCTCTTTGCAACGCGGGGTGTAATCGTAGCATCCAATGGGCAGCTTTCTACGTAGTGGGAAGGGGCGGGTTCGGTTGCAATCCTTTCCCGTTCGAAGTATAGTCAACAACGAGGGCCACTCCGGTCCGAGTTCAGAGGGAGGAAGTACCCACATGAAAAAGTTGTTTCTCACGTTGTCCTTCGCCGCGGCATTCCTGATGGCTGCCGAGTTGAAGGGCGTAATCTCCGACTCCGGCTGCGGCGCCAAGCACGGCCCGGGCAAGGAAAACGTTGGATGCGTTAACGGCTGTATCAAGGGCAAGGGCGCGTCCCCTGTTTTTGTCACGGCCGACGGCAAAGTCCACAAGATCCACAACGCTGACAAAGTCGGCGCCGATCTTTACGGCAAGGCTGTTTCCATCAACGGCAAGGTCGATGGCGACTCGGTTCACATCGAGTCGATCAAGGGCCAATAAGCCAACTTTCAAGTTGTGAAGAAAGGCGGACGCTTCGGCGTCCGCTTTTTTCGTGTCTTGAATTTGTATAGACGTTTGTATATACTGGCTGTGTGGGCTTTGCATGGAGCCCCGCCAAGAACAAGCGGAATGTTGCCAAACACCACTTGGCCTTTGAAGAGGCGGTTCAGATCTTTGATGCGGGCTACTTGGAAAAAGTTGACGATCGGTTCGACTATGACGAAGAACGGATTATGGCGTTTGGAGAAGCCGACGGAGTTGTGATTACCGTGATCTATACGTGGCGCGGCGACGATCGCCGAATTATCAGCGCTCGGCGCGCCGAACCGGATGAGGCCGCTGCGTATTACGAGGTGATGTATGGGAGTAACTAAACGGCGCGCGAAAACGGACTGGGATCGACTGAAGAGCCTGACGGGCGACGAAATTCGCCGCGCCGTCGCCGAAGATCCGGACGCACCGCCTATTGTAGATATTGCCTGGATGCGCAAAGCCAAACGCGTCGATCCTCACGTCAAGCGCGCCATTTCCATACGGCTCGATGAAGACGTGATCAACTGGTTCAAGGCCTCGGGATCGCGTTATCAAACTCGGATTAACGCGATCCTCCGCGCCTACGTCGACAGCCAGCGTTAGCGGCTACTGGACATTCAACGTAATGACGGTCGACGTCTCGCCGTCGACCGTCAATTGCACCTGCACTTCGCCCCGCCCGCGCAACGAAACCGGAATGCGAATGTTGATCTGATCGAGGCCGATCAACCCCTGCGCTCCCGCGAAGTCCACCGGCGCCGCTACACCACCGACCGTGCAACTGACGTTTTCAAGCGATGTCCGTTTGCGAACTCCAGTGCCATAAAGCGACACATACACCTGATCGGTTGCCGCGCCGAGATTAATCGGCGCCGGAGTGCACCGGCCCTGCGCATCGCACTGGAACACGTTCACCGGCGTCTGTGTTCCATCGGAGCCAACACGCACGGCGAGCGCCGCCGCCACTCCGGCGCCATTTCCATTCGCCGTGAATATGCCCGGAGCCGTCGCCTTGATGTTGATCGCGCCTGTGGCGCTCGTTCCGCCGGCCGTCCAAACCGTCACCGTTCCGGTCCCCGCCGCGGCTGCCGCGGGGACTTCGTAGTTGATCTGTCCGGGCGAAACAAAGAACATCTTTGCCAGTCGCAATACCCCCGCCGAGTCACGTACACCCAGTGTCGATCCTCCGATCGCTGTCGCCAAATCGGCCGTCGGCGCCACAGTGAGCGCGCCTGCCAGCTTGTCGCCAAACCCGGCCGCAATACTCTCCGGAGCGACCCCCGTCCCGGCATAACTGGCCGCCGACGTCGTGCTAAACGCTCCCGGCGGAGGCGGGTTGATCGGAACCGTCGCCCCATCGATCGACAGCAGGAACTTGATCAGTTGCGCACGCTGGCCAGCGTCCTGCAACCGGTCGACACCGCCATTGCCGTCGCTGCGATGCACGACGTTCTGCATCACCGCCTCCAGCGTGTCCGCCGATCCGTTGTGAAAGAATGTCCTTGGAAAAGCGTGCAGTGAAAGAAGTGTCGGCGGATTATATCCAGCCGCGCCCAGCGGCGCCGCGGCCGTGTTGCGCACCTCGTTGAACGCCGTCGCGACGAACGTATTGCCCGGCCGCAACTCGGTGATCAACTGACCCGCCGTGATGAGGCTTGCGTCTGGCGCAGACGTGCCGCGCACGCGGCTGGTGGTCCACATCGAAGTGCCGTGGCAGTTTTGGCAGTTGTTCTGAATGAACAGTTGGCGTCCCGCGATCACGTCCGGATCGGTTTTCGAAATCGGCGAAATCGGCGCACGGATTCCCCGCTGGATGTACGCCTTGATCGAATCCCACGCGTTCTGACCGCGCACTCGGAGTTGCCGCCGCCCCGCGTTGGCCGGCGCAAACGCCGCGACCGCCGGTTCCGGCGTAACGCCGTCGGCGCCGACAATCAACCCCAGGCCGCCCGATGCGCCGCGGATGTTCAGCTCGAAGTCTTCTTGTTCATCGAAGATTGCCGACCAGTTGAACGCGCGCTGAATGGACGCGTCGCCCGGCGCGTAGTCGGCGTGTTGTGGAATCGTCCGCCGTGGGCCCGCGCCGAAAATCCAAACGACGTTGTCGGACAGTCCGAACGGATGACGCGATCCGCACGAACCCCAGCCGTTGTTGGACATGCGGCCCGTGATCGCTGGTCCGCCCGCTACCGCCGGATCGAATTCACCGATCGACGTATGATACAACTCCTTGCCGATGTGCACTACGTCCTCCGGTGTGCCCCGGGCTGGAACAGCGGCCGACTGCATCGTCGTCACAACCCGTTCCACCGCGCCCGTCAGATCGATAACCGTGACGTCGCGCGAAATGTAGTTCATCACATAAGCCGTCTTGTCCGCCCAGCCGACAACGATGCCGCGCGGTTGTTTGCCGGTGGGAATGTGCAGAACTCGCGTCGCATCGGCGGGATCGTTTTGCACCGTGGGGGCGCCCGTGGCCGGATCGATCTTTACCTTCACCACGGTATTGCTCGCCGTACTGACCACGTAGCCTTCATCGGCAAGTGTTTTGAATCCGACCGACCACGGCTGCGTGGGAAATCGTTTTGGGGCGCCGGTCTGCCGGTGCACCGCGCCATGCATGTTGATCGTCCGATTCGCGTCGGTCCGCGTAGTCAGGTTGACCGCGCTCAACAAGCTCTGCGTGTTCACGTCGAAACGTGTCGGTCCGTTCGGCGACGCGCCGGTGCTCGGGACAAACGCAAATCGCCCGCGAATCGCGATGTTGTTCAGTTGATTCGGATACGCTCCCGTGATGAATCGGAAGTCCGGAGTGGCGGGCACGGCGATTCGGCGCAGCGCATCGCCGGCCGCGTTGAAACCGGTGTCCGTCATGGGGTTGAGAACGATCTCTCCGGTAACGGTGTCCGATGCCGCCGAAATAACCGTCACGCGGCCGTTCTTGGCGTCGTCGGCGCCGTCGACCGTGGTGGGCGTCACCGGCAAGGCCAGGAACTGGGTCACGAAAACGGTCTCCTGTGAATCGGCCCCTCCGGAATTCGTGATCGCAATCCCCCGCGGCTCGAAGCCCACGTCGGTGATTGTTTTTGTCACACGGTTCGTCGCTGTGTCGATCACCGAAACGCTATTGGACCGCGCATTGGCGACATATAGCTTGGTCGCATTCGGCGTCAACGCCAGCCCGTACGGTTCGGTGCCGACCGGAATCGTTGCGGCCACCGTGCCGAATTCCGGCTTGAAGCGGTCGAGATCCATCACCGTGACCGTACCGCTAACCGTGTTCGCGATGTACGCGCGTGTTCCGTCAGGCTTCAACGCAACGCTGTTCGGCTCGGTTCCTACCCGCACTTCGGCGATTCGTTGATTCGTCCCCGGGCGCGTGTCGAAGAAACTGACGCTGTTGTTGTCCGGGTTGACAACCGCCAGCACTCCATCGTCCGCGCTGATTGCCAGTGTTTGAGAACTGGTCGGGCCGACGAATCGGGTTTCGCCAACGGCGCGAACTGTTTGCGGTGATCGCATGCGGTACACCGTAAAGGGCAGAAGTGGTAGACAAAGGAATGCGGCAGCCCGCAATGTTCGATCTAGACCGAAGTTCCCCCGCCGATAAGCAGTAGTTTTCACCGCAAGGTTCTCAGACAGCGTGGGTTGCGCGTTTTTTTGCCTTGTTCTGTATACCCATGTAAATACTCGTATATGTATTTACACGTAGCGCCTATTGTTGCATACTGTTACCATGTACGTGGAAACCGTGCCGAACCGCTCCTCGCCTCCCGCGATTCTGCTCCGCACCGCTTTCCGCCAAGGCAAAAAGATCGTCAAGCGCACGCTCGCCAATCTTTC
>Ga0194131_10007263_pt1 | contig 14979 bp, 10 predicted proteins | sample TA2KigO120mmetaG_FD_148631 | JGI IMG/M metagenome (GOLD analysis project Ga0194131, IMG submission 148631) | Freshwater microbial communities from Lake Tanganyika, Tanzania - TA2015053 Kigoma Offshore 120m | ecosystem: Environmental > Aquatic > Freshwater > Lake | place: Tanzania: Lake... | reverse complement strand
CGGAAATTCTTGAATAGCGAGTAATCCACCGCCCAGAGTCCCGGCGAGCGGAGCTGTCCGCGGCGCGCGCTGCCGATGGTCCCCGCCGCGTTCACCGCGAACACAGAGGGATTGAACCAGCGCGCGATCTCTTCGGCCCGGCTGGAGTGCGACACGCGCCAGTCTCCTCCGCGGTAGTCGGCGAAGTCGCCCGCCACCCCGTTCAAGTCGTTGTCGACCCCCGAGCGCATGGTCAGCGGCGTGCCTGTTTCGATGTCGAGGATGAAGTTCTGCTGCCAGCCGCCAAGCAGCGTCCGCACCGCGCGGCCGTGGTTGGAGAGGCGGGGCAGCTCCCACATCCCGGATGCCACGAAGCGGTGTGCGACGTCGAAGTCGGACGGTCCGCGATTGTTGCGCAGGTTAAGCGGGTCCGGGCCGGTCTGGTTGCCTTCGATCGATCCGTACGAGGCGTAGTCAAGCGACTTGGCCCATGTGTAGTTGGCGAGCACGGAGAATCCGCGGTTGAACCGCCGTTGCAGAGTGAGCTGCATGGAGTTGTAGCTCGAGTTGCCATTCGAAATCCCGAGCTGCATCGGACCGATGCGCGGATACGGGCGGCGTGCGTTGATGTTGCCCGCCGTGGCGCCCGCGACGAGCAGCCCCGGATTCGACTCGATCGAGTTGAGCAGCGCCGTCCCCTTCGATCCCACGTAGGCGGCGCGCGCCACCCACACACCGCGGATTTCGCGTTCAAGCACCAGGTTCCAGTTCTGCAGGTATCCGGCGCGCATGTCGCGCGTAGGCGCGGCGTAGGTCGAGAAGTCGCGGATTGGAATGCGCGGATCCGGCTCGTATCCGACGGGCTGCAGCACCGGCGCCGCACCATAGGGATTCGACAGCGAGAGCATGCCGTTGAAGGTCGCGTCCTCGACCCAGGGCTGCCCCTGCACCGTGCGGTTGTACATGAGTCCGAAGTACTCGTCGTAGAACAGGCCATAGGCGGCGCGGATCACGGTCCGAGGCATTACTTGATAGGCGAGGCCCACGCGCGGCGCGAGATTGTTCCAGTCGTTGGGAATCACGCGCTGCTCGACGCCCTGGTCGCCGAAGAACAACAGTCCGCGAGGCGCAAGCGGAAATGCAGTCGACTGGCGCCCGGCAACGAACGTCGTGTGCTGGTTGTCGGCCTCGTCCAGGCCGAGCTTGGGATCATAGCGGAGCCCGAGATTGAGTGTGAGCTTGGGGGTGAGCCGGACGTCGTCTTGAATGAACAGCGCATAGAGATTGTTGCGTGCGCCCAGGTGCGACACCGAAGTCTGGCGCCAGGTCCCGGTGACGCCCAACGTGAACTCGGCATAGGAGTGGCCCGTCACCTGGCGCCCTGGCAGGCTGAGGAACTGGCCGGTGGATCCGGTCTGGCCCGCAGTCAGGAAGTTCGAGATGAAGCCGGTACGGTAGCGCCGGACATCGCCACCGAAGCGCAGGTTGTGGCGTCCGGTGGCGTAGCTGACCGCGTTGGCCAAGTGGAAAGAATTCGTCTCATTGATCCCCGAGTTGCCGAGACTCATTCCCGACCATCCGTTGATCGTCACCGAAAGCAGGTTGACGCCGGGAGGGGCTTCCACACGGGCTCCGAGCGCCTTCAGTGTGACGAAGCGCTCGAGCGAGGTGAGCCGTTCGGGTCCGGACCAGTTGTAGGAGACGTTGAGGTTGTTCAGCCAGCGCGGCGTGACGGTGAACGCGTGATTGAACGAGAGCGAATGTGAGTAGCCCTGCTGTCCGTCGACGGCGTAGAGCAGATTGTCCGGAATCATCACCGCGGGATTGTCGTAGCGGAACACGAAGTAGCGCGCCGACAGGCGGTGCTTCGAGGTCAGCTCATGGTCGAGCCGCACCACTCCCTGCTCGTCCGAGGTAACGCTGGTGGGCGTTCCGAAGCGGATCTGGTAGCGCGGGTCGTTCGATGCCGGCACGGATTCGAGGATCTTCGCGGCAACGGGATCGAAACGCGAGCGCGGAATCTGGTTGTTCGGAAACACGGTCTCAAGCGCGCGCGGATCGCGAATGGGCTGGTTCCATTGCGAGTAGTCGCCCGCCTTCATCTGCTGGCTGGGTGAAGTACGGAGCGCACCCGGCGTCGCCGACCGGATCCTCGTGCCTTGCCAGGAGGCGAAGAAGAACGTGTTGTCCTTCCGCACGGGACCGCCGGCCGACGCGCCATACTGGTTCCGCTTGAGCGCATCGCGCCCGGAAAAGAAGTTCGCCGCGTTCAACTTGAAGTTGCGGAAGAATTCGAACATCGACCCGTGGAACTGGTTGGTGCCGCTCTTGGTCGCGACGTTGATCACGCCTCCTACTCCGCGTCCGTACTGGGCGTCGAAAGACGAAGTCTGGACGGAGAACTCCTGGACCGCATCGACATTGGGGAAGACCTGCGCGAGATTGGTCTGCGCTTCGTTGTGATCGGCGTTGTCGAGAAGGTAGTTGGTGGAGGTCCCACGGGCGCCGTTCATTGATGTGGTGTTCTGGTAGGCGCCGAATCCGAGATTGACGCCTTGCAGTGTGCGCGGCACTTTGCGGTCCGATACGCCGGCATTGAGCGAGACCAGTTGGAGCACATTGCGGCCGTTCAGTGGAAGGTCGTTGACGCGCTTCTGGTCGACCACCTGGACGAGCGTCGACGAGGTGGTCTGGATGAGCGCGGCTTCCGAGGAGACCGTGACCTGCGTGTTGGCGGAGGCCACCTGCATGGCCGCGTCGGCCTGGATCTGCGTGTTCGCCTGCAGAATGATCCCTTGTTGGACGAAAGGCGTGAATCCCTGGGCCTCGACACGGACTTCATAGGATCCGACCGGCAGCAGCGGAAACACGTATTGCCCGGTGGATCCGGTGGTGGCGGTGCGGGACTGATTGGTTCCTGTATTGGTGGCGGTGACGCTGGCGGACGGGATGACGGCGCCGGTGGAGTCGCGGACGGTGCCTGAGATGGAGCCGGTGGCCTGAGCGAAGAGGGCGGCGGTGGAGAGGGGCAGAACGGCAAGGCGCAGCATGATAGCTGGATTCTATCGCGATTGCCTCAGCCGCGAGTTTGCGCTACGCGTTCCCGGCGCCCTGCGTCTCCACGTACACCGTGTACAGTGACTGGCTCCCGGTCATGAACAGCCGGTTCCGCCGCGTCCCGCCGAAGCAGACATTCGAACAGATCTCCGGTAGCAGGATCTGCCCGATCCGCGCGCCATCCGGAGCAAAGATGTGGACGCCGTCATAGCCCGCGCCGACCCAGCCCGCACTCGCCCAGACGTTGCCATCCACGTCCGCGCGGATCCCGTCGGCCATCCCCGCCTTGCCGTTCAGCTCCATTGAAGAGAACTGCTTGCCGTTCTTCAACGACTTCCCATCGCAGTCCCAAACCTTGATGTTGCGCGGCGCATTCGGGTAGTGGCTCGCCCCTGTGTCGGCAGCGTAGAGCTTCTTGTAGTCCGGCGAGAAGCACAAGCCATTCGGCTTGAAGATCTCGTCGGTCACCTTCTCGATGCGGCCAGCCTTGGGGTCGATCCGGTAGATCGCCTCCTTCAACTCGAGCGTGCCCTTGTTGCCCTCGTAGTTCATCAGCGACCCGTAACCAGGATCCGTGAACCAGATGATTCCGTTCGGATCCACCACTGCGTCGTTCGGCGCGTTGAGGGGCTTGCCCCCGAACTTGTCGGCGAGCACCGTAACCGAGCCGTTGTACTCGTAGCGGGTCACGCGCCGTGTGCCATGCTCACAGGAAATCTGGCGCCCTTCCCAATCGAACGTATTGCCGTTGGAGTGGCCCGCCGGAGTCCGGAAGACGCTCACGTGGCCGTCCTCTTCCAGCCACCGCATCTGGCGGTTGTTCGGGATATCGCTCCAGATGAGATATTTGCCCACGCCATTCCATGCCGGACCCTCGGCCCACAGCGTGCCCGTGTGCAACCGCTGGATCGGCGTGTTGCCGAGCTTGTAATTGTCGAACCGCTTGTCGAGCGAAATAATGTCGGGATCGGGATAGCGGACCGGATTGCGTCCCGACCAGTCGCGCGGCGCTTGTGCAGCGGCGGACCCGGCCAACAGCGAACCGGCGAGAAAGGAGCGGCGGTTCATGGGCTAGTCCAGGTTCAGAACGCGCAGCGTGGTTCCGCGCTCGGCTTCGATCTTCTTCTGCAGCAGCGTAATCGCGTAGATCAACTGCTCCGGCCGCGGCGGACAGCCTGGCACGTAAACATCCACCGGGATCACCTGGTTCACCGGGATCAGCGCGTAGTTCGAGAACACGCCGGTCGACGTCGCACAGGCGCCCATCGAGATCACCCAGCGCGGCTCTGGCATTTGCTGGTACAGCTTGCGGATCACCGGCGCCATTTTGTTCGATACGCGTCCAGCGATGATCATCAGGTCGGATTGCCGCGGCGAGCCCCGGAACACCTCGGCGCCAAAACGCGAGATGTCAAACCGCGCCGCGCTCATTGCCATCATCTCGATCGCACAGCAGGCCAGGCCGAACGTCATCGGCCAGATCGAATTCTTGCGCGCCCAGTTGATGGCCTTGTCCACGGTGGTCAGGACAATGGAATCGTCGCCAAACTCCTGTTTTTCCGCGTCAATCTTGTCGAACAGCCCCTCAACATGCCCGAGCTCGGGCCGGTATTCCCGCAAGTCCATAAGTAATCATTATCCCATAGGCGCTACACTGGAAAGACCTCCTCCAAGCATGACAGCCGTTTCGCTGCCGGACGCACTCGCTCAAGCGTCCAAGGAATTTGGAATCACGCCGGGCTATTGGGCGATCGACGGCAAATACCATGAGACCTCCGACGCGATGCGGCAGGCGATTCTGCGGCCGCTCGGAATCCCCTGCGATTCCGCGGAGGAGCTGAGCGAAGCCCTGGAATCGAGAAGGGCTTCGCGGCAGTCGCGGCTTGCTGGTCCGGTGCTGGTGGTGCTCGAAAGTGCCGGAGCGGTGCGGGTCACGGTGCGGACTACCGAGGCCAGGGTCTCCGTCTCCTTGCGCCTGGAAGAGGGCTTGACGCGGGGCTTCGAGCTCGATGTTGAGGACGGCGTCATCACCCTGCCCGAACCGCTGCCGGCCGGCTACCACTCGGCGGATTTGACCGCGGGCGATCGCACGGCGCAGATCCGCATCATCGTGTGTCCGGACAAGGCGTGGCTGCCCGATTCGCTCCAGCGCGGAGAACGGCGCGCAGGGCTCGCGGTGAGCCTGTTCGGAGTCCGGAGTGCGCAAACCTGGGGCTGCGGCGACTTCACGGCGCTGCGCGGGCTCATCGATTGGGTCGCCGGATTCGGTGGCGCCTACATCGCGCTCAATCCGCTCCACGCGATTCACAACCGGCAGCCGTTCAACACGAGTCCCTACCTTCCGAACAGCACGTTCTACCGCAACTTCATCTATCTCGATGTCGACGCGGCACCCGAGATGAAGAGCTGCCTGGTTGCGCGTGCGTTGCGGCGTCATGCCTCCATCGTGAGCCTGATCGAAGCGGCCAACAATAGCGAGTTCGTCGAATATGAGAAGACCGCCGGGCTCAAGCAGCGGTTCCTGAAACTTCTGTGGGATCACTTCGAGCGCGAGGAGATCGCAACGGATTCCGCGCGTGCCCAGGAGTACCTGGCGTTCGTTGAGCGTGAGGGCGAACTGCTCGACCGTTACGCCACCTACTGCGCGCTCGATGAATATCTGCACGCGCAGGATCCGGACGTCTGGATCTGGCCCGATTGGCCCGAAAAGTACCGTGATCCCGATTCGCCCGCGGTCCAGCAGTTCCGCACGTCGTACCGGCACGCCATCGGATACCACAAGTATGTCCAGTGGCTGCTCGACGCCCAGGCCGCCGAAACGCAGGCCTACGCACGCGCCAGGGGCCTGGAGACCGGACTGTTCCACGACCTTCCGCTCGCCACCGATAGCTGCGGATCAGAGTTGTGGGCCAACCGCCGGTTCTTCGTCGATGGCTGCCGCGTGGGCGCGCCGCCGGATGATTTTTCGCCTAAGGGACAGGACTGGTCGTTTCCGCCACCCGCACGCGAGGCACATCGCGAGGATGGCTACCGGATGTTCGCCGAGTCGATCCGCAAGTTCGCCCGGCACGGCGGGGCGCTGCGGATCGATCACGTGATGCGGCTGTTCCGCCTCTATTGGATCCCGGAAGGCCATGACGCCACGGAGGGCGCCTACGTTCAGGATTACTACGAGGATTTGCTGCCCATCATCGCCCTCGAGAGCCACCGCAACCAAGTATTGATCGTCGGCGAGGACCTGGGCACCGTCGAGCCTTACATGCGTGAGGCGCTCAACCGCTTTGGGATCCTCAGCTACCGTTTGTTCTATTTCGAGAAGCGGGGCGACGGATCGATGATTCCGGCGCGTGACTATCCGGCGCAGGCGCTGGTCTCCTCCACCACGCACGACCTGCCAACACTTGCCGGATTCTGGTCCGGCCGCGACATCGAGACCCGGCGTTCGCTCGGGCTGCTGCCAGATGACCACTCCTATGAGCAGGCGCGCTGGTACCGCTCCGAGGACAAGCGGCGCATGGCCTCCGCGTTGCAAGAAGCCGGCCTGCTCCCGCCGGTGGATCCCGGTCTGGCCGCGGCGAGCACGGAATTGACCGGCGAGCTGCACGGTGCCATCACCGGTTTCCTGGTCTCGACGCCCTCCATGTTGATGACCTTGAATCAAGAGGACCTCACCAAGGAACAGGACCAGCAGAACATGCCCGGCACCACCTGGCAGTATCCCAACTGGAAGCGCAAGATGAAGTTCACCGTCGAACAGCTTCAGACCGAGCCGCTCGCGCGCGACTTCGCCGCCATGTTCCGGTTTTGGCTCGCCAAGGCTAACCGAGCTTCATCCGGGTCCTGACGAACTCGCGTGCTGCCCGGACATTCTGCCGCGGCGTCACACCCGGAACCGGATTGCCTTCGAGCTCAGCGATCACCCAGCCGCTCCAGCTTGTGTCACGGATCGCCTGCGCCACACCCACCAGGTCCACCTTGCCCGTGCCCATCGGAACCTGATCGTCTCCTACCCGGTCGCGGATGTGGAATCCCGCGATGCGCCCGCTGAACTCGCGTACGAACGCCGCCGCGTCCGCACCCGCCACAGCCGCGTGTCCGATGTCGAAGAAGAACCAGAGCGCGCCGGGCTGGCTGTTCTGCGCCACGTGCCGCATCTCGGCGAACCGGCCGCGCGTCTCCTCAATGTGGTTGTGGACGCACAGCCGGATGCTGGTTCCCGCGGCCGCTTTCCGCAGCAGGTCCAGCCGCCGCCCCCAGGCCTCGCGGGGCGCTGCTCCGCTGATCATGACGTGGGTTCCGCCAAGATCGGTGGTCCCTTGAATCGCGCGTTGGAGATTGGCCTCGTTGGCCGCCTCAGTCTCCGCGCTCTTCCACCGCAGCCCAACGTGGAGGCCCACCAGCGGGGTCCTGCGTGCGATCTCCGCGCGCGCCTTCGCCCGGTCGCCGGTTCCGTCGAGAACGGCGTAATTGGTTTCGAAGCCCTCGTACCCGGCGTCCTTCATGTCCTCGAGCAGCGGATACAGCGACTGCGTGTCGCGCGGTGGATCCCCGTAGCTCCGCGTCTGGCATCCGATCCGCACCTTGCCGGGAGCGGCGGCAGCCAACACCGCGGCGCCGGACAGGATCAGCTCACGGCGGCGCATCAGGCGAGCATTCGCTTCACGACATGTCCATGGACGTCGGTGAGCCGGAAGTCGCGGCCCTGGAACCGGTAGGTGAGCTTGGTGTGGTCCAGCCCAAATTGGTGCAACAGCGTCGCGTGCAGATCGTGGACATGCACCGGATCCTCCACCGGCTTGAAGCCTAGCTCGTCTGTCTTGCCCACGGTCCGTCCACCCGCGAATCCACCACCGGCCACCCACACCGACATCGCATCGATCTGGTGATTGCGTCCCGCGGCGCCGTCGGATCCCTCGCGCATCGGCGTGCGGCCGAACTCACCGCCAAACAGGACCACCGTGTTTTCGAGCAGCCCTCGCTGCTTCAGGTCCCGCACCAGCGCGGCAGCGGGACGGTCGACTTCGGGGCACAGCCGGTCGAGGTTGCGCTCGATATTTCCGTGGTGGTCCCAATCCGTGTGATAGACCTGAATGCAGCGGACGCCGCGTTCCACCAGCCTGCGCGCGAGCAGGCAGTTGTTGGCGAATCCCGCCTTGCCGGGCGTCGCGCCGTACATGTCGAGCGTGGCCTTGGATTCCGTGGACAGGTCCATGAGATCGGGGCAGCTCGCTTGCATCTGGAACGCCATCTCGTAGGATGCGATCCGGGTCGCGATTTCACGGTCGCCCGTCGCGTTGAGCCGGTGCTGATTCAGGTCGCGGATCGCATCAATCGCGCGCGATTGCCGTTCGGTGCTCACTCCCGGCGGATTCATCAGGTTGAACACGGGCTCCGGACCATTGAGGAACGGCACGCCCTGGTAGGTGGTGGGCAGAAATCCGCTGCCCCAGATGTCGGTGCCGTTGCGCGGACCGCGCGGACCACTGGTCATCGCGACGAACGCGGGCAGGTCGCGCGCCTCACTCCCAAGTCCGTAGACCAGCCACGCGCCCAGGCTGGGGCGGCCCGGCACCATCGATCCGGTGTGGACCATCACCATCGCGGGCGAATGATTCACGTTAGTCGTGATCACGGAGTTGACCACCGCGATGTCGTCCGAGATTCCCTGAATCTCCGGCAGGCGGTTGGAGATCCACTGCCCGCTCTTGCCGCTCTGCTTGAATCCGGTGCGCGGACCGTACAGCTTGGGCGCCGCCATCCGCTCCATGAACGCGAACCGCTTGCCTTCGATCAGCGACTGCGGGACGAGCTGTCCATCCATCTCCTTGAGCTTGGGCTTGTAGTCGAGCAGGTCGAGCTGGCTGGGTCCGCCCTCCATGAACAGGTAGATGATGCTCTTCGCCTTGCCCGAAAAGTGGGAAGCGGCCTGTCCGGCCAGGGATGCGAAGGCGGCGTGGGCCAATCCCACTCCGCACCGTTCAAAGAAGTGGCGTCTGTTGAGCTGAAACATGGCGGTCATTCGTATTGTATTGGAATCGGGCACAACTCATCGTGGCGCTCTCCACCCCTTGCCGTTTAGGGTCATTGGGTTGGGATCGAGCGCAACTCATCGCGGTACACCACACCGCCCTTCATCACGAACCGGACCCGTTCGAGTTCAGTAATATCAGCCAGCGGATCGCCCGCCACAGCGATCAGGTCGGCGAGCTTCCCAGGTTCGAGCGACCCCACACGGTCCTCCCATCCCATCACCCGCGCGGAGATGCGTGTTGCCGAGACGATTGCCTGCATCGGCTTCTCGCCGAACTGCGCGCGGACCGCGAATTCGCGTGCGTTCAATCCGTGCGCGAACACACCGGCGTCGGTGGCGAACGGGATCTCGAGTCCGGCCTTGAGCGCCATCGCAAAGCTCGCGCCGGCCAGCGCGCCCAGTTGCTTCTGGCGCTCGATCTCGGCGGGAGGCACACCCAGCGCCTTCCCCTGTTCGACGATCAGCTTGCCCACCAGCAGCGTCGGCGCGTACCAGGCCTTGCGCCCCTTGAGGATCTCGATGGCTTCACCGTTGAGCATCGTCCCGTGGTCGACTGTGCGGACCCCTGCCTTCAGCGCCGCGACGATCCCCGCAGTGCCGTGCGCGTGCGCGGCCACCGGGCGTCCCCAGCGGTTGGCCTCCTCCACCGCGGCGCGCAACTCCTCCTCCGAGTACTGCTGGGCGCCGGGCGCGATTCCCTTGGAGAGCACCGCGCCGGCGGCCAGGATCTTGACGAAATCAGCGCCGTGCTTGAAGTTCGTGCGGACCGCCTTGCGGATCTCATCCGGTGAGTCGGCTAGGTTGCGGACCACGGGCACGTCGACATAGATGGAGAACTGGCGCGCGTCGCCCGCGCCTCCAGTGGCCGAGACGTAGTTGCCAGCCACTTGCAGCCGCGGACCCGGAACGGCCCCTGCGTTGATCGCATCGCGCAGGTCGACATCGGTGAAGGGCCAGGTCGGACCCATGTTGCGGCACGTGGTGAATCCTGCGCGCAGCGTGTCGAGCGCGTTCTTCACACCGTAGATGGCCGCGTGCCCCGGCGTCGTCTTGACCAGCTCGTCTTCCCAATGGATTCCCGTTTCGCCGGTGAGATGGGTGTGGAGATCGATCAGTCCCGGAAGGACCGTGGCCCGGCCGAGGTCGATCACACGGGCTCCGGCCGGGGCTTCGAGCCGTTGGCCAACCGCCCGGATCCGGTCGCCGCTGATGAGGATCATCGCGGGCTGCAGCGGTTGCGCTCCACTGCCGTCAATCAACCGGGCGCATCGCACCAGGATCGTCTCCTGAGCGGCGGCGGTGAAGGGCAGCGCGAGCGCGAGCCACAGAGCGGGATCGAGACGTCTCATCGTGCCGATGCTAACATCGTCGGGAAGCCTACCACTATGCGCTCCGTACTCTTGCTCACCCTGTTCGCCGCCGCGGTTCACGCTCAGGACAATGCGGCCCGGCCCGGCCGGTTTCATGTCGAACACCCGACGCTGCTGAATCTCGGATTCGAATGGGCGATCGAAGGAGACGCCAACCGGAACGCGACGGTCGAGGTCCGATTCCGCAAAGCAGGGACCAGCGCCTGGCGTTCCGCGCTGCCCCTGTTGCGGATCGGCGGTGAGCGCGTCTACCGCGACAACTACAACATGAACTACATCGTGCCGCACGGTTTCGCGGGCAGCATCCTGAATCTCGACCCGGCCACCAGCTACGAGTGCGAGTTCACAATGCGCGATCCGGACGGTTTGACCGGATCGCCGGAACAGCGCGTCACGGTGTCGACGCGCGCCGAGCCAAAATCGTACTCAGGCGGCCGCGTGCTGCACGTGTATCCTGTAGACCACGTGGGCGCCAAGCAGGAACCGAGCTTCATCGGTCTAAAGGCGGCCTACTACGGCGAAGGGCGCGGCGACTGGACCGCGGTCCGGACACGGAAGGCGCAGCCCGGCGACACGATCCTGGTCCACGCGGGGTTGTATCGTCCCGACAGGCTGAACTACGTGGACCCGCTGAGCGCGCCGTTCACGGGGTCCTGGTCACTATCGCTCAAGGGGACGGCGGAGAAGCCGGTCACGATCAAAGGCGCGGGCGATGGCGAAGCGATCTTTGACGGCGCGGGCAACCACAAATTGTTCGACGTGATGGCCTCGCATCACCACATCTTTGAAGGGCTGACCTTCCGAAACACCGAGGTGGCCATCTTCGCGGGTGAGAAGGAAGTGATGGGGGCGGTTGCGTTGACGGTCCGCAACTGCCGCTTTGAGGACGTGGGCGCGGGCGTTTGGACCGAGAGCGCCGACTCGCGGGACTTCTACATCGCCGACAACCTGTTCCTCGGGCGTGAGGATCAGATGCGCCTGATCGGCTGGAACCAGGCGGGAATGCGTACGGCGGGAATCTACCCGTCGCACCAATTGCGCAGCTTCTTCGCCGTGAAGGTGTACGGGCCGGGCCACGTGATCGCGCACAACGCGGCAGCCTACTTCCATGACGCGTTCTGCATCTCGACGTATGGTCCGCCGAGCGAGGATCCGGAAAAGCGCGCGTCGTCGATCGATATCTACAACAATGACGTGCACCTGTCGAACGACGACTTCATTGAGACCGATGGCGGCACACACAATATCCGCGTGTTCAACAACCGGGGAATCAACGCGGCTCACAATGGCTACAGTGCGCAGCCGATGTTCGGCGGTCCGGTGTACTTTATCCGGAACCTGCTCTACCACGTGCCGGGTGGCGGAGCGTTCAAGTTCAGCTCCGCGCCCGCCGGGATCTTCGCTTACCACAATACGTTGATCACGGAGCAAACCGCGTCTGAGCCGTATTCAAACACGCACTTCCGCAACAACCTGTTCCTCGGCCGCGACATCGGCCGCGGGATCATGACCTGGGCCAACGCAACGCAGAGCTACAGCACTGACTACAACGGCTTCCGTCCGAACCGGAATGTGAAGGACCAGTACAACTGGATCGCTCCGGGTGGTGGTGCGCGCAGTTTTGCGTCGCTTGCCGAGTTCCGCGAGGCGACCGGGCAGGAGGCACACGGCATCGAGGTCGACTACGGCATCTTTGAAAACTTGGCGCCGCCGGACCCGGCGCGCCGGTATCACGTGTATCATTCGCCGGACATCAATTTCCGGTTGAAGGCGGGATCGAGTGCCATCGACGCAGGCGTCGTCCTGCCGACGGTCAACGAGGGATACGTGGGCAAGGCTCCCGACCTGGGTGCGCTCGAGCGGGGCGCCAAGGAGCCGCACTATGGTCCGCGCTGGATCACCTGGGCTCCCTTTTACCGGTGACCGGAGAGTTATACTGGCTCCGATTATGGTACTCACGAAACAAGAACTCATTGCCTGCCTTCAGAAGGAAGTGCGGATCCTTGTGCCCCTGTGTGGCAAGGTGCGGCCCGAGATGCTCGACTACCGGCCGACGCCGAAGCGGCGCAGCACGATCGAGTTGTTGCGCTACCTGGCCATGATGGGTCCAGCGCTGGTGCCCGCGATCCGGAAGGGCGCGTTTGATCCCGCCGCTTGGGGCGCAGCCGAAGCCGCCGGTGCCGCAATGGATTTCGACGCCCTCGTGAAGAGCATCGAATCGCAGTCAGAAGGCTACGCCTCCGCGATCGGCGAAATGGCGGACGAAGACTTCCGCGGCGAGATCGAGATGTTCGGCTCGGTGGCCGCGCGCGGACTGATGATCCTCAACATGGTGGTCTGCGGCCACGCTGCCTACCGGAATCAGTTGTTTTGCTATTTGAAGGCATGCGGCCGGGAGGAATTGAACACGATGAACTTGTGGGCGGGTGTGGATGGATCCATGTAGCGTGGAGGAGCCGGATCCGTCTCCGGAGTGGGCACAGTTCCGTCTCGACCAGGAGGCGCAACAGGGTCTGTGTGTCTGGCTCGGCCACTACGAGAGCAAGACTCCCGGATGCCAGTGCGGGTTGAGCGCGACCTGGTTCATGGGAGACCGCAACGCCGCGGAGCCGGAGCTGTTTCTCCGCATCTCTCCGAAGTACGGGGGCCAGTCTAGCGAGACGGAGACCGGTTACGGGGCGGGTGCTCCGGAATTGGCCGTCGAGGTTATCGGGTTCAGCCTGCCAGGAGCGCTGAAGTTTAAGGAGTCGCTGTACCGCCGGGAGGGTGTGCTGGAGTACGTGATGGTGGATTCCACCCGCAAGCGGGTTCTTTGGCGTCATCTTGTGAACGGGGAGTATCAGGAGATCAAGCCGGATTCCGACGGCATCATGCGGTCGCGGGTGTTCCCGGGCTTGTGGCTGCGGCCGGAGGACTTGTGGACCAGGAAGGCGATGGATACGGTCAAGCGTGGACTCGAATCTCCGGAGCATGCTGAGTTCGCGAAGAAGATGGCAGCCAGCCGGAAGGAGGAGTCACCGCACGATCAGGTTGAAGCCGGGCATGCTCCACTCGAATCGGGCCGGTGAGGCTGCATCTGTAACCGACGACTGGCACGCGCGAATCCCACCATCGGCCGGCGCGGCAACGCCGGGATCAGAGGCGCGGACGTTCACTCTCCAGGGCCCGCTGCCAGTTGGTACCACGAGTGGGCCGGATCTGCCCGCGTTCTTCAGCACTCTGCTGGTGAGTGATAGCTCTGCCTCCGTCTCCGAGCCTGCTCCCAGTATGTTCGACGGGAGTGTGGCAGTGATCTCGGGCAGGTATGCAATGACGCTCAAGTCTGCCCGTCCCAACCCTTCAACCTCGGCAACGATCACCCCCGAGCCCTCCGGCGTGACGAAAAGCGGCGCGTTGCCACGAACCTCCGCTGTCGAGGACCGTGCCGGGCAGAAGCCGGAGCTGAACTGAATTCCGCTGGATCCACTAATAAGCCGGATGGGGAGATCCTGGTCCACGGGGAAGAGGGGGAGAAGGCTCTGCATTACGCCCTTGGCCTATTCGATCCTGTGCACAGAACTACCGCGCCGAAGATCCACAGGCGATTCTTGTAGACCCAGCTCACCTTGGGAATCGCGCAGTCCATTCCGCGGCGCCCTCCTTGACCCAGTCGGGTCCGATGCGCTCAGCCGCGGGCAGCGTGAAAGCAACAGCGAGAAGAAAGATTGGTTTCATGAGCGAAGATGGTCATCCAGGAATCCGTAACAGGACTTGCGCGTGTCCGGCGGGAAGTCGTGACCGGCGTCAGGATATTCGACCCGAAGTCGGCCGGCTGCGCGGAACACCTCGCGATAAATGGGGAGCGCCGCGTCGTAACAATCGCGGACGCCGGAAACTTCGAAATCCGGCCCGTCGTGCAGGGGCGCGTTGACGAACACGGGCCGCGGTGCGAGCGAAGCGAGAATCTCGGTGAAGTCGAACGGGAGACGCGCGGGATCTTTCGCGTAGTCCGTGTCGATGCGCGGCATGTAGTAGCGGGTGGCCCACGCGGTGAGGTCGCCCTTGGCGTGTTTCGCGAAGACGTTGAAGCCGCAACTGGAAACGATGACCCGAACGCGCGGATCGAAGGTTGCCAGGAACAGAGCGTTGTGGCCGCCGAGCGAATGGCCAATGACGCCGATGCGGCGAGGGTCGACGTCGGGCAGCGAAGCGAGCGTGTCCACGCCTCGGCGGTGATTGACGATTCCCTTCATCGTGCAACTGACGTAGCCGAGCTTGTAGGGATCAGTCGCGTACTCTTGCGTGTGCAGCATCGGATAGTCGATGACGAGGCAAACATAACCGCGTTCGGCGAGTTCGTGCGCCCAGAGCTGGTTGGGGCGCGTAGTCACGATCCCGGCTGGGACATCCTTGCCGGGCTTCGAGCTGCCCGGCAGGCACACCATGGCGGGTCGGCGGGTTCGCGTGTCATGCGGCAGGAGCAGGAACGCGGGCGTCCGGTCGCCGGGCTCCGAGACGAAGGTCACCCGCCGTCGCGTGTACTTCTGGAGCCGGACATCCTCA
>Ga0194131_10007260_pt1 | contig 14989 bp, 10 predicted proteins | sample TA2KigO120mmetaG_FD_148631 | JGI IMG/M metagenome (GOLD analysis project Ga0194131, IMG submission 148631) | Freshwater microbial communities from Lake Tanganyika, Tanzania - TA2015053 Kigoma Offshore 120m | ecosystem: Environmental > Aquatic > Freshwater > Lake | place: Tanzania: Lake... | reverse complement strand
TATTCCGAGAAGAACGCGAAGCACCTGGACATCTTCGATCCCAAGTGGCAGGTCGGCGCGCGCGAGCGGATCGCGGAGGAGTGCGCCCGGCAAAAGGACAACCCGAACCTCATCGGCTACTACTACATGGACCTGCCCGCCTGGAATCTCGAGGCCGTGCGCGATCTGCCCGAAGGCAATTGGGTGACCTTCTTCCGCAATCTGCCCGGCGACGCGCCTGGCAAACAGCGCTACCTCTCCTTCCTGCGAGACCGTGCCGGCGGCGAACTGGCGAAGTTCACCAAGCTCTACGGCGTGGAAGCCGATTCCTGGGATGCGGTGGCAAAGGCCGATTTATCCAAGGTGGACGCGACAAGTCCTGCCGTGCGTGCCGAGGACGAGGCCTTCCTCGGCGTCGTCGCCGAGCAATACTACCGGTTCTACCACGACGCGGTGCGGGCTGTGGACTCACGGCACCTCATCCTCGGCGACCGCTATCCCGGTTGGAAGGTGCTGGACTCGGTCATCCGCATCGCGAGCAAGCATGTGGATATCATCTCGATCCAGCCGATCCGGGAGACCACGTTCAACGCGGCGAAGTTTGACGAGGCGCACAAGCTCACCGGGCTGCCCATCCTGCTTTGCGACCAGCGCACCCGCAGCGTGCCGCTCAAGGAGAACGACCCGGCCGACGAACGGCAGAGCGGCGAGGCGTATCGCGCGTTTCTGGAAGCGGCGATCGCCAAGCCCTACATCATCGGCAAGCACCGCTGCACCTACATCGACGACATCCCCACCCGCGACTACCGGCGGCCGGGCCTCCTCCGCGACGACGAGTCGACCTACGCCACGCTCATCGAGCTGACCACTGCCGCCAATCGCGCCGCGCTCGCCGCGCTCTACGGCACAGCAGGAGAAACTAAATCGAAAACAGGAAACTCCAAGCCATGAAACTCGTGCCAGTCCTGCTCTCCAGCCTGCTCTTGTGCCTCTGCCTGCTGTTCTGCCTCCACGAATTGCGCGCGGCGGACTCATTCAGCCCGGCTCCGGTCCGGTTCAAAGCCACCGGCTTCTTCCGGCTCGCGACCACAGACGGGCGGGACCATCTTGTCACGCCGGACGGGCGTGCCTACGTGGCGCTCGGCGTCAACCACCTCAGCAGCGCAATCCAGCAGGACAAATCCGGCAGCGGGACCAAGCGCGGCAGCGCCGACTGGGAAGCGTATTGGGAGCAGACCTTGCGGGCGCGTTTTGCCGACTGGAATTTCACGTCGCTCGGCTACGGCGCGCCATCGGCCTTGCGGTCGAAGGCACCGTGGTTCGGCACCATCACGGTGTCGCCCATCGAGAAGCATCGCTCCGAACCAAAAGTCACCAGCCGCGATGGCTATGAGTTCCCCGATGTGTTTGATCCGGCGTGGGAGGCAGCGATCCAACAAACCTTCGCCAGGGAAGTCGCGCATTTACGCGATGATCCGATGCTGATCGGCTGGCTCTGGACGGATACACCGACCTGGGACTTGCTGCGGACGCGGGCGCTGCGCGGCACCGACTGGGTCAGCGTGCTGCGAACGCTGCCTGCAGGCCGGCCCGGCCGCGAAGCCTACGCGGCGTTCCTCGAAACGCGTTATGCGAACCGGCGCGCGGACTTGAATTCTCTCTACGGCCTGTCGCTCGGCTCGTTCGCGGCGCTGCGCGACGCGGATCTCAGCCACGTGGCCGTGGGCCGGCACGTGGTGCAGGAAGACGACGAGGCCTTTCTCGGCGTCATCGCGCGGCGTTACTACGAAGTCGTCGGCAAGGCCCAACGGCAGGCGGATCCGAATCATCTCGTGTTCGGGGATCGTTTCCTCGCCGGGGATCACCCGGAGAAAGTCCTGCAGGCGGTGAAGCCCTGGTGTGACGCGGTGGCGGTGCAACCCGGCGACCGCTACTCGCCGCTGTATCCGCCCAGCACCGAGTTCCCAAACGCGGAAATCGAGATGCTGCGCGCCGTCACGGGCAAGCCGGTCCTGATCTGCGATCACGCGATCAGCTTCCCAACCGCCGCGCACTCGCTGACCATCTTCGAGCAGATGCCGGATGAGGCCAGCGCGGCCAAAGCCGCCAAAGATTTTCTCGCCGCCGCCTTCGCAAAGCCGTGGATGCTCGGCTACCTGCGCTGCCAATACATCGATCGCCCGGCCGGTTTTGGCCGCGGCCTGCGGCAAGGCCTGGTGCAAGCCGATGGCACCCCACGCGAGACAATCGTCCGCGTCTATCGCGAGGCGTTCGGCGAAGTCTTGAAGGCAATGAACGGACTGGCCCCATGAAACACACCCTCAGCCTGCTGGCCGCACTCTTCCTCGCGTTCAGCGTCCAGGCGCACGCTGCCACTTACTACGTCGCGCCACCGCCGCTCGGGGTGGATACGAATGCCGGCTCGCAGGCCGCGCCGGTGGCCACGCTCGCGCGCGGCATCGCCATCTCCGCGAGCGGCGATACGATCCGGCTCCAGCGCGGCGGCATTTACCGCGAGGGTGGCCACACGATCACCGGGCGCACGCTCGGCGCGTGGGGTGATGCGGCAGTCGCGCTGCCGGTGCTCTCGGGAGCGAAGGTCGTCACCGGCTGGACGGCGACGGTGGGGCGGCCCGGCGTCTTTCAGGCGACGCTCGCTAGCGGCACGCCGGCGCAGGTGTATGTGAATGGCGCGCTGATGACGCTGGCGCGCTACCCGGACAGCGAGAAGAGCACCGCCTTCATCGAAGCCGCGCGCCCTGTTTACGCAGTGCTTGGGGCCAAGAACAACGTCCGCCTGCTGAACCATCGCCAGGGCCACCGCTACCCGGCGGAAGCGCAAACCGCGACAGAAGAATTGCTGGATCACCACTTGAAACGCTGAGTCAATGCCCCAGCCCACTGGCTTAGACTTTCGCAATTCCACGCCAACGTTGGCAAAGTGGATCTTTTTTAAGCATATCCTCTCTGCCCCTGTTCTAAAGACTTCACCCCATGCCGAGACGTCCCCGCTTTGTTAACCCTGAAAAGCTAAACAACTCCCTCGATTTTCTAAATCGGGCAAGAACCTCAGTAGTGCAATCTCGAACCGTAAGTCCTTGGTGAGGAAATTGGAGCGAGCGAAGGGATTCGAACCCTCGACATTCACCTTGGCAAGGTGACGCTCTACCAGACTGAGCTACGCTCGCTTCCGTTAGAAGAGCGTCGAGAGACTATGCATGGGCGTTGTCATTGCAAGCGGAGATTTCTCCGTCCCGTCCCTCGGCCAAGCACGCAATCCAAGCGCGAGATTGCTTTGAGCAGCGAAGGCAGGCGTGACAGAGTGTCGCTGCTACGAGCCAAATGACTGCGCCACCACGCCTTGCCGTTACGATGGGCGACCCCGCCGGGGTCGGGCCGGAGGTGTGCCTGCGGCTGTTAGCCGAAGCGGATCTGGCCAAAATTTGTGCACCCATCATTTTTGGGGACGCTTCGGTGCTGCGCGCTTGTGCGGCGAAGACCGGCTTACCATTTCGTGCGCCAGTCCTCGCGGCGGTGGATTGGCTGACAAATCACACAGCCCTGACCGGGCCAGCGATACTGGATCTCGGGGTGATCGGGTTAGATGCATTCCAGCCCGGCGAGATCAACGCTCTGACTGGCCGCGCGGGTTATACCTATGTGACCCGGGCCATTGATGCTGCGCTTGCGGGGCAAGTCAGTGCCGTCGTGACGGCACCGCTAAATAAGGAGGCCATGAACCTGGCCGGCCTTAAGTTTCCCGGGCACACCGAGATTTTTACTGTTCTCACTCAAGCCCCGCGCGCGTGCATGATGCAATTTTCGGAGGAGATTACCTGCTCATTTGTCACAGCTCACTGTGGTTACTCGGAGGTGCTGAAGCTGTTGACTACGGAGCGCATTCTGGAGGTGATTGAGTTGACCGCCGCCGGGCTGGAGCGCATTCGTCGGCGCAAACCTAGGCTCGCCGTGTGTGGGCTTAATCCGCACGCGGGCGAGCACGGCCTGTTCGGCGAGCGCGAGGAAGAACGCATCATCGTGCCCGCCATCGCGGCCGCGCGGGCGAAGGGGATCGACGTGGAAGGCCCGTTGCCGCCGGACACCGCGTTTTTGCCAGCGAAACGCCGCGACACGGACGGCTTCATTTGCATGTATCACGACCAGGGGCATATCCCATTGAAGGCGCTGGCCTTCGACTCAGCGGTGAACACGACGTTGGGCTTGCCCATTATTCGTACGAGCGTGGATCACGGGACAGCGCTGGACATTGCTTGGCAAGGCAAGGCCAGTCCCGGCAGCTTGTTCGCCGCCGTTCGGCTGGCGGTGAAGTTGAGCGAACGTCGCTGAAGGCCGAGCCGCGCCTTCGCCAACTGACCGGGCAGGTATGAGTTGACCTGCGCGTGATCGACCCTTACAACTTCCGCTTTGAAGACGAAGCCCGCCCACCTAAACCAGTTCACCGCCGCCGTGCTCGCGGTGGTGATGACGGCGATGGGCTGGTTCCTCCGTAGCGAGACAGCGCACGATTTTCTGCACGTCCATGCGACCGCCGCTCAACTCGCACGCTCGAGCGCGGCGCAGCTCGCGCGGGAGGGGAAAGCCGTTGTCACGCAAACGCCTCGCTGGTTGAAGGTCGTCGCCGCTCCGGCGGAAACGCCCGTGCCTGCTCCTGCGGGCCCACATCAGCATCGCAGCTTCGCTTTTGATTCCCTTGCCAGCGGCGGTTGGAGCGGCCTCTTCGCTCCTGTGGAAGTGCCGGTGCCGAATTTGACGGCAGTCACAGTTGCTCCGTCATTCCTCTCTGCCGAACCGCACGGCTCCGCATGGCTGCTTGCTCCGGGTCGCGCCCCGCCGATACGCAGTTAAGCAATCCCGCTTGAAGCAGCACGGCGGCCGGTGCGCACCCATTCATCGCGCACCGCATTTCCGGGCAACCAACGCCCCGGCTTTTCCTTCAAGCAGGGTTCCTCCTTTCCACAAGTTCGCGACGGACTCGCCGTCGCTGGGCCGTTGGGTTCCCGGATGAACCGTTACTCTTATGCTCTCTCAGTCGCAGTCACTCATTGCTCGTTCGTTCACTGGCGTTGGCAGCCTCCTCGGCGTTACCACCGCGCTCGCGCAAACCGCCGCGCCCGCCCTCACTAACGCACCGCTCACGCGCTTGCCCGACGTCATCGTCGGTGGTCGCGCGGACGACCTCACCGGCATCGCGGCCTCGGCCACGCAGGGCACGGTGGGCTTGGACCACCTGCGTGCGCGGCCGTTGCTCCGGCCCGGCGAATTGCTCGAGACCGTCCCCGGCGTCATCATCACGCAGCACAGCGGCGCAGGTAAGGCCAACCAGTATTACCTGCGCGGCTTCAACCTCGACCACGGCACCGACTTCGCCACCTCGCTCAACGGGATGCCGGTGAACCTCCCCACGCACGGGCACGGTCAAGGTTACACGGACCTGAATTGGATTATCCCTGAGCTGGTGACGCGCATTGACTATCGCAAGGGCCCTTACGCGGCGCAGGACGGCGACTTCGCCTCAGCGGGTGTGGCCGACATGACTTACGCCACCTCGCTGCCGCAATCGCTATGGCAGGTGGCGGGCGGCAGCTTCGGCTACGCACGCGGCGTCTTCGCGTCCGCACCGAAGCTGGGCGATGGCACGTTGCTCTACGGGATGGAACTCATGCATCACGACGGCCCGTGGGAGCAGCGCGAGAATTTTTGGAAAGGCAACGGCGTGGTCCGCTACAGCGTTGGCGACGATGCCCTCGGCTGGAGCGTGCTAGGCTTCGCCTATCGTGGCGAGTGGACCGGCACGGACCAAATCGCGCAGCGCGCGCTCACGGGCAACAACGCCGTTCCCGGCGGCTTCAGGGTGGGCCGCTTTGGCACGCTGGACCCGACCACCGGCGGCACTTCGCAACGCTACGGCGCGCAGGCCGAGTGGCATCGCAGCGGCGGCAACTCCACCTCACGCCTGCTGGCTTACGCCTACTACTACGACCTCGACCTGTTCTCGAACTTCTCCTACTTCCTCAACGACCCGACCGACACGACGCCCGACCAGTTCGAGCAGGTGGACCAGCGCATCACCGCCGGCATCAAGGCGAGCCACGAGTGGACCACGACGCTCCTCGGCCGCGAATCGGAAAATAGCGCCGGCCTTCAGTTCCGCAACGACGTCATCCGCAACAGCCTGAACACGGCCACCGCGCGGGTCCGCACGAGCACGACCCGCAGCGACAACATTTGGCAGACGAGTGCGTCGCCGTATTTAGAGAACAAGACCCAGTGGGCGGAGAAGCTCCGCACCGTCGTCGGCGCGCGGGCGGATTTGTATCGCTTCGACGTGGCCAGCCAGGACGCCCGGAACTCCGGGACTATCACCGACTTTCTGGCCAGCCCGAAGGCCAGCGTCATCTTCGGTCCGTGGGCGAAGACGGAGATTTACTTGAACGGCGGGATGGGCTTCCACAGTAACGACGGCCGCGGCGCGACCTCGACCATTGACCCCGCAACCGGCAACGCCGCGAGCAAGGTGGACCCGCTCGTCCGTACGTTCGGCGCGGAAGTGGGCGTGCGCACCACCTGGGTGCCGGGCTTGCAAAGCACGTTCTCTGCGTGGTGGCTGGACATTGACTCCGAGCTGCTCTTCGTCGGCGATGCAGGCACGACCGAGGCCAGCCGTCCGAGCCGTCGCTACGGCCTGGAGTTCGCCAACTACTACACGCCAACGAGATGGCTCACGCTCGACGCCGACGTGTCCGTCTCGCAAGCGCGCTTCCGCGACCGCGACCCGGCGGGGCAGCACATTCCCGGTGCCATCGAGACAGTCGTCGCAGCGGGCATCGCCGTGCATGACTTGAACGGCTTCTTCGGCAGCCTGCGCCTGCGCTACTTCGGCCCGCGCTCGCTCATCGAGGACAACAGCGTGCGCTCGACCGCTTCCGCGCTGGTGAACTTGCAGGCGGGTTACGCCTTCAACGCGAACTGGAAGCTGACGGTGGACGTGTTCAACCTCCTCGACCGCAAGGCCAGCGACGTGGAGTATTACTACGAGTCACGCCTGCGCGGCGAACCCATCAGCCTCGCGGCGTCGGGCGGCTACAACGACATCCACCTGCACCCGGCGGAACCCATCGGCGTGCGCGTGGCCTTGAGCGGCACATTCTAAGTCACGGCAGAAGCGAGCGCCCGCACCTAGTGGGCAATCGCACGTTCGGGGCTGCCGGCCCTGCCAGACGGAACAGATGCCAGAATTTTGCCCGTCCTAGTGACGTCCATTTCGCCATCATGCGCCTCGTTCTCGCCGCCCTCGCCTGCACATCGTCCCTCGCATTTGCCGCCGACGGGAACTGGCCGCGCTGGCGCGGACCAAAGGACAACGGCAGCACGGACACGGGCACATACCCCGTGAAGTTCGCCGCCGATTCCGGCTGGCTATGGAAGACGCCGCTGCCCGGCAAGGGCTGCTCTACACCCATAGTTTGGAACCAGACCATCTACGTCACCGCGCCGGTCGAGGGGAAAGACGCGTTGCTGGCGTTTGACTGGGATGGCAAGCCGCTGTGGCAAACCGTTTTCAAAGCGGAAAAACCAGGCAAACATCGCAACGGCTCCGGCTGCAACTCTTCGCCGGTCACAGACGGCAATCTCGTCTTTACTTACTTCAAGAGTGGCCAACTCGCGGCGGTGGACTTCGCCGGCAAGGTCCGATGGCAGGCGAATCTCACCGAGCGCTTCGGCAAGGACACGCTTTATTGGGACTACGGCACCTCGCCCGTGCTCACCGAGCGTGATGTGGTCGTGACGCTGATGCACCACGGCGAGTCATGGCTGGCGGCGTTTGACAAGACCACCGGCACGCAACGCTGGAAAATCTCCCGCAACTACACGACGCCTACCGAGAACGACCACAGTTATGCCACGCCCATCGTCACGCACCACGCAGGCAAGGAAACGCTCTTAGTCTGGGGCGCAGAACATCTCACCGCTCACGACGCGACGGACGGCAAAATCTTATGGTCCTGCGGCGACTTCAATCCCGAGGGCAACCGCAACTGGGTGGCCGTCTCCTCGTTTATCCTCGCGGGTGACATGGCGGTCGTACCCTACGGGCGTGGCGCGCGCCTGCACGGCATCAAGCTCGGCGGCGGCGGCGACGTGACCGCGTCCCACCGTGCGTGGCAGCGGAAGGACACCGGGACGTTTGTGCCCTCGCCCGTCGAGCACGCGGGAAAGGTCTATCTCGTGCGTGACCGCGGCGAAGTCGAGTGCCTCGAACCGACCACCGGTAAGACCCTGTGGTCCGGTGCACTGCCCAAGAGCGGCGCGAACTACTACTCATCCCCCACCCTTGCGGACAGGAAAATCTACGCGGCCCGCGAGGACGGCATCATCTTTGTCGCCACTGCGGACGCGAAGTTCGATGTGCTGGCCGAGAACAACATGGGCGAGCGCATCATCGCCTCGCCCGTGCCCGTGGCGAACCGCCTGCTGCTGCGCGGCGAAAAACATCTCTTCTGCATTGCTGCCAAGTAGGCCGTTCAACCCGCGCCGAAACGAAACAGTTTGGCCGCATTTCCCCCGAGCAACTTGGCCTGTGCTTCTGCGGTGAGAAAACTCAGCAGCCCGGCCAGCCGCTCGCGCTCACGGCGGTAGGACTCCGCCGTCGCCTTCTCGTCGAAGCCGCCGCCGTAGATGAGGCGGTCAGGACCGAAAGCGTCGGCTAGTCGGCGCAGGACGCGTGGTAGCTCGGCGGCTTCCTTCGAAGCGGGCGCGGGCAGGGAGGAGAGCTTCATCACCACGTTCGGAAAGTCAGCCCAGCGGAGGATTCGGTCGTTGTGCTCGGGCTTCGCATCAAACGGCCGGCCCAGGTGGTCCACGATGACGCGCGTTTGCTTAAACTCGCGGATGAGCGGCTCGAAGCCGGCGGCGTGCTCAGGGATGAAGTGGAGTTGCATCGCAAGGCCGTGATCGCCCGCCAGCTGCCACAAGCGACGCAACTCAGACTTGCCGAAGGGCGGCAGGCGGACGGGCTGATAGGCGTGGATGCGCGCGGTGACGACGGGCAGCCGCTTGGCGAGCTCGGGCAACTGCTCTATCGATCCGGGCCGGTCTGCGAAGACGAGCACGGTGCCCTTGAGCCGGCCCTTGCCGACCGCGAGGCAGTGTTCGAGGTAGCGGTGGTCGTCCTGATACGGCTCGGGGTGCACGACCACGGCGAAGTCCACGCCCGCGCCATCCATGAGCTTAAGCAGAAACTCTGGCGTCGTGGGTTGCTCCGGCTGGTAGGTGCCGCGCGGGTGGTAGGGAAAACGTGCGTCGGCCCTCCCCGCGAAGCAGTGCGTGTGCGTGTCTACGATGGGCGGGCGTTTCGCCTCGGCAGCGGCAACCGGCATGACCGAGCAAGCGGCAGCCATCACCAAAAACTTCCGGCGGTTCACCGTGTCATGGACTGCGGCGGCAAGCGGAGCGCGACGTCGCTTTGGCGTGGTGAGCAAGACTGCTTCCTTCCGCTCCGAAAGCGCCGTCGCCGCTGCGCTCTGCCGGCGCAGTCCAAAAGCCGGCCGGTTCATGGCAGCGCCACCTTGTGACCGTTGCGCTCCGCGTTGCCGGCCTTATCGCGCGCGGTGGCGAGAAGTTCCTTGGCGGCGGGAACGGTGATTTCCCAATCCACGACGCCGGCGTTCTGGCTCCTGATGCTCGCGCGCTGGCCGTTCACGGAGACTTCCGTCACCTCGCCGTTGTCCTGCGTCACGCCGCGCACGAGCCACCGGCCGTCGGCCTGCTTGCGGGCGGTGAGGATGACCGTGGCGGGCGGCAGGTCGTCCACCGGGTCCAGCAGTTCGGGCCACGGGATGTTCTTCACCTCGGCCACGCGCGATTCGTTGCCGGTCAAATCCTTCTCGCTGCGATATTCTAGGCCGTCCGCGCCGAAGTCCTTCGCCGCTGTGCTCGCCACTTTCGCCGTGCGGCCCGCACCGAACCAGTCGTGCAGATAGACCGGCACGCCCGTCGCCGACTTCGGCGTCGGGCGCGGGCCACCGCCGCGATTCACGAGCGAGCGCGACCGCTCGCCGCCGCGCCAGTTGGTGATGCTCACGTTGCGGAAGTGCGACTCCGCCGTGCCGCTGGCGTTGTCGTCGGTGATTTGGATGAGCGGCATGGAGCCGCCGGGGTTCGCGTCGAAGTTCAGCCCATCCACCGTGACCGTGCCGTATTGCTTGCTGTCGTCGTCGTGGCCGCGGTTGAACGGCTCGGCCCCCGTGTTCGCGATGAGAACGTCGCGATACACATGGCGGTCGAAGTGCGGGTGATACACGCCATAGGCCGCGTCGCGCACGTGCAGGCGTTCGACGAGCAGCGACGGCACCTGCGGGCGGAAGGCGTAGTGGACGTTCCACGCCTTGAAGTCGCGCACGATGAAGGGATGCCGTTTGTCCGGCCCGACGCGGTTGACACCCTCGCCCAAGTTGAAGGCATACACGCCGGCCTCACTGTGGGCCTCGTTGCTGTCGAAGCGGATGAACGGCAGCGTGCGGATGTCCGTGGCGCGACGCGAGCCGTCGGCTTGGAGAATTTCCATTTCCAGCGACACCGAGCGCGAGGGCGTCGCTTCGTAGCGGTAGCCATAGTGCGCGTTCTCGACCGAGACATTGCGCGTGAAGGTGTTCAGGCTGCTGGCCCACCAGAACGCTGCGCCGTCGTTGGCGTCGAAGGGCAGCACTTGGCCGGGCAACCGCTTCCCGCGCCGCGCCTGCACGCCGAGGTTGCGGTCCAGCACGTTGTGCGTCTCCGTGCCGTCTTCGAGGAAGAACCCGTGGCCCACGCTGCGGTAGCCCACACAGTCGCGCACCACGAGGAACTGCGTGCCGTGAATGGTAATCCAGCGGTTGGCGCTGTCCCAAATCGAGGCCCCGATGACCGCGCTGCCGCGCATGGTGGAGCCCGCGAGGTGGAAGTGGATGGAGTAACGACCGAGCATGCCTTCCTTGCCGAGGTGGCGGAACTCCGCGTAGCTGATGCCGCCCGCCGAGCCGCGATGATACATCGTGTGCCCGCGCACGCCGTCCGGCGCGGCGGACTCTATGGTGACGTTGCGGCTGAGATTGGCGACCTCGCCGCGATACTCGCCCGCGCCGCGGTGCTCGAACTCCAGCGGTTGGTCGAGCGTGAGCTTCGCGCCCGCAAGCGCCTTGATGATTCGTTCCTCCGTCTGCATGCCCTTGCCGTAACCGGAACGGCTCGTGGCCGTGACGATGACGCGGTCGCCGACGCGCCAGCCAGTCGGAGCTTCCTGCAGCGTGACGTCCGTCCCGCCCTTCGCCGTGGTGGTCTCGAGTTTGAGCCAAGTGCGGTTCATCGGCGCGCCGTGGAAATCCATCCGTGCCCGACACGCCACGATGGCGGGACAAGACTCCTTGTCCATGCCGTCAACATGGTGCAGACGAATGAGCGCTGTTACCCCGGCGGGAATCGGCTCGGTCGGCGTGCCGACTTCGAGCGCGGGCAGCGGCGCGCCCGCCGCGCCGTCGGGGAGGTGCGCGTCGCACGCAAAGCCGTCCTCCGAGTAGCGATCACCGGCTTGGACCTTCAGGAGCCCAACGTTGAGGCGCGTGCTGCGTTCGCGCGAAAAGGCCAGCGTGCCGGCCACGTTGACCCCGCGGATGACGGCATCCGACTGGACGTCATATTCCACGCGATGGCCCGCGCGGATGAGCACGCGCGCGCCCTCGCCGGGCACCTGCCCGCCCGTCCACGTCGCAGGTGCGGACCAAAGGCCGCTGCGCGCGGAGCGGATTTCCAGCGGGCTGGGCTGGGCAAAGCCGGTGAGTTGGCTGGTGAAGGCTGCGAACAGAAAGCAGACCAAAAAAGAGCGGTGCGCGTGCATGGGTTTCGGCGTTCCAACCTCAGACGTGGTCGGGCCTTGTGAGTTTCATTGACCCGAACGGCCGTCCAGCCAACCTCGTCAAATCGCGAAGTCGTTATACTCCGGCTTCACCAACTCCGTGGGCGGGTAAAGCATCCCGGCGGCGACGGTCGCGTTGGTGCCTTGCTCGATGAGGATGAACGAGCCGGTCAGGCGGTTCCCCGTGTAGGCGTCGAAGACCAGCGGCTTGGCGGTGCGGATGCGAACCTCGCCGATGTCGTTCATCGCCAACTCGGCGGGTTCGGGCTCGGGGTCGAAGGTGCGAATGTTAATCCGGCTCTGCAGGCCCGTGACCATGGCCTGCACGGTCTGCGTGGAGTGCTTGAGGAAGTATTTTTTCCCGCGCGCAAGCGGGCGCGGGTTCATCCAACAGACACGCCCGCTCAACTCGCTGGCCATGCCGGGCAGGTGGTCGAGGCCGATGAGCATGTCGCCCCGGCTCACGTCCACGTCGTGCTCCAGGACGAGCGTGACGGACTGTGGGCAGAAGGCTTCCTGAAGCGGTCCGTCATAGGTCCAAATCTGCTTCACCGTGCTCTTTACGCCGCTGGGCAGCACCATGACTTTTTGCCCGACCTTCACGATGCCGCCAGCGATTTGCCCGCTAAGACCGCGGAAGTCGTGCAGTGATTTGTCAGTCGGGTTGTTGGGGCGGTTCACCCATTGCACGGGGAAACGCAGGCCGCTGAGGTTCCAGTCGCTCGCGATGTGCACGGTCTCCAAATGCCCTAGCAGCGTCGGGCCGCAATACCACGGCGTGTGCTTCGAGGCCTCCACCACGTTGTCGCCGTTGAGCGCGCTCAGCGGGATGAACTTCACGTCCTTGAACGCATCGAGCTTGGGCAGGAAAGACTCGATTTCGTCGCGAATCTCGACGAAGCGCGCCTCGCTCCAGTCCACGAGATCCATCTTGTTCACCGCGATGACGAGGTGCGGGATGCCGAGCAACGCCGCGAGGTAAGTATGCCGGCGCGTCTGCTCGATGACGCCCTGCCGCGCGTCCACGAGCACGATGGAGAGGTTCGCCGTGCTCGCGCCCGTGACCATGTTGCGGGTGTATTGCACGTGCCCCGGCGTGTCCGCGACGATGAACTTGCGGCGCGGCGTGGCGAAGTAGCGGTAAGCCACGTCAATCGTGATGCCCTGCTCGCGCTCGGCGCGCAGGCCGTCGGTGAGGTTGGCGAGGTTCACCTGCCCGCCGCCGGTGATGTCCGCGCTGCGTTCCAGCGCCTCCATCTGGTCTTCCATGATGGACTTGGAATCGTAAAGCAGCCGGCCAATGAGCGTGGACTTGCCGTCGTCCACGGAGCCGCAGGTGTTAAAGCGGAGGAGTTCGATGGGATGCGAACTCGGAGATCGGAGTTGGGAGTTGGGAGATTGGGAAGGCATATGCGGAAGTGAAAGCTCGACGTTCGAGTTTAGTCGCGTTTGTCCAGTGAGCGTATGAGGCCGCTGACGAGTTTGCCTGTGCGGATGCACTGGTCGAGGAGGGTTGTTTGTTCTTCTGGCGAGATAAAATGGTTGTCGAGCAGCACGTAGCTCATGGAGCGGACTTCACCGCAGGAGCGCCGCGCATAGCCATAGGCTTGACGCTTTTCGCCTATGTTGATGCTCTCCCAACCTTCCGCGATGTTGTTCATGACCGACACCGCCGCCCGGCGGAGTTGGTCGGTCAGGCCGAAATCCCGACAGAGCGGCTCACGACGGCAGTGGTCGTAAACTCGGTTAGTCAACTCACGCGCCACTTTCCATGCGTCCAAATCTTCAAATGATTCCGGGGCGGCCATATTCGTTCCCAATCTTCTATCTCCGATTTCCCATCTCCGCCGGTTAGAAGTAACCGGCCTTCTTCCGGTCTTCCATCGCGGCTTCGCTGGCCTTGTCGTCGGCGCGGGAGCCGCGCTCGGTGACGCGGGCGGCGGCAACCTCGGTGATGATGTCGTCCACACTGTCGGCGCGGCTCTCAATCATGCCGGTGCTGATCATGTCCGCGATGGTGCGGACGCGGCAGGTCATGCGCTGCACGGGTTCCTTCGCGGTCGGACGCGCGCCGGCGTAGGGGTCAAGCTTCGTAGTGTCCGTGTGCGCGGGCGGGACGGGCAGCCATTGGCCGGCGCGGCGGAAGCACTCGCGCTCGTGCGTGAAGTAGATGGTCGGCACTTCGAGTTTTTCCTGCCGGATGTATTCCCACACGTCCATCTCGGTCCAGTTGGAGAGCGGGAACACGCGCATGTTTTCGCCGGGGTTCACGCGGGCGTTGTAGAGGTTCCAGATTTCGGGACGCTGGTTTTTCGGGTCCCACTGGCCGAAGGCGTCGCGAAAGCTGAAGAAGCGTTCCTTGGCGCGGGCCTTCTCTTCATCGCGGCGCGCGCCGCCGATGCAGCAGTCGAAACGGAACTCCTCAATCGCGCCAAGCAGCACGGGAATCTGGAGCTGGTTGCGGCTAATCTGGCCGGGCGTGGGCGTGGCGAGGCCCTTGGCGAAGGCTTCATCCACAGTGCGAACGATGAGCTTCGCGCCGAGTTGCCTGGCGCGACGGTCGCGGAAATCAATCAGCTCGGGAAACTCGTGCCCGGTCTCGACGTTGAGGAACGGCATCGGGATGTCGGACGGGCGAAACGCTTTCTCAGCGAGGCGCAGGATGCAAATCGAGTCCTTGCCGCCGGAGAAGAGAATCGCCGGGCGCTCGAAGCCAGCCGCAACTTCGCGGAGGACGTGAATCGCTTCGGTCTCCAAATACTGAAGATGGTCTAGGTGATAGGTGCTCATTTTTTAGCCACGGATGAAACACGGATTGAACACGGATACGGGCTTCATCGGTGTTTCATCCGTGTTCAATCCGTGGCTGAAATCATTTTTGTGCGACCGCTTTCCCTCCCCAACTCGCGTGCAGGCCGCACTCGCGCTTTTCATCCGCCTTTGCTGGGTCGAAATAATCCCACTCATTCGGGAGGTTGTGCTGCTTGAGGTAGGCTTCCATCTCCGCGTCGGACCAGTGGAAGACTGGGCTGACTTTGAGGGAGTTGAAATTGCCGTCAGGTGAAACGATGTCGAGACCGGCGCGGTTGGGGTTTTGCACTT
>Ga0194131_10007257_pt1 | contig 14993 bp, 15 predicted proteins | sample TA2KigO120mmetaG_FD_148631 | JGI IMG/M metagenome (GOLD analysis project Ga0194131, IMG submission 148631) | Freshwater microbial communities from Lake Tanganyika, Tanzania - TA2015053 Kigoma Offshore 120m | ecosystem: Environmental > Aquatic > Freshwater > Lake | place: Tanzania: Lake... | reverse complement strand
AAGTAGTGCCAAAATCGTCACAGTTAGGCCGATATCATGGGCTACTACTTGCTCCGGGGCTTCATGCTCGATCAAAGGTCCAAGCGCTTTGGCAAGTTGACGTATATCGGCGCTACCGGCAGAGTCGATTAAATCGGCCAGAGTGACGATTACCGTGTCATTGTGTATTCCGACGAAGTCGACATCCGATTCTGGCGCAAGCCGGCAGTGCATTCTGATCATTTCGGCGAAGCCGCTGTCACACTCCCTTTACAAGCCGCAGTAGTACTAGAGCAACGCCTGGGAGTCCGTCAAGGACGACCGGGCTTTTCGCTGTGATGGACCGCGCAGCGTGATCCTGTGGGCACGGTGTATTAAGCGGTCTAGAATCGCGTCAGCGATGGTTGGGTCACCAATTAGCCCGTGCCATTTATCGACTGGCATCTGGCTCCCTATCACAGTTGAGCTGGTACCATAGCGATCCTCTATCACCTCTAGAAAGTCACGGCGCTCATCGGCAGTTAATGGCGATAGCCCCCAATCATCGAGGAGCAGGACGTTTACCTTTGATAAGGACGCTAGAAGTTGTGGGTACCGTCCAGCGGCTCTGGCAACGCTAATTTCCTCTAATAGGCGTGGCACCCGGAGATATCGCACGCTGTATCCATCTAAGCACGCGCGGTGAGCTAGTGCACACATCAGATATGTCTTGCCGACCCCCGACGGTCCTATGGCGAAGATGTTTTGATGGCCGCGTATCCATTCACAATTGGCCAAGCTTATTATGACACTCTTTTCAAGGCCCCTAGCAGCCTTAAAATCAAGGTCCTCGATGGTGGCATGCGGCTCTTTTAATTTCGCCAACCGGAGACGCGACTGGTAGCTGCGATTACTACGATGTGTCGTTTCTCGATCTATGAGCAGCGCTATTCGCTCCTCAAATGATAAATCTTGATAGTTAGTGCTGGCTAATTGGTCTTCAAACGCCTGAGCCATGCCAATAAGCTTCATCGCCTTCATTTTCTCGATAGTTGTGTTCGTGGTCATTTGGGATCCTTATTGGTAGTAGAGTGGTCCGCGAATATGTTCGTGGTCTGGTGCGACTGTGCTGATGTCCAAATTGGGCGTAGGAATCGGTCGATTATCTAGTCCGTTCTTCAATGTTGATTTTATTGTCTGATAGCGTGGGCTTTTTATTGCTAGGGCGCGCTTACAGGCGTTTTCCAGTCGATCCGCACCGTACCTACTACCCAGGTTCATCAGCCCCAAGACCGAGCGGAATCCTTCTTCCGGATGAGCCTTCGACAGCATGATTTCGTCGGCTACTCTGGCCGTTGCAGGTCCCGCCTCCTGGCGAGCCCAGTTGGTCAGACGCTCTGGTGTCCATTTTGCATACTGCTGATGGGCCTCCGGCATGTGTTCTGTGATCGTCGAGTAGCCTCCCATCTTATGACGCCGTGGATGCGATGCTATTCGGATTCCGCGACAATAAATCTCAACGATTGCAGCTGAGTAGTGCAGCTCTACCTGCTTTTGTACATATTTGTATGGCACACTATAGTGGTGACGAAACAATTCGACATGATAGTCGATGTGTACCTTGGCAAGCTTAATTTCACGGATTTCATAGGCTTTGTCTGGTAGTGGCTTGGCTGCTGGTCGGTCAATCTCAGCAAAAAACGATGATCGTGTACCATCCATTTTGCGAAATTGACGGTTATTCAATGTAACAAGCAGAAGCTGTATTGCTGCATTGAGTTCTGCCAAGCTAAAAAACATTCGATTACGCAGGGCGGCAAGAATCCATCGTTCAACGACTAACACCCCAGCCTCCACCTTGGCCTTGTCACGAGGGCGCTTTACTCTTGCCGGGATCACAGCGCAATCATAATAGCGGGCCATTTGGTAGTATGACTGATTGATGTCTGGGTCGTAGCGACAGGGCTTGTTAACCGCGCTTTTGAGATTGTCAGGAACTAGAATTGATGGAGCGACGCCGAAAAAGGTGAAGGCCCGAACATGCGCACCCAGAAAGTCCAGCTTATTTTGAGTCCAGGTGGCTTCAGCATAGGTGTAATTTGAGGCACCCCAGGTAGCTACAAATATCTGCGCCTCCCGGACTTTCCCATCTTCCTCGTGAATTTTGATAGTTTGACCAGCGTAGTCGACAAAAAGCTTCTTGCCGGGAGTATGCCTATTACGGAAGACTAGGTCGACGTTCTTGCGCCATACCGCATAATTAGCTGCAAACTGTGAATATTGATATCCATCAGGATGGGCCTCTTTATATTCTTGCCACAGCAACTGGATCGTCACCCCCTGCCGACCCATCTCGCGATGAACATAGGACCAGTTTGGTTGTGGGACTATCCGATTCCCGCTAGGCACTGGGGGAAACAAGGCCGCCTCTAAAACAGCGTCATCACTCATGTCCTCCGGTAATGGCCAATTGAGCTTCGCAGCCTCTGCTCTACGTAGATACTCCCCCACAGAGCTGCGGGAAACACCGACAGACGCGGCTATATCCTCCTGGTTCATACCTAGATCCGACCTTAAACGGAGGACCTCCCGAATTTTGCGCATACTAATCCTCTTCATTGCCATGGCGGCCCCTCAATAGCTGCCCACACGGGCGTCAGTATTCGGGGCCTAAGTAAAAGAAATGGCTAGAGAAAGGAATGCGAACAGGTACTTCGCTGTAATTGATCGGAAAACACCGCCGAGATGCCCGGAATCAGCCGCCGAGATGCCCGGAATCAGCCGCCGAGATGCTCTGGAAATCTATGCCGAGATGCGCCGGAAACCCCGGCCGAAATCATCCGGAATACGCAGTCATCGTCGCCTAATAGCTTGCGCCATGGCTCAGAGGAGCACGGATAGCCAGTGATGACGAGTCTTCTTGCCACTTGCTGGTCCTTACCAGGGAGAGCGCCCGCGCTCATATAAGGTTACCAATCTCTATCTTTGGATCGTACAGCCGCGTGCAAAATGAATCCGAGATTTTCAGAGTCCATGGCAGGGCCCGATTTGGGCTTAGTCATCCTTGGTTAGCGGGTTCCCTGATCTCAACCTAGGCGACTAGACCTCTCAATTGCTGTGTAATATTGTATCCTAAACATGAGTGAGCACAAACTATGACCGATATAGTTCTGAGCGTAACGCAAAACATAATGCTCCCGTCCTTAATTTTTCAAGCCGGGGACTCAGCTCAAAAGCGCTTCCTAGACTTCTTTCTCGTGACCATCCGCAATCCCAACACCCGTGCTGCCTATGGCTATGCTACTGGAGCCTTCTTCAAGTGGTGCGAATATAGGGGGGTATCCCTATCTCAGGTAACTCCTATGGTGGTGTCGGCATACGTGGAGCAGCACCCAGGATCCCCGCTAACTATAAAGCAGCACCTGGCTGCCATACGATGTCTTTTCGATCATTTGGCCACTGGTGGGATCGTTCCCTTTAATCCCGCGGCACCAGTCAAGGGACCCCGGTACAAATTGACCAAGGGGAAAACGCCAGTTCTGGATCAGGCCGAGGCTGCTGGAATTCTCGCCGCGTGCGACATATCGACCATCGTTGGAATGCGGGATAGGGCGCTGTTCAGTGTCATGCTTTACTCCTTTGCCCGTATATCTGCGGTTCTCGCCACCAAAATCGAAGATTATTACCGCAAGTCTGGCAGAGCGTGGCTGAGGTTGCACGAAAAAGGCGGACGTTTCCATGAAGTGCCTCTTCATCACGCTGCTGATAGAGCTTTGAGTGAATATCTTGAGGCGGCAAGTGTGAAAGAGAAGAAAGCGTGGATATTCCAATCAACTGATCCATCTACTGGACAGGTGACGGGAAGGGCGATGACCAGAGCTTCTGCGCTTGAGCGTGTTAAGACCGCGGCTAATGTTGCGGGACTAGGGGATAAGGTCTCCAATCACTCATTCCGAGCCACAGGTATAACCTTGTACAGGAAAGCCGGTGGGACGCTTGATAAGGCGCAGCAGATTGCTGGCCATGCGAATGCTGAGACCACGAGATTATATGATCGGTCGGGGGATGAGATTTCGGCGGCGGAAGTGGAGAGGATTCAGTTGGATACCTTAGTTGGCGGGTCTTCTGGCTGACTATGGCAATTCGTATGTCGGATAAGTTGCCACCACAGACTGCGTTGTCACAGTGGGAAATCGCGATTTTTGATCACCTCAGCAAAGATTCCATTCGAGAAAAAAAAGAACTTATCAGAGTTTACTTTGAAGGTCGCAAAACTTGGTGGCTATCTCTGTATAACTCGCGATCCACCACCGGGGAAATCGGGATGCGACTTGTGGGTAATTGAAAGTCACTTGGAAGATTTACGATCTTCTTACAAATATTTTATTGTTTTAAAAAGAGTGGAACCTTGGGGTTCATTTTTTGGAGATCGACATAATACGCGCTCTTAGCCAGCCTTTGGTGAAATTGTTCGGCAAAGCGCAGCATATTGGGGTTGTCTTGTGGCCAGGTATCGTTCAGCAATGACCAAGCGGTATCGGCGTGTCCAGTGTATATCAATCGGATGAGATGACTCCACAGGACAACAGGTGCGCCGGTGTCGCTGGTATCTCCGTCGCTTGCGCTGTAGCGCGCAAGTTTGAAGCTTGCTGCGATGGACTTCCGAATTTTACTTAGGCTTTTCGTTGACGGAAGTGGCTTGCGCATCAAGTCGGGAGAAAAGGCCCAGTGCTGGCCATTGTATTTAAGAATGACTTCGGGGGCTGGCGACTTGGCAAAAGAAATCTTCCAGTACGCAAATGTCCAATCATTTATTATAATTTCAGGTACAGGATCCGGGCTTAAATGAACAAATCTGACGCCATCAGAATGTCCCTGATCAACTTTTTGGATGAGATAGGGTCGATTCCCTAAGGCGTAAATATAAAGGGTGAAGCAGCAATGTGCTCCACCAGACCACCCTAAGACTGCTAGCTCTGCTCTATTCTCACCAGTGATGGATTTGCCGGCCACTGGCAAACCGCATGCCTCTGGTCCTGGATTGACGTAAAACCTCTGGCTTTGCTCACCGCCTTCTTCAAACAGCGTGAGGTTGCCGCGATTAATCGTAAAGTACCCTTGCGCAGTATCAGAATTGTGGCGTGCTTCATAGCGATAGGGACCTAATTTTAAGTCATCGACCGAATAGTTAAAATCTCCTTTCATACACCTGCCAAATGCTTGGTGTGTGAAGAGGATAGAAAAAAATATTAGACCAATAAGGCAACTATTTGGACGCATTATACAGGTCCAAAATCCTTCTGGCATATTCCTCGCCCTCTGAATTGTTTTGATTGTAATTTTTAAGGGTATTGAACAAAGTTTTTGCCGGTGTTGGCCTTATTAACGAATATTTATGCGCAAGCCACCGTGTCCCGGCGGCAATGTTTATAATAGGATCCAAGACCTCATCGAGCGAGATCGCAAGGCATTGATTTTTTACCTCCCGATATCCATTTTTGTCATTGATCCCGCTTAGCACTCTGACCGAGCCCTTAAGCAGTTGCATAAGTCCCCGGCCACCAGTTTGGCCGGTAACCCGAGAGGCATTAAAACTGGACTCCACGGCAATAAGTGCTTTAACGACAAGCGAATTCATACCAGCTGGATATTCGAGTCCCTGAGATTGCCAATAGGCAAGCCAAAACCCAATTACACGGTCAATTTCATGAAAATCGCTAAACCCTGTCACAGGATTAACCAGCGGGAATTTGCTCAAGTCTGCGTGCCAGAACAAGTAAAGTAGATTAGGCCCGTGGTACACCATCGCTTTTCGTGTAGGATTTTTTGCGTTATGAGCATCAACCCAAGTCTTTGTTCCAGACTTGCAAGTCCGATCGTATCCACGCACTTTGTGGTAACCGGGCGGGCACATTTCATCGGCGTCAGGACGGATAATTTTTACTGTCTTTGACATTTACCGAAGCCCTACTTACGTGATGAAAACGTCCGAAGACGTTCTTTAGTCATTCCGATAGAAGGTGTGGAGAAAATCCTCGCCCCTCAGATCAAGCCCTTGGAGAAAGCGTCTCGACGGTCCTTCGGGTTTGTTCTTCCCCTGCTCCCACTTGCGTACCGCGTCTACGCTTACATCCATAAGGGCGGCTAGCTCTATTTGCGATAGGGCAAAGCGAGTGCGGATGGCTTTGATTTGAGCAGCCGTCATTGTTCGTACAGGTACGAATTCAGCCCGTGTGACTCGGCCCTTTGTCTTATTACCAAGCACGAGCTCCGTGGCCTCTTCGATTCCATTCATGATTCCGTTGAATAGTTCACTCATGGTCACCTCTCCCGACCTATGTAAAGGGCTCGAATCGCCTCTTCTAATTTCGGTAGTGCATCTCGAATCGTTTGCTTCTCTGCGGCCGAAAGGTCGGTCTTATCGTTTTTCAGGTAAAGGTAGAGAAAAACAGTCCAGCCATATCTTGGGAAATCCTTGTAGATGACTCGTCCACCTCCGCGTTTGCCCTTACCCTTGGCACCGACCCTAATCTTCCGAAGTCCTCCGGTGCCCGCGATAAGGTCACCCGCGTCGGGATCAAGCAAAATTGTGGTCTGAAGTTCACGCAGATCACCATCTGTCAAACCGGCAGAAGCCCAATCTTTTTGGAATGTTACAGGTTCAGCAAAAGCACGCTTCAAGACAAGAGTCACTCCACATGGACCTCTATACTAGTATAAAATACTAGTACCAAATCATACATCGGAATGTCCAGTGAGAAACTTGAGAGAAAACTGCTATAGGACCGTATTTATTGATCTTATTTAGGCTCTCTTGATATATAGGGATACGACTTCCGCTGGCTTCTTCTCAAGAAGATCGATCATCCGCGCCGCTGGTCCAGTGGGCTGATTGGTGCCGGCCTCCCATGCCTGTACGGCCTTGTCGGTGACGCCGAGTATCCCAGCTAAAACCGCTTGGCTGAGTTTCAAGCGCGCTCTGAGACGTTTAATCGACTTTGCAGAGTAAATGACAACAGGCTCAATTTCTACCGTCTTCACGGTGAGACCTTTGACTTTTTTGCCCCTGAGGAAATCGTCCATCCCCTCGATGGACTCCTTTAGGTCTCTGAACAACTTGCTCATTTTCGCCTCCTTCGCTTTGACTCATATTCAGCGGTGACCTTCTCGATTAGTTGTTTGAGTAGGTGCCGCTCAGTCCTTGTCAGATTTTCACGCTGACTTTTCTTAATGACTACCAACAGGAACAAGTGCTCTATCGCAATGTAGTCGTAGTAAAACACTCGAATGCTGCCAGACTTTCCCTTTCCAGGAAGGGGATGCCTAACCTTGCGAATTCCGCCAGTCTCTTGGATAAGTATGCCTGCATTGGGGTTTTGCATCAAAGATTGCTCAAGAGATCGACGCAGTTGATCTGAAGTGGTCTAGCTTGAGGTCCAAACGACAGTCATGTTCTCTGGGCTGGGTCTTAGCAGAAGCAGTTTGATTAAAAAATAGGCGTGACGGTGGAATGCTTGTGAGACAGGTCTTTGCAGGTGGCTTTGGGTGGATTATCACCAGATTTCTGGGGATATAACTGCTATTTTTGGAATAGCCATTCCTGATATTCGTTTGATCTGAACTGCAATAAGGCATTCACCAGGTGATACTTCGCCCCGATAAAAACTTCAAACCATGTGCTTCAGATGTTGATGACGAGCTGTTCCCAAATGGAATCTTCGTCTTCAACATAACCAAGATGCTGGACTATATTGGGACGCATCCAGAAGATTTCCCTATCGAGGAGGTGCCAGTGGCCTCTCTTGGTTTTACCTCTCAGCGACTGGACGAGGCTACAGTCAGTAAAGCAGATCTTACTAAACCGTTGTTGCTTGCCGAGATTGCTCCAGGACAATTTAACGTTATCGATGGCAATCATCGGCTTGAAAAAGCGCGACGTGAAGGAGCCACGTTACTCCCTGTCTGGCGAGTAGGTCCGAGGGTCCATACTCGATTCCTCATATCTTCCGAGTCATATCGGGAGTACGTCAGCTACTGGAACAGTAAAGTCCGAGGTCACTGAGCGTTTGTGTAGTGTGATTCTGGCTCACTGACGCCGGTAGCATGGGCCGTCTGTTGCATGGCTCTCGGGTGTTGCCAGGAACGTCCGGCGGCTCAAACGTGGCCAAGGCGGTCATCGTACCCTGCCTCCACTCCGCGTTATAGTCATGCGGTCGCTAAAAGCTGTGCAGCCCATTGGCATGCGATCCGATTCGTAACGCAAGTCACGCGATGCCGGTTTGGGGCCCGATTAGGATGCCGGCATGCAGCTGCTTCCGGTATCTCCTTTTGCTCGTCGGACGTGCCGCACCCAGCTGGCGTCAGACTTTAACCGCCTCCGCACAATGGCCGCGCCTCCGTTCGCAGGCTCACTGCAGCACGGCCATTGTTTTTTAGCTCCGGCTGAGTCTGCCTGGCTTGGCGCTTTTCGGGCCACACCCCTTTCCTGGCTTTGCGAGAAAGGGGCTGCGGCCCGAAACACTGACGAGCATTGGAGATTACCCATGGAAGCACTGCACACCGACATCATCGCTAACCTCACCAAAATTGCCATCGCACGCTCAACGCGCTTCTGCTACGGATGCTACGCCGATGCCAACGGACGCTGCGCCCAATGTGGCTCCGACGACCTCATGTTTAAACTGGACGGCGTTGGAGTGGAGTACGGAACCGACTGGCTCCTGCAGGACCTACTCGCCACTAGCCTGTCGCCAGCCGACACTCTCGAAGCCTTCGAGCAATCAGTCGCGGATTGCTACCCCGAGACCGTGCAAATCGGCTGGATCACCTGCGACACTGTCACCGCCCTAAAGGACCTTGATCCGGTATCCTGGGATCAAGCTCACTCCGAATGGATCGACAATGAACTCTCGGATGGCAACCTCATCACATTCGACCACGGCTCGACCTACTACTGGCTCTCCGACGTCGAGCGTCTCGTCGACAGCGCCGAGCTTCCGGCCTAGGCCGGCCTCAATATAGTCCTGGCCTTATCGCCAGGACTTAATTCGAGCGCCCCCCTCAACACTGCTCCAAATTTGAACGCTTAGCAAACCCGCATATTAAACACTGCAGATAATCAAAAAATATTTAACCTCCGCAATCCAGATTTTCATCGAGCGATGGTTCATTCTTCAGCGCCTGCACTAAAGCGCAGGCGCACAAGGGGGTTGCCCCTGACATTCAATCTTTTTGGTACCGAAGGTGCCTCTTATTCTCCTAACGACCTACTCTGTCGTTGCTGATGCCGAATAGCTGTTCATACGGGAGATAGGACTCTCGAATGGCAGCGAAGCGATTCCAAAGAGAAGAATTATGCTTCCGATTGGAAATTCGCCTAAATATCAACATAAAGAGCACCGATCCCATGCTCAGGAGAAGGTCCATGAAGCTTAGGTATGCATTAAATAGGTATCTCAGGCACTCCGGGATGAGTGTATCTACCCTTGCCCAGCGGTCAGGGCTACCCAAAGGTACTTTGCAGGGATGGTGCCTTGGCAAAACTCCGCGCAATATGGAACAGGTCCGAAAGTTGTCGAAGTTTATAGGCGTATCTTTGGATTCACTTCTTTTCGACGAGGCAGACTACGAAACTATAAAGATCGCTAGCGATCAACTTGAAGGCTTCACTGTGGATTCCGACGGATGGCATAGAGGAACCTTGGAGGTGCGTTTTAGGCACGTACCAGGTCAGGCCAGAAAAAATTAGTCTTGTCGGAGGTTTCATATGTTGCGTGCAGTCATCATTTGCACATGGTTGTTCGTAGGCTGCGGTGCTGAAAACAGTCCTTTGAGTGGTATCGATAATACATCAAGTGGAAGCGGTACGCCCCCAACTGTGACAGCACCAACGGGCGGAACTGGTAATACCGGAACCAGGGCAGCGTTACCGCCGGTGCTTCCTGAGGGGACTTATCAGCTAACATCAGTGTATTTGGCTTCAGAATATGCCATGGGCTACTACACCCTTGGGCGCGGGGGTATCACCATGAATGTAAAGTGGGATGCCACAAGGGAGGTTCACCGATTAGAAACAAGCGGCACACAAGAAATGTATTTTGACGGTGTTTATGTTGGGATTAGGGGGTGTGCTATTGGCCCTGTCGTCGTCGAGATCTGTATCGACCGAATTACTTATCTAGGTGATCCATCCTGCGCTCGAACTTTATCCGATCCATGCGGGCAGGTTAGTGCCATCAGCAAATCGGTAAGTCGCGGTCAGTTTGAGTTTATTGATGAGACCATAAAGCCCGGATTTAATTTCATTGAAGACAAGGTCCGAGGGCTGGTCAATGGGGAGCCTATGATAACAACCTCAAAATACGTTCTGAAATAGATTGTCCTAAAGTATTTTTCGGAACTGTAGAGCAGCACCACCAAGAATAGCGGGCCCATGTGCCTCACGAGGTTTAGCCCATGAAAACATCATTTTTGACACTGTTACTGAGCGTACTGAGCTGTACCCAGTCCCCCCCACCTTCTAACACCTCTGAGGATGGGAATGGCTCGACCAGCGAGAGCTCTTTTAACACTGATACAGTCCCCTCGAAAAAGTCAGCGCATAAACCAGCCGAACCGCAAACTGCCGAGGTCAAGATATGGCTCACAGCAGAACTGCCTAAATGCGACAGTGACCGTGACGGTCTAATTTATTATGTGATGTTGGACTCCGTCTTCAAATACTGCAGTCAAGGCGGGTGGCGTCTGGTGGACCTGCGCGGACCAAAAGGCGAGTCCGGTGCCACTGGACCCACGGGTATCGCTGGTTCCCCAGGTCATCCGGGATCACCAGGATCTCAGGGAGCGCAAGGTGTGGCTGGGACCCAGGGCAGTCAAGGGCCGACCGGTCCAGCCGGTGAGGCCGGGTTTAACTCGCTAGTGAGGGTCGTCCACGAAAGCCCTGGCCCCAATTGCAGTAGAGGCGGTCTTGCCATTAAAGCCGGTCTCGACAATGGTTCTGGAGGCGTAGCCAGAGATGGAGAGCTACAGGATGCTGAGGTAAACAGCACGAACTACGTTTGCAATCCCGATACAGGAACCTTGCAGGTATACGATTCCACGGCAGTGGCAAAATATCAATTGATAGACGTCTTACACTTTTCGGATGTTAACACAGACTCCATCGCCTATGGGGGAAGAATGGAGAGCCTGGGACTACTTGTTAAAAGTCTTGGCAATAATAGTTATACACTGTACCAGCTCGCCGGTGCTCACTACTGGAATAGCAAATCGTATCCATTGACAAATCCTGCAGGTCTTTCGCGCGTCAACGTCTCGTCAGAGGTTTATTATACCTCTACTGACTGTACAGGCCAGGGTTACCTTCGGTACTGGCAGCTCGCGAGTTTTCCTCAGTGGACTACAACGCTTATGCTAAAGTTTACCAATTTCAGCCTTGCCTATTTTGATTCCTACGAAGTAACGGCTTCTACTCCATTCAGAGAACAATCTGCCGGAACCAATTTTGCCTCTAAGGGTGTACCGAGCTCATGCGTTCGCGAATCTAGCAGCGAATCGGTCGGAATACCAGTTGTCGTTCGAAGTTCAACCTTCGCATCAAGCATTGGAGCAGGGTGGTATATTTCGCCATGAAAGATGGATAATTAATCAATACGTACAAAGTAAGACGCTGCCACATACGGTTTAGAGATCATTGAAAAGGGCGGTATTGCTAACGCCTATCAAATGGAAGGAACACTGTATGGTTCAGCTTACTAAATTCTTCATAATCTTGGGTTTTGTATCTATAACAGCTTGTGGCAGTAAAGTAGCTCAGAACGAGTCTGGACAATCTGAAGTGGCGACCGCTTCAGACAGTTCGAGTTGGTCTCTAACCGTGTCCGGAGCTGCTGACCTACCTACGTGTACCCTCGATAATGAGGGCAGAATGGCCTATGTGAGGTCCACAAGCCAATTCATGGCTTGCAATGCTGGTTCTTGGAACAGCTTAAGCATTGGACCTCAAAATTCACTGGTGAAAACGGCAGATGAGCAGCCAGGTTCGAACTGCACGAGTGGCGGTATCAGTATCAAAACAGGTACTGACAAAAACAATAATGGCTCTCTTGATGATGGGGAAGAAGACGCGACAAAGTTCGCTTGCAATGGAACGTCTGCTAAAGGTTTGATGAACAACGCAACTATTTGGCGTTACGAAAATCATGAACCAGGACCGGATCAGATGATTGGAGCCATTTCTTCGGTTTGGGAGTGTTACCTAACAAATATTCAGATCGTCAAGTTCGGCGACGGTGGTGGCTTCATCAGTATGGCAGGACTTTACATTGCGGAAGTCATAGGAGATTCTGGTGATTGGTACGACGAGCACTGGTCTTTTACTTCCTTCCTAACCGCCAAGGAGGGCAGTCATCTGGTCAAGTTCAAGAGCCAGATTATTGACGATAGGATCATAGCAGCCGGAATTGAACTCACCGACCCACCTTACTTCACGGCGACCGTTTTTGATGGCACGTCGTCAATCAGCGGCGTTAAGAGATTCTACTTGACGAAGATGAAGTAACCGTCGTTTCGTTGATTGGTCGACTTTTGTTTTTTTGCGTAAGGGTGGGGGATGTAATGTCTTTGTAATAAAGCTACTTTTCGTGACTTCAAAAAATCGCAATAAGCAGATGGGATATCTTACTACTCATACGAAAGATCAAAGGAGTAACATAATAAAACTTCTGTTGAGGTTTACCTTGGCTTTGCGAGTCTCTCGATATCCTTTACGCATTCACAACCCTTCTTTTCTCCAGCAGCACATGCTTTAGTACAGAACTCCAGTGCCAGGTCGTTCCTACCCTGAGCTAATTCCTGCACACCATAGATTGTGCAGGCATCGTTTCGACCGAAGTGGCAGGCTTTGAGGAAAGATTTTGTGGCACGATCCTTATCGTTCATGTCCAGCGCTAGATTTCCTAAATCTACACAACCGTCCTGGCGAGTATCGTTACAAAATTGCTCTAAAATTGCAGATGCTTCTCCATGCCTCTTTTCTTTTGCTAGTCCGGAGGCCTCTTGAAGGAGCTTTAAATCACAGCCATTTTTATCCCCGGCATTGCAAGCCTGCGAAAACCACGTGATAGCTTCGGTATCTTTACCAAGGTCACTGTAAAGAATCCCTAGGTTCAGGCACCCTCTAACCAGCCCGGCTGTGCATGCCTTTTTGTACGACTCGATCGCGGTTTCCTTATTTGGATTTGTACGTGAGTTATACCCAAGATCGTTGCATGATTCTGGGTGGCCCAGGTCGCATCCACGCGCGAGGTAATGGAGAGAAAGCTTACTATCTAGGGATTGGCCAATAAGGTTTGAAGCACGGCGACATGACCCGGCCAGACCCCTCTCGCAGGCTTTTGTTGTGATGTCAATTGCCCTCGACTTATCGCCCCGTTTTTCAAATATCAGGGCCAGATTGTCACATCCCAGCGACTCGTCATGTTTGCAGGCATGATCGTAATATCGTTCTGCATCATTTTCATTTCCCCGCTTCATGGCTAATACGCCAGCGTCATTGCACGCAAAGTACCCACCATTGTTGCATACATATTCGTATATCAAAGAGGCCTGTAGAAGATTGTTTTCCTTCTGGAGCCGGTATCCATACTCACGGCAATCAGTTAATTGCAGACCTGTGCATGGATTTCCTTTATCCTGGCTTGTTTCGGTCGCTAGTTTGGCGCACGCAGATCTTCGCCCCGCTTTGCAGGCTACCTCCAAGTAGGACTTGGCCTTTTCTGGTCTGTGATCCAAGATATTGGCGCCAGCTAGTTCACAGGATAGGCTTCGAAAGCCAGTGTCAGCGGAACAGTCACGATCAAATGCGCCTATTGCTTCGTCAATCATACCCAGGCTGATAAGGGCACTGCCATAATCCGTACAGGCACCCTCGACCAAACGACCTTCACAATATCTCTGAAGGACCGATAACTTTGATTTGTCTCCATCCTGTCTTACTGCTCTGAGGGCTTCTTGAGCACAGCTTAATTTGTAGTCAAGTTCACATGCTTTACGGTGCCTATCGCGAGATTCTTGGAGACTGCCAGCCGCCTCCAATAGCGTTGCATCTACAGAACACGCAAGGCCGTGGCCAGCTTCACATAGTTTTACAGAAAGGGATTTTGCTTCATCGGTGAGATTTTGTTCCATCAGCGCCAAAAGGTATCCTAGACAGTGGGACTCATTGGCTGAACACCCTATGGCTCCCTTTTCTTTTGCCCTCTCTAGACTGCCTTGTTTCAAATATTGTTGGGCTAGACTGGTGCATGAACTTCTATCGCCGGATTCGCAGTTCTCTTCAAAAATGGGTAAAGCTGCGGCAGTTTGTCCTCGGTGAGTCAAGGATTCACCGAGCTTATAACAGGAACTAAGCGATCCATTTTGACAGGCGGAATGGTGTAACTTTTCTTCCGCTCTTAGTTCGATTTCTTGCCGAGGCGGGAAAGCCGAAAAAAGATAGATAGAGGCGACTGTGACTATTGTCACTAACAAAGCAGATACTGGGATTGACCATTTTAGCGATTTCTTTTTTAGCGATTTACCGTCATAAAGTGGGTTACCGTAAATGGTATATCTCGCCCATTCAATGCCACCTTCAGGGTACCGGATAGCCGATGCAAAACTTTCGCCTAAGCATGCCCCATCCAGGAACTTTGAATAGAATCGATCAGAAATTGTGGCCGCAGTTTTAGAATTTAGTAGGGAATTTGTACAGATTAGGGCTAGGGTTCCGTTGGCTAGAAACGCTTGTATGAGACCAGATCTATCGCGACCGTCATCATGTGTATGACCACTTTCACAGGAGTTGAGAAACACCATGCGCGGAGCTAATCCAAGCTCGATAATGTCGGATGCGCTAAGTTGGGAATCGGAAAAATGGAGCCCACCCACTGAAGAGTGACCGGCAAAGTGCATGAATTCGCATGCCTTGATGGACTCACAGGCTTCGGCTTTGGTAACACGCGCGCTTAGTAGATTTACCGACCTTCGGCTACCTA
>Ga0194131_10007256_pt1 | contig 14993 bp, 14 predicted proteins | sample TA2KigO120mmetaG_FD_148631 | JGI IMG/M metagenome (GOLD analysis project Ga0194131, IMG submission 148631) | Freshwater microbial communities from Lake Tanganyika, Tanzania - TA2015053 Kigoma Offshore 120m | ecosystem: Environmental > Aquatic > Freshwater > Lake | place: Tanzania: Lake... | reverse complement strand
CCGGGGGGCCGTGGAGGCGTTTGGGCTACCCTGTCAGCGCGCTAGCGGATGATGAGCGTCTACGAAAAGCAAGCCTGAATAACGCCGCGTATGCGTTTACGCAAGTGCATCAGGCTAGGCGGCTAGAGGCTGGCCATTCAACTCAGAATCTCGCCCTTCACGAACTGATTGAGCGTGTCGAGCGCGATCGCGCCAAGACGCGGACCACAATCCGTAGCGCTGGCGCCCTGACGCCTGAGTGTGATGCGGCGCAAGTGCCCGCCATTGCTGACTCGGGCCGATAGTGCAGCCTATGCGCGCCCCACTTCGCCCCGGCGACGCGCTCGAGCCGCTCGACCTCGCCCCGGCGACGCGCTCGAGCCGCTCGACCTCGCCCCGGCGACGCGCTCGAGCCGCTCGACCTCGCCCCGGCGACGCGCTCGAGCCGCTCGACCTACATCGATCCCCCCATAAAAGACTTCGCGCGGCGAGCGATGCGAACCAACGTCCCGGGAGTCGCCGAAGGCTGCCGTTCCGGGGTTCCTGCGCGGGAGCTCGCGCGGTGATCCGCCTGGACGCAGGCGAAGCCGCACGGGTGCCGCCCGATCCGTTCGTCGAGCTCCTGGCCGATCTGCTCGTGCTGAAGTTCCTGAAGGCGCGCGCGGTTGCGACGCCTACGGCCAAATCCCCCTCGGGAGTCGACCGTGGACGCGACGCCGAGGACCGCGCGTGAGGCTGCCGCCGTACGCCGAGTACTATGGCGTCACCCGCGCCTGGTGCCAGGCGTGCGGCGAGAGCCACGCGCCCGCGCTGCCGACGTGCGCGGCAGTAGCACTGATGCGACAGGAGCAGCCAGCGCCGGCCGTCACCGCGACCGCCGTAGCAGCGATGCGCCAGCTCGACCCGCCCGCTCCGCTCCCCGCGGTGTCCCGGTCTCGCCTTCGGGGCCGGCCGATCCGGTTCACCCCCGCGGGGATGGCGGGGGGGATGGGCCTTGACCGAGCTTCAGGCCGGGGCTGCGCGTCGCGATCGAGGCGGCCGTCCACGAGGAACTGCACGTCGCGCTCGGAGGAGCCTTTTGGTGGGCAAAGCCGCCCCGGGGGGGCACGGGCGCCGGCCGAGCTTCAGGTCGGGGCTGTCCCGGTTTCACGTGGACGTCGCCCAAAGGCGCCTCTCGCCGCCGGGGTCACGTCTGCACTCGGAGGGCGGCCATGCTGATCCGCGTGCTGCAGGCGACGCGCGCGAGCCTCGCCATGCCCGTGTGCGTCGGCCCGGAGGCCCAGGAGCTGGCGAAGGAGCGCCGGGGGATGCTCCGGTGAGCCGGCCGTTCCGCAGCGTCACGCACGGCACGTGCGTCCTGAATGGCGAGCACCCGCCCGGGTCGAAGTACGCGGCCGAGTGTCCGGCGCTCCGACGGCTGCGGAGCGGTGCGAAATCCCCCGCCAATACCCTGATAGCCGAGACGCCGCCGACACCCTCCGAGAACGACGAAAAGACGCATACTTCCGGGGATGGTTTCGCACCGTTGGCAGCGGCACAGAGACGGCTCGGACGGCCAGGGCGCCCGGCCACGGGCGAAAGCCGCTGGGCGCGACGTCGGCGCCGCCTCGCCGTCCGGTAATCCCCGCACGACCGTTGACAGCCTGATACCTGATAGGTAACAATGTCTCCCGAGCGATTCGCGATGAGACTGAAGCGGCTGCGCGAAGCACGGGGTCTGACGCAGGAGGCGCTGGCCGAGAAGATCGGCGTCAGCCGCGCGTACCTCGCCCGGCTCGAGATGGGCCGGCACGATCCGCCGCTCAGCCGGCTGCGGGCGATCGCGAAGGCGCTCCGCGTGAAGGTGTCGCGACTGATCGAGTAGCAGGACGCGAAACGGCCCGGCGTCGGCGGGAACCGACCCGGGCCACGGCCCATCACCATCCGATGAGGAGAGCGACGATGAGCAAGCCCAAGGTATCACCGCCGGACGCCGCACAGAAGCAGACTGTCTCGCTCAACGACGTCACGATCACCATCCAGCGCCCCAAGATCTTCCACGGAGAGCCCGCCCCCGCAGAGGTCACGTTCGACGGTGTGCGCCTCGCCGAGATCCTCCGGTGGATCGCGCTCGAGCGCCCCCGGCGACCCGCCTCGCTGAGGCGTGGCTTCGGCGCCAGCTCTCGACGTTGAAGGGCGAGTGATGTACGGCGCGCTGGACGACATCAAGGACGAGGCCGCGCGCGAAGCGCTGCGGCGCTACCTCCCCGCGCTGTCCAAGCGCACGGGCACCCGCTGGACGGTCGCGCGGGTCTCAGCCAGCCCGCGCTACCGCGCAAGGCTGTTCGGCGTGCAGGCGACCGTACGGTTCCGGCCGGAGCGCAGACGGTGGGAGATGGCTGGTGTGCTGAACGGTGGCGTGTGGAGGCTCATCAAGCTGACCACTGGCGTAGACCCGAGCGCCCGGTCGCGAGAGGCGAAGAAGAAGGCGGATTGAGAGGAAACGGAGAGGAGGCGAACGATGAGCGAAGGGCAAACCGCCTTGGCCGCTCGTCTTGACACTGTGGAGCGCGAAACGCGTGCTCTCCGCCGGACGCTCTGGCTGGTTCTCCTCATGATCGGTTTCGCTGCTCTAGCGTCCTGCCAGACGCGCGTCGTGCAGCCAGCTCCGAAGGCGGCGCGGTATGCGCTCACGGCAGCAGCAAAGGGGATGCTATTCCGTCTCGATACTGTCACCGGAGAGGTTCAGGCGTTCGTGGTCGGCCGCGAGGAAGACCTCAGAACCGTCGAGCGGTTTGGCACCCTGCGATTTCTTGAGCTGAGCACCCTACCCGGCTACGCGGACGACTCGACTAGCCGTGAGGTTAAGAAATGATAGCCGCCATCTACGCCCGCAAGTCCACCGACGATTCCGACCGAAACGAAGAGGCGCGCTCGACGACGCGCCAGGTGGAGCGCGCGACGGAGTACGCGACCGCGAACGGCTGGACCGTGGACCCGCGCTACGTCTACGTCGACGAGGCCGTGAGCGGTGCGGAGTGGAAGCACCGCGCCGGCTTCAATGCCTTACTCGACGCGCTGGAGCCACGTCCGCCGTTCGGCGTCCTGATCGTCTCCGAGCTCTCACGAATCGGCCGCGACACCGCGCGGACGCCGGCCGCGATCCTCCAGATCGAAGAGGCCGGCGTAACCATCCACGGGTACCTGAGCCGCGCGTTGATCACGATGGTCGATGAGCCTGGCGAGATGTCGACCGTGCTCAACTCCATGCTCGCCAGTTTCGAGCGGCGTCGAGCGAAGGAACGAACCCTCGACGCGCTCCACAAGCGATTCAAAGCGGGCGCGGTGACCGGCGGGCGCGTGTTCGGCTACACGAACTACCGCAACGGCGACGGCTACGTGCATCGCGCGCTCGCCCAGGACGAGGCCGAGACGATCCGCCGCGTCTTCACGCTCTACGCGAACGGTCAAGGGCTAACGAGGATCGCGAAGGCGCTGACCGAGGAAGGCACCCCCTCGCCGCGCGGAAGCGCGCGCGGACGCTGGCGCGGTTCGACCGTGCGCGAGATCCTCTACCGCGACCTGTACCGCGGCGTCATCACGTGGAACCGAACGCAGAAGATCTATCGCAAGGGCAAGAAAAGCCGGCGTCGACGTGATCCTCGCGAGTGGCTGACGATCCCCGCCCCCGAACTCCGCATCATCGACGACGACCTATGGAACGCCGCGCACGCCCGGCTCGCCGCGGCCGGCGGCTGGTTCGCGCGCATGCGCACGGGCGGCAAGCTGCTCGGCCGTCCGTCGTTCACCGACTCAGAGCACCTGCTCACCGGCTTCACGACGTGCGCGGTGTGCGGCGGCTCCATCGTGACCGAGGGGCGACGCCACGGCTCGCCGGGCAAACGGCACGTCGTGCGCTTCTACGGCTGCACCACCAACCGGCGCAGCGGCCCCGCGGCGTGCGCCAACCGGACGGTGCTGCGACAGGAGATCTTCGAGACCGCCGTGCTCGACGACATCGCGCGCAAGCTCAACGACCGCGTCGAGAGTGCGATCGACCTGGCGCTGGCGCGGCTGCGCGCGGGCCGCGACGAGCACACCGAGCGGCGCGGCCAGCTCGAGCGCGAGCTCGCCCAGGTCGACCAGCGCATTCAGCGAGGCCTCGACGCCATCCTCGACGGGGTCGGCATCGCGGAGGAGATCCACGCACGACTGCGCGCGGAGAAGACCCGTAAGGCGACGCTCGCGGCCGAGCTCGAGCGGCTCCGCGGCCTGGAGGCGATGGCCGACGTTGACACGCCAGCGATGCGCGCGCAGCTCGTGTCCTACGCCGAGGACGTGCGGGCGCTCCTCGCGCAGGACAAGGCCACGCCGCTCATCCGGCAGGCGCTCCGGAAGGTGCTCGACGGGAAGATCGTCGCGGAGCCGACCACGATCGACGGCCGGCCGGCGTACCGCTACCGCGGCCGGCTCACCGTCGAGGGAATGCTGAGCGGAGAGGCGGTCGCACTAGCCGAATGGTGGTGGCCCCAACGGGATTCGAACCCGTGTTTCAGCCTTGAGAGGGCCGTGTCCTAGGCCTCTAGACGATGGGGCCGCCTGAACAAACGCTGCGAGAGGAATTGGCTGGGGGAGGAGGATTCGAACCCCCGCTACCAGGGCCAGAACCTGGCGTCCTACCCCTAGACGATCCCCCACCAAATCCGCGACAGCCCACACAATTTACCACAGGGCGAAAGTCAGCGAACCGACGCCGACGCGGACGCGATCGCGATCGACCGCACGGCCGAGAGGAGCGCGCTCGCCGCGAACGGCTTCTCGAGCACCGGCACCTGCGCGTCCTTCAAGAAGCGCCACGCGTTCGGGTTTGCGGTGTCGCCCGTGATGAAGAGGAAGCGGCGCGCGAGCTCCGAGTCGTGCTCGACGGCCTTCTTGTAGAACTCGCCGCCGCCGCCTTCGGGCATCCGGACGTCCGACACGATCAGATCGTAGCGGCGCGACAGCACGCGCTCGATCCCCGCGCGGCCGCCGGCGGCCACGTCGACGCGCCAGCCCGAATCCGTGAGCAGCGTCACCACGAGATCCAGCACCGCGGGCTCGTCCTCGACGACCAGCGCGGGGCGGCCCTCCGCGCTCATCGACGCCACCGCCGCCGTCGTCACCATGTGCGAGCGCGCCGAGCGCACCGGCAGCTCGACGGTGAAGGTCGTCGCGCCCGGGCGGCTCTCCACCGTCAGCCGGCCGCCGTGCTCCTGCACGATGCCGTACGACACCGAGAGGCCGAGGCCCGTTCCCTGGCCGACCTCCTTCGTCGTGTAGAACGGCTCGAAGACCCGGCCGAGATCCTCCGGCGCGATGCCCGGACCGTCGTCGACGATCTGCACGGTCACCGTGTCCGTCGTCGGCCCCGGCGCCGTCCGCACGACGATCTCGCCCGGGCGGCCCGCGCTGAGGATCGCCTGCTCCGCGTTCAGCAGCAGATTCAGGAAGACCTGCTCGAGCTGATGTGAGTCCGCGGCGATCGCCGGTAGCGTCTCGGCGTATTCGCGCCGCACGGCGATGCTCGAGAGCGCGAGCTGGTTGAGCCGCAGCGCCAGCGTCTGCTCCAGGACCTCCTGCATGTCGACCGACGTCCGCTCTGGTGGACGCTGCCGCGCGAAGTAGAGGAGGTTGCGCACGATCTTCGCCATGCCGTCGCCTTGCGACACCATCAGCTCGATCGGGCGGCGCAGCGGACCCGGCAGCTCGCGCGAGAGCAGCAATTGGCCGTAGCCGATGATCACGCTCAGCGGGTTGTTCAGCTCGTGCGCCACACCTGACACGAGCTGTCCGAGCGCGCCCAGCTTCGCCGCCTGCACGAGCTGCGCCTGCGTCTCGCGCAGCCGCGCGAGGTTGTCCCGCGCGCTCGCGTAGAGCTGCGCGTTCTCGAGCGCCAGCGCCGCCTGGTCGGCGAACGCCTGCAGCAGCGTCACGTCGCGCTCCTCGAAGTCGCGCGGCTCCGCGTACGCCACGACGAGCGCGCCCACCACCTGGCTCTTCACGTTCAGCGGCGCCGCGAGCACCGCGCGGCTGCCGAGCGCCAGCACCGCCTGGCGCAGCGCCGGCGGCATGTCGTAATGGTCGGCGAGCACGTCGCGTGTCCACGTCGGGCGACGGTCCTCCACGCAGCGCGCGGCGACGCCGGTGCCCTTCGGCCACGCGAGCCGGCGATCGAACCCCGCGCGTCCCGAGCCGCCTCGCGCGACCGCCATCAGCTCGCCGTCGGCGCCGATGCGGTAGAGCGAGGACGAATTCGCGTTGAGCACCGGGATCACCGCGTCGACGATGCGCTCGCCCACCTCGTCGAGGTCGAGGCTGAGCGCGAGGCTGCGCGCGGTCTCCGCCAGCGCCGTCGCCTCGCGGCGCTCCCGCTGGCTCTCCGCGTAGAGCCGCGCGTTCTCGAACGCGAGCGCGGCCTGGTCGGCGAACGACTGCAGCGCCTGGATCTCGGCCGGGCTGAACTCGCGCCCGAGCTCCGAGCGCACCACGAACGACCCGACCGGGCCCTGCGTGCCCATCAGCGGCACGCCGATCGCCACGCGGTGACCGAGGCGCTCGATCTCCGCGCGCAGCCCCGGGGAAAGCGTGACCTCCGGATCGGCGAGGAGGTCGGGGCTCACGACGATGCGCCGCTCGGACACCGCGCGGCCCGCGATGCCCTCGCCGGGACGGATCACCATCGACCGGCCCGCCATCCCGCCGGGGCCGCGCGAGACGACCGTGCGCAGCGTGTCGTCGCTCGGCTCGTAGCGGTACACCGCGGCGCCGCGCGCGCCGAGGAGCTCGATCGTGCCGCTGACGACGAGCTCGCCCACGCGGTCGATGTCGAGCGTCGACGAGAGCCCGCGGCCGAGTCGCGCGAGCGCCTCCGCCACGTCACGCCGGCGCCCCGCCTCGCGATAGAGCCGCGCGTTGCGGATCGCGACGGCCGACTGCGCGAGGAACATGTCGACGACGTCGCGCAGGCTCGGCGTCAGCGTCACCGCCTGCGTGTGGCAGAGCGCGAGGATCGCCAGCAGCTCGCCGTCCGCGATGACCGGGAAGCCCGCAAAGCTGCGCAGCCCGTGGGCCCGCCACCAGTCGTGCCTCAGCATGCGGTCGTCGACGAAGACGTCGTCGACGACCAGCGGCTCGTGGTGCCGCGCGATCCAGCCCACCGAGCCCTCGTCGTACGGCGCGACCCGCACGGGGAAGCTGTCCGCGATCGCCGCGTCGGAGTGCGCGGTGAAGGTCAGCGTGCGCGCGGGATCGTCGGCCAGCCAGAACGCGGCGAACCGCACGCCGGTGAGCTGCGCGGCGCTCGCGGCGATCTTGCCGAGGAGCTCGTCGAGATCGAGCGTGCTCGAGATGCCCTGGTTGATGCCGGCGAGCGCGCGGATCCGTACCGACTGCACGTGCTCCGCCTGGTAGAGCGAGGCGTTGCGCAGCGCCACGCCCGCGTGCGCGGCCAGCAGGTTCAGCGCCTCCTGCTCCTCGCGATCCGGCACGCCCTCGGGGACGATGAAGTCGAGCACCCCCACGAGCGAGTCGCCGACCAGGATCGGCACGCCGTAGTACGACGCGCGCGGCCGCTCGACAGCGTGCTCGCGTCCCGGAGCGGCTCGGGAACGAGGACCGCGCGGCGCTCCTGCGCCACCAGTCCCGGCAAGCCGGCGTGGATCGGCCGCTGCAGCGGCAGCGTCGACATCTCGGGCGACGCGGTGACGTGCATGATGCCGTGCTCTGGCTCGATCGCGTGCACCGCGGCGAGCGCGCCGGGGCGCATCGCGGCCGCGGCATCGACGATGCGGCGGATGACGTCGGCCGTGTCGAGCGACTCGGTGATCGAGCGCGTGACCGACGCCAGCGCCTGGAGCCGCGCGCCGCGCGCCACCGCGTCGGCGTACGCGTTGGCGTTCTGCACCGCCATCGCGGCCTGGGACGCAAGCGTGGTGATGAGCGCACGGTCTTCCTCGCTCGCGAGCGAATCGCTCCGCGACCGCACGGTGACCACGCCGAGCACGTCGTCGCCCGACATCATCGGGACCGTCAGCAGACGCTGGATGCCGGACTGCTTCGCCCACTCCGCGGAGAAGGCGCGCGGCTCGCGCGTGACGTCGGCCACGTAGATCGGCGCCTTCTGCACGACCGTGCGCCCCGTGATGCCCTCGCCGAACGGAATCGTCTCGGGCACGGAGGGCAGGTCGGACGACGCGCTGGACGCGCGCAGGCGGAGCAGCGGCAGGGTGGGATCGGCGATCCACACCTGCACGATGTCCGCGCCGACGAGGCGCGCCGCGGCGGCGGCGATCGCGCGCAGCACCGCGTCGGGATCGAGCGAGGCGCCGACCATCCGCTCGAGGTGCGCGAGCTCGCGCAGCCGGTCGCCGCGCCGCCGCGCGTCGGCGTAGAGCCGCGCGTTCTCGAGCGCGAGCGCGGCCTGCTCGGCGAGCACCATGAGCAGCGCCATCTCGTCGTCGGTGAACGTACGCGTCGTCCACTGGTGCACGGCGAGCGTGCCGCGCACGACCCCGTTCACCATCAGCGGGGCGGCGGCCACCGCCTTGAAGCCCTCGCGCGCGATGTGACGCCGGCGCACGGTGTCGAGCTGCCAGCGCGGATCGGCGAGGATGTCGCTGGTCGTGACCGGGCGACCTTCCTTCGCGGCGGTGCTCACAGGGCCGCCCGCGACCGGGATCCCGCTCGGGGCGTAGTCCGCGGTGAGGCGGCCGGTCGCGCGCAGGATCGTGAGCTTCTCCGCGCGTCCGTCCCAGGCGGCGACCATCGCCGAGTCGGCGCCCATCACCTCGCGCGTCTTGTCCGCGATCGTGTCGAGGACCTGCTCCAGCTCGAGCGACGACGTGAGCGAGCGCCCGACGGTCTCGAGCGCGCGCATGAACAGCGCGCGCTTGTGCTCCTCGGTGACGTCGCGGAGCACGAGCACGGCGCCCGGCGCATCCGCGCCTTCAACGGGCTGGACGAACACGGCGGAACCGGTGCCGCGCTCGCCGGCGAGCGCGCGCGACAGCGGCTGACTCCAGACGGTGTGCGAGAGCGCGGCGAGGACCTCGTCGGCCGGACGTCCGATGGCGTCGGCCGAGATGCGCGAGGTCAGACGCTCCATCGCGGCGTTCCACGCCACGACGACGCGCCCTCCATCCGTGACGACGACCGCATCGTCGAGGCTGTCGACGATGCTTGGATGGATGTCGGACTGCATGGTCCGGCCAGTATACGACCCGCCCCCGGCGTGCCCCGGTGGCATTTCTCTTGCCGACCTGTTCCAGGGGGTCAAGACGGTGTGATGGCGGCGATGGGGTTGTCGGCGATGCGCATTCTGGTCGTCGAGGACGCGGCGGATATCCGCGAAGTCTTCACGGTGCTCCTCCGTTCAGAAGGCGCGACCGTCGTCGCCGCGGCCAACGGCCGCGAGGCGACGGAAGCCGTCGCCCGCCAGCATTTCGACGTCATCCTGAGCGACCTGGGGCTCCCCGACGTCCCCGGCGACGTCCTCATCCGCCAGCTGCTCGCGGCGAGCCGCAACCACACTCGCGTCGTCGTGATCACGGGTTACGGCGAGCCGTATCTCACCCGCGCGCGTCAGGCCGGCGCCGAGGTGGTCTTTACAAAACCGGTGGAGTGGGCCCGGATCCTCGACTATCTGCACCGGCCGGGCCCCGCGGCCTCCGCGTAAGTACAGTCCCCCCGCGTGCCATAATCGGCACGCATGCCGCCCGGCTTTAGCAATCTGTCCGACTTCGTCGCCTTCCTGGAGAAGCGTGACCGCCTGCGCCGGATCGCGGCACCCGTCTCGCGTGACCTCGAGATCACCGAGATCGTCGACCGCGTCTCCAAGAGCCCCGCCGACCGGAACGTCGCCCTGCTCTTCGAGCGGGTCGAGGGCCACGAGATGCCGGTGCTCGTCAACGCGTTCGGCGCGCCGGACCGCATGGCGTGGGCGCTCGGCGTCGAGCGCCTCGATGAGCTCGCCGAGCGCGTCGCGAAGCTGCTCGACCTCCGCATGCCGGGCTCGTTCCTGGAGCGACTGAAGAAGCTCGGCACGCTCTTCGACGTGGCGAAGGCCGCGCCGCGGCGCGTGAGCCAGGCGCCGTGCCAGGAGATCGTCGAGGTGGAGCGCCCGTCGCTCGCCGGGCTTCCGATCCTCACGTGCTGGCCGCAGGACGGCGGGCGCTACATCACGCTGCCCGGCGTCTTCACGCGTGATCCCGTGACCGGCGCGCGGAACGTCGGCATGTATCGCTTGCAATACTTCGACGACCGCACGCTCGGCATGCACTGGCAGATCCACAAGGGCGGCGCGGAGCATCACCGCCGCGCGGAAGAGGCCAAGGACCCGCGGCGGATGGACGTCGCGATCGCGCTGGGCGGCGATCCCGCGATGGTCTACGCCGCGTCGGCGCCGCTGCCGCCGGGTGTCGACGAGGTCGTGTTCGCGGGCTGGCTGCGCGGCGCGCCGGTCGAGCTCGTGAAGTGCCGCACGGTGGATCTCGAGGTGCCGGCCGAAGCGGAGATCGTGCTCGAGGGCTACGTCGATCCGACCGAGCGTCGCCTCGAGGGGCCGTTCGGCGATCACACCGGCTACTACTCGCTCGCGCGCGATTACCCGGTGTTTCACCTCACGGCCGTCACGCGCCGCGCGCGGCCGATCTATCCCACGACGATCGTGGGCCGGCCGCCGCAGGAAGACTACTGGCTCGGCAAGGCCACCGAGCGGCTCTTCCTGCCGATCATGAAGATGATGCTGCCGGAGATCGTCGACGTGAACATGCCGGCCGAGGGCGTGTTCCACAACCTCGTGATCGTCTCGATCAAGAAGCGGTATCCGGGGCAGGCGCGCAAGGTGATGACCGCGCTGTGGGGCATGGGGCTGATGATGCTCGCCAAGATCATCCTCGTGGTGAGCGAGCACGTCAACGTGCACGACCTCTCGGAAGTCGCCTGGCGCGCGACCGGGAACATCGACCCGAAGCGCGACCTGATGATCATCGAAGGGCCGATGGATGACCTGGACCACGCCGCGCTCCGTCATCGCTACGGCGGCAAGCTCGGCATCGACGCCACCGAGAAGGGGCCGCTCGACGACGTCGCGCAAGCCTGGCCCGACGAGATCGTGATGACGGACGAGATCCGCGAGCTCGTGACGCGCCGCTGGAAGGATTACGGGCTCTGAAGCTCCGCCACGTCGTCGACGCGATCAAGTTCGAGCACACCGTCTTCGCGCTGCCCTTCGCCTACATCGCCATGGTCCTGGCATCGCGCGGCTGGCCGGGCTGGTGGACCGTCGGGTGGGTCACCCTGGCGATGGTCGGCGGGCGCACCTGCGCGATGGCGACGAATCGCGTCGTCGACCGCATCATCGACGCGCGCAACCCGCGCACCGCCGGCCGTCACCTGCCGCGGGGCGTCCTGCGCGCCGTCGAGATGAAGGCGCTCGCGGCCGCCGGCGCCGTGCTGATGGGCGTCGCGGCGGCGATGCTCAACCCGCTCTGTCTCGCGCTGGCGCCGCTCGCGCTGCTGTTCCTCGTCGGCTACTCCTACACCAAGCGCTTCACGTGGACGTCGCACTGGATCCTCGGCTTCACCGACGGCATCGCGGCGGCGGGCGGATGGATCGCGGTGCGCGGCCATTTCGACGCGCCCGCCCTCGTGCTCTGGTTCGCGCTCACCGTGTGGATCGCGGGCTTCGACCTGATCTACGCCTGCCAGGACGTCGGCTTCGATCGCGCGCACGGCCTGCACTCCGTCCCCGCGCGCTTCGGCATCCCGGCGGCGCTGTGGGTCGCGCGGCTGAACCATCTCCTCACGGCGGCGGCGCTCGCGCTCCTCGGCGTGCTCACCGCGCTGGGGCCGGTCTACTGGGTCGGGTGGCTCGTCGTCGTCGCGCTCCTCGTCTACGAGCACTCGATCATCAGCGCGCGCGATCTCACGCGGCTCGACATGGCGTTCTTCAACGTCAACGGCTACATCGCGGTGGTGGTCCTGGTCGCGACGGTCGGAGGCTTGTGGCTCTGACGGCGCCGAAGAGCGAGGCGGTGCGCGCGATGTTCACGCGCATCGCCGCCCGCTACGACCTGATGAACTCGCTGATGACGGGCGGCCGCCACCACGCGTGGCGCACGGTCGCCGCGCGCGAGACCGTCGCGGCTCCCTCCGGCCCCGTCCTCGATCTCGCAACGGGCACGGCCGACCTCGCGCTCGCGGTGCGCGCGCTCGACCCGGCACGCGCGGTGATCGGCGCCGACTTCGCCGAGGCGATGCTGCACGAAGCCGCGCGAAAGCCGGCGGTCCGCTCCGCGCGCATCACGCTCCTGGCGGCGGACGCGCTGCGCCTCCCGTTCGCCCACAAGACGTTCGCTGCCGTGACGTCCGCGTTCCTCCTGCGCAATCTCGAAGATCTCGCGAAGGGGCTCGAGGAAATGCGCCGGGTGACCCGGCCGGGCGGCCGCGTGGTGACGCTGGACATCACGCGTCCCGCCACACCGGTCTGGTCGCAGGTCTTCAGCGTCTACTTCCACCGGGTGGTGCCGGCCATCGGCGCCGCAGTGGCCGGCGACCGTCAGGCGTACACGTACCTCCCGACGTCGGTCGATCGCTTCGTCTCCCCCGACGAGCTGTCGTCGCTGATGCGGAAGCTCGGCTTCCGCGAAGCGCGTTACCGCCGCCTCGGCCTCGGCACGATCGCCATCCACACCGCCCTGGTGTAGCTCGCTCCCCGCCGAGGACCGGAGGCGCGTGATACCCTGCGCGCGCGATGAGCACGCGCGACGAAGTCCTGCAGCGGTACTCGCGAGAGCGGACGTGGCTGCTCCCCGCGCTCCGCGACGTCCAGCACGCGGAGGGCTGGCTCTCGCCCGATGCGCTCGACGGCATCGCCGCGCATCTGCGCGTGCCGGCCAGCGAGGTCTGGGGCGTCGCGACGCACTTCCCGGAGCTGCGCCTCGCGCAGCCCGGCCAGCGCGTGGTGCGCGTGTGCACGGGCGTGGCGTGCGCCGCGGCCGGCGGACGCGAGCTGCTCGCCGCGTGCGAGCGGCGCTTCGGCGTGCGTCGCGGCGAGACGGCGCCGGACGGCTCGGCGACGGTCGAAGAGCTCGACTGCGCGTTCGCGTGCGCAGTCGCGCCGGTGGTCGAGGTGGATCACGTGCGTCGCGGCCGCGTCGCCCTCTCGGACCTCGGCGCCGCGCTCGACGCGTCGGCGCCGCCGGCGCTGACTCCGGACGCGCCCGCGGCGGCGCCCGCGATCCGAACGACCGACAACGCCGCCGCGCGCTTCGCGCTGCTGCGCCGCGAAGCCGAGCGCCGCCGCACGGGTCGCCGGCTCGCGGTGGGCGTGGGCAGCTGCGGGCTCGCGGTCGGCGCGGCGGAGGCGTACGCGACGCTGCGCGAGGAAGTGCGCGCGCGCGGCTTGCCGTTCACCGTCGCCGCCGCGGGGTGCAACGGGCTGTGCTGGGCCGCGCCGTCGGTCGAGGTGCTGCGCGACGGCGCGCCGCGGCTCACGGTCGCCCACGTGCGGGGCGACGCGGTGACGTCGCTGCTCAACGCGCTCCGCGCGAACGCACCCGTGGCCCGCAGCGAGACCGCGGCGGCGATGCTCGCGGTGCAGCGGCGCGTCCTGCTCGACCGGTGCGGCATCGCGGATCCGAACGACATCGCCGACGCGATCCGCCACGGCACCTACGCCACGTTCGCCGACGTGCTGAACCACGGCGACCCGGAGCGCGTGATCGAGGAGGTGCGCGCGGCCGGGCTCGCGGGACGCGGCGGCGCGTACTTCCCGGCCGCCGTGAAGTGGCGCACGTGCCGCGACGCGGCCGGCAGCCCGAAGTACGTCGTCGTCAACGGCGAGGAGGGCGAGCCGGGCATCTTCAAGGATCGCCATTTGATGGAAGGCGATCCGCACCGGCTCCTCGAAGGACTGCTGCTCGCCGCGTACGCGGTCGGCGCCTCGCGCGCCATCCTTTATATCCACGGCGAGGCCGACCTCGCGGCCGAGCGGCTCGAGCGCGCGGTCGGGCAGGCGCGCGAATGGGGATTGGCCGGCGACGCGATCCTCGGCAGCAGCTTCAGTCTCGACATCCAGCTCCGGCGCGGCCTCGGCGGCTTCGTGCTCGGCGAGGAGACCGCGCTGCTCGAATCGATCGAAGGCCGGCGCGCGATGCCGCGGACCCGTCCGCCGTTCCCCGCCGAAGCCGGCCTCTACGGCAAGCCGACGATCATCAACAACGTGGAGACGCTCTGCGCGGTGCCGCCGATCGTCGAGCGCGGCGGCGCGTGGTTCGCGGGACTGGGCGGCGGCCACGGCACCAAGCTCTTCGGCTTGTCGGGTCACCTCCGGCGGCCCGGCGTCGTCGAGCTCGAGGCGGGGTGCACGCTGCGGACGCTGATCGACACGCTCGGCGGAGGCCCGAGTGACGGACGTCCGATCGCCGCCGCTGTCGTCGGCGGTCCTTCCGGCAGCGTCGTGCCGCCGCGCGATTTCGACGAGCCGCTGATTCCGCGCGGCCGCGTGAATCCCGGCACCGGCGGTGTCGTCGCGCTGGAGGAAGGCGCGTCGGTGCGCGACGCCGTGCGCACGCTGCTCGCGTTCAACGCCCGCGAGTCCTGCGGCAAGTGCACGCCGTGCCGCGAGGGAACGACGCGCCTGCTCGGGCTGCTGGACGGGGCACTCGACGCGCCGCAGGTCGCCGCGCTGTCGGAAGTGATCCAGCTCGCGTCGCTGTGCGGCCTGGGCCAGGCGGCGCCGCTCGCCGTGCTGTCGGGTCTCCGCGAGTTCCCCGAAGCGTTCCGCTAAATTAAATTAGTCCGAAGTTCCCGTCGGCCGTGCAGCATAAGTCCGCGTCACCGTGTTGGAAAGTCACCATCCCGCGTAGGCAATCGTAGCCAAGATGAAAGCTGCACCTCGGCGTGAGGTCCCGTCTCTAGACGCGTAATAACGCCCGGGATGATGTAGCCAAGATCATTCTTGCCCCTCAGCCGCGCGCGGCGCACGGTGCTCGCAT
>Ga0194131_10007255_pt1 | contig 14994 bp, 14 predicted proteins | sample TA2KigO120mmetaG_FD_148631 | JGI IMG/M metagenome (GOLD analysis project Ga0194131, IMG submission 148631) | Freshwater microbial communities from Lake Tanganyika, Tanzania - TA2015053 Kigoma Offshore 120m | ecosystem: Environmental > Aquatic > Freshwater > Lake | place: Tanzania: Lake... | reverse complement strand
ACGACCGGCAGCGGGTCCCGCCGCGGCGACGATCGGCCGGCGCTGGCCGATCGGCGACGCCGGCGTCGGTCGCGACTACTTCCACTCCGAGGTGATCGGCCCGCCGAGCAGCGAGTGCTTCTTCAGCGTGAGCTGGATCTCGGTCTCCTCCTCCTTCGCGTGGTCGATCACGTACTCGGCGGGGAACCACGTCGCGGAGTTGTCGGAGTTGAAGGTCTCGGTCGAGATCTTGCTCATCGCCTTCGGCTTGCCGAGCGCCCCGCCGCCGCGCTTGCGCGCCGCCACCTCGTAGTACGGGATCTCGTCGTAGATGCGGCCGATGATCGCTCCGCTCTTCTCCTTCACCAGCAACGTCTTCGGCAGGATCACCAGCGCCTTGTCGCGCTGCTCGGTCTTGAAATCGACGGTGTAGGGCCCGCCGAGATCGAGCGTCGTCACCTCACCCGGCTTCACATCGAACGCGCCGCTCTCGCCCTTGAAGATCCACGCCTGCTTCATCTGGCCCGGCTTGCCGGCCTCGAGCCGCCCATAGGCGATCTCGTAGCGCCCGGCCGGCACGGTGACCGGCGCGCCGCCGGCGACATCGAAGTACGCCCCCTTCATCGCCTCGGTCTCGCCGATGGCGAGCACCTTCGGCGCGACCGGGCCGTTCCACTTCACCACCACCTGACCGGTGGTCAGGTCGAGCTCGCGCAGGCGGATCTTCTTTGCGTGCGGATCGACGACCTTCAGGTTCCACCAACGGCCGGCGATCGAGACGATGTCCGACCACGGCGCCACCTTGCCCTTGCCGACGACCAGCGCGTCGTTGTCGATGTAGCGCGGATTCCCGCGCCAGATGTTGTCGCCCTGGTCGCTCGGGTCGCCGATCGAGCCGGTGCAGTTGTCGTCGATGAGGACGAGCGGCTCGCCCTCGACCTTCACCTCCCGGTAGCAGCCGATCCGGTAGCGGCCGGAGGTCTGGTAGTTCACCAGCGTGCCGAACCACTGCTGCCCCTGGCCGCCGGAGAGCATGTAGAACGCGTACCGGTCGGCGTCCTTCGCCGGCCCCGCCTTGAGGCTGTTCAGCGTCGGCTTGCCGTCGATCACCTTCACGATGGCGTCGGCCTTGCCTTCCTTGCCGTCCTCGTCGAGATCGAACCAGCCCTTGCCGCCCTCGCGGAAGACCTTGAGCGGCTTGCCGAAGGGCGCGGCCTGCACCAGCACGCCGAACTCGTGCGCCTTCTTGTCGCTCCAGCCGAACTCGCGCCAGAGGAGGAAGTTGTCGACGCCCCACGGCGTCGTCGAGGCGAACTGGGCCGGCTCCTTCATCTCCTTGTAGGCGGTCTCGAGTTCGACCCACGCCGATCCCTCCCGGTAGGAGGTCGTGGCGTTCTTCTTCGGTCCGGGCTCCGCCTTCCCCGCCTCGAGCGGATCGTGCCCCTTGTCGATCAACTCGCGCCGCTTGTCGACCATGTACTGGTACATGGCCTCCTTCGGCCGCCCCGCGGCGACCCACTCGTCCATCGCCACGTCGAACGCCTTGATCACCTCGGCGTATTCACCGAGCTGTTCCTGCGCGTACCCGACGTGGTAGCGCGCCATCGCCGCCATCTCGGGATCGTTCGCCTTCAACGCGGCGGTCAGGGCATCCGTCATCTCGACCAGCGCGCGGCGGAACTCCGACTGCTCGCGCTTCGTCGTCGCCTCGGCGAAGATGTTCGACGCCTTCGCCCACGCGTTCCACGCCTCCAGCCAGGCGCCGCGCGCCTCGGCATCCATCGGCTTGAAGCGGTCGAAGCGCTTGCGGAAGCGGGTCCCCTGCTCCGACTCGTCGGCCGCCGTGATCAGCAGGTCGACCTCGTTGGCGGCGTCCGCTCCCGATCGCACCACCCGGAAGCTGTACTGCAGCAGCACATCCTCGGTCAGCTGCTTGTCCTTGCTCGCCAACCGACCGATGCCGCGCAGGTCCTGCAGCTCCACCAGGTTGCGGTACGAAGTCATGAACTCCTGCTGCCGCGCCCCCAGGTCCTGCGCCGGCGCGACCGCGCGCGACAGGATCGCGATCAAGGCCACGAGACGCACGCAATTCGACCAGCGCATGGACGCGATCTCCTGACCGAAGTTCATTGCCGGCAGGAGGTTAGGTGCACCCTTGGAGCGCGTCAATTCGGGCGGAGTGCGCGCGATGACCGCGCGCGATCACGGCCTCGGCCGCCCCTTCTCGTCCTTCAGCGCGGCGGAGTGGCGCTGCAGGAATGCCCGCTCCCGCTCGGACAGGCTGCCGATCCCGCCGGCGTGGATCTTGGCCAGCAGCCGGTCCATCTCGCCGTCGTCCTCCGCGGCGCGATCGGCTGCGCGCTGCGCCCGTCGCTCGCGCCGTTGCTCGCGCAGGGCGTTCCACCAGCTCCACGCGTCGAAGCGCCAGCGGAACCAGCCGAGCCCGAACGCCGCCCCGCCGAGATGCGCCAGCCGGGCGACGCCATCGGGCGCGCCGAGCAGCAGCGGGTGGAGATCGAAGATCACGAGGATCACCGCCAGCACCTTGAGCGGCACGCGGAAGAAGAAGAAGACGACCGGACGATCGGGCTCGAGCCGGGCGAGGAAGAACAGCACCCCCATCAGGCCGCCCGAAGCGCCGATCACCGGACCGAGTTCCGCGCGCCACGCGTTCAATGCCAGGTGGGCGACGCCGCCGGTGATCGCCGCACCGAAGAAGAGCGTCGCATACGGGCCGCGCGAGAGCCGCTGCTCCAGCTCGCGGCCGAGGAACCAGAGGAGCAGCAGGTTGAAGACGATGTGGACCGGGGAATGGGGGTCGTGCGGCAGGACGTAGGTGAAGAACGGCCAGACGAACGGCGCCGACTCGAGCGAAAGGCCGAGCCAGCGCGAGACGTAACCGGGCCACCCGGCGGCCAGCCCGAGCATGCTGACGAAGGTCACGACGATGGCGCCGACGAAGACCGCGCTGGTCAGCGGCGTGACGGCGAGCGTCGCGCGCCAGCCGGGACCGGCGCCGGCGCGACCGCCTCCGTCCGGTTCCTCCCATTCCGCTCGCCACGCCATCGTCGGCTCCCGCCGCCCCATCGCCGTTCCGGCCTGCCGGATCGGCGCCGACCCGCTCGCGCCGCCGCCGTGCCTTTCGACCGCACGCGCACCGGTATGTTAGGCCGGCTCCCGGGCGCCCCGAGTTCGCCGCGCCGCGGGGAGATGGCGGGAGGGACGATGGCGGCGCGGTGGATCGACGGGAAGGCGCTGGCCGCAGGCATCCTCGAGCGCGTCCGGCTGCAGCGCACGGCGCTCGGCGCCCGACCGCTGCGACTGGTCTCGGTCTACGTCGGCGACGACGTCTCGTCGGCCGTCTACATCCGCAACCAGAAGCGCGCCTGCGAGCGGATGGAGATCCGCTTCGACCTCGAGCACCTGCCGGCGACCACGACCGAGGAGCAGCTGGTCGAGCACCTCCACGCGCTCAACCACGATGACGGAGTGACCGGCATCATCCTGCAGCGACCGCTGCCGCCAGGGATGCGGCAGATCCGGCTGCAGGCGAAGATCCACCCGGACAAGGACGTCGAGGGGCTGAACCCGGCCAACATCGGCTCGATCGTGTACGGGCTGCCGAAGCTGGTGCCGTGCACGGCGCTCGCGGCGGTGCGCTGCCTCAAGTCGACCGGCGTGCCGCTGCGCGGCGCCGACGTCGTGATGATCGGCCACAGCGAAGTGGTCGGGAAGCCGGTCGCGTTCCTGATGCTGAACGAGTTCGCGACCTGCACCGTCTGCCACATCGCGACGCAGGACCTCGCCCGGAAGACCCGTCAGGCCGACGTGATCTTCACCGCGGTCGGCAAGCCCGGGCTGCTCACCGGCGACATGGTGAAGCCCGGCGCGGTCGTGATCGACATCGGCATCCGGCAGGTGCCGCAGCTCGCGCGCGACGGCACCCCGCTCCGCGGCGAGGATGGGCAGCCCTTGCTGCGCCTGTCCGGCGACGCCGACTTCGACTCGGTGGCGGCGGTCGCCGGCTGGGTCACGCCGGTCCCGGGCGGCGTCGGGCCGGTCACCGTGGCCATGCTGATCCACAACACGATCGTCGCCGCCCGCCTGCAGCAGGGGCTGCCGATCGAGTCCGCCCTGAGCTGAGCGCCGGCCGGCCTGGCTTGCCGGCGGCACCGGCGGGCCGCGCGCGGCGAACGCTCCGAGCGCTCAGCGATCGCGCTCCAGCACGAAGTCGGCGAGGTCGAGCAGGGTCTGGCGCGCCGCGCCCGGCGGCAGCCGCTCGGCGTGGCCGCGCGCCCCGCGCACGAACTGCTCGGCGGTCGCCTGCGCGCTGGCCACGTCAGGCGCGAAGTCGACGATCGCGCGCAGCGCCGCGCGCGGGTCGCCGACCGCGCCGTCGGCCAGCATCTGCCGCACCTTCGCCCCGGTCGCCGCCGGCACGCGCTCGAGCAGGCGCAGCAGCGGGAGGGTCATCTTGCGCTCGGAGAGGTCGGTGCCGAGCGACTTGCCGACGCTGCGCTCGTCGCCGGCGAGGTCGAGGCAGTCGTCGATGATCTGGAACGCGATGCCGAGCTGCCGCCCGTACTCCTCGAGCGCGGTCACCTGCTCGGCCGGCGCGCCGGCGTAGATCGCGCCGAGCCGCGCGCTGGCGGCGTAGAGCGACGCGGTCTTGTCCTCGATGATCCGCAGGTACTCGGGATACGAGAGGTCGAAGCGGCCGCGGTTGCAGTTCTGGTCGATCTCGCCGGTGCAGAGCCGCCGCGTGGTGGCCGCGAGGTGGATCGCTGCGGTGCGGTCCTCCAGCGTGTTGGCCAGCGCGAACGCCTGGGCGTAGATGAAGTCGCCGAGCAGGATCGGCACCTCGTTGCCGTGCAGCGCGTTGATCGATGGCAGGTTGCGCCGCGTTGTCGCGTGGTCGAGCACGTCGTCGTGGAGCAGCGTCGCGGTGTGGATCATCTCGACGATCGCGCCGACCACGACGTGAGCATCGGTCTCACGCCCGCAGGCGCGCCCGGCCAGGATCACCAGCGCCGGGCGCAGTTGCTTGCCGCGGAACAGCGCGGCGTGCTCGACGAGCTTGCGCACGTGCGGCGACTCCGACGCGAGGGCGCGGTGGTAGGCCGCGTCGACCCGCTTCAGGTCGTCGGCCAGCGGCGCGAGCAACGCCTTCGGATCGGGGCGCGTCGCCGGCGCCTTGCCTGTCCCGCTCATCGCCACTCCTCGCCAGCGGCAGCGGCGACCGCGAGGTCCCCCTGCGTGTTCACGTTCAGGAACGCCCGATCGTCCTCCGCCATGGCGACGGCGACCGCACCGACGATGCGGAGCGCCGCCCCCATCGAGGCACCGGCGGGAGCTGCCGCCAGCGTCGCGGCGGCCCGCCGCGTCCACACCGAGACCAGCGGTTCGTCGCCGCGCACGCTGCGCGCGAACGCTGCCGCGGCCGTCCCGAGTTCCGCCTGCAGGCGACCGTAGTGCCGCGCCTCGAGCCACGGCAGATCGCAGGGCGCCACGAACCAGCGCGCGGCCGGGACGGCGGCGAACGCCGCCCGCAGCGCCGGCAGCGGTCCGGCGCCCGGTTCAGGATCGGCGAGGACGCGCACCGCGGGCGGCACGCCCGGCAGCGGCGCCGCCCGCACCAGCACCTGGCTCGGCGCGACGCCCGCGAGGCGCCGCAGCGCACGCAACGCGAGGGGCTCGCCCGCCGTGCCGAACGGCTCGCACGCCTTGTCTCGCCCGAAGCGCGACGAACGCCCTCCCGCAAGCAGCAACAGCACGTCGCCGGCGCCGGACAAGCTCAGTCCTTCTTCGCCTTGCCGCTGCCGTCGCCCTCTTCGTCGTCGTCCGCGCCCTCCTTCAAGCCCTGCTTGAAGTTGGTCACGCCGCGCCCGAGGTTGCGCATGACGTTGGGCAGACGGCTTCCGAACAGGAGGAGCACGACCAGGCCGATGATGATCAGGCCGGGCAGCCCGATGTTGCTGAAGAAGAGGAGCGTCACGATCACCTCGCACGGTGCCGTTCGGCACCAAGGCAGCCGCCAAGCCATCGCCGTCCGAATCCCCGCACCGGATCTGGAGGGCTCGGGAACCGGTGCGTGAAACGAGCGGCCGGATGATACTCGCGGCCACTCCGCCCGGGACGCGGCCCCCGGGCCCGCCGGCCCCCGGAGCCGTCCGCGGTCACGCCTGGCCGGCCAGCACGTCCTTCATCGTCGCGCCGAGCTTCGCCGGGTTGTTCACCATGCGGACGCCGGCCTTCTTCAGCACCTTGATCTTCTCCGCCGCCGTGCCCTTGCCGCCCGCGATGATCGCGCCGGCGTGGCCCATCCGCTTGCCGGGCGGCGCCGACTGCCCGGCGATGAAGCCGACCACCGGCTTGCTGACATGGTCGGCGATGAAGCGCGCGGCGTCCTCCTCGGCCGACCCGCCGATCTCGCCGATCATGATGATCCCCTCGGTGGCGGGATCGTCCTCGAACAGGCGCAGCACGTCGACGAAGGTGGTGCCGGGCAGCGGATCGCCGCCGATGCCGACGCAGGTCGACTGGCCGAGTCCGAGCTGGGTCAGCTGCCACACCGCCTCGTACGTCAGCGTGCCGCTGCGCGACACCACGCCGACGGTGCCGGGACGGTGAATGTAGCCCGGCATGATCCCGATCTTGCAGCCGGTCTTGTGCTCGCCCTCGGCGAACGCGCCCGGCGTGATCACGCCGGGGCAATTGGGGCCGACCAGGCGGGTGCCGCTGCCTTCGAGCACGCGGTGCACCTTCGCCATGTCGTTGACCGGGATGCCTTCGGTGATGCAGATCACCAGCTCGACCTTGGCGTCGATCGCCTCGAGGATCGCATCCGCGGCGAACGGCGCCGGGACGTAGATCACGCTGGCGTTCGCGCCGGTCGTCGCGACCGCAGCCGCCACCGAGTCGAACACCGGCACCGACGCGCCGCCGCAATCGACCGTCGTGCCGCCCTTGCCGGGGGTCACGCCGCCGACCATGTTCGTGCCGTATTCGATCGCCTTGGTCGTGTGGAACTTGCCCGCCTCGCCGGTGATCCCCTGGCAGATGACGCGGGTCGACTTGCCGACCAGGATGCTCATGCATTGCCTCCGGTGGCGGCCTTCACCACCGCCTTGGCGGCGGCATCGATGGTCTTCGCCGTCAGGATCTTCATGCCGCTCTCGTCGAGCATCTTGCGGCCGATCTCGACGTTGGTGCCCTCGAGCCGCACCACCAGCGGCACGCCGAGGTGGACCTCCTTGGCCGCGGCGAGGATGCCGCCGGCGATCACGTCGCACTTGGCGATGCCGCCGAAGATGTTGACCAGGACCGCCTTCACCTTCGGGTCCTTCAGGATCAGCTTGAACGCCGCGCAGACCTGGTCCTTGGTCGCCCCGCCGCCGACGTCGAGGAAGTTGGCCGGGAAGCCGCCCGCCAGCTTGATCGCGTCCATCGTCGCCATGGCGAGGCCGGCACCGTTCACCATGCAGCCGACGTTGCCGTCGAGCGAGACCCACGACAGTCCATGCTCCGACGCGGCGAGCTCGCGCGCGTCCTCTTCATCGCGATCGCGGTACGCCTGGACGTCCTTGTGGCGGAACAGGCCGTTGCCGTCGAAAGCGACCTTGGCGTCCAGCGCGATCAGGCCACCCGCCTTGGTGACCACCAGCGGGTTGATCTCGACCATCGAGCAGTCCTTCTCGAGGAAGCACCGCGCGAGGGCCTGCAGCAGCGGGACGCCCGCCTTGAACGAATCACCGGTGAGCCCGAGCTTCAGCGCGAGGCGGCGTGCCTGGAAGCCGGTCAGCCCCTGCAGCGGATCGAACCACTCGCGCAGGATCTTCTCGGGGTGCTTCTCGGCGACCTCCTCGATCTCGACGCCGCCCTCCTGGCTCGCCATCACCACCGGCATCCGTGCCGCGCGGTCGAGCACCACGCCGAGGTAGAGCTCGCGCGCGATCTCGCACCCCTCCTCGACCCAGACCTTGCGCACCTTGGCGCCTTCGGGCCCGGTCTGATGGGTGACGAGCGGCCCGGCGAACATCCCCGCCGCCGCCTTCTTCGCCTCGTCGGCCGACTTGACCAGCTTGACGCCGCCCGCCTTGCCGCGGCCGCCGGCATGCACCTGCGCCTTCACCACGCTCACCTTCGCGCCGAGCGCCGTGAATGCCTTCGCCGCGCCGTCGGCATCGTGCGCGAGCTGCCCGCGCAGCGTCGGCACGCCGAACCGGGCCAGCAGCTCCTTCGCCTGGTACTCGTGGATCTTCACTTCAGCAGCCCCTGCTTCCGGAGCACGTCGAGGTCCTTGCGGATCGCCTCGGCCGACTTCTGCAGCGACGCCTTGTCGGCGTCGTTCAGCTTCAGCTCGATGATCCGCTCGACGCCCTTCTTGCCGAGCACGCACGGGACACCCATGTAGATGTCGTTCAAGCCGTACTGACCGGTGAGCAGCGCCGCGCACGGCAGCAGGCGCTTCTGGTCGCGCAGGACCGAGTGGGCCATCTCGACCACGCTCGCCGCCGGCGCGTAGTAGGCCGAGCCGGTCTTCAGCAGGTTCACGATCTCGGCGCCGCCGTTGCGCGTGCGGTCGGAGAGGCGCTTGATCTGCTCCGGCGTCATCAGCTCCTCGATCGAGACGCCCGACACCGTGCTGTAGCGCGGCAGCGGGACCATCGAGTCGCCGTGGCCGCCCAGCACCATCGCGTGGACGCACTCGAAGCTGACGCCGAGCTCCATCGCGATGAACGCGCGGAAGCGCGCCGAGTCGAGGACGCCGGCCATGCCGATCACGCGCTCGGCCGGGAAGCCGAGCATCGCGCGCATCAGGTAGACCATCGTGTCGAGCGGGTTGGTGACGACCAGCACGGTCGCGTTCGGCGAGCCCGCCTTCACGTAGTCGGCGACCGCCTGGACGATCTTGCCGTTCACGCCGAGCAGGTCGCTGCGGTCCATGCCCGGCTTGCGCGGCAGGCCGGCGGTCACGATCACGAGATCGGAGCCGTACGTGTCCTTCGGATCGTTCGTGCCGACGATGCGGCTCGAGTAGCCGCGCACCGGCCCCGATTGCATCAGGTCGAGCGCGATCCCCTGCGGCTTGCCCTCGACGATGTCGATCAGGCAGACATCCGCCAGATTGTCCTCGACGATGCGCTGCGCGGTGGTCATTCCCACGAAGCCCGAGCCGACGACCGTCACCTTCGCCATTTCCGTTTGCTCCTTGCCGTTCCGCCGTTCCGGGCGCCGCCCGCGCCGCTCACAGCGCCTTGATGATCGCGTCCGCCATCGCCTGGGTGCCGACCGGCTTGCGCGCATCGCCCGACTGGCGCATGTCGTAGGTGACGTGCGCGCCTTCGGCGATCACCTTGGCGCACGCCTGCTGCACGCGCACGCACGCCGCCTTCTCGCCGAGGTAGTCGAGCATCAGCGCGCCCGACAGGATCAGCGCGGTCGGGTTCACTTTGTCCTGGCCGGCGTACTTGGGCGCGCTGCCGTGCACCGCCTCGAACATCGCGCCATGCAGGCCGATGTTCCCGCCCGGCGCGACGCCGAGCCCGCCGATCAAGCCGGCGCAGAGGTCGGAGACGATGTCGCCGTAGAGGTTCGGCAGCACCAGCACGTCGTACTTCTCGGGGTACTGGACGAGCTGCATGCACATGTTGTCGACGATGCGGTCCTCGAACTCGACCTTCGGGTGCTTGGTCGCGACCTCACGCGCGACCTCGAGGAAGAGGCCGTCCGTGTGCTTCATGATGTTCGCCTTGTGGACCGCCGTGACCTTCTTGCGGCCGTTCTTCTCGGCGAAGTCGAAGGCGAACTCGACGATCCGGCGGGCGCCCTCGACCGAGATCGGCTTGATCGAGATGCCGGCGTGGTCGCGGATCTTCGCGGCCGGCTGGAGGTCCTTGATCACCTCGATGATGCGCGCCGCCTCCGGCGTGTCGCGCTTGAACTCGATGCCGGCGTAGAGGTCCTCGGTGTTCTCGCGGACGATGACGAGGTCGATCGCGTCGTAGCGCGAGCGGACGCCCTTGAACGTCTTGCACGGCCGCAGGCAGGCGTAGAGGTCGAAGATCTTCCGCAGCTCGACGTTGACCGAGCGGAAGCCGGTGCCGACCGGCGTCGTGATCGGCGCCTTGAGGCAGACCTTGGTCCGCTTCATCGACTCCTTGACGCGCTCCGGCAGCGGCGTGCCCTCGCGCGCATGGACGTCGACGCCGGCGTCCTGGACGTCCCAGTCGATCTTCACGCCGGTCGCATCGAGCACGCGGCGGGTGGCGACGGCCACCTCCGGCCCGATGCCGTCGCCGCGGATGAGGGTCACGCTGTGGCCCATGACGGAGCTGCTCCCGTTCCGACCGGGCGCGCGGCGTTGCTCGCGCGGGGCAGGGATGCCCCTGCGCACGCCATTCGCCCGAAAAAAGGTCGCAGGATGCTAGGCCGCTCTCCGCCGTTTTCCAGCCGTCCGGTGCGCGCTGCCGCGCCCGGAACGGCCGCGGAGCCGGCACCCCGAGGGGCCCGGCTCCGCCATCGGCGCAGCGCTGCCGCAGTCGCGGCCGATCAGGCGCGCTTCAGCTCCTTCGCCGGCTCGAGCGCCACCCACTTGACCTTCTTCACCTTCACCAAGTCGTACTGGCGCGAGAACTCGTCCCCTGGACGCGCCGCCTCGAGCACCAGCACCTTGTCCTCGACGTAGGTCTTCCCCTTGTCGCGGAAGACGCGGTCGACGAGACCCTGGAGGTGGACGTCGAGCAGGTCGACGTTGGGGTCGAGCTTGCCGAAGCTGACGATCACGTCGATCGAGCTGCCGTCGGCGAGCTTCTCGCCGCGGATCTCGGTCAGCGACTTGAAGGTCTTGCCGGTCGCCTTCTCGACCGCCGCCTTGACCACCGGGTCGATGGTGCCGCGATAGAGGCGGCCCGGCACGTCGGTGCTGGCCCACACGCCGAAACTGAGCGGGACCTCGCGACCGGTCCGATTGGTCACGGTGAACGTCATGTAGCCGTAGTTGCCCGCCCCCTCGACGCCGCGCAGCGTGACGGTCGAGATCTGGCTGGTGGTGCAGTCGAGCTGCCAGCGAGCGTCGGCGCGCAGCGGCGCCGCGAGGCAGCAGAGGGCGACAGCGATCAGGGCGAAGCGCATGGTCTCTCCATCGGGATCGCGCGAAGGGCCGGGATTACGCCGGACGGTCGGCGAGGTGTCAAGACGCGGTCCCCGCGAGCGGGCGGCGCGCCGGACCGGGGCGGATCGATCCGGCCCGGCGTGGCGATGCGAACGTCAGTCGAACGCGAGCTTCTTCAGGTCCTCGTCCGGCGAATCGGGGCCGACCGGCAGCCACTCCTGGCCCTCCGGCAGCTGATCCTTGAGGTCCGCGAGGTCCTTCTTCACCACGTGGCCGTCGGCATAGACCATCAGGACGACGCCATCGTGGTTGGAGCGGCCGGCCTGTCCCTCCCAGTTGTCGTCTGCGGCCAGCGCCTCGTTCTCCAGCCGGCTCCGCTGGATCGGGCTGGCGAGGGCGTCGCGGCCGGCGTACGAGATGCAGTCGGGGTTCAGGTTGTCCCAGTCGGTGAGGCCCGACCCGACCGTCTTGGTGGGATCGGCCGGGTCGAAGGTTTCGTCATTGGTCCCCGGGCAGGCGAACTTCTTCAGTCCTTCGCCCGTGATGTAGCCCTCCTTCACCGGCACCAGCAGGAACTTGATCCCGCGTTCCTTCGGCCACTTGCCGTTGTTGCGCTGGTCGACCCACGTCTGCATGGTCAGGGCGATGTCGCGCAGCTGCTGGCTGCAGGCGGTCTCGTCGCCCGCCGCGCGCGCCTTGTTGACGATCGTCACCGACAACCCGAGCAGCAGCGCGAGGATCGCCATCGCCGCCAGCAGCTCCACCAGCGTGAAGCCGCCACGCCGGCGGCGGCGCACCGCGGCCGAACGCGCATCCGCAGAGACTTCGACCGGCTTCGGATGGTCCATAGGGTCCATGTGCACCCGCTCCCTGCGACGACTGGCGCCGGCCGCGTTCGCGGCCGATTTCGGCGTCAACAACGCACCCGCTGGCGGCGGATCGGGTGGCAGTCTGCGCACCAGCCGCGCCCGGGGCAACTCAACTCTTCCGGTCGGCAGCCAGCCCCCAACCTGGATCGGGGCGGTTCCGATACCGCCCGAACCGCCACCGGGTAACCGCGAATCATCACCCTGAGAGGCCGCACTCCTTGCGCAGCGCGGCCGCCTTCCCGGTCTTCTCCCAGCTGAAGGCGTCGCGGCCGAAGTGGCCATGGCGCGCCGTCTCGAAGTAGATCGGCTGCAGCAGATCGAGGTCGCGGATGATCGCTCCCGGCCGCAGATCGAACTGCTTCGCCACCGCCTGCTCGATCCGCGCCTCGTCGACGGTCGCGGTGCCGAACGTGTCGACCCGCACCGACACCGGCCGGGCGACCCCGATGGCGTAGGCCACCTGCACCTCGCAGCGACTGGCGAGCCCGGCGGCGACGACGTTCTTCGCCACCCAGCGCGCCGCATAAGCCGCCGACCGGTCGACCTTGCTCGGGTCCTTGCCGGAGAAGGCGCCGCCGCCGTGCCGCCCCATCCCGCCGTAGGTGTCGACGATGATCTTGCGGCCGGTGACGCCGGTGTCGCCCTGCGGGCCGCCGATGACGAAGCGACCGGTCGGGTTGACGTGGATCTTCGTGTCGGCATCGAGGAACTGCTTCGGGATCTCCGCCTTGATCACGTGCCTGATCATGTCGGCGCGGATCTTCCCGGCGTCGACGTCGGGGTCGTGCTGCGTCGAGATCACCACCGCCTCGACGCGGACCGGCCGCGCGCCGTCGTACTCGACCGTCACCTGGCTCTTGGCATCGGGCCGCAGGTACTTGAGCTTCCGGGCGAAGCGCAGGTCGGCGAGGCGCATGATCAGCCGGTGCGCCAGCATGATCGGCAGCGGCATCAGCTCGGGCGTCTCGTCGCAGGCGTAGCCGAACATCAGCCCCTGGTCGCCGGCGCCCTGCTCGAGGCTCACCTTGCGCGCGTTGCCGGTCACGCCTTGGGCGATGTCGGGCGACTGGTTGTGGATGGCGATCAGCACGCCGCAGGTGTCGGCGGCGATCCCCCACTGGTCATCGACGTAGCCGACCTTGCGCAGCGCCTCGCGCGCCACCTCCATGTAGTCGACCTTCGCCGACGTCGTCAGCTCGCCGGCGACGATCACCTGACCGGTGGTCAGCAACGTCTCGCACGCCACGCGCGAGAAGGGATCCTGCGCCAGGCAGGCATCGAGGACCGAGTCGGAGATCTGGTCGGCGAGCTTGTCGGGGTGCCCCATCGACACCGATTCCGACGTGAACAGCGTGCGCTTGGCCATGTGCGGTGGAGCGTCTTTCCTGCTGGCGGCGCGGTCGGACGGCACCGGCCGTGGGAGCGCCGGCCGCGGCCGGCGAAGGGTCACGAAAGGGGCGCGATTCTGCCGTCTGGCCGCGCCGGCGGAAGCAGGGACCGCGGCCGGTGCCCGCTCGGCACGGCCGGAGCGCCCCGCGTCACCGCGCGTCGAGCAGCGCCAGCAGCAGGTCGCGACTGCGCGCCGTCCCGCCGCGGATCGACGCCACCGCCGCCCGTCCCCGCTCGCCGAGCGCCCGGGCCGCGGCCGGATCGGCGAGCAGGCGTGCCACCGCCGCGCCGAGCGCATTCCGGTCGGCCACCTGCTCGCCGCCGGCGAAGCGCTCGAGCAGCCGCACCTCGTCGATGAAGTTGTGGACGCTGCCCCCGTAGAGCGTCGGCACTCCGAGCGCGGCCGGCTCGAGCATGTTGTGGCCGCCGCGATCGATCAGGCTGCCGCCGACGAAGGCGACGCGGCCCAGCGCGTAGAAGGTCTCGAGCTCGCCGATGGTGTCGGCGAGGAGCACGGCGTCGTCCGGCGGCGTGCGGCCGGTCGCGCGCAGTTCGGTGAGCCGGGTCGCCGTGAAGCCGTGATTCTCGATGATGCGCACCACTTCGTCGACCCGTTCGACGTGGCGCGGCGCGAGCAGCAGGCGGGCACCCGGGTGCGCCCGGCGCCAGCCGCGGAGCTCGAGGAGCAGCGCCTCCTCCTCGCCCGCATGCGTGCTCCCCGCGACCACCAGCGCCGTCGCCGCCGACAGGCCGAGCTCGCGCCGCGCAGCTGCCACGACCGCCGCCGGCAGCTCGGTGCGCAGCGTGTCGTACTTCATGTTCCCGGTGACGACGATCTGCTCTTCGGGGACGCCGAGCCCGCGCAGGCGCTCGGCGTACTCGTCGTTCTGCACCGCATAGCGGGCGATCAGCTCGAACTGCGGCAGCAGCCGCGCCAGCAGCCGGTAGCCGCGGAACGAACGCGCCGAGACCCGGCCGTTCACGATCATGACCGGGACGGCCCGGGCCTGCGCCTCGCGCAGCAGGTTGGGCCAGATCTCGAGTTCGACCAGCACGATGAGGTCGGGTCGCACGCGCTCCAGCACGCGCCGCACGATCCAGCGCAGGTCGAGCGGGAACTGGATCACGAGCTGCTTCGGGAACAGCCGCCTCGCCAGCGCGAACCCGGCCGACGTCGTCGAGCTGATCACCAGGTCGTGGTCGGGGCGGGCGCCGGCGATCTGCTCCACCAGCAGGCGCGCCGCCTTCACCTCGCCGACCGAGACGCCATGCACCCAGATGCAGCGCCGCCCGCCGGCGCGGCGCGGGCCGAAGCCGAAACGGCCGGCGAGCGAGGCGCGCAGGCCGTGATCCCGCACGATGCGCACCAGGAACCACGGCGCGGTCAGCAGCAGGAAGAGCGCGAAGAAGCCGTCGTAGAAGGCGTACAGCAGCGCCGTGACGACGCGCGAGCGTCGCCGGACAGGCACCGGCGCGCCGGTCGGGTCAGGTGGCATCCTTGCCGTGGCACTTCTTGAACTTCTGGCCGCTGCCGCACGGACAGGGGTCGTTGCGGCCGACGCCGGCGTACTGCGCCGGACGGGCCGCGGGACGCGGCGGCGGGCGCGGCGCCGGCGGGTTGGCCGACGGCATCGCCAGCGGACG
>Ga0194131_10007253_pt1 | contig 14998 bp, 9 predicted proteins | sample TA2KigO120mmetaG_FD_148631 | JGI IMG/M metagenome (GOLD analysis project Ga0194131, IMG submission 148631) | Freshwater microbial communities from Lake Tanganyika, Tanzania - TA2015053 Kigoma Offshore 120m | ecosystem: Environmental > Aquatic > Freshwater > Lake | place: Tanzania: Lake... | reverse complement strand
GGCGAGGAAGCACAAAGCCGCGATTTGTACATATGCCCTCTTATCGGCCGTCGCGAGCGTGGCTCGACTCTGCTAACGCGCCCGCACAGTACGGCACGTATGCGACCGACGCCACCCATAGCCGCAGCTGGTTGCCCAGCATCGTCCCCGTGCTCGTACGGTCGGCGAACAGGTCGAGCTGCTGCTCCTTGATCCGGTTCTCCATGTCGCCGCGCGCGCAGTACAGCTTCTCGTACAGCGCCGCCGCTGCCCACTCCTCCGCGGGCAGCGACGTCACGACGAAGCGCGGATTCGCCTTCCCGGGCAGGTACTCCGCCTTCCCGATCACGCGACGCTCCCGACTCCAGCTCGTGCGCGTCCGGTAGCGGAAGTCCTTGTAGACGCGCGCCGCACTCTCGGTTCGCTCGTGCTCCCGGCGCGCCTCGGCCATCTCGTCGGCAATCTCCCCCTGCAGGCGCTCGTTGCGCGCCAAGCCCAGCACGTACTCGACGTTGTTCGCCTCGCACCACGCCATCAGCTCGTCGCGCGCGAAGCCCGAGTCCGCGCGCACCACGATCCGCACCCGTGTCCACCGTTCCCGGATCTGTGCGACGATCCGAGCCACTTCCTCCACCGCTCCCGCCGCTCCGTCCTGGTCCGCACGACGCAGCTTCGCCGCCAGCAGGAAGTCCCCGCAGAAGACGTACAGCGGCAGGTAGCAGTACGTCCGGTAGTAGCCGTGGAAGAAACGCCCCTCCTGGTGACCGTGCAGCGGATCGTCGGTCGCGTCGAGGTCGAGCACGATCTCCCGCGGCGCGCGGCCGTGCGCCGACAGAAACTCGCTCACGAAATACCTCTCCACCTCGTCCGCCACGCACACGATCTTCTTGTACCGCGACTCTCACGTCGCGTTCGTAGGCGTCAGCTCCAGCCGGTTCAGCGTGCTCTTCCCCGCCAGCGCGTGCCCACGATCCCGCTTGCGCCGGCGCCCCTCGCCCGTCGCGTCACGCTTGCCCGACGCCATCGCCAGCAGCGCGTCGTCGCGCAGCACGTCGTGATCCTCAAGATCCTCGTACCCGCACGCCTGCGCGAGGATCCGCTGCGACACCAACTCCTCGACCGTGTGCTCGATCAGCTCCGGGTTGCGGTGGTCCACGAAGCAGCGCGCAAACCGCCGCAGCATCCCGCTGCCCTCCGCCACCTCGCGCAGCAGCAGCACGCCGCCGTCCGTGCTCAGGCGCCCGCCGTCGAACGCCGCCACCACTTTCCTTCCGCCAAAGCCTTGGAACGCGATCTGTTCCTTCCTACACTCCGTCTGCTTAACCCCGCCTCATTCTGTTCGACACTTTGTTTGTGGTGAACAGGGTTTAGCAGGAGCCGAGCGGGGTGGGGCTTCTTTTCGGTGAGAAATCCGGGCTAGCGCACGCGCCTCCGACGCGAAACCGGCTCAGGCCGGCTTCGCGGCTGTGGGTGCGAGCACCTGGGCATAGCCCTGCGTGATGCACGCGCGATCGAGCGGATGCGGATGACGAGCTGATCAGACGCGATCGCGCGACACCGACACCACGCTTTCAAGAGTTCCCGCACCTCAGCCTTCGCGGCAGGCGCTCGCGGCACCCGGTGGCCGTTCCGGCGTGGGCGACGCCGCCGCGGATGACCGTGGCGCGGGCCGGCCCCTGGACGGGGTTCGCGTCGGGGTCGACAGCGCCGGTCTGCGAGGCCGGAAGGTCTCTCGCCGTGACCGTCACTCGCCACGAGGTACCCGAGCGGCGTAGAAGCGCGCGCCCACCCGCGCCGGCGTCTCCGCACCGGATGGCGGTCCCGCCCGCCCGCAGCTGGCAGCCCATGATGAGCCGCGTGACGTCGAAGGACCGATCGGCGTCGGTCACGCGAACCGACAGGCCCGCGGCGAGCTCATCGAGAAGCTCCTGGGCCGTGAGGTCCTCGTCGATCACGGCGTCGAGCTTCATCAGGCCCTTGTCGGGACTGCTGCTCGCCCCGAGCGACAGCACCGCCTTGGCGATCACCAGCGGCGAGCCGCAGGCGGGCTGGCCCGGGCCGTCGCAGTCGCCGACCGGCGCGGCCGCGTCGGTCGCATCGAGGGAGGCCAGGTAGGCGACCAGGTCGTCGAGGTCTTCCGGCGCGAGGTCGCGCACGTGGGCGCTCGCCGCTGCCGCGTCGTCCGGCGTCGAGAACAGCACGTCGTCGATCGCCAGCACCCCGCCGGACGTGCGCCGGAGGACAACCGTGTTGGTGCCGCTGGCCCAGCTGACCGGCACGCGCACCCTGCGCCATGCAGTCGGCAGGTAGCCCGGGGAATTCGGCGTCATTGCCAGCGGCACGACCGTCGCAGCGCCGCCGTTCACAGCGACGCTGAGGTTCGCCCCCGCGTACAGCACGGCGTAGCGCACCTCGATGTAGCCCGCACCGGCAGTGGTCGTCTCGACGTCGTTGAACGTGATCGTCTGTCCGCCGGAGATCTCGACGTAGGCCCCCTGGTGCCACTCCTTCATCGGGAACCACGTGACGTCCTGGGCATGGCCGCCGCCCCCGAGTGTGCCCTCCTCGGCCTGGGCCAGGCGGCCCCCCGTGCTGGTGAAGACCTCTTCGAGCGTGGCGGCGCTGCCGTCGTGGAAGTAGGGGGCGCTCGCGTGGGCCGCGAGCAGAGTCGGGGTATCGATCCCGGCAAGAGGCCCGTTGATCCTCTGGCCGGAGGAGGCGCGCAGGGTCCCGACGTCGTGCATCAAGCGGTCGGTGTAGTCGGTGGCCGGCGTGTGGCAGGAGTCGCAGCCTTCGGCGACGAAGAGGGCGGCGCCGTTCTCGGCAGCGGCGCTGCGTGTACCGTCGGGGTTCCTCGCCGGGGATCGCGGCAGAAACTCGGACGAGAGCGACGCGACGTAGGCGGCCAGCGCGTCGAGGTCGCCGTCGAGCCCACTCTTCATCGACCCGAGCGGATTGCCCGTGGCCGCGAACTCGGCGTCCCCGAGGAAGCCGCTGCCGCCGAAGAACGCGCGGATGTCGTTCTCGAAGTCCTGGATCTCGTCGAAGTTCGCGGTCCAGTGCACGGCGCCGTGACCGGTGCCGGCGCGGCCGCGCAGGTCCGTCGTGTTGCGGAAGCCTTCGCCCCGGCTGGTGAAGTCCCAGGTGCGGCCGTCGTGCCCGCCGTCGAGGTGGCAGCTTGCGCAGCTGATGTAGCCTTCGGCGCTCATGCGCCTGTCGGACGCGTCGTAGAAGATGCGCTTTCCATCGAGCACTTCCGGGTCGAGGGCTTCCGAGGCGGCGGTCACCACCGTGTTGGAAGGCACGGTGAGGGCGCCGGAATCGAGGAACCCGGCGGCGTCGAATAGCGTGACCTCGCGGCCGAGGAAGTCCTGGGAGACGACTCTGCCGGTGTCTCCGTCCACGACGATGCCCTGAGGCGCGGGGCCGGTGGCCCAGCGGCTGTGCACGGTGCCCGGGCTGTCCTGGCGCAGCAGGTCGAGCACGTCGATCACGGCCACCTGGTTGTTGCCCTGGAGCGTGATGAAGGCGTAGTCGCCGCGCGGGCTGAACGCGACGGCGCTCGGCGAGTCGCTGTTGTCGATGTCGAGGCGCAGCGAGGCGGCTTCCTGGCCGGTGGCGAGGTTCACCACGGCCAGCATCGCCCGCACGGTGCTGTCCTGGCCCGGCTCCATCTCCGGGCTGAAGAACGTGCCGCGGGTCGTGTTGTCCTTCTTGCCCACGATCCAGGCATAGGTGCCGTTGGGGTCGATGCGGATGCCGGCGAGGTAGTTCGGCACCCCGCGTCCCGAGGCCGAACCGTCGGTGGACTGGTCGCGGCGCAGCCGGATGGTGCCGTCGAGGGACATGCTGCCGGCGAGATCGACGTCGTAGACCGAGCCTTCGTACTCGCCCGAGATGAAGCGAGTGACCAGTGCGCGGCCGCCGTCGGCGGTCACCGCGATGGCCCGGGGGAAGGGGCCGAGCGCAACCGTGCCGGTCTGCGTGCGCGATGCGGTGTCGAAGCGAACCAGGGAACGGCGCCCTTCGAGACTGACGAGCACGGCGGCGCCGCCGGGCACAGGCGCGATCGCCACCGGCGTCGCGCCGTAGCCAAGGGGCCGCGAAGTCACGCGGGCGCCGCTTGCGGCCGAGAGCACGATGATCTCGTCGCTGTCGCGGCACGCGACCCAGAGCGTGCCGTCCGCGACAAGGGCGAGGCTCACCGGGTGGTCGCCGACGCTGGCCTCCCACGCGACGGAGTTCGTGGTCGGGTCTACCGCTGCGACCGTGTCGCCGTCGGGATGGACGACGAACACGCGCCCAGTCGCACTGTCCAGCGCGATCGGGCTGCTGGCCGTCGAGCCGGGAGCGGCGGGCGGAGGCACTACGGTGATCCTGCGCGAGCGAGCCGACAGCGCGCCGTTGTCGTCGCGGGCCTGGACGGTCACCTGGAAGTGGCCTGCCTCGGGATAGGCGTGGGATTCGCTCGCAGCGCCTGACCAGTCCGTGCGCGGGCTGCCGTCGCCGAAGTCGATGCGGTACTCGATGGGGTCACCCTCGGGATCGCTCGCGGACCACGCGAAGTCGACGGTGGCGCCGGGAGCGGGCTCGGTGGGATCCGCCGTCAGCGACGCGATCTGCGGCGCCGCGTTCCCGCCGGTCAGCGCGTTGCCCGTGGAGAAGCGGAAGCTGTACGGCTCCATCGCATTGCCGGCGGCGTCGAGGATGGCGGCCGTCAGCACCAGCTCGTAGGTCGTGTTGGAAGCGAGGGGCTGCTGCGGCGTCACGGTGAGGAGCTTGCCCTGCGAGAAGGCGTGCCAGATCGCGACGGGCGAGCCGCCGACGGGACGCAGGATCAACGACACGCCATTGACGATGGTCTCGGTGCGCAGCGTCTCGGGGATCGACAGCGTGATCGGCAGCGCCTCCGGGTAGTTCGTCTGGTCGGGAACGGGCACGTGGTAGGCGACGAAGGGGCCGCGGGTGTCGGGGTCGGCCTGCTGGGCCCAGACGGCGAGGCCCGGGCCGTCGCTCCCGTAGCCGCCGGTGACCACCAGGTTGCCCACCGGCAGCGCGAACTGGCTCGTGTCAATCACTCCCGGGACCGTTGCGAGCTCGAGCGCGACGTCGAAGGTCCGCATGTCGATCTTGTAACGGTTCATGAAGGCGAACTCGTCCTGGAACGTGACGTACTGGTTCGAGCCTGGGAGGTTGCGGATGGCGACGACCTTCAGGTTGGTCGGATCCTCGAAGTCGACGACCATGAAGCCGGCCTGGCTGCCAACCCCGCCTTCGCCGTCGCGGCGCGGGAAGAACAGGTAGTGGCCGTAGATCTCGGGCCAGTAGCCGCCCGGGTTCGACTCCTTGAGGACATCGAGAAGGACAGGGTTGGAGAGATCCGAGACGTCGTAGGTGGCCACGCCGCTGCCTGCCTGGTCGGAGGCGACGATCAGGATGTTCCCCATCAGGAAGGGAAAGCCGGTGACGCCGGTGAGGCCCAGGTGATCCCACGTCGCGGTGATCGCCGGCCCGACGGCTGCGCCGCCGTTGCCCCAGTCGTAGACCCAGGCGCCGCCCCGACGGACGGCGAGCCACATGTCCCCGCCGATGGTGTTGTAGCTCCAGAAGTCGTTCAGCCCCCACGGCGACTGCGCGCCGGCGCGCTGCACGCTGCCGAGCAGCAGGCCGGTCTCGCTGTCGATGTCGCCGCGGCGCAGCTCGGAGTCGCCGATCGGCGTCCCGGCGCCGCCGATGCGCAGCGCGTTGGCCCAGACGTCATGGGGATAGGTGCCGTTGCACGGGTCGAGGGCGTTGCCGAGGCAGTGCGGCCCGACGAGGAGGTAGGATCCGGTGTGGTAGTAGCCGTGCGCGTGGAAACCCGAGGCCCGGGCGGGGATCACGGTGACGGTGGGGCCGGTGGAGTCGAGGGCCTCGAGGCTGACGACCCGCATCCGAAGGTCGGCGCCGGGCTGACTGCCCGGGGCCTCCGGAACCGACACGACGCGGCCGCCGTGCCAGGCGACGATGGCCGTGCGGCCCTGCTGCGGAGCGATGGGGCCGGCAAGAAGGTCGCCCGGAGTGCGCGCGACATTCGGAAGATCCTGCGCGAGGACCGAAGTGGCCACGGTGAGTGCCGAGGCGGCGAGCAGTGCGAGGCACAGCACGCGCGCATCGATGATCCGGGCGGGATCTCCGTTGCGGCGGCTGGCCGTGTCGTGGCGGCAGTTCATGTGGTCCTCCCCCCTGTCGGCAAGCGGACAGGCAGTACGAAGCGGGTATTTTTTCTTGTCACCGAAGACGGACTGCCCCTCCGCGACCGCGATCAGGTTCGCGGAGGACCACGGGATCCCGAGTCGGAACCCCAAGCGAGGGAGGAGCAGCCCGATGGCAAAGTACGCAGTGGGTCTCGCCGATCACAGGAGGCAGAGCACATTTTTGATTGAGGACGCGGCCGGCAAGGTATCGCGCAGAGCGAAGGATCGAGCACACCCGCAGGATTCTCCGAGCTGGTGGCGACGTACGACTTGACGCCCCGGATCCCAGGTCGCCCTCGAGACCTTGACGGTTGCTTTCTTCGTTGCTCGCCAGCGGAGCCGGCTCGGACTCGAGCCGGTGGTCGTCGACGCCCGCGAGGTGCGGCTCGAGACGCATCGCCCCAACCAGAAGGGCGACCGGTGCGATGCGCTCGAGCTCTGCGAGGGACTGCGGCGTCGCCCTGACCATCTGCGATTGATCGCGACCCGGCCGGCCCGCAACTCTCTACGGTATGCCCGGAACCGCCATCGAGGTGCTGTACAGGCCCTCGTGGGCGGTGACGTACATCGTCAAGTTTCCGGTACCGCCGAAGGCGCAATTGGTCGCCTGACGAGGAATGCCGATCGTTCCCCATCGGTCGCCGAGCGGCGAGAATACCGTCACGTTGTTCGCCCAGGTCGCTACGTAGAGGTTGCCGCGCGTGTCGACGCAGGTGCCGTCCGGAATGAACAGCCCGGTGGCGAAGGTGCGCTGATTGGAGAGAGCGCCGTCCACGGCGACGTCCCACGCCTGGATCGTGCCCCCCGCGGTCTCGGCCATGTAGAGGACCGTCTCGGCCGGCGACAGCGACACGCCGTTTGGACCGCTGCTGGTCGCTCCCATCCACTCGGCCGTGAGCACGCCCGCCGGCGTGCGGCGGAACAGACCGTTGAACGGCAATTCGCGGTCCAGCGGATTCGCCAGCCCGTACGCCGGGTCGGTGAAATAGATGGTTCCGTCCGACCGCACGGCGATGTCGTTGGGCGAGTTGAACCGGTCGCCCATGTACGTGTCGACCAGAGTGGTGACCGTGCCCATCGAATCGGTGCGCGAGATGCGGCGGGTCAGATGCTCGGCAGCGAGCAGGTCCCCGTTGATGTCGGTGGCGAGGCCGTTGGCCTGGCCGGACGGCGAGCGAAACACTCCGACAGTGCTCGGCGGCGTGAGTTCGTGGATCGTATTCGCCAGGATGTCGGTGAACAGCAATGCGTCGTCACGCCACAGCGGCCCTTCGGAGAACGTGAACGCCTCCGACACGGTGGTCACCGCGCCGATCCCGTACAGCGGATTGCACAGGCGCGTGACCACGATGTCGTCGACACGAAGGTACGCCGTGACCGGATTCGGTTGGAGATGGCTGTACGAATCGACGGCGATGCCTGCGGAGACGTTCTGCAGGGAGGGATGATTGTCGGTGGCCGTCACGTTCCAAACGGAAGGTTCGGGCGAGGCCTCCGGCCAGATGCGCGCGCGCAGCATCGTGGTTGACGCGTTCATCTGGGAGACGCGGAAGCGAACGCGATAGCGGACGCCGTTCGACAAGCTGAGAGAATTGTCGAGGTTGCCGGGTACCGGCAGGCGTTCTTCGACCCCGTCCGTCTCGCGCCAGAGACCGATGCCGTGGTAGCCCAGGAAGCCTTCGACGAACACGGCGTACCCCTCTCCGTGTGTCGAGCTGATCTGCACGTGACCGCCGTTCTGGCGCAAGTAGAATCCGAACCCCTGTGTGGCAAGGTCTTCGAACTCGACCGTGAACAGCGCCTCGGCGTCCCTCTCGCTCATCGGAGCGTAAACGCGGCCCGGCATGAACATGGGCAGGGGGCCCGGCTTGAACCGCCCGGCATTGCCCTGGATGTCTGGATTCGGGTTGATGCTATTCTCCAGCTCGACCCACGGCGCCGGCCAGGGCGATCCGTTGGCCCCCGTGAAGGCCTCCGTGAAGACCACCGTTTCGCAGGGATCGGGAGTTCCCGTTGCGGTAGGTGTCGGAGTGGGAGTCGGCGTCGCGGAGGGGGTCGGCGTCGGAAGCGCCGGGCAGACACCTTCCACGAGCGGCTTCTTCGCGGCGAAGAGCTTCGTGCCATTGTTCTTCACCAGACTCTGCACGCCGAACGCGATCGAGTAGCGATCACCGCCGCCAAGCGTGAGCGCGACGCAGCCATCGGTGCCGGGATTCGGCGGCACGACGTTCACCGTGCCGAACTTCGCATTGACCGCCACACTGATCGAGAAGTTGCCGGACGAGGTGCGCTGGATCTTCACTCTCTTCACGGGGCCGTTCTGTCCCTTGCCGTCGCGGTACAGGAAGCCGCTCGTACCGACCGCCGACCAGAACGGCTGCCCGGTCATGCTCAGGCCCTGCGGCAACACGAAGCGCTGCGCCGACGACGCGCTCCCGTTCACCATCACCTCGAGAACGCCGCCGCCGGCCGTCGGATCACCGATGACCGTGTTGCTGCTCGCCGGCTCCCTTCCCGAGCTGGTGACGCTCCGTCTCGTCGCGACACCAGGGTCCTTCACGACGAGCTGCGATCCGAGAATGGTCTGCTCGGCGGCCAGGAGCACCCCACTTGGCATGAAGGCGCCGAGCAGGAAGAGACACGCGAGCGCACGACGAACGGTTCGGTTCATGGCTGCCCTCCTGGAGCGGATGCGGGGTGAGAGCGCCGCGGAGGCCGTTGGGAGGCCGCGCCGGCAAGGGCGCTTTTTCGCATCCGTGGGTACGGCGCACAGGACGCGCGCGAGACGGTCCGTGCCAGATGCATGCGCAAGACGCACAGCGGGTGCTGCGACCGACACGATGCCAACGTGGTCGCCGCGCGAGTAGCAGCGACAGTGTGCGCAGTACTCCACGCCGAGCGCACCACGAGTACGGCGACGACGAGCCTGTTCGACCGATCGCTCCTTCGGCTCTCCGTCTCGCCGCTCCTGCAAAACCCCGCTGGGCACGTCACCGGTCGGGCGTGAGTTTCGAGGTTACAATGTAACCTCGTGCGATGTTGCGCACTTGGCCCGTTGCTCGAGTGCACAGCGACCGCCTTGCAACCGCGGATGGCAGGACTCCGCTATACCCGCACACCACGCGTTTGCCGTGCAACCGAACTCGCAGCGCTGAGCCCGGCGATGACGGCGATCGATGCGAGCCAAGGTGCGCCCGTGCTGCTCACGGGAGAGGCCGGCATCGGCAAGACCCGGCTGGTGCCCCACTCGTAGTAGCGAAACGGCTCGATCGGGCCCTCGGCCCCCGTGCACGACTCGGTGGCAAGTGCGCCGGCGCCCTCGTCATCGGCCGCTTGCAGGCGAGCTCGTCGAGAACGAAACCGTCCGGTCTCGAGTGCGACCTGGGTCCGGGCCGCCAGGACGCGGGGCGAGCTGGGTGCGCCGGCCGCGGTGTAGAAACCGAGCTCGCCGAGGGAATCGACGCGAGCCCTGGTCGCGCGCGCCTCAGACAGCAGAACCCGGGGCGGCGGTCGGCCCTCGCTCGCCCCCTGCGTCGCCAGCCCCCGCGTCGGCGCGCCACGGCAACGTCAGGTGCCGGCGCACGTAGTTGCCGTCCGCGTAGCGCCCTGCGGCGACGTCGACGCGGAAATCCGGACACCGACGCAGCAGCTCCTCGAGCACCACACGGCCCTGCAGGCGCGCTGCGGCGGCGCCGATGCAGTAATGCGTGCCGTAGCTGAAGGTGAGGATCTTCGAGATCGCCCGCCTCACGTCGAACTGCTCGGCGGTCGGGCCGAACTCCCGCGGGTCACGGTTGGCCGCGGCGTAGCCCAGCAGCACCCGCTTGCCGGCCGGCACCCTGACGCCCCGGATCTCCACGTCGCGGCGAGTCGTTCGCGCGAGATTCTGCACCGGAGAAGTCAAGCGCAGGATCTCCTCGACGGCGCCGGGGATCAGACCCGGATCGGCGAGCAAGCGGGCGCGCTGCTCGAGGCTCTCGGTGAGGAGGCACGCGGCCCCGGAGAGCATGCCCGTCGCCGTGTCGTTGCCGCCGGTGACCATCGTGAACGCGAAGCCCAGGATGCGCGCGATGGTCACCGTGTCCTCGCCGAGACGCGCGAGATCGGAGACGATGTCGTCGCCCGGGTCGGAGCGGCGGAGCTCGATGAGGTTGGCGAAGTAGCCCAGCAGCTCGGCAAACGGGTTCCCGGCCGCCGTGGGCTTGCCGCTCGCCGCCGCCTGGACGATCGCCTCCGTCCAGCGGTCGAAGAGAGCGCGGTCCTCGGCGGGTACCCCGAGGTAGTGCGCCACGACGAAGCTCGGCAGCGGCTTGAACAGGTGCTCGACGATGTCGACCTCGCCCATCCTGCGCGCCGACTCGACGCGCTCGGCGACGAACTCGCGCACTGCCGGCTCGATGGTCGAGACTTGCCGCGGCGTGAGCCCGCGAGTCACCAGGCGCCGAAACTCGGTGTGCGCCGGCGGGTCGAGGAAGACCATCGGCATCGCCACCGCGAGACCGGTCGCATCGAGCTCGTCGTAGGCCACGGTCAAGCCCTGCGCCGAGGAGAAGGTCTCCGGATCGCCGGCAGCGGCCCAGACGTCGGCGAACCGGGTCAGCACGTAGAAGTCGCCGGACGCCACGTAATGCACCGGATCGTGCTCGCGTAGCGCCGCGTACATCGCGAACGGGTCGCGCCAGGTCTCGCCACTGCGCAGCTCGAAGCTCACGTCGCTCGCCATCGCCATCGTCGGATCCTCGGAGGCGCCCTGCGGGCCCATCGTACCCTTGCCTCGCCGTGGCGGAGCCAGGCACCCCGGTCCGCGGAGGCCCACACAGGCGGCGGATGCCCCGCGGGAGCAAGCGGAGAGAGCGCCGTTTCGTCGAACTACTGGCTGTCGTCTGCGTACCCGAACGACACGCAGAACGCGTCGAACGCGAACTTCAACAACAGCTGCCGCCGGGGCCGGGAACGCGCGGCGTCAGGGGTGCTGCTGGTTCACTCGCCGCCGCGGAGCTTCTTGGTCGTGTCGTAGATCCACGGGCCGCAGCCCGCGTTCGCGTCTGGTGCGTTGATGGTGCAGTCGCTGCCGCCGCCGTGCGCGATGCTGAGCGTGCCGATGGCGCCGCCGGTGTATCACGCGGCGAGGAAGCACAAAGCCGCGATTTGTACAGATGCCCTCTTATCGGACGTCGCGAGCGTGGCTCGACTCTGCTAACGCGCCCGCACAGTACGCAGCGTACAAAGCCGCTGTCAACGGACATCTGGCCAGGACGTCACCCGCGAGGCATCGGCCACGGCCTCGACACGCCCAGATCCGGTGACCGGCCCGACGGCGGTGAGCTCAGGGCAGCTCGTACGCCCCGAGATCACAGGGTGCGATACGGGTCACGCCTCGCTGGTCCGGCACCTTACAGAGCGCACCCTTGGTCTGTGCCGCCAGCGCCGGGCTGCCGGCGAGCAACGCGTGAGTCTCCGTTGGACCGCCGTTGTCAGCAAGCGGCGCGAGGACCGGATCGCCGGAAAGCAGCGCGGCCCCGCCAGAGAGTGTGGGCGGCTCCGGACACGGGGTCTCGATCAGGCTCGTCGTCCCAACGGTCGAGAGACCGCCGGCCTCGAGACGGCAATCGGGAGCGGCGTCCGAGAGGTTGTCGGCCACGATCGAGTTGTCGATGCGGACGAAGTTGCCCGTGCCGCCGCCGAACTCGCTGACGATTCCCCCGGTTCCACCGGAAATCGCGGCCGAGTTGCCGGCGACCGTCGAGCTCTCGAGACGCAGCGTGGAGCGGCGGAACTCGTTGGCGTTCAGGTAGATCCCACCCCCGTCGCCGCTCGCCGTGTTGCCGCTGATCGTCGAGCGGATGACCTTGAGGTTGGCGCCACCATTCGCGGTCCGGATGCCCCCGCCGGAGCCGGCGGTGCTGTTGCCGCTGATCGTCGACCCGACGACGGTCACCTTCGCTCTAGAGTTGTTGCCGGCGGCGAGCACTCCCCCCGCCTGGTTCCCGCTGATGGTGCTGTCGACGATGCTCACCGATCCGCCGCAGCATACGGAGACGCCGGCGTGCGCGCTCCCGGTGATCGAGCTCCTTTCGATCACGACCCGATGCTTGTCCACGAGCTGCACGCCATGCCCGGGTGAGCCGGACACGAGATCCGAACGACGGGCCGCGGCCAATGCACCGACGATGGAAGCGAAACACCCGCCGGTCCCTCCGGGGTTCACGCACAGCGTAGCTCCGAGACCGGTCGAGGGTAGGAGAACCAGCGCGGCTGCAGCCAGCCATCTTCGAACGTGATTCACTCCAGTAGCCCCCCGTTCGTTGACTTGCATCACGTTCCGCCGAGTACGAGGCGGATAGGAGCTCGCAACGGCCGATTCGACGTGACGCGGGGGCATCGGACATCGCGCCTGCCGGGGCTTGCACCGCCCGGCGCCCGAAAAGTACGCAGCAGCCAAGGCTCCTGTCGATGAAAATCCGGCCGCGCCCCCGGCGCGAACGGCGACCTCGCCCAGGGCGAGCAGCGCGATGCCGAGAAGGAGCGCCGGCACGGCTCGCAACCGCCGCTCACCATGCGAGGCTCACCGAGCGGCGGCGTGGCCGATCATCTCGCTCCCCGCGCGACCGGGGTGCTGACGCGAGGTGTTCATCAGGAGGACGACCCCGAATCGCTTTCCAGGATTGACACCCACCCACGCGGAGAAGCCGGCGGTGCCGCCGTCCTTGAAGACGATGCGCAGCGGATCGTCCTCCTCTGCGCGAAACGGCCGGACCATCCACGCAAGCGCCTGGAAGAGGACGTCGTCCGGCATGCGGAAGACGGGCCTCTGAGCGAGGGCGATGCCCGCGCGCACGCGCGCCGGGATGGGGACGCCGTCGAGGGACGCCTCGCCGAGGCTCGCCGCCGCGAACCGCGCCATGTCTCGCGCGGTCGAGCGGAGCGCGCCCGGGCGGAGCGCCACGCCGGGCGGGAGATAGCGCACGATCGGGTCGTCGAGGTTCATCTCGCCGGCGTCGACCGCCATGCCAAGCAGCGCGGTGGTGAACACCTCGGTGCGGGGCGGCGCGGATAAAGGGGGACGCGGCGCGGCGGCTCGTTCGGTCACGAGAATGGCCCGCTTGGTCAGGTCCCGTACGTGATACGCCTTGCGCGCTGCGTGGGCGTCCGGGTCAGCCGGCGACGTCGGGCAAGGGCTTCGTCACCCGCGGATCGCGGAGCTTCTGCACCGACGGCGGGTCGTCCCAGCGTCACGCGACTCGCACAGGTGTCGGCGTGCAGTCGACGATACGCTGTCACGGAGCGGACGGCGCCGCTCGATCGCGCGCGGGACGAGGCCGTGGTCGGAATGACCGGCCCCCCGGAGCGACCGTGACGCGGTGAGTGGGTGCCTGAACCGCGCGCTTCGGGTATACTCGCGCCGATTGGACGCCGACGCCGTGCATGCCTTTGTTCGCCGCGATCGCAACGCAACGGAGGATCTGAAGCGTCGCCACTGGGCGGAGAGGTTCCGGGCCGAAGGCTCGGCGGCGACGCTGGCTGCGTCCAGCGCGCTCCGGGAGCATGCCAGGCGCGTCCGGCCAGACTGGCCGACCGACGCCGATCGCACCGACGACCTCGAGCACCACATGGCACTCCGGCGGAAGCTCGATCGGGCGGCGCGTGCCCTCGGCGCTCGCTGAGCTGTTCGCCGCCCTGGGCGCGGCGCTCGGAGAGGCACGGCTACGGTGGTACCTCTTCGGTGCCCAGGCGGCGATTCTCTACGGAGCTGCTCGCCTGACGGCCGACGTCGACGTGACCATCGAGGACGTCGACGTCCCGTCGCGCGCGCTCGTCCCGGCGCTCGAACGAGCCGGCTTCTCTCTCCGCGTCCCGAACGTCGACGATTTCGTGGACCGCACACGGGTCATCCCGATCGCGCACGATGCCACGGGCATCCCGATCGACCTCGTCCTCGCTGGGCCGGGGCTCGAGGAGCGCTTCTTCGCGCGCGTGCGCGAGCACCTGATCGAGGGCGTCGTCGTGCCGGTGGCAAGTGCGGAGGACATCGTGGTGATGAAGGTCCTGGCCAGCCGTCCCAAGGACATGGATGACGTCCGCGCGGTGCTAGCCGCGAACGTGCAGATCGACGTCGGACTGGTCCGCGCGACGCTCCGCGAGCTGGAGATGGTCCTCGACCAGGCGGACTTGCTGCCGGCGTTCGACGACGCCCTCGCCCGGGCACGGCGCTGACGAGACGTCTTCCTCCCCGCTGGACCAGGGGCTCATGCCCCGTCCAGTTCTGGAAGGGAACCACCTCACAGCGGTCAACGCTCCTGTCGATGAAAATCCGGCCGCGCCCCCGGCGCGAACGGCGACCTCGCCCAGGGCGAGCAGCGCGATGCCGAGAAGGAGCGCCGGCACGGCTCGCAACCGCCGCTCACCATGCGAGGCTCACCGAGCGGCGGCGTGGCCGATCATCTCGCTCCCCGCGCGACCGGGGTGCTGACGCGAGGTGTTCATCAGGAGGACGACCCCGAATCGCTTTCCAGGATTGACACCCACCCACGCGGAGAAGCCGGCGGTGCCGCCGTCCTTGAAGACGATGCGCAGCGGATCGTCCTCCTCTGCGCGAAACGGCCGGACCATCCACGCAAGCGCCTGGAAGAGGACGTCGTCCGGCATGCGGAAGACGGGCCTCTGAGCGAGGGCGATGCCCGCGCGCACGCGCGCCGGGATGGGGACGCCGTCGAGGGACGCCTCGCCGAGGCTCGCCGCCGCGAACCGCGCCATGTCTCGCGCGGTCGAGCGGAGCGCGCCCG
>Ga0194131_10007252_pt1 | contig 14998 bp, 9 predicted proteins | sample TA2KigO120mmetaG_FD_148631 | JGI IMG/M metagenome (GOLD analysis project Ga0194131, IMG submission 148631) | Freshwater microbial communities from Lake Tanganyika, Tanzania - TA2015053 Kigoma Offshore 120m | ecosystem: Environmental > Aquatic > Freshwater > Lake | place: Tanzania: Lake... | reverse complement strand
CGTGAAGGAAGGCGTCGAGTGGTTCCCGCCGAGCCAGGCCTTCGCGGTGCAGGTCGTCGCGGCCTACGGCGCCCGCATCACGCCGCCCGCGGTGTCGCCGCTCGTCACCGCGACGACGTACACGATCCCCGTGACGGTGCAGAACACCGGCGCCGCAGCGTGGACCGCGACCGGCGCGAACCCCATCACGCTCTCGTCGCACTGGCACGACAGCGCGGGCAACACCGTCGTGTGGGACGGGCCGCGCAACGCCCTCGCGGCCGACGTCGCGCCGAACGCGACCGCGACGGTGGACGCGCGCATCACGACCCCCTCGCGCCCCGGCACGTACACGCTCACCTTCGACATGGTCCGCGAGGGGGTCGCGTGGTTCGGCTCGCTCGGGAGCACGGTGGCGAAGGTGACGGTGAGCGTCGCGCCGGTGACGTACGCCGCCACGTACGGCGTGAGCGTGAGCGCCGCCTCGTACATCGGCGAGACGAAGACCGTGCCGGTGACGGTCACGAACAGCGGCAACGTCCCGTGGAACGCCGAGAACCCGGTGAACCTCGCGTACCACGTCTACGACTCGCGGGGGAACCTCGTCGTGTGGGACGGGCAGCGTGCCCTCCTCGGCGACCTGGCGCCCGGCGCGTCGAAGCAGGTCCAGCTCGCGTACACGTCCTCCGCGGTCATCGGCGACTACGTGCTCGCGATCGACGCGGTGCGCGAGGGCGTCGCGTGGTTCAGCGGCCTCGGCACGCCGCCGTTGCGCCTGCCGATGCGCGTCGACAGCGGCTACAGCGTCGGCTACGGCGCGACGACCACGCCGCCGCAGGCGACCATCGGCGCGTTCGTGACGCTGCGCGTCGAGGTGAACAACTACGGCCCGCGCACGCTCAGCGCGGTCGGAGCGAATCCGGTCCGCCTCTCGTACCACCTCATCGGCCCGACCGGCAACGTCATCCTGTGGGACGGCCTGCGCGGCTACCTCCCCGGCGACATCCCCGCGGGGCGCAGCGCCAGCGTCGAGGTCGACGTGCAGCTGCCCTCGACCGTGGGCACGTACACCATCGCCTGGGACCTCGTCCAGGAGGACGTGGCGTGGTTCTCGCAGCTCGGCGTCGCGCAGAAGCGCGAGAGCGTGAGCGTGCAGCCCGGCGTGACCTTCTACGGCAAGGGCTTCGGCCACGGCCTGGGCATGGGCCAATACGGCGCGCAGGGCATGGCAACCGGTGCCGGCGGCCGCCCGGCGATGACCGGCGAGCAGATCGTCGCCCACTACTACCCCGGCACCGCGCTGAGCGACCTGCGCACGGTCGACCCCTTCAACACCGTCATCCGCGTGCTGCTCTCGCAGCCCTCGTCGCAGGGGCGCTTCTCGTGCGGCGCGGCGTATTTCGAGTCGAGCCTCGCGAACCTCTCCTCGGCCGGGGGCATGCGCGTCCTCAACGAGCGCGCCGCGAACGCCGAGGTCTTCCGCGCCTCACCCACGGTCGGCGTGCAGATCCAGGCGAGCGGCGGGATCGTGCGCGTGTGGAACCAGGCCACGGCCACGCCGACGCTCGTCTACTCGGGCGACGGCCCCATCACGCTGACCCCGCTCGACGCCACGAAGCCCATCAACTTCCTCGAGAAGGGCATCTACCGCGGCAACTTCCGCTTCACCAACCTCGGCAACACGCTGCGCGTGCTGAACGTCGTCAGCTACGACGAATACGTGAAGGGCGTCGTCCCCCTCGAGATGCTCACCAACTGGCACCTCGAGGCCTACAAGGCGCAGGCCATCGCCGCGCGCACGTACGCGCACAACTCCTACCGCGGCGGCGCGCGCGACTACGACGTCCTCGAGGACCAGTCCGACCAGTGCTACGGCGGCGTGCAGATGCGCAGCGGGCGCGTCATCGAGACCGAGATCACCAACCGCGCCGTCGACCTCACCGCCGGACGGATCCTCACCTACCAGGGCCGCTCCATCCGCGCGTACTTCTCGTCGTCGAGCGGCGGATACACCAAGGACGTCGGCTGCTGGATGAACAACGCCCAGCAGAGCGGCGGCACCTGGGCCTGCATCCCGAGCCTGCCCCACGAGAAGCCCGTCGCCGACCCGTGGGACCTCGCCGTGAGCACGCCCGCGGCGAACCGCAACGCCAGCTGGACGGTGACATTCACGAGCGCGCAGGTGCGCCAGGCCGTGCTGAGCTACGTCGGGCGCGACATCGGCACGCTGCTCTCGGTGGACCTCTCGAACCGCAGCCCCGCCGTCGTCGGCCACGTCACGAGCGTGCGCATCACCGGCACGACCGGGACGTACGACCTGAACGCGGACCGCCTGCTGCGCGACCACCTGTTCCTGCGGTCGACGATGGTGCGACTGGCACCGTGGTGATACGGGGCAACGGCATCACCTAGAGGTCGTTCCCTCGTATACAGACCGCCTGCCCCTGCCGCAGAATGCGCGCAGCGCTCTTCGGGGGAAGGTGGCGAGGAGGAAGGGGTCCTTCTTGCGCCGACGCGCGGTACTTCGCGGGATCGCTGCGGGGATCGGGCTTGCGCTCGCGCCCAAGCCGCGGCCCTCGCTCGCCTCACGCCTCGGCCTCGGCGGGACCGCCGCCGCCGCGGGTGCGGGCGCGCCCGTGTCGGGGCGGATCGTCGCGCGCCAGGTCGACCACCCCGTGCCCGCGGTCCTCGTCGGCGTGGTCCAGCGCGGCGGCGAGGTCGTGCCCACGGGGGACGCGGTCGGCACGACCGGCGGGACGACGCTCATGACCTCGCACGTCATCGACGCGGGACAGCGCTTCGAGCGCGTCGGCGTGCACTTCCGCGCGGCGCGCGGCGCCGAGGGCTCGGTCTTCGTCGAGATCCGCGCCTCCGACGACGGCGCGGCCTGGACGGAGTGGCAGGCGCTGCACGTCGACGACGCGCTCAGCGACGCCTACACCAACACCTTCTACATCGAGCCCGCGCCCGTCCCGGACACCTCGCGCTTCGCGCAGTACCGCGCCTGGCTCACCGGGGGTGACCCCGCCGACCTGCGCCACCTCGCGCTCACCTTCCTCGACGTGAACGACCTGAACGCGAGCCCGGTCGCGCGCGCGCTCACGCACCTGCGCCACGCCATCGCCGGCGGCCCCGGCGACGAGAGCGCCGCCATGGCCGCGCCGGCGGGCGCGTCGAAGGTGCTCACGCGCCAGGACTGGGCCGCGGACGAGTCGCTGATGAAGTGGACGCCGCGCTACGTGCCGTGGCAGAAGGCGCTCGTCCACCACACCGTCACGCGCGACGGCGGGACCAACGTCGCCGCGGAGATCCGCAGCATCTACTACTTCCACGCGGTCACGCGGGGCTGGGGCGACCTCGGCTACCACTACCTCGTCGACAAGTACGGGAACATCTGGACCGGCCGTCAGGGCGGGGACCACGTCGTCGGCGGGCACGCCTTCGGCTGGAACGACGGGACGTTCTCGGTCGCGGCCATCGGCGACCAGTCGACGGTCGCGCCGACTCGCCAGATGCAGGGCGCGATCGCGAACGTCATCGCCCTCAGGTTCAAGCAGCTCGGCATCCAGCCGTACGGCGCCGGCTCGTTCACGCACGAGGAGCAGCGCAGCGACGGGTCGTGGACGAAGGTGACGACCGCCGTCGCGAACGTCCTCGGCCACCGCGACGCCTCCTACGTCGTCGGGCGCAGCGGCGGCCAGACGGCCTGCCCCGGCGAGCGCATCTACGCGATGCTCGACGGGCTCCGGCGCCTCGCGCAGACCGCCTGGAACGAGGGCTACACCTACCTCGCGCGCCTCGACCCGCAGCTCGCCGCGGGCGGCGTCGCGGGCACGGCGACGTCCGTCCCGGTCACCGTGCGCAACCTCGGCACGCTGGCCATCCCCGCGGGCACGCTCGTGAACTGGCGCGTGCTGCGCAGCGGCGCGGTCGTCTCGCAGGGCGCCGGCGCGGCGCTCGCGCAGCCGCTCGCGCCCGGCGGCGTCGCCACGCTGAGCGTCCCGTTCACCGTTCCGCCCCTCGGGAGCTACATCGTGCGCTGGGACCTCCAGACCGGCAGCGCGTGGTGGAGCGCGGTCTACGACAACCCCTTCCGCGACATGTGGTTCAAGGCCGCCGACTGGAGCGCCGACTGGATCGGCGACGACGTCTCGCGGAGATGGACCGCGGGCGGGACGCGCATGGTCACGGTCACCGTGAAGAACGACGGCGGGCGCACCTGGAACGCGACGGGCACGAACCCGGTGCGCCTCGGCTACTACTGGGTCTCGAACGCGACGGGCGACCGCTTCGACGGCGCCGCGAAGCTGCCGCTGCCGCAGGACGTCGTCCCCGGCGCGACGATCACGCTCACCATGCCCGTCGTCGCGCCGGCGTACCCGACGAACTACACGATGTGGCTCGACCTCTACAAGGAGAACGAGTTCTGGTTCCGCGACAAGGGCCTCGCGCCGGACGACACGCCGGTCACCGTCGGGCTCGACTTCAAGGCCCAGTACGCATTGCCCTCGCTGCCGGCGTTCACCGCGGGCGCGAAGTCCACCTTCCCGGTGACCATCGTGAACACCGGCCGCGGGACCTTCCCGGTGACGAGCGCGCACCCGGTGAACCTCGCCTACCACTGGTACGACGCCGCGGGGCGCACCGTCCTCTGGGACGGCGCGCGCACCAAGCTGCCCGCCGACCTCCTCACCGGGCAGAGCGTCACGCTGCAGGCCGAGGTCACGCCGCCCGAGAGCGGAGGGCAGTACCAGCTGAAGATGGACCTCGTCCAGGAGGGCGTCGGCTGGTTCAGCGACAAGGGCGTGCAGACCCCTGCTCTCGTCGCCGCCGTCGCGGGCCCGGTCGTCCCGGTGTACGCGGCGGTGTACGCGCCCGGCGTGTCCGCGCTCGCGCAGAGCGGCTCGCTCGTCGCCGTCCCCTTCACCATCACCAACAAGAGCAACTTCGCCTGGCCCGCCGCGGGCGCGAACCCGGTGACGCTCTCGTACCACTGGTACGACTCGGCGGGGCGCGTGGTGCAGTGGGACGGCCTGCGCACCAGGCTCACGGCGGACCTCGCCCCCGGCGAGAGCGCGACGCTGCAGGCGCGCGTCGCGTTCCCGGCGGCGCAGGGCACGTACCGGCTGCGCTGGGACCTCGTCCACGAGGGCATCGCGTGGTTCTCCAGCAAGGGCGTGGCGCCGCTCGAGCAGTCCGTCGTCGTGGGGCCGCCGCCGTTCTACGGCGGGTCGATGGACGTGTCGCGCGTGCCCGCGGCGATGGCCGCCGCCGCGCGGCTCACGGTGCCGCTGCGCGTGCAGAACATGTCGAACTTCGCGTGGGACGCGAACGTCAACCTCGGCTTCCACTGGCACGACTCCGCGGGGCGCGTCGTGGTGTGGGACGGCGCGCGCACGCCGCTCGCGGGCATGGCCGTGAACGAGGTGCGCGCGCTCGACGCGGTCGTCGAGACGCCCGCGGCCCCGGGGACGTACACGCTGCGCTTCGACGTCGTCCAGGAGGGCGTGGCCTGGTTCTCGTCCAAGGGCATGCTCCTCGCGCCGATCGCGGTCAAGGTCGAGGCCGCGCAGTACGGCGCGGCCTACGCCTCACCCGACGCCGTCAGCGCGCCGCGCGGGGGCGTGACCACGGTCCCGGTGGCGCTGCGCAACTCGGGCGGCCTGGTGTGGCAGCCGGGCCAGGTCTACCTCGCGTACCACCTCATCGCCGCGTCGGGGAACATGCACGTCTGGGACGGCGCGCGCACGGCCATCCCCGCGCCGGTCGCGTCCGGCGGGATCGTGACGCTGCAGGCGCAGGTGCGCGTGCCCGAGATCGCCGGGACGTTCGAGATCCGCTGGGACCTCGTGCACGAGGGCGTGGCGTGGTTCTCGGGCAAGGGCGTCGCGACGGGGAGCACCCGCCTCACCGTCCAGTAGCGTCGGTAGCACAGCCGCGCATCCGGTCCGTGAGCGCGCGGGTGTGCGGGCAGCGGATGTCGAAGTTCTGCTCCGAATGCGGCACCGCGCTCGTCGTCGTGCTCGTCGCGCGCCTGCTCCTCTCGCTCGTCGCGCGCGTGCTCGAGCCGCTCGCGGTCCTGCTCGCGCTGCTGCTCCTGCTCGGCGGGACCGCGACCGCCGCCGGGCTCTACGTCGCCGCGCCGGACATGCCTGACGGCCTCGCGCGCTTCGTCCCCGACATCGAGGGGATCCTCAGCGACCTCCGCCCCGTCGCCGAGGCTCCGGTGCCGGAGTTCTCGCCACCACCACCGCTCGCCACCCGCGTCCCCGACCCCGCTGCCGACCGGGCGGCGCGCGTGGCGGAGCAGGTCCGTGCGCTCGGCCTCCCCGTGAAGAGCGCGTACGTCATCACCGCGCCCGACGGGCGCGACGCCCTCGTCGTGGCGCTCTCGTACGAGCGCATGACGAGCGCCCTCAGCGAGTCGTTCGGCTTCGGCGAGGGCGTCGACGCGTACGTGAAGCTCGCGCAGGCGAAGGCCATCGCCCTCGGCGGGCTCGGCTACGTCACGACGGTCCTGCAGGACGGCGCGGGCCGCCGACATCGAGGCGTTCCGCGCCGGACGCACGACGCGGACGGACCTCATCCGCGCGATCGCGTTCAAGGGCGAGAGCCGCCAGGGCATGATCGACGCGCCGCGGGGGCCTTCAGGTGAGGCGCGCGCTCCACGTCGCCGTCCTCGCCGCGTTCGTCCTCGGGACGGCGTGCGACAGCGACATGCAGGGCGTGCTCGACGAGATCGAGCGCGAGACGAAGGTCGGCCTGCGCGACCCGGCGCAGGTGGCGGTCGCCGCGAGCGGCGCCGACGCGATGGGGAACAAGGAGGCCGAGGACGGCCTCGATGTCGTGAAGGGCTTCCGCCGCGCCGAGCACGAGAGCAGGGGCGGCCGGCTGCGGCTCAGCCACTTGAAGACCCGGCGTCGGCTCCGACCGAGCGCCGCCATGATCGACGCGACGGGCTCTCCGGCCATCGCGCGGCGCACCGCCTCGCGGCGTGCGCGTTCCTCCGTATCCACGTTCCTTCGCCCTCCCTGCTCGACGATCTCGTCGAACGGGAGCGTCAGGGAGGAGGCGAGCGCGCGATGTCCTGTCGGTTCTGGAGGCCGAGCGGTGCACGATGCGCTGACGGCTGTCAGGTAGCGTGTGAAAGGTGCCCCGTCTGCTGCCGCCGCTCCTCGTCCTCGCCGTGTTCGCGACCGGGATCGCGGTCGGCCGCGCCTCGTCCGGCGCGCCCGCGGCCGAGCCGGCGTGGGCCGTGGCGGGTGAGCTCGCGCGCACGCGCGCGTACGCGCGCGCCGTGGCGGTCGAGACGGGCGAGATCCTCATCGTCGGCGGCCTCGACGCGCACGACGAGCGCGTCACCATCGGCACGAGCGAGCTGTTCGACCCGCGCACGAAGCGCTCGACCGTCCTGCCGCAGCCGATCCTCGGCCGCGTGAACCAGCAGCTCACGACGGCGTGGGGCGGGCGCGTGGTCGTGACCGGCGGGACGGAGTGGGTCGACGGCCAATGGAACTCGGTGGCGAAGGTGGACGTGTACCTGCCCTGGCCGCGCCAGTGGCTGCACGGCGCGAGCATGCTGCAGCCCCGCAGCGATCACGGCGCGACCGCGCTCCCCGACGGGCGCGTGTTCGTCACCGGCGGCAACTACAACGCGCGCGTCCTGCGCTCGAGCGAGATCTACGACGTCGCGCGCGACATCTGGACGCCGGTCCAGCCGATGCCGCGCGGGCGCACGCAGTTCTCGATCGCGACGCTGCCCGACGGGTCGGTGCTCGTCGCGGGCGGCTTCCAGCAGGACGGCGCGCTGACCCGCACGACGCTCATCTACGAGCCCTGGGAGGACCGCTGGGTGAGCGGGCCCGAGATGCGCGAGGTGCGCCTTAACCACTCGATGGTGAGGCTGCCGAGCGGGGACCTGCTCCTCTTCGGCGGCGAGCGCATGGGCGCGGGGACAGCGGAGCTCTACTCGTGGCGCGACCGCGCCTTCGTGCACGCGGGCGTGCTCGCCGAGCCGCGTCTCGTCGCGCAGGGCGCGGCGCTGCCCGACGGCCGCGTCGTCGCAGTGGGCGGACTGCCCGTCGACCCGGGCCGCACGCGCTTCATCCCCACGCAGGCCGCGGAGCTGTGGGACCCCGTCAGGCGCGCGTGGCAGCTCCTGCCCGGCGCGCCGACGAAGCGCGCGTACGCGCAGCTCATCGCGACCGAGCAGGGGGTCTACCGGCTGTCAGGCGTGGGGGAGGACGAGGGCCCGTTCTCCACGGTCGAGGAGCTCGTCTGGCGCTGACCCCTCGTTAGGCTCTCGGTTTGAAGACGGCGATCTCGGTCCCCGACGACGTGTTCGCCGAGGCCGAACGCCTCGCGAAGCGGCTTCGGAAGCCGCGCAGCAAGCTGTACAGCGACGCGATCGCGGAGTACGTCTCGCGGCATGATCCGGACCTCGTCACGGCGAAGCTGAACGAGGTCTGGGGTCGCGCGACCGCCGGGGACGAGTTCGTCGGCACCGCCGCCCGCAGGGTCCTGGAGCGCACTGACTGGTAGTCGCGCAGGGCGGCGTGTACCGGGCCGACCTCGGCGCACCGTCCGGCTCGGAACCCGGCTTTCGCCGCCCGGTGCTCGTCATCCAGGGCCACGCGTTCGACCGGAGCCGCATAGCGACGGTCGCGCGTGTTCCGCTCACGAGCGACCTCGCTCTCGCCGACGCTCCGGGGAACGTCCTGCTGCGCGCGCGTGCCACGCGGCTGCCGAAGGACTCCGTCGCGAACGTGTCGCAGCTGGTGACGCTGGACCGCGGGGTGATGAGGACGCGGATCGGCCGCGTGTCAGGGGTCGATCTCGCCAGGGCGCGCGGGCGTCGACCTGGTCCTCGGGCGCGAGACTGCGCGCGCGCCGTCGGCGGAAGGATCCGCGCGCGCAGCGCGCTTTCGAGCGCATCGCGAGCGGACTCGCCCGTGATCCGGCGGCCGAGGTCGAGCCGATCGACAGCTCTCCCGCCGAGCGCGCAGACAGCCGCTCGGTGGGCGATCGCCGCGTAGCGCCGCCCCCCTCGGGCGTTACCCCCTCAGACCTCTCTGAAGGGAAGGACCTCGCCCGTGCTTCGAAGCATCCTCATCGCGGTCGCCGGCGCCGCCCTGTTCGCGGGTGGCCTGGTCATGACCGCCGCGCAGCCCGCGTGGGCCAGCCACGGCAGCGTGACCGGCACCGTCGCCGACTCCACCGCGAACGCACCGCTCGACAACGTGTGCGTCACCCTCGGACCGCCCATCCGCTGCTGGACGAGCGCGAACGCGCTCGGCCAGCACGCCGTCGATCTCAGCGGCTTCGGCACCGACGGCCAGACGTGGGACCTCTACTTCCTGCGCACCGGCTACACGACGCAGAGCGAGACCGTCGTCGTGAACGGCCCGACGACGCAGAACGTGGCCCTCGTCAGCACGAGCCCGGGACAGCCCGCGCAACGCGACCGTCCTCCCCGGCCGCTCCTTCGTGGGCTCGCCGCGCGACGCGGCCGACCTGCCGGGCAGCTCGCAGTCCTCGGTCGTCATCACGTCGCAGGGCGCGCCCGTCGTCGCCGTCGTGAACCGGCACCAGGGTCCCGGCGCGGGCAACGAGGCCCTGTCGTGCTCGGGCATCTCGCAGGGGGCGACGTCGGTCTCGCTGCCGCTCGTCTCGAACATGGTGGGCGGATGGCTCACCTCGGTGATCGCGCAGAACGCCAGCGCGCCGACGACGACCGTCACGGCACCGTTCGTCAGCCTCGACGGCACCCGGACCGCGTCACTGACGCGTACCGTCGCGCCCGGCCGGCCCGCCGTCATCGATCCGCGGTTCGAGAGCTCGCTCGTGGCCGGGACGGAGTACACCGTCGCCCTGACCGCGCCGAGCGCGATCGCGGTCGTCGCGAACAACCACAACGACCTCCCGGGCACCGTCGCGCCGATGGGCGACTCGCACAACGGTGTCGCCGCGGCCCTCGGCAGCGCCTACCTGCCGTACATCGCCAAGAACACCGACGGCGTCGGCCAGGAGACGACTCTCTCGGTCACGTTCCGGAACAGCGGCGCGACGACGTGGACGAAGGGCAGCGCGCACCAGGCACGGCTCGGCGTGAACGGCGACGACCGCACGTTCTCCTTCCGCGTGCGCCGCGTCCGCGCCGGGACCTTCTCGCTCCACCTCCGGCCCGTCATCGACGGGATCGCCTGGATGGAGGGCGAGGGCGTCTACATGATCGTGGCGGTGCGGTAGCCCGTCAGGGCAGGTTCCAGTACTCCACGGTCCCGGTCTCGCTCCCGCCGCCCGGGCGCGTCGCGCCCCCGATCGCGTAGATGACACGGTCGACCGCGACGACCCCGAGGCCGTGACGCGGATGGACGAGGTCCTGACCGCGGGTCCACGCGCCGGAAGCGAAATCGAAGATCTCGACCTCCCTGAACGTGCCCTCGGGCCGCTCGCCGCCGACCGCGACGAGCTTGTTCCCGACGGCGGCCGCGCCCAGTCCACCGCGCGGCGTCGGCATGTCGGAGTACTTGCGCCACTGGTTCGTGCCGGGGTCGTAGCACTCGAGCGCGCCGAGGTTGCGGCTCATGCTCAGCCTGCGGCCGCCCACCGCGCAGACCACGCTGCCGACCGCGGCGACGGCGAGATGATCGCGCGGCGTCGGGATGTCCGGACCGACCGACCACTTGTCGGTCTCCACGTCATATACGTAGAGCGAGTTCGAAAGGGTCGTCGCGTTGACCGCACCCCCGACCACGTAGATGCGGCGCCCGATGGCGACCGCACCCCCCGCGGCGCGCGGGAACGGCATCGGTGCGAGCTCCTCCCACTTGCCCCCTTCGGCCACCGGCCTGTAGTAGAAGAGGCGGTCCGTGGCGACCCCGTTCACGTAGCCGCCCATGACGAAGACCCCGGGACGCCGCCCGCCGAGGACGCCGGCGGCCATCGGGTGATCGACGGCGATGGGCAGGTCGGGGTCACGGAGCCAGGCGCCGACCGCCGGTGGGAACCGCTCGACGACCTTCGGTCCTCCGGACCCGCCGATGACGAAGAGCACCTTCGCGTAGTTCACCGCGGCGAGCTCACTTCGCGCGGTCGGCATCGCCGGGCGGACCTCGCCCCACCCGGTCAGCGTCGGCTTCGGCGGAGCGGTCGCCGCGCGTTCGGTCTGCGAGGCGCTCGGAGCCGGCGACGGCGATGCTCCCACGGGCGTGGGGGATGGCGTGGCCGCCTGGCAGGAGACGAGCAGGCCCACGGACGCGATCACGGCGGCAACGCGCATCGCTTCAACCATACCGGCGTGCGACCGAGCGGTGCCCTTCTACCCCTCACGTAGGGTCGGATGCAGCGACCGCGGCCACGCACCCTCGGCGCCGCCCGGTGCGAGGAGGTCTTCGATGAGACGGATCCCCGCGATCGCTGTCTTCGTGGTCGCGAGCGCGCTCGTCGGCGGCTCACGCGTGACCGCGGCCGGCGAGGACATCCACGGCTACGTCACCGACGGCGCCACGGGCGCCGCTCTCGCCGACGTCTGCGTGGCCCTCGGTCCGCCCATCGTGTGCCTCACGCGGACGAACAGCAGCGGCTTCTACCGCATCGACCTCGAGGCGCTGACGGCGCAGCCCGGCCAGCAGTGGGACATGTACTTCCTCAAGACGGGCTACCAGGCCACGTACTCGGAGACCTGCACGGTGACCGGCCCCGTCACGTTCAGCCAGCCGCTCATGCCGGCCGGGCAGCGTGCGCTCTGCCCCACGGCGCGCACCGACCCTCCCACGCAGGCCGTCTACCTCGCCAACGTCACGAAGACGCTCGGCGGCGCGTCCGGATGGCAGACCCCGTTCATCGTCCAGAACACGGCGAGCGCCGGCGCGAGCCTCGAGGTGACCTACTACCGCTTCCTGACCGGCAAGCGCGCTGTGCGCCGCACCGTGGCGAGCCTCGCGCCCGGTACGTCGTTCGCCGACGTGCCGAACAACGACCACGATCTCCCTGGCGATACGCAGTTCTCCGTCGTCGTGCGGAGCTTCGGCTCGAGCGTCGTGTCCGTCGCGAACGAGCACGCCGGGAGTGGAGCGCGGGCTGAGGCGCTGTCGTACGTCGGCGTCGGCAGCGGCGCGACCAGCGTGTTCCTGCCGAACATCACGCGGCGCTTCTTCGGCTACGTGACGCCGATCATCGTCCAGAGCCTCGGGACCAACGAGGCGAACGTGACCGCTCGATCCACCTCGTTCGACGGCACGGGCGGGACCGTGGCGGCGATCGTCATGCAACTGGCGAGCGGTGGCGACAATGCGATGATCCACGAGGGCTTCCCGCCGCCGCCCTCGCCGTGATCCGCGCTCATCGAGAGAGGTCACTCATGCGAACGATCCTGCTCGCCGCGATCCTCATCGTCGCGTGCGGCCCCGGTCAGGGCACGCCGTCTCCGACCCCCGCGACATCCGGGTCGGCCGCGCCGCTCCCGGACGCGTCAGCGACCGGCGCTGCGGCCGGCTCGCTGCCCCAGGGCGCCGGAGTGGTAGCGCTCACCTCGGCGCCGGTGGCCACGGCGCCACCGCCCCCCACGCCGACCCCCACACCGGATCCGGCGGTGTGGCGTTTCGAAGGGCGTGTCGTCGATCCGGACGGCAAGCCGCTCCCGGGCGTCTGCGTCGTCATCGGACCGCGCGGGTGCCAACGGGGCAGCCCGCGCACCGGCGAGCGCGGGATGTACCTCATCGATCTGCCGCAGGTGGCGACGGTGACGTACGACCTCTACTTCGTCCGCGAGGGGTACCTCACCGTCTGGCGCCAGCTCCAGCCGCAGGAGCCGACCGTCTTCAACGTCATTCTCCGGAGACCGGGCGGTTAGGCTTGGGGTGATGCGCCCCTACACGTCCGCGGGCGTCTCGCTGTTCTCGGCGCTCCGCGACGAGGGGCGGGGCATGTCGGGTCCGGCCGAAGCCGGCGGGACCCTTTCCGACGCGCAGATCATCGCCCTCGCGCGCGAGTCGCACGCCGAGGCCTTCGAGTTCCTCTATTCCGCGTTCAAGGGCCGCCTCTACACGTTCCTCCTGCGCATGGTCGGCGACCCCGAGCTCGCGGACGACCTCACGCACGACGTCTTCGCGAAGGCGCTGAAGCTGCTGCCCACCCTCACGCGGGAGCACAAGGTGCTCCCGTGGCTCTACCGCGTTGCGAACAACGCGGCCATCGATCAGCTCCGCCGGCGCCGGCGCTTCGCCTGGCTGCGGATCGGCTCGCTGAGCGGGACGGGCGATGAGCCACAGGAGGCCGGCGGCCACGAGCGCGTCCCGGAGCAGGCGCACGTCCAGGCCGTGCTGCGGACGCTCCCGCCCGAGAACTCCTCGGCGCTGCTCCTCCACGCGCTCGAGGGCTACTCATACAAGGAGATCGCGGAGATCCAGGGGGTCTCGATGACCGCGGTGCGCAGCCGTATCGCGCGCGCCCGTGCCGCCTTCAGGGAGCGCTACTCAACCCCATAGGGGGGTCCGGAAGGGGGCGGAGCCCCCCTGCGACAAAGCGATCGTCCCATTCGTCGGGGATACGGATGGGGCAGGTGGATCACCTCGAGGTCGAGGTCCTGTCGGCGCTGGCCGACGGCGAGCTCGACCTTTCCGCAGCGCGGAAGGCTCAGCAGCACCTCGACGGATGCGGAGCGTGCTCGGCCCGGCTGGCCGCTTTCGGGCGCCTGGACCGGGCCCTTTCCACCCCCGCTCCCGTCACCTGCGCCGCGGCCGTCGAGCTGCGCTCGGCGTTCCTGGACCGCGAGCTCAGCCCCGGGGAAGAGGCGGTCGTCCACGCTCACCTCGCGGGCTGCCACGGCTGCCGCTCGGAGCAGTCCGCGTGGCTCGCCGCGGAGGGTGCCATCCGCGCGCTGCCGGCGGCCAGGCCATCCGCCGCCTTGAACGAGCGCATCGAAAGGCTCACCGCACCTCCCGCCCGGCGTTCCCCGCCCGCGCTCACCGGCATCGGCGGGGTCGCGGCGCGCGGCGCCGCCGCCGCGGCGGTGGTGCTCGCGATCCTCGTCGGGCTCCTGCCCGCCGGCGCGCCGGACCAGGCGATCGTTCCCACCGGCGATGAGGCGCTCGTCGCCGCCGTGCAGCAGACCGTCCTGTACTCGCCGACGAACACGCTCTACGTGCTTAACCAGCCGGCCGCCGCGGTCGACGCGCGGGACGCGACGACCTCCGCCCTCGTCGCGCGCATCGCGGTCGGCGGCCGCCCGACGGCGCTCGCGCTGAACGAGGCCGCGAGCCTCGTCCTCGTCCTCGACGCGCAGCAGCGCTCGCTCGTGGAGATCGACGCGCAGCGCAACGCCGTGGTCGCGACGACCGCGATCGAGGGTCTCGGCGGCACGCCGACGAGCGTGCAGGTCGAGCCGCACACCGGGCGGGTGATCGTGGCGGCCATCCCCGACCCGCCCGCGCTCGGCGGACCCGCTCCGACGCCCACGCTCGACACCGCGCAACGCGCGCCGGGCATCGTCGCGGTCCTCGACCCCGCCACGAAGAAGCTCGAGATGGTGACGAGCGTGGACGTCGCGCCGCGCGTCGTCGTCCCCGATCCGAACGGGAAGCAGACGCTCCTCGTGTCGAGCGGCGGCACGACCGTCGTCGACGCGAGGTACAAGACGCTGCGCACGCTCCCCGGCGGCATCGCCGCGGCGTTCGGCGCGCGCGGCGTGATCGCGGTGCTCGCGGCCGATGGCCCGGGTGCGGCGGTCGTCTACTTCAGCGGCGATGGTGCGCCAGGTCCTCTTCGTCTGCCGGGCGCTCCGCGAGCGGTCGCTTCGGTCCCCGACGTCGGCTTCGCGGTGCTCCTCGGGTCCGGTGGTGGCAACGGCCGGATCGTCGTGGTCGATGAGACCGGGCGCACCGTCGCGACCCTGCCGGCATCGGCGAGCGCACGAGACATCGCGTTCGACCCTGTGGCGCGCAGGTTCATCGTGGCCGGCGGCGGCGAGGTCGCGTCGGCCGAGCTCCCCGCGGCCGTCGCCGCGCGCCCGCAGGCGACA
>Ga0194131_10007242_pt1 | contig 15012 bp, 14 predicted proteins | sample TA2KigO120mmetaG_FD_148631 | JGI IMG/M metagenome (GOLD analysis project Ga0194131, IMG submission 148631) | Freshwater microbial communities from Lake Tanganyika, Tanzania - TA2015053 Kigoma Offshore 120m | ecosystem: Environmental > Aquatic > Freshwater > Lake | place: Tanzania: Lake... | reverse complement strand
CATTGATGTTATATTTTGGAAGTTCCTATGGAATTAATGGAGTAAGTTACAGCTACGTGATCTCAATATACGTACATTCTGCTGTACTATACATGTTTAATAGAATAAATAAAAAACAATAACAGAACATTATTTGTTCCAATCAAATGTTTTTCCAGTTTGCTCAAAAAACTGTTTGTTATGTGGTTCAAAATAATCTATTAGTAATTTTCTGGTTTCAGGTTTCATTGGCACATATGTGCCTTTATTGATTTTTGTATTATTTTTGACATCATAGTGTGGTAATCCAAGAAAATTAAAAATTATATCATATGTTTCTTGAGTTTTTGCAGCTAAATCTTCTGTAGAAATAACCAAAAATTGATCTTTTGAGAACAGTTTCAACCATGAAGAAAGCTGTTGGGCATACATACTTTTTCTAAGTAGAGGATTAGAGTCAATTGACGTATAATTTATTTTTCCTTGAAGCATTAGACTATCTTCATATTGTATCCTATGTATTTCGTCTAAAACTGATTTCTCAAAGGTTGTTTGGTTTTCTTCTTTAATCAGGTTATACTCAGAATATGCTCGGTCAACGGGATTTCGTACTATAAGAATTAGTTTTATTTTTGGCATAGATACATGTATGTTAACTGCTGATCTTGGACTTGGAAAATATGATGTCGTGACATCAAATGTCATGAATTTATTTTCTTTTGTAAGTTTTTTGTTTTTCTGCCAGATTGTAGGAAAAAATGTTCTATAGTAATACATGCCTAGATCAAAATTGTTATTAAAAAAACCCACATTATCTCGTTTTGCTCGAACTATAGAAGGATGTTCGCCTAAATGCTCATAGAGAGATGTAGTGCCACATCTTTTTGCGCCGATAATTATAAAATCAGGCAAAACTCTGAAAGGAGACGTTATTCCATAGACATGTCTATGAATTAAGATGTATCTGAAAAACCGATAAATCTTCTTGATTTTCATAATATGAGTGATAATATAGATTAAATCATGAATTATATGTATATTTCAAAAAAGTTATGTATTAATTCAAAAATTATTTTGTTGATGGACGAACAAAAATTCCAGAAGATTATTGAACAATTAAAGAGTAAGGAAAATGATTGTATTTCTTTTGCAAAAAAGTACAAGCAAAGAGATATGAGCGATTTATTTAATTATTATGAAGGTGCCTTGTGGGCAACAAGATACGCTTTATCACTATTATCTGATGATAAGTGAGTTACTTCCCAACTGTTTGATCCCGATTAATATAATTGTCAATGTTGATCAGACGGTTATTCACTTTAACCGTCTCTTGTTGAGTTTTTCTAGGAAGATAACAGTACTTACATGGCGATAATTCTTCTACGCCCATATGCATTTTTTGTATCTCTCTTGCTTTACTCAGGTTTTTACCATGCCATATATCATAAATAGATTCATTTCCAACATCTCCGACTACGTTAGACTCCATTTCATCGTTAGAACACAATAGAACTTTTCCATCAGCTCCAATTACCAATCTTTGCCAAAGCTGAGGACAGGTAAAGTTTTCTTCATATTGAATCTCAGTATCTTTATGAAGGTAATCGATTAATGGGTTTGATCCTATTTGATCTGTTATAGCATTAAAAATATCATAAAATTCTTGTGGGTTTTTTGATATAGCTGGCCAAACTGTCTGAACTTTAATCACAGGTTTGACAGCCCCTTTTCTTTTTTTAATCTCATGAAAATTTTTTATCTTATTAACAGCATCAACAAATTTTAATGGGTAACGAATTTTTTCATATGTTTCACCGATTCCATCAAAAGATATTGTTATCCAATCTAAATCCAGATCAAGTAATTTTTCAAAGCGATCTTCATCCAAAAACCCACCATGAGTAAGTGTTGAAATTTCTTTAATTCCATTATTTTTTGCATATTTTATCATGTCAAAAATATGCTTATTGAGAAAGGCTTCACCCCTTAAACTTAGTCGTATAGAATACAGATCATATTTTACACATTCATCAATTATTTTTTTAAACAGATCAAATTCCATTGTTTTTTGGTTTATTTTTTGTTTAAATTCATCAGTAGTTGTATAACACATTGGGCAACTTAGATTACATAGACTTGAAAGTTCAATATCAACATGTAGGGGAAATTTAGATACATAATGAACTCTTGGGTAAACATGCCAACAGATCCTGTTAATTACATAACTCAGGAGATGGCCACTGCCTCTATGAAGCTCAAATTGTAAATTTTTAATTTTAGATGTAAGTCGAAATTGGCCCTTATTGATTTTCATGTTTTAAATTAATAACAAGTTGTATAACACTTTTTCTTTTTATTGATAAGAATTAAAATGTGATATTTTCTGGATTTCTGCTTTTCATCAATAGAATTTCGAATGCCTCTGCACATTGAAAACCAGATAAACTTCCCCATCTCTGAGCAACAGCTTTTGTCATTTCAGTAGAACGTGGATGTGGGCTTTTCCTAATTTCATAGTGATATGCAGCTAAAGCTTTGATTTTATACTGTAATTCCTTTGTTATTTCAACGTAGAAGTTTGGATTAAATTTATACGGTTTTCTCCAGTCTGTAGCAGCAGGGATTTCAAACGACATAACAGATGAAACCGTTGAGTCAGGAATTGGTCTAGTTGCAGTTATTGTAGCTTCATATACAACCCTATGATCTGGATTAAGATCATTATAATGATGGGTAAAGACAATTTTTGGTTGAATTTCTAAAATATTTTTTTCGATTTCTTTAGTTATCTTCAAGAGAGGTATTTGATCCAACTCTAAATTTGCCAAGTCTAGAAACTGTACATTAGTAGCACCTAGAATCTTGCATGCTTTTTTTGCGTGTTTTTTTCTAATTTCAATTTCTTTTTGCATTTTTTGCATTTCTTCTTTACTCACTTCATATTGTGGACTAGAAACATAACCGGATTTTCTCCTACCAGTAATACCTTCTGAAACGAATAAGATCGATACGTTGTGTTTGCTTGATAATTTCTTTATTGTACCTCCCATACCTATTGTTTCATCGTCAGGATGAGCACAGACGACAAGAATGTTCATTGAAAACCTTCACTTAGTAACATAACATCTTTTAAAAAATTTTTTATATTAATAAAATTATCGACGCATGGAGAATTCCAAAACTATCAATATTTGAAGGAGAATGAATTATAACGCCAGTATGTTGGCTAAATGCTTAATCTACTCGTGTAAGGAAAGATAATGCATCATAGATGAATATTAATCAAATATCTAGAATTTGAAATAAATGAATTTTTCTGGATTCCCATCATAAAATAACAAAATTAACAATGTTGTAAATAATAAAAATGTAAACCAGTAAAATGATTTAAAATTAGAGATAGTCTTCAATATATTTTTTTTATATGATACATAATGTAATAAAGAAAATACAATAATGAGTATCGCAGATACTTTGTGTTCAGACAGGAATAATAGAAACTCTTCAAATTGAATATCAAGTACAACATACTTAATCATTGAATATTTCATATGCTCAAAATTTTCTACTCTGAATGGAATCCAAGCTAAAAATACAAGATATTGCACTATAAATATTGAAAAAATCTTTCCCAATTTACTTTTGAAGAATGAATTGGTAGAGAAATTTGGAAAATTAATAACACATATTCTGTGTATTGCTAAATACAAACCATGTAACATTCCCCAGATTACAAAATTCCAAGATGCCCCATGCCATAAACCACCTAGAAACATGACTGCAAACAGATTAAAGTATGTCCAAGATGAGGATTTTTTGTTCCCTCCAAGTGGAATATAGAGATAATCTCGTAACCATGTTGAAAGAGAGATGTGCCACCTTCTCCAAAAGTCAGATGGAGTGCTGGAGAAATATGGTTTGTTAAAATTGATCGGCAGCTTAAATCCCAAAATCATTGCTGCACCAATAGCAATATCGCTGTAACCAGAAAAATCACAGTAGATTTGGATGCCAAAACCTATAGTTCCAAGTATTATCAATAGAGAATCCATACCAAGAGGATTTATGAAAACGTCGTTAACAAGCGGCGATATATTATCAGCAAAAAACATTTTTTTGAAAAAACCAAATGCCATCATGGTTATACCTAGCTTGAAATTTTGATTTTCGATAATGATCTGGCGAATTGAGTTTGATGTCATATTTTCCAATTTTTCTCTGAGCTGGGGTAAGAATTCATGTGCCCTAAGAATAGGCCCAGCAACAAGTTGTGGAAAGAATACTACAAAGAGTGCATATTCCCTTAATCGTACTGGGGTTATTCGTCCCCTATAGATTCCTACTGTATAGGTGATGGAGTGAAATGTGTAAAACGAAATTCCTATTGGCAGAGCTAAGTTGAGCAACTCTATACTTTCAAGATTGAAAAAACTTGCCAAATCGTTGAACTGATTTATTATAAAATCAGTATATTTGAAAAAACCCAGTAAACCTAGATTTCCAGCAAGGCTTGAGACAAAAAGTATCTTTTTGCTCTTCTTAGTATTCGCTTTGTATATCATTAAGCCAAAGTAAAAATCCCAGAAAATTGTGAAAATTATTAGTATAATCAGATAATTACTACTGTAATAAAAGAAAAATAGTGATGTCGCAAGTAAAAACAAATGTTGAAATTTTCTATGTTTGACTATAGCAATTATTACAAGAACCATGGTGAAAAAGAGGATAAACTCTATTGAATTAAATAACACTATGATTCGATCTCATCAAGAATAATTTTAGTTACATCATCACCAAATATCCTATTATGAGTCAGTGCAACGTGATCAGGATCATTCCATAGTTCTAGATCACGATATTTTTCTTCCAAAGAATGAATTTTAACGCCAGTATCATGTTCAATGCTTTTCAATGTATTTTTGAAAGATATTTTCTCATTTTCAGGCATTGCATCTAAATAATATTTTGAATGTGGTGTAGTGAACACTATGACTTTGACATTATTGTTATGCAGTGTATTGATAATTTGTTTTAATGCAATAACTTTCTCATTCTTGCTTGGAGATCCAAGTCCCTTAAAAGAAGCACCATGAGTTAGAAAATGTTGTTTTAATTCTTCATCGGACTTTACATTTACATTATATGGCGCTATTGTGAAATATGAGTTTGGATAAGGAACAAATTCGTCTGGATATAGTAAATAATTTTGCTCTTGAGATAAATCAACGTCGTCTTCTTGCACGATATTTTTTATCAAGGATAAGGTAACAAATTTTGGATTATCATTAAAATATGTTGTAATTGTTTTTCTTATGGGCTTAATAGTTTCAATAAAAATATTCATCCGGGGATGGGAATTTGTTTTCTTTATATTGCCACTCGTTGAAAGTATCTTCAAGATCTCTGTACGCAATACCATAAACTACTACACTTGGCTTTGCTTTTATGATTAAATCAACATTTCTAGCCTATAACTTGGATGATCGCCAGATCTTGAAAGATTATGTACCTCAAATTTTTCATTATTTTGCAGGAGTTGATTTTGAATTTGTGTTGTATTCAGATAGTGAATATGGCTTGAGCCTAAGATGAAGAGCTTTTTTGTACTGTTACCATTCGTGACAACAAATTTACTTTCAAGTTGAAAAATTTTGTTCCGTAATCTTTCTTGTTCAACCAAGGATTTATTGAAAGGAGTTTCGATAAGGTTTTTGACTAAAAATGTATGAACAAATAAAAACAAAAACAGCAGTAGAAATGACAGACCAACTGAAATAACAACAATTAGAGTAACTCTAAAGCTCATAAAATTTTATATGTTCTATACATGATTAATCTTCCGATTATTTTGAGACTATAATTCCGGATAGCAATTATAAAATTAAATACAAAAAGATATGATTTTGCAATAAAAAGACTTTCAGGAAAAACCGTTAAGAAAACTCTCTAATGTTGTTTGTTCAATTCTTTCTCCAAATAATGAACCTCCTTCTGTCGCATTGATTGTCCTTACCCATTTTGGAGTTCGTGTTACAAGATCACAAAAGGCTTCACGATAGTAATCAAACACTGGATCTAACAACACTTGACATTCATAATAAGGATTGAAAACTTTCTTGTAAAGACGGCGTGCTGATTTTTCATCACCCATTGCATTTATTAGCTCATTGATATGTTGTGTATCAGTAATTTTTGTATCTTCCAAATATCCGAAGTTTATACCAATTAATCCCACTATTGGTTTACCTAGAATTGCCCATGAGAATACCCAACAGGAACTTCCAACATTACCACCCGTTTGCATTCCAGGAAATCCTTTTGGATTTTTATCACTTTTGGACATGAGATTTATCATTTTGTTTATGGATGAAATTTTTCTATAATCATCTATCAAAGGATGAAAGTAATATTTCTGTAAATTATATTCTGTACATTTTTTCAAAACTTGCGGTGAAGAACAAGTAGATAAGATAGCATTAATTTTATGACCAAATTCATTCAGAATTGGATCATCATAAAAATTTGCGATTTTGTCCAATGGATCAATAGTCACGACATAAAAATCAGGAAATTTGTCAGGAGTTATTCCTTTTTTCAGACATGGAATCAACATTCTATCGGTACATACTATTGCTCCAGAGTAGTTACTATCAGATAATTTATCCAAGTGATTTTTTTCATTTATACTTGGACCTGCACCAACTACTAATGCCGAATTTGATAGATTTTGATGACTTTTTCCAGAACTCACCATCTCTGAGTTTAATAATCTTACACTGTTTCCAACTAATATTTCTTGAACATTTCTGGCGAAGTTGGACATCCATAATTCCAACATGGCCATAGTTCCTTCTTGCAATACTTCAAAATTTTCACTGAATCTAGTTTTTTCAGTCACGTGTTGATTAATGGACATATTCAATTAAACTTATTCGCAATATCAAAAAACGATATAATTTTTCTACACAAACAAACCGCACAGGTATTATTGTGAGAAAAAACAATGAAGAAGTTTATGCATACTAATGACAAACTATTTCTTGATTATTGAGACATATACAAAAATTTAAATTCGATGTCATTATTGATTCATTTGTGCCAATTACTAAAGCAAATTACAAGCTGCCTGAAATTGAGCAGAGAGAGATCAGTGAAGAAGAGAAAAAAAGAGCAGAGAGATTAGAATATGAACAAAAAAGCATACAAGCCAGAGGTGCAAAAGGATCTTTTGTAGTTTTTAGAGAAAAGGGATTAGAAGACGTTTTTGTCGTTGATGAATTATGACAAACCTATAACTAGGCGAATTAGACCGTTTATTGTTGTTTTTGGTTTATGACATTTTAAATAACTTGTCTTCTTCCAATGATCGTAAATAACCCTCATTTTTAATATTGAAATTATTTATTTTAGATAATTCAGGGTTTTTCTCTAGCACCATCAAAACATCATTTAATAAGATTGGTTGTTTTTTAATTCCAATGATAACGTTTTTTATAAACATAAAATCATTTTCTCTGTCTAATGTACATCTAATATTTGAGAGATCTTGATCATTAACCACATTAAAGATTGAAAACTTTTGTGGATTGTTATAAAAATATGGAGTAACATGCTCTCTCTCTGATGGTTTTGTTGCATTCTTCCAAGCATCTTCAAGAGCATTAAATGAAAATACTTCAACTGCATATCCTTGAGGAAATGTTGCCGGATGTTCATTTGAGACATAATCATAGTTATTTTTCTCAAATTCATCTATGACTCTATCAATTATTTCAGGATCAACCAGAGGATTATCAGATGTGATTCTTACAATTACTGAAAGATTCAGTTTTTTTGCACATTGATAATATCTGTCAAGCACATCTTTTTCACTGCCTTGAAAAAATCTAATATGATGTTCTTTTGCATATGTTACTATCGGCTTATCACTAATTTCTTTAGTGGTTGCAATTATTATTTTATTAATTTTCTTTGAGAAGCTGATTTGAGATATGACATAATCAAGAATAGATCTATTATTTATGGTCAACATTACTTTTCCGGGAAGTCTAGATGAGTTCATCCTAGCTTGAACAATAACGCCAATCATAGGCCATCAAGGAATTTCATTTTTTTAATATGAAACTCAGCTAACGAGTCCAATACGTTTTCATGTCCATTAAGAAATTCTTTCAATTTGGGTTCTGATATATCTACATCTACATTGCTATTTGGATAAAAAGTAGAATTGAATTCTAAATTAAACTTGCCCCAATTGAAATCGCTTACTATTGACTTGACAAAGTGAAAATATTTACTTACAACACCGTAATCAATTTCTTTATTTAAGGATTGGCGAATTATACTAGGTAATTCCTCTATCGAATGACATCGTTCAACAGAAGGCATAAAATCATATCGAAGATCAGTCAAAATAACAGACGGTTTTTTAAAAACTGCAGCTTCAAAACTCCCAGTTCCAGCAATAGAAATCACCATCTTACAATTTCTGTATAGATCTTCATTTGGATGATCAGGATGTATCAGCATCACATTGGGAATTTCTAATAGTTCCTTGTATTCTTTGATACTTCGCCAATTCCTCATTATCTGTGCAGGATGTTCCTTGACATATAACCACGAATTAATTGGAATGGATTTTGCTACGGATCTAACAGTCTCTACATGGTTAGTATAGTATGGAGCATCCATCAATATAGCTCTCTCCATATCTACATTCAGAGGCATGTAGATGAATGAGTTCTTTAGATTAGGGTTTTTTATTAAATTATTATCAATAAATTTTTTTCGAATAATTCTTCTTAGTATTTGTTTAATTTCAAACGAAATAACTCTAAATTTCGTTCTTCCATAATAATCATAGTTTGTATTAATTTTCTCATTATTACTAAATAAAAAATGGAAAAACATTTTAAATAATTTTGGCCCGACCGTTTTTTCTTGAATTGCTGTTCTAGTCATGTTATCCTTTGTTCCTCTAAGAAAAGAATTACATTCTTCAAATGTCATTGTTGTGTATTTAGTATTTTCAAAATTTTCTAATTCATCATACTCATTTGTTTTTTGCATGAGAATAGTTCCCGGGCCAATTAAACTCAAGTTCAACATTAAAATTTTAATATGTTTTTCTCTGCAAATTTTTATGAGTAGATCCTGATGATGTAAATGTGGTAGTTTTATTATCAAATAATCAGGCTTAATTTCATCGAGAACACATTCATAGAATTTTATTACTTGTTCTTCAATCGATAAGATTTCGTCCCTTTTGAACTTATGAAAATTAAAGAATCTGTAAAAAATTCTTTCGTTTAATGTAATTTGCCATAAGTTTAAGTTGTATTTTTTTTCAACATCAGACAAATAATCTATGTCTGGATTTTTATTGTGTTGTATTTGTTTATGCAGATACCACTTTTTTGTTAATTTTACTAATAATTGGCTATCAAAAAACTTGTTATGTGATGACGGTGAATCAATTATTGCATAATATTCTGCGTCAAGTTTCTTTTGAAGTGCATAAGTTAAACAAAAATGAGTGAATTCAGCTCCCCACAAAACTAAAATTTTTTTTTTCATTAGATCTTCAATCGATATTTTTCTTGTAAATTAATCTTTTACTCACTCATATTTTGATAATTTGATAATAAATTTCAAAAATGTTAAAAAAGGCGAGTTAAATATAACTAATTATTCAAATAAACTCCAATCAAGAGGCTCATCCTTAGGGATATTCTTTTTTGTTGTTTTTCCTAATACTGTATTAAAAAATCTAGGTTGAATTCCAGTGCCAGGTCTACGTATATCAATTACATCAGGTGTAATTTTTGTACCTTTTTTTATATTTTTTATAGCCACTATACTAACACGATTAGTCTGTAGGTTTTTTTGTTCAGACACTGTAGGAATTTTTTCTCCAGTTCCTAATGCTTTCTCAATATTCCTAATAGAACAGATTAATCGAGAAAAATCTTTCTTTGTTAATGCATGTGCATCATCCGGATTAGGGCTATTTTTAATATCTTTAAAATGTCTTTCAATAATGTTCGCACCTAAAACTACCGATGCGATAGTAGAGTCCAGTCCAAGCGTATGATCTGAAAATCCCACAGGAATTCCAAATTCTTTTTTCAGAGTAACAATAGCTCGTAAATTCAATTCAGATATTTCTGCAGGATAGTTAGAAACACAATGCATTAAAATTAAGTTTTTATTTCCAGAATCAAAAATAGTATTAACTGAAGTTTTTACTTCGTCTAAGGTGCACATCCCAGTAGACAAAATAATTGGTTTTCCTATTGATGATACTTCTTTTAGTAAAGGTATATGACAGGCTAGATCAGATCCAATCTTAATTATTGGCAGTTCTAATTCAGAAATGGTTTTTAGATCATGCATGTGACTAGGTGCTGAAAAAATAACAATTCCTAAATTTGCAGCATAGTCTACAATTTGTTTTTGTATTTCTTTATCGACCTCAGTTTTTTTAAATAGGCGATATTGTGAAATTTTTCCTGTTGCTTTCATATTAAAATAATTTTTTTTAGTTGTTATTGTTTCTGCTTCAAATGTTTGGAATTTTATTGCATCTACTTCAATATCATGAAGAGAGTCAATCAGTCTTTTGGCCTCTGCAAAAGTATGGAAAGATCCTCCTATTTCCGCAACACAATAACATGGATAATTATCCCCTACCCATTTGTTAACTAACTTAATACTTCTCATGATTACTCCATAATTCACATGAAAATAAATGAAATGATTCTAGAAAATTAGCACTTGTTAAACTGAAAGGGTATCAAAAATTCTTAGCGTCTCTCAGAATGAATCCGGAGTTAATTCCTTCATTGAATATTAGATCAATGGCTGCCATATTTGGTACGAATGGTGCATAAACCTGATTATAAAATGGATGCTGGAAATTCTGATATTTAACTTCAATATGATTATCAATAAAACTTTGGGAATCAAGATAATTCACACCGAATGCACCAGACAAATATACATCTGCATTAAGTGATTTACATATATCCAATATTCGTTTAGATCCTTTTGTTTTTATTTGTAATTCTGATGAGAAAATGACTTTGGTACTTATTTCAAATTTTTTCAACACAAGAGAAATTATTTTCATATTTATATCAATTAACAGATCATATTTTTTTTCGTAAATTTGTTCCAAGTCCTTCCACAAATTATCAAAATGAGATGATTTTGAATAATTAATTTGAATAGATTTTTTGTGCTTTTCAAGCCAAGCATGAGTATTATCTATTTGCGCTTCATTAATTTGCACATTCAATTTAGATTTAATTGGAATCGTTAACCACATTGAACCGTTACTAGTTCGTATTTTGTTTCTATTATGCCACCCATCTTTTTCATATTGTACATCATCTAGGAAAACAAACGTGTCAGAGGCCATTATTTTTTTAAAGAATCCAAGCCATGGAATGTATCCAGGTTGATGAATCGATAATATAATTTTCAATCACCTATTAATTTCTAGGCTAACTAAAAATTCACAAATAAACTGCACGTATTTTGAATTGGTCTTAATCAACTTGGTTCACTATTATTGAATAACATCATGTTAATATCTAGAGCTAAACCGGTCATTATAGTTATTATTTTTATCATGATCTGAGTAAAGTTCATTAAAATAAACAATACATACAAACAAAAAGAGATCATAATTGAAAATTTTAATTCTTGCAGACGGTAACTTGCAAATTGGTATGGGACATGTTTATAGAACACTAAATTTAGCAAAAAGATTACACAGTGATCATAATGTTATTTTTTTAACTAAACAATCAGCTTCGTATAAATTTTTTAAAAAAAAATACAAAACTTTTTTTGTAAAAAAGAAAACAAATACTAGAAAGATACTTGAGATTATTCACCCAGACTTGATAATTATAGATAAATTGACAGAAGATGAGAAAATCCTAGATGATGTTTCAGCATTCCATAAGAATATTCTCTCAATAGATTATATCGGGAAAAATAGAAAAAAAATTAACTATGGAATAACAATGCTTTATCCACAAACAGGTTTTTCGAGTAATAAAAAATATTCTGGATTGCAATATGCACTCATTAACAAAAATTTCGTAAAAAACAAAATAAAGAAACTAAAGAAACAAGTAAATAGTATTTTAATAACACAAGGTGGTTCCGATACACATTGTTTTACACCCAAAATAATACATTCGCTTAATTTAATAAAACAAGAATTAAAAATTACCGTAATAGCTGGTCCAGCATTTAGTTGTTGGAATGAATTGAATTATGCTATCAACAATTCTATTCATAAGATTCATGTTCTTCATAATGTGAAAAATATGAGTAGAATTTTTAAAAAACAAGATATCGCTATTACTGCGGGAGGCATGACACTTCTTGAATTAGCATGTGTTGGGACTCCATCAATAATAGTTTGTGGTGAAAAATTTGAAGTTGAAACTGCCAAACTATTAGAAAGACATGGATTTGGTATAAATCTCGGATTTGGTAACAAGGTAACACAAAAGACAATAGCCAAATCAGTAGATAATCTGATAAAAAATCATAACATAAGAAATAGGATGAAATTAAGAGGTCAGAAAATAATAGATGGGAATGGCATAGATAGAATAGTTGCCATCATAGAATCAATAAAAACTAGATAGATTGGTTATATTATACGGTATTACAAAAAGAAGGAAAACACCCCCCCCCTAAGCACTTTAGTTCATTTTTTGTACATTATTAACTCGAAACCCATTTATAAAAAAATTATTAATGAAGAATAATTGAAGATTCTATTAATTAACCCACCAGTACGTCAACAAATTGCACCTGGAGACATACCATATGGGCTAGGCATAATAGCTGCCATAGCAGAAGAGGAAGGACATCAAGTTGCATTTTTGGATTTGAATGCTCATCGAGTTAGCTTGCAAGAAGCTGCTGAAGAGATTACGATAGATGATTATGAGATAATAGGAATTGGAGGATTAAGCAGTATGTTCAAAGATATTCAGAGAATTCTTCCGATCTGTAAACAAATTCATCCAGATGCCCTAATTGTAGCAGGTGGGGGATTCATAACATACATGCCAGATAGAATAATGCAACTTCAACCAGAAATAGATATTGCAGTAATTGGCGAGGGTGAGGAGACTTGGAAAGAGATCTTACAAAATAAACAGTCAGGAGATTTTTCAAAAGTTAAGGGAGTTGCATGGAGAGATTTTAATAATGATATTATCTTTACAGAGCCTAGGCCATTAATACGGGATATGGACATGATTCCCTATCCAGCATATCATTTGCTTGATCTAGATATTTACTCAAAAAATTATCAACTAGTAAATAGCAAAGAAGCTATGGAGGCCAGAAAGAAGATACACATTGTAACAGAAAGGGGTTGTCCTCGTCAGTGTACTTTTTGTACACATAATGGATTAAGCAGATGGGATCAGATTGTAGCTATAGGCAAAGATAAAGTAAGAGAGATGGATGCAGATTTTGGGTTTCAGCCAATTGCTCGATTCAATAGTCCAAAGCATGTTGTTGATCATATGAAATTCCTTCATGATAAATTTGAAGTAGATTATATTTTTATTGCAGATGAAAATCTAACTTCAAATAAAAAGCGAACTCATGAATTATGTGACCTTATCATTCAAACGGGATTAGTTAATGAAATGAAGTGGGGCACGAGTGGTGATGCGGCGTCTGTAGATGATGACATAGTACGACATATGAAGAATGCTGGTTGTTCATTTATAACATTTGGTGGAGAAAGCGCAAGTGATAAAGTCCTAAAACAGGATATTCAAAAAGGTACAACTCGTAAAGATAATCAAAATGCAGTAGATATTTTGAAAAGGCAGAAGATGGAGCCCATAATGACATTCATGTTAGGAAATCCAAATGAAGATATTGATGACGTATGTGAAACGACGGATTTTTTCATCAAGAATAATCTTTTATGCGATCCATTCATTTGTACGCCGTACCCAGGAACCAAAATATTCATGGATTATGAAGATATGATTCTAGAACAATTTGATGATAGACTAAGAATTATAAAAAAACTTCCACCAGACACCATAGACAAAAATATTGTAAAACAGTGGAAACTCGATGCATTAAACAAATATCTGATTTCTCTTGATGATGCCGATAAGCTTAGCGCACATGTAAGTAAATTTTTTAATCATGTAGAATTACTTGGAATTAAATCTTTAATGTTTAGTCACGACATACCCAGATTGCTAAAATTTGGACATATGAAAGACATGCCACATGCTGAAAAATGGAAATCACAGTGTCCAGTCTGTACAGCTCAGACATCTTTAGATAAGATGTTGGAAAATCAAACAGCGATTAAAAATACAGTTATTTGATAATCATTTTTCTTAATTACAGAACGAGTTATTTTTGCATTCTAAATTGGCACCATTAAAATCAGATCTAATAATTATTGTCCCTAATAGATTTGCATTATTTAATTTTGTATTACTCATATCAGAATAGAATAAAGTTGTTTCAGATAGATCTGCATTACTCAAATCTGAACCTTTCAGAATAGAATGATTCAAGAACGATTTTTGTATACGAGCACCTTTCAGATCCTTGTTCTGTAAGTCAGTATTTGCTAGGCTTGATGCCAACATATCAATATGATCTAATTTAGTCCCATTAAATTTAGCTCCAACAAATGATGAATAATGAATTTTTGTATTGGAAAGATCAACAAAACTGAGATCAGCTCCATTAAAATTACTTTTTAAAATCTCATAAGATTTCATATTTGCATTGATTAAATTAGAATAAGAGAAGTTTGTTCTGAATATTTTCGTTTTTATCATTATAGAGTTAGTGAGGTTGGCTCCTGAGAGGTTGGCTCCAGTGAGGTTGGCTCCGGAGAGATTGGCTCCGGAGAGATTGGCTCCGGAGAGATAAGAGTTAGTGAGGTTAACTCCGGAGAGGTTGGCTCCGGAGAGGTTGGCTCCGGAGAGATTGGCTCCAGTGAGGTTGGCT
>Ga0194131_10007239_pt1 | contig 15017 bp, 7 predicted proteins | sample TA2KigO120mmetaG_FD_148631 | JGI IMG/M metagenome (GOLD analysis project Ga0194131, IMG submission 148631) | Freshwater microbial communities from Lake Tanganyika, Tanzania - TA2015053 Kigoma Offshore 120m | ecosystem: Environmental > Aquatic > Freshwater > Lake | place: Tanzania: Lake... | reverse complement strand
TTCTTAACGCAACGCCATCGCCGCAGAACGCCTATCGCTGACGGGAGATTCTGACACGTTCCTCGACCGCATCAGACGATTTTGCAGCGTATCGATTTGATCGGATAGGCGGATCGGAGAACCACTTATCAGGACAATGCCGCCCTGAAACCACATGGAACCCTATGAAAATAGTAAAGGAATGAATTATGTTATCGACAGATAGTACTTTATCGGAAAAAAGCAAGAAATTTTCGTCACCTTCACCCCTGCTCGAACAGATACGTGCGACACTGCGCACAAAACACTACTCACCACGCACGGAACGGACTTATATCTACTGGGTCAAGCGATACATCTATTTTCATGATAAGCGTCATCCCAATACGCTGGGCAGTAAGGATATTGAGCGGTTTCTCACCCATCTGGCGCTCCGGGAACGCGTGGCTGCCAGCACACAGAATCAAGCCTTCTGTGCCCTCCTTTTCCTGTATCGCTTCGTGCTTCATATCGAACTGGATGAGGGCATCAAGGCACTACGCGCCAGACGACCTGAGCATCTGCCTGTAGTGCTCACTCAAGAGGAAGTCTTCCGCATCATCGACCGAATGGAAGATGAGTATAAACTTATGGCGCAGTTGCTCTATGGCTGCGGTCTGCGCCTCAATGAGTGTCTGTCTCAGCGGGTGAAAGAGGTGGATTTCGGTCAGCGGGAACTGTTAATCCGCGACGCCAAAGGCATGAAAGACCGACGCGTGATGCTTCCGGAATCCCTGGTGGAACGGCTTCACGATCATCTCAAGAAAGTCAGGACAGTACACGGGAAAGATCTGGAGAACGGTGATGGCTACACGACATTGCCATTCGCGCTGGACCGCAAGTACCCGGAGGCCAACAGGGAGTGGGGTTGGCAGTTCGTATTTCCATCTTCCCTCCTTACCACCGATCCGGCGACAGGTCGGCTGGTGCGATTCCACCGACATGGCAGTGCCCTGCAAAAAAAACTGCGCGAAGCCGTCATACGGTCGCAAGTCGATAAGTCGGTGCACTGTCATACGTTCCGGCACAGTTTCGCCACCCATCTTCTGCAAAACGGCTACGACCCGCGTACCGTGCAGGAACTCCTGGGGCACAGAAGCCTGAAAACCACGCAACAGTACCTGCATGTGCTCAACCGGGGTGGACTGGGCGTACGCAGTCCGATGGACGACTGGATGGATCGTCAGAAACGCCTGCAGGAGCAGGTAAACGATAGTTCGCGCTGATGAAAAAGAACATGGGAGGGGCACCGCTGTCTGAAAAGGAAGGCGCAGCAGCTCAGTGCTTTCGCGAGCGGACGAGCCGTCTGCCCCGTCCATCCGCCCGTGGATAAATCAGACGGAACCGGATGCGGCAAAGCGATCTGACGGTCTGACTACAGAGCGCGCAAGGCATGCAGTCTTTGGCTACAGGGGCAACGACACCTTTCGGCTGCGCCACAAGACCAACTACATCTTGCAAAGCTGCAAGCGCAACGACACCTTGCGGCTGTGCCGCAGTACGTGTTTAGCGTGTCGTGGAAATAGACGATCATTGACTGCGCAATGGCTGAGGGGTAAACTAACTCCAAACAATCAACATATCTTGCGGCAGAACGGCCGCAAGAGCGCCTACTCCTTACTGTCGAAGATAGCTTGCGGTACTACTGGCAAGCGTACTCCCCGCAGGTAGAAGGCGTAAAGCTGCCTTCGGATGGCTGCGGGGGAGGCTTCAATGGCAACCCTGTTACAGGAGACGATCATGGAACGACGGCGATTAGGACGTACAAATCTTATGGTCAGCGCCATCGGTTTTGGCGCCGCGCGGCTCGACGAACACCCGGATCAGGCAACGGCGACGGTCCATCGTGCCATGACCAACGGTGTCGACTTTATCGACACGGCGCGGTATTACGGGAACAGCGAGGCGCATCTCGGTGGTGCGCTGACCGGTCGGAGGGCCGAGGTGACGCTCGCCACCAAAGCACTGATCGAAGACCCCGACACCACACGCCAGAGTTTCGAGACTAGCCTATCGCTACTCAAGCTCAGTGCGGTGGACCTTATGTACGCCCATGCCTGCGACACGGAAGAACGTTTCGACAACCTGATGCGCCCCGGCGGCGCGTTGTCCGTACTGGAGCAAATTCGTGCCGAGGGCATGACGCGGTTTATCGGGGTGAGTTTTAACCATTTTTTGCCGTTCGAGCGGGGCCGCAGTGGAACCGACCGAATGAAAGCCTTGATCGGAACCGGCATTTTTGACGTGATCCAACTTCCGATGAGTCTGATCCGCATCGAGCGTGTCGAGGAAGAGGTACTGCCGATGGCGGCCGAACGGGATATGGGCGTGGTGGTCAACTTCCCCACGGCGGATGGTCTGATCACCCGCGACGTAGGCGTATTCGGTCCGATTTTCGCCCCGTATGTCTCGACTCCTTGTCAGGCGGCGCTGTTGGCACTGTTGCTCTACCCGCAGGTGACAAGCGTATTGTCGGGGATGAGCCTGCCGGAGATCGCCGACGAAAATTGTCGCGTAGGCGAAATCATCGAGCACATGACACCAAAGGAACGCGCTGGTCTGCGGGAGCGTGTGGAGGCCGTCGGCGTAGGACCTTGCCGCAGTTGCGGACGGTGCGCGCCGTATACGCACGGCGTGCCGGTTCCGCAGATCATGACCTACCACGACGCTGCCACCCGCTACGGCGTGGAAAAAGCCCGATCGCGCTATGAAAATTTCCGCGAGCAGACGCTGGCGTGTACGTCTTTCGAAGGCGCGGACGCCGTTTGTCCGGAAGGACTGGACGTACTGGCGGAAGTAAAAAAGGTGTTTGGATAACAGGGGGTTCCGGTCCAAAGAAAAACCCGGATCAGAAACGCAGTTTTATCGCTTTGAGTTCGTGTACCTTGCTAAAATACACGGTATCTCCGGCGATGGGGCCGGGTGTTTGAAAAGCCCCTTTTTCTTCGACGACCGAGGTGATCGACAAATCGACCGGATCAAGCCGATAAAAACACGACGAGGTAAAACCGTAGATCATCCCGTCCGGCCCGGTCTGAAGCCCTAAATCGAGCGGACGTCCTTCGGGCAGAGGAAGCAGAGAGACAAACACGCACGCATCCGGGTCGAAGACAAACAACGCAGGCGCGCCGTCTCCCCATACGGTTCCATACAGCCGTTCGTCCGGCCCGGCGATCAACGCATTGATGGCGTGCGAGGGGTGGTCGGGCGACCCTTCCCACACTTTTTCTTCGCGTCGAAAATCCCACAAAAAAAGAACGGCGTGGCTGGCACGCGGCTGCGTGCCGGTTCCCCCTGCGATGGTCGTGCCTACCGCCAGCAGTTTCTGTTTTTCGAGCCATGCGAGCGACCAGCAACTGGCTTCACCGGCAATGTCCCGATACGTTCCGAACCGCTCCGTCCCCGGATCGTACCACGACAGCGGGCCGCCCCACAGGCCATAGTCCGGCACCGAGGCGGTCCATATCCTGCCAAGCGGTCCGGTGACCATGGCACGCGGGCGGTACGAAATCTCGTCCATCCGGGCGATATCGCGCGGATTGCTTCCCGGTTCCGTACCAAAATGGTAGGGTTGCGACGGGTCGTATACCGAAAGCCGAGCCCCCGGATACGAACAGATATAGAGTTTGCCGTCGAGATTGCCCATCGAATAGGCTTCGCCTGCGGCGGTGGAGCAGGCGCCAAGATCATCCATCGCTCCGGTGACGGGGTTGTAGCAAAACAGATGAAGCGGCAGCACGCTCGATCCGTAAATCTGACGGTCCGGCCCCGCGTGAACGAGAAACAGGGCGCTTCCCGCGGCTTGATAGTCGATCGCCAGTTCACGCATAGCCCCTCCTTGCGGACCGGTGATAGCGAGGGTCCGGAAAATCTGGCTGGCAGCGTCGGAAAATATGGCGACCGAGCCGTCGGACATGGTCGGCGCGGGTTCCGGATCGGGCAGGGCCTCCACCGGTATGGTATCGAACCCGTTCAATCGGAAAATACCCGAAGCACAGTCGATATAGAGCCGACCATCCGCCGCACGCAACAGGTTGCACCTGCCGCCGTTTTCTCTGGCAAGCCGTGGGGTGACAGCCCTTTTTTCTCCGGTGGACGGGTCGAACACCACGACGTGAGGATGGGTGACCTTGATGTCGCAGGCGATCCGTCCGTCGGGCGCGACCAGCGGATAGCAATACATGTCGGTGTCGTCCATGCGTCCGTACCGGGTAAAGACGCCGGTTTCCGGATGATAGCTCGTCAGCCCCGCCGTGCCGTAACAGCCGATCCAGAGCGTGCCGTCGGGTGCTTCGTCGATGCGGCAAGGGAAGATGTCGTGGGGCGGGTTGATGACACCGAGATCGTCAAGCGTTCCGATACGCGGGTCGTAGCAAAACAGATGTCCCGAATGCGCCGCACCGATATAGACCCGACCGGTACGGCTGAGTGTGGCGGCGGTAGGGTAGTTGGATTCGGGGTGTTGCGCCGAAACCTGGTTCGTCTTGCCGGTTGTCGGGTCGATCCGGACGACGATCAGGTTGTCCGCCTGCTGGCCCATGACCGCCACAAGCACATCGCGGTTTTCTGCGTCGCGCGTGGGAAAAAGACGCACCCAGTTGACGCTACGCACCGGTACGCCGACCGTGTGGATGGTGGTTTGTGTCATAAACGCTCCGTCACCCTTCGAATTGGATACCCTGCGCAAGCGGCAGTTCCGAGGACCAGTTGAGGGTATTGGTCTGTCGCCGCATATATAGTTTCCATGCGTCCGAGCCCGACTCGCGCCCGCCGCCGGTCTCCTTTTCGCCGCCAAAAGCGCCGCCGATTTCCGCGCCCGATGTGCCGATGTTTACGTTGGCGATGCCACAGTCGGAACCGGCGGCGGACAAAAACCTTTCGGCCTGTCGCAGACTGTCGGTAAAAATGGCGCTCGACAGTCCCTGTGGAACGTCGTTGTGAAGCCGAATCGCCTCTTCGATGGTGTCGTATTCGAGCAGATAGAGGATGGGGGCGAACGTCTCCTCACGGACGATGGGGGTCTGTCTCGGCATACGCACGATCGCCGGTTCGACAAACTGAGGGCCTGTTTCTGGGCGTCTGCGTCCGCCCGTCAGGATTTCGCCACCTTGCGCCGCCGCCTGTCTCAACGCCGCTTCCATGTCGTCCACCGCTTCGGCGGTCACGAGCGGCCCCATCAGGGTGGAGGAATCGAGCGGATCCCCGATACGCACCTGACGGTAGGCGGCCACCAGCCGCTCGGTCAGCGCGGGCATGACGCTCCGATGACCGATGATTCGGCGCGTGCTGGTACACCGTTGTCCGGCGGTTCCTACCGCGCCAAACAAGATCGCCCGCACCGCCAAGTCCAGATCCGCGTTTTCCGTCACCACGATGGCGTTGTTGCCGCCAAGCTCCAACAGCGAACGCCCCAACCGGGCGGCGACTCGCTCGGCTACACGGCGACCTACCCCGCTCGACCCCGTAAACGAAATCAGCGGAAGCCGACCGTCTTCCAGCATCCGGTTGCCGATGTCGCTACCGCGCCCGATCAATAGGTTGAATACGCCGGAAATCCCGTGGTCTGCCATGATGCGGTTGCACAGATGTTGTACCGCTATGGCGGTAAGCGGGGTAAGTCCGCTGGGTTTCCAGATCATGGTATCGCCACACACGGCGGCGATGGCCGCGTTCCACGACCATACCGCCACGGGAAAATTGAACGCCGTGATGATACCCACTATGCCGAGCGGATGCCACTGCTCGTACATCCGGTGTCGGGGACGCTCGCTGGTCATGGTCAGTCCGTACAACTGGCGTGAAAGACCGACGGAAAAATCGCAGATGTCGATCATCTCCTGTACTTCGCCTACGCCCTCCACACGGATTTTGCCCATTTCGAGCGAGACCAGTTCGCCCAGTGGTTCCCGGTAGGCGCGCAACAGCGCGCCGAGATCGCGCACCACCTCGCCGCGACGAGGGGCAGGCGTCATGTGCCAGGATTCGAAACTTGCTTGCGCCCGCTCGACGACCCGCTCGTACACGTCCGGAGTCGCCTGACGAACGCCCGCGATCGGCGCCCCTGTCGTCGGGTTGTACGAAGTAAGCACCGGGCCTTCGGTGTATAACCATTCTTTGGGACCGGTACACACCCCGGGATTTATTTCTTGGATGTCGAGCTTCTCAAGAAGCGCTTTCATGTCGTATTCTCCTTCCGTCCACCGTGTCTCTCTTCATCCTCCGAACCCCTATCTCCACACCCCGAATGCCCCAATCCAAAATCAACATGCCTCCGCCACAAGGTATAGAAGCGCCGACAGGATCGTCAAGAACTTCGATCTTATTTGCTCAACGGCGGGTGGATAAATAAAATAAATCGACAAATGTATTTGGATTATGGCAGGCTAAAGACGATAAATACATATTACCCGTAAATAGTCTCGTCTACCAGACATGCGCATCTTGCGTACATAAGGAATGTTTCGTGCCACATCTTTTGATCCTTCTGTTTTTTTGCTGCTTTCTTCTTTTTCCTTCCCCCTTTCTGTTGGCTCAATCCGGTCATGCGCCTGCATCCAAGACGCTCCGGGCCGTGCGTGCCTCGGAACCGCCGCGTATCGACGGAAAGCTGGACGACCCCGTATGGCAGACGGCGCCGGTCTTTAGCGGTTTTACCCAACGCGAACCCGATCAGGGCGCACCCGCATCCGAGTCCACTACCGTACGGTTTTTGTACGACGACGAAGCGTTGTACGTAGGTTTTATGCTGTACGACCGCGAACCGGAAAAAATCGTCGCCCGGCTTACCCGGCGTGACGTCTTTTCCAACTCGGACCGCGTATCGGTGGATCTCAATCCGCATCACGACCATCAGACGGGGGCATGGTTCGGGGTCAACGCCGCCGGCGTGCAGGACGACGGGCTTTTTTTTAACGATACCGAGTACGACTTTGCATGGGACGGGGTATGGACGGCCAAAACCGTCATACTCTCGGATGGCTGGAGCGTGGAATACCGCATCCCCTATCATGTCCTGCGTTTTGGCTCCAAACCCGTCTACACTTGGGGTATCAACCTGATCCGCGATATCGGGCGCCGAAACGAAAAAGCCTACTGGATCATGATTCCCCGAAACGAAACAGGCTGGGTGTCGCGTATGGCGCATTTGGAGGGGATCGAGGGTATCCGTCCCCCTTCTGCGTTCGAGGTAACGCCCTATTCCACTACACAATCCAAGTTGGAGCCGAAGACCCCCGCCAATCCGGACGGCAGAGGCTTTCAGGCCAGCGGCGGCGCGGACATCCGATACGGACTCACCTCCAATCTGTCGCTCAATGCGACCATCAACCCGGATTTCGGGCAGGTCGAGGCGGATTCAGCGGTGTTGAACCTCAGCACCTTCGAGACGTTTTTCGAAGAACGGCGTCCGTTTTTCGTAGAAGGGACGGGGATTTTCAAGACACCCATCCAGCTTTTCTACTCGCGCCGGATCGGGCGACAGCCGGGCCATATCCCGCTTCCGACGAATGTAACGCTTATCGACCGCCCTGAGTTTACCACCATCGGCGCGGCGTTCAAACTGACGGGAAAAACGGCAAGTAAAACCACCTTTGGACTGATCAGCGCCCTCACCCCGTCCGAATACGCCACCATCACCGATTCCGCAAGCGCACCGCACCGACGAACCCGTATCGAGCCGTTGACACACGCGCTTGTCGGCAGAATACAGCAGGACATAGGGGCTACGTCGAATGCCGGGTTGCTGGCTACCGCGCTCAACCGCCGAACCGGAGAAGCGGCCTATACCGGCGGAGTGGACTGGAATATCCGCTGGAAAAACAGCATGTACGAATTTTCGGGCCAGATGGCGGGAAGCCGCACCGGTCTCGGCAATGCCGTACAGCAAGGACTTGCCACACAGGTCAAATTTGCCAAAACAAGCGGTTGGTTTTTGCTGACCGCCAACGGCCATATTTACTCGCCCGGTTTTTCGCCCAACGACCTCGGTTTTCTCGAACGCGCCAACCAGATCAATCCATGGGGGGATATCAGCATCCAGAAAACCACACCTTTTGGTCCGTTTCGCACATTCAGGGCCAGTTTGGAAGGGTTTACCGCGTGGAATTTTCGCTACCACTGGAACGGCAATACCTATCGGCGAGTCAATTTGTTTAGGGGATTTGGAACGTCAGGCGAAATCGAGTGGAAAAATTTCTGGAAAACCGAGTGGGGCGTCTTTCAGACGGTAGCGTCTCTCGACGACCGTGAAACGCGGGGCGGTCCCCTGTTTCTGTATCCCCCGATCAATATATTTTTTCTTGGCGTGGAAACCAACGGTCGCTACCCGGTCAACGGGAAGGTGGAGGGGGAATACGGGTATCACAACCGGGGGACGTCATGGTGGAACGTGCAGGGACAGCTTACGATACGCCCGGCGTCCAATCTCAAATTCTCATTTCATCCGCGTTACGACGATCTTACCTACTTCGCCCAGTGGATCACCAATGTAGACGACAACCACGACGGCACGGACGATCATTTTGTATTTGGACGGCTTCGGGGTCATACGCTCGACCTAACCACACGGGCCAACATCACGTTTACCCCGACGCTGAGTCTGCAGTTTTATCTTCAGCCTTTTGTAACCGTAGGACGCTATACGGCCGTTCACGAGTTGGCACGCCCTTCGTCATACGAGTTTACGCCGTATACAGGATTGACCTTTAACCCCGATTTCAATAACCGGTCGCTACGCAGCAATCTGGTGTTGCGCTGGGAGTACCGCCCAGGCAGCACCGTGTTTCTGGTGTGGTCGCAATCCCGCAGTGCCGCCTCGAACGACTCCGAATTTCGTCCCCTGCAAAGCCTGCGACGGGCTTTCCGAGACGAAGGAACCAACGTGTTTCTGATTAAACTCAATTACTGGCTGAATATGTAGGATTGCTTTTTTTATCTTTACGCAGATAAAACCACCAGAAGCCGACCAACAGGGGCACGAGGGCAAAACAAAACGTAGCGATCCCGGAAACCCGATACACGCCGGTCGATCCGGTGATCATCGTCCATGCGTCACTGGTAAGCGAAACGAGAAAAATCGTCAACACCCCGGCAAGCAGGTTATCCCGCCACACATACCTCATACACAAACCCGCCACACCGGCAAAGACAAGCGTTCTGAGCGTCCCTGCGACAAACTCGTTGGTCGTACGGGCGGCATCCGCCTGAAAGATCAGCACGGTCAGCAACAACAACCCCGGTATCCAGTGCCGACGAAGACCGTAATGCCGGATAAACAGCCACAGGGCAAGCAGGAGCGCGCCGCCGGTCACGGCGCTTGACAGCGCATTTAAAAAGGCCGAGACCGCCGGAAAAAACGTATCCGTATAGGGAACGGTACGGGTGATCAGCCCGGCGTCCGCACCCATGACCGCCATCCACAGGTCGAGTGCATGACGGAGACCGGGTACGAGTAGACAGGCCGCGCCCGCCAATATGAGCGCATCCCGGAAGATCGGGCGTCCGGCGGTCGAGCCGTTTCGGAGCATCGCGCGAAACCACGTCGCAATATCCATCCGTTCCGGGTATGTCATCCGATACACGCTTTCTGTAAAACCGGCCAGCAACGCGCCGGCCAGCATCAGCACGGCGGGTCCGACTACAAAACCGGCCAGAAGACGCTGGATCAGAAAGGTCTCCGGGCTTTCCGTGGTTTCGTACCCAACGTACCGGGAAGACAGTTCGTTGAGCCGCGCTAACATCGAGAAGGCGGCGAGCCCCGCTCCCGTATACAAGCCGAATTTCCAGTCGATCGCGCGGGTACGCAACCGGTCGATAAAAATCAACACCATCAGCGCGCCGATCAACCCTGCGCCCACAATGCCGCCGACCAACAGCGCGATATCCTTCCCGGTCCGTTCCTGTTGACGGCGAACCCACACCTCCGGTGGTTTGAACAAGACACGGGTCTGCACCGCCTCTCCACCCTGCACCATGGTCTGAAGCCGGAAATGACCCTCGGCGATGGGATTCAGACTGTCTTCCCATACAAAAAAGTGGTCGATTCGCGCGGGTCGTCTCTCCTGTTCCGACTCTATCAGCCGATAGGCGTCAAAACGCGGCTCGCGCTCGGCGGCGGCGGTGGCGGCAGGTATAAGCGCGGCCGCCGCCGACAGGCTATCGCCCGGCGCGGATTCGTCCACCACGTGATCGTATTCCGCAATTTTGCCCGACCTATCGACCGTCACCCGATATTCTTCCTTTTCGAACGGACGGAAAAACCGAACGACCCAAACCGCTGGCGAAAGTCTTTCGCGATAGGCTTGGTTGAGCGCACCGACCCCTGCGTGTTCGCGGATATAGCGGGTGTTCCATAGATGACCGGGCGATCCGGACGCCGTAGAAAAGGAGGCGACCCGCTCGAAACCGGAAACGTCGGTCCCGCGCTCGTGCAAATACGCCTCCGCCCGGTGGATGGCTTCGGTACGGTCGATTCGTACATCGACAAAATCGAGAAATCGTTCTACGGGAACCGTAGCCATCAGGATCGCACCGGCAACCCCTGCCGTCCACACGATCCACACGCGTCTGCCGGGCCGGGAGGTCGTCAGCGGAGGGGCAGGTTGCGTGGCAAAACCGCTTCTCTCGGACACATCGGTCGGCGATGGTATCTCAGAAGATGGCTTTACTTCTGTCCGTTCGAGTTCGAGAGGGTCTGTCTGTGCCTTATCCGCACCTCCTGTCAGCGCCGGATCGTTAACCGGATAGCCGCGTCGCCAGGCAATAAGTGCCGGGATGAGCGGAATCATCATGATCCCTACGACCAACGCGCCGGACATTTGGAAATAGGGTCGAGAAGACTGAAAAAGAAACAGGCTGAGCACGAGCGCGTCGAAGACATAATGCGCGATCAAAGTGCACAGGATACCGCGTCGTAGAAACACATACCCCAGCATGACGCCGACGACGGATAGTTCCACGCCTCGGATAAAAAACGGTTGTTGGGGATAACTGCTGTGTAGAAAACCCCAGCAAACGGCGGGAATGAGTACGGCCCAAAAGGTCGACTTGAGATACCGTTGCAAAAACGGGATGGCAAACAGACGAAACAGCCCCTCTTCGAAAAGGGACGCCTGAAGTCCGATGGAAAGCGGATACAGCCAAGGTAACGAAGTGCTGGCCATATCCGTGTAGTCCACCCCGGCGGGCGACCAAGCGCCAAACTTTCCGGCGATCAGATAAAACGCCGTGATATAGCCCAGCATGACACAGGGGATCAGGTATCCGATAAGGCTTGAAGAAACATATTCACCCGTGCGCAGGGCGCGCCCGGAAAACAACCACTCCGGAGAAAGTCGGTCCGGGTAGTGTTCGCGGTATAGATGGCTTCCTGTCGTATTAATCAGCGTGATAAACAGAAACCAGCCCCCGGCGCTGATGGTGGCGGACAGCACAATGGAGGAATAAAAGGTTTCCAGCGACTGGGTGGTTTCGTACTGGGTGAGGGCAAGCGGAAGCAGATTGAACGTAAGGGCAACCGAGACGATGGCAAGAAACACGCCGCTACGGACGCCAAAACCCCAGCGAAGTCGCCGTCCGGGCAATTCGCGGAGAAAGACAAAGATCAGCGCAATCACAAACCCCGTCATCCCGATCGACGCGATATACTGGCTCAACTCGTTCCGGGACCGAAGCCGGGTGTAGTCACGCTGCCAGGCTTCGGGAATCTTAAGAAACTCACCGTACTCGCCGACCCGGTCTCCGTATATCACGACGGTGATCCGGCAGGTAGCTTCTCCGGCAGTAAAGCCAATCCGTTCCCACGTAAAAGAATGGTCGGTTCGGTTTTTCCGGTCGGTGGTCTGGGCTTCGATCGGCCGGTAGCGCTCCATCGGCAGCGGTTGCGCCGTCTCCAAAAACCGCTCGGCAAGAACGCGTGCCTCCTGTTGCGAAAGCGACGCGCCCGGCCGGGTTTCCTCGATCTCGTGAAAAAATCCGGCAAAGCGTCCGGATGGGCTAAACGAAACCGAAAACTCTTCTTGTTGCTGTGGGCGGAAAAAACGCGTATCCCAACGCCAGATCGGTGTATCGGTCCGGGTAAGACGATTTACCGCTTCAAGCCCCAGTTCGCGTTCCAAGTACACTTTGGCTTCGTCGTCGTATCCAAAAGTGGTCACCTTGCGATACGGCGCTGGATCATAGCCATGCTGAACCAGAAACGCGGTCGCCAGCGCTTCGGCTTCGCCGCGTGTGATCCGGAAGTCGATGGCAGCCGACGGCAACGCCTCGTTGTGATACCGTACGACGACGACGATGCCGACCAGGGCGGCGATGGCCCACGCAAAGATCGCACGCCGGTCCGAGGAGGAGACGGAAAAGAAATTCCGGATGAAGATCACCAGGATATGGGGTCCCTTGGGGTATTCAGGTCCGCCCTATAGCGCGTTGCGGACGGCACCCGACCGTGTGCTTACCCGGCGACACGGCGCGCGATGTCGTCACCCACTTGGCTCGTGGAGGCGCTGCCCCCGATGTCGGGCGTACGGAGGTTGGTTTCACGCAGATTATCGGCCACAGCCCGGTAAATACGTTCGCAGGCCGCGCCTTCTCCGAGAAAATCGAGCATCATCGCGCCTGCCAGAATGGTTGCCAGCGGGTTTACGATTCCCTTACCGATCAGATCGAAGGCCGAACCATGTACCGGCTCGAACATCGACGGGGCTTTGCGCTCCGGGTTCAAGTTGGCGCTGGGCGCCAGCCCCATACTGCCGATGATGATGGCGGAAAGATCGGTGAGGATGTCTCCGAAAAGGTTGGACGCCACTACCACGTCGAAATCCTGTGGCCGACGTACAAAATCCATGGACGCCGCGTCGATCAGGAGCGACTCGGTCCGGACATCCGGATACTCGCGGGCCACTTCTTTGAACACCTCGTCCCAGAAAACCATGCTGTAGCCTTGCGCGTTCGACTTGGTGATAGACGTGACTTTGTTCTTTTTCTTGCGTCGCCGCGCTTCCTCAAAAGCATAGCGGATGATACGCTCCGTGCCGTGCCGCGTAAATACTGCCGTCTGGACCGCGACTTCCTGACCGGTATGTTGGTAGATTCTTCCGCCGATGTCGGCGTACTCGCCTTCGGTGTTTTCGCGGATTACGGTCAGGTCGATGTCGCCACCGGTTCGGTCCGCCAGCGGAGACCGGACCCCGTGAAACAGATACGCCGGGCGCACACAAGCGTACTGGTCGAAATATCGGCGTATCGGCAAAATCAGGTTGTTGAGCGTGACGTGGTCCTGTATGTCCGGATCGCCTACCGCGCCAAAAAAGATGGCGTCAAAACCTTTGACCTCGTCCAACCCGCCTTCCGGAATAAATCGGCCCGTTTGGCGGTAGAAGTTCGAACTCCACGGAAAGTCGGTAAACGTTACGACCGGTGATCCGAGTGCGTTGAGGACTTTTTTCCCTTCGGCGATGACTTCGGGACCTACGCCATCTCCGGCGATGACGGCAATGTGGTAACGGGACATCCGATCTCCTTTGGCGATATACTGCAATGATGGGGACGGTCTATTGGAGCGTTTCGAGCATCCCTCGAAGTTTATACTTCCTGTGGTGCGTGGTCAACAGATCGTTCAGACAGGCTTTCCATTCCGTTTCCCGGTTCATCACCCGGTATCCTGTACACACTGCCAAAGCCAGTCAACCGCATGGGTGTAGGCATCCGCCTTGTCGGCGTCCATGATGCTTTCCGCCTGTCGGCATGCGGTCCGTATCACCCATTCAGGGTGTCTATCAACGACATTTTTCCGCGACTTTCCGGATCAGGTTGTCATTATAATATTTTCCTTAAGTGTCATGCTTTAGCTCCCTGTTTTGTTGGGTGACCTACCCGTCTATTCCACGACGAATCGTGTAACAGACGCGACCATTCCACGATTTGACGCGGAATGGTCATGATGATTTCGCCTCATTGTTTTATATTGCCCAGTATGAAACGAAGCTACGAGGTTTTGCTCCGGCACCATTTCGACTCGGATACCCAGATGGCTTTTGTCTGCGGCCCCCGTCAGGTAGGGAAGACCACCACCTGTCAGTCTTGCGAGCCAAACCAGATGTATCTGAACTGGGATCACGAAGACCATCGACGCAAAATTTTGTCTGGACCTGCCGCTGTCGCCGCCGATCTGGGGCTTGCTCCGCATAACGCCGTTGTCTTTGACCAAATACATAAGTATCCTGACTGGCGAAATTTCATCAAGGGCTTTTTTGATGTCTATGGCCGGAGTCGTCTGCGGATTGTGGTTACCGGAAGCGCCCACCTCGACGTCGTGCGCAAAGGTGCAGACAGCCTGCTGGGACGTTATTTCCCGTATCGTATGCACCCGCTTTCCATAGGGGAAATTGCGAATTCCACATGGCGCGACAGACCGATCGGTTCGCCGTCTCCGATATCCGACGCCGATTACGAAGCGCTTCTGCGTTTCGGAGGATTTCCGGATCCGTTTCTGAAACGCAATCAACGGTTTCACAACCGATGGACGCGTATGAGACAACAGTTGCTGTTTCGCGAAGATTTGCGGGACACGAGCCGAATATACGAGATTGGTCAGGTGGAATTGCTGGCGGAATTTCTGCGTCGACAGGCCGGCCAATTGCTCAACGTTGCAACCCTCTCCACCCGGGTTCGCGCCTCTCAGGACTCCATCAGACGTTGGATCGCCGTGTTGGAAGGGTTGTACTACTGTTTCAGAATCTCCCCATGGTCAAACAATATTGGGCGAAGTCTGTTAAAAGAACCCAAAGTCTATCTATGGGATTGGTCGACGCTGGATACACCGGGCGCTCGTCATGAAAATCTGGTGGCCGTGCATCTCCTCAAAGCCATTCACTGGTGGCAAGATACCGACATGGGAGATTTCGGGTTATATTTTTTGAGGACAAAAGATCAGCGGGAGGTGGACTTTCTCATCACACAGGACACCCGTCCCTATGCGCTGATCGAGGTCAAGACGTCCGAACAAC
>Ga0194131_10007238_pt1 | contig 15017 bp, 16 predicted proteins | sample TA2KigO120mmetaG_FD_148631 | JGI IMG/M metagenome (GOLD analysis project Ga0194131, IMG submission 148631) | Freshwater microbial communities from Lake Tanganyika, Tanzania - TA2015053 Kigoma Offshore 120m | ecosystem: Environmental > Aquatic > Freshwater > Lake | place: Tanzania: Lake... | reverse complement strand
TTCGTGCGGGATGCCGAGCCGGCCGAGGCCCGTATCGATATTGACGAACACCTCGAGCGGCTTCGACAGCAGGCGCGCAGCCGCCTGCGCGAGTGCGTCGAGCGAAGCGTGATCGAGAACGGTGGGGATCGCGCCAAGGGTGACGATCTCCGGCGCGGCTTCCGGCACCAAGCTGCCGAAGAGGCGGATCGGGCACTTCACGCCGTGCCGCCGGAGCGCGACGACTTCGAATGGATTTCCGACGGCGAGCATGTCGGCGCCGCCGGCCTCCATCGCCACACACGCTTGCCGTCGTCGATTGAATTTGTTGCTGCAGGTTGCGTCTTACTGTAGAACGCGCCGCCGGATCATCCGGATTGCTGCGAAACACACAGCGGCGTTACCATCGTGCTCACGATCGAGGCGGAGACAAACAATCCTTCGAGTTCTCGCCGCACTCAGCTGCGCTGTGCTGGCGGCTGCCGCCGGCATCGCTCATGCACAAACCGCTGCCAATTTTCCCAGCAAGCCGATCCGGCTGATCCTGCCTTATCCCCGGTGTTGGAACGGACACGCTGGCAAGGCCTCTTGCTCAGCGGCTTATCGAGAATTTGAAGCATCAGGTCATCGTCGATAACCGCGGGGGGGTGGGCGGCAACATCGGCATGGAGATTGCCGCCAAGTCCCCGCCGGACGGACACACGATCGTCTTTGCGATTACGGCGCAGCTTGCGGTGAATCCGAGTCTGTTCAGGAAGCTGCCGTATGACCCGGTCAAGGACTTCGAGCCGATCACGCTGCTCGCTTCGGGCCCGTACATCCTGATCGTTCATCCCTCCTTGCCTGTGAAGTCTGTGAAGGAGCTGATTGCACTCGCCCGAGCACGCCCCGATCAGATCACCTATGGCTCGGCGGGGAACGGCAGCGGCGCGCACCTGGGCACGGAGCTTCTGAACAGCATGGCCGGGATCAAGATGATACACGTGCCGTAGAAAGGAGGCGGACCGGCACTGATTGACCTGCTGGCGGGCCAGGTGCAGGTGCTGTACGCGACGTACGCCACGTCGAGTCAGCACATCGCTTCGGGCCGCGTGCGTGCGCTTGCGGTGAGCACCGCTCAGCGTCTCACGGGCGTGATCCCTACGGTGGCGGAATCCGGGCTGCCCGGTTACGACGCGGGCGTGTGGTATGCGTTTCTTGCGCCGGCCGGCACGCCACGCCTCGTGATCTATATTGTGGCTTCGGCCGGCTGCGCCCTCGCGGAGGACTTCGGGCAACTGCTGCTCTTTCGCGAGCTGCAGGGCATGTCGGCGGGGGCGGGCATGGTGGTGGGGCGCGCGATGATCCGCGACAGCTTCGAGGGGCACGCGGCGCAGCGGCTGATGTCGCTCGTGATGATCATCTTCGGGCTCGCGCCGGCGGTCGCACCCGTGATCGGCGGTTTCCTGCTGGGGTGGTTCGGATGGCGCGCGGTGTTCGTCTTCCTCGCGCTCTACGCGCTCGTGCTACTGGCGGTGTCGATCTGGCGGCTGCCGGAGACCCATCCGCCGGCGGCGCGCCAGCCCTTCGCGCCCGCCCCGCTCGCCGCCAATTACTGCAAGCTTGCGCGCAGCCCCCAGCTCATGCTGCTGTGCGCGGCGGTGGCGCTCAACTTCGCGGGCTTTTTCATCTACGTGGTGTCGGCGTCGGCGTTCATTTACAACCTGCTGGGGTTGAACGAGCGGCAGTTCGCGTGGCTGTTCGTGCCCGGCATCGCCGGCGTCATGTTCGGCGCGTTTCTGTCGGGGCGCTTCGCGGGCCGCATCGCGCCGGCGCGCACGGTGGCGATCGGCTACGGCATCATGTTCGGCGCGGCGGCGTTCAACGTCGCCTACAGCGCGCTCGCGGAGCCGGCGGTGCCGTGGTCGGTGCTGCCGGTGATGATCTACACCACCGGCATGGCGCTCGCGATGCCGAGCCTCACCCTGCTCGCGCTCGAGCTTTTCCCGGCGAACCGCGGCATGACCTCGTCGCTGCAGGGTTTCATGCAGAGCTTTACCTCGGCCATCGTCGCCGGCGCGATCTCTCCGCTGCTGTCGCACGCGGACGTGACGCTTGCGCTGGGGATGACGGGGCTGCTCAGCCTCGGGTGCGGCGCGTGGCTCGCGTATCTGCGCTTCGAGCCCCGGCCCTCGCTCGCCGGCCCTCGGCCCTGATCAGCACTGCTCCCAGGGAAGCCCCTCGTGGCGCCAGCCGGTTTTCGTGTTGCGGTGATGGTTATCGTCGAGCTCGCCCTCGAAGCCGTGGAGCACGTTGTAGACCTGGGTGAAGCCGGCTTCTTCCAGCGCGCGCCCGGCGTCGAGCGTACGGTTGCCGCTGCGGCAGATCAGCACGATCGGGCGGTCGATGCTCGTCGCCTTCTTGACCTGGGCGATGAAGTTGGGGTTGATCTCCCAGTTGGGGCCGTCGTTCCAGGGCACGAGGATCGCGCCGACCGGATGGCCGACGAACAGGTACTCCATCTCGCTGCGGCAGTCGATGAAAATCGCGTTCGGGTTCTTCTTGAGAAATTCGTAGGCTTCTTTGGGTTCGAGGTGATTCATGCGCGACGTGCCTATGTGAGAGTGAGCGTCGCCGGCGCCGAAATGGCTGCAGATAGACAAAAGGGATGATCCACCTGAACATTTGAACAGTTGGCTTGATGACGCCCGGTGACATGGGGCAGGCGGTCGCGATGCAGATACAGTCGCGCGGCTTCGCTGTCGTTACCGCACTCGATAACCGCGGCGAGTGCCATGCAACAATGTGTTGCAAGCGTCGTTGATGATTGAGTGGGGGTAGGCAGCGCTATCGCGGCTTGACGCACGCTCGACGGGCGATCGAATGCATCGCTCCCCACTTGCGCGCCTGAACATCTCTTCTTCAACGCCCTTGCCGCGTCGGTCGTTGACTGGGGTGGGCTTTTTTCAGCACCTGCCAGGTCGCGGTGCCCCGCGAACGTGGTTCGCGCGTTTGCCTCCGAATGGGACTGGAGCGCAAAGCCGTGTTGCGCGCCGCGACCGCGCACACGGTCCAATACGAGCGGCGGCGCCCGGAGGAGACGATCCGGCATCGCCTGGTGCGGGAACATCTCGAGAGGTTCCTCGCCGAGGTCCAAGCCAGGACCGGCACCGGCCTGCCCGGGTTCGTCAAAGAGGAGTTCGAGGCCTTTCTCGAATGCGGCATTCTGGCGCACGGATTTCTTCGTGTTCACTGTGCCGACTGCGCACACGAGAAGCGGGTGGCGTTTTCCTGCAAGCGGCGTGGGTTTTGCCCCTCGTGCGGGGCGCGGCGCATGGCGCAGAGCGCCGCGCGCCGGGCAGAAGGTGCTGAGCCTGCGCACCGTGCCCGGCCGGGAGGAGAAAGCCACCGCGGCCCTGTGCGCCGAGGCGCACGGCGCGAGCCTCGATGCCGGGGTGCGCTGCAGCGCGGATCAACGCAGGCAACTCGAACGGCTGTGCCGGTACATCACGCGTCCGGCGATCGCCAACGAGCGGCTCAAGCAAGATGGCTCGGGTAACGTCGTGCTGCAATTGAAGAGCCCCTGGCGCGACGGGACCACGCACCTGGGGATGACGCCACTGGAATTCATGCAGCGCCTGGCGGCGCTCGTGCCGCGACCGCGCCTGCACCTCACCCGCTTTCACGGGGTGCTCGCCCCCAACGCCGGGCTGCGTGCGGCGGTCGTGCCGGGCCCGGCACAAGATACCAGCGTTCCTTCAGACGAACAGGCGCACGGCGCGCCGGCGCGCATGGGCTGGGCGCGCCTGCTCAAGCGCGTGTTCGACCTGGACCTTGAACACTGCCCGCAGTGCGGCGGTGCGTTCAGGATCATCGCCGCCATCGAGGCACCGGAGGTGATCGTGAAGATCCTCACCCACCTGGGTCTGCCGGCGAGGGCCCCGCCGCGCGCACCGGCGCGGCGGCCGGAGCTTTGTCAGGCGGCGTGATCCCCGAAGGCAAGAACGGCTCTGCAACGGGGCCGACCATCCCGCTCGGCCTGCGCTCCTGTGGCGGGGGTCAGCGTGCGTCGAAATGAGGCAACTCGGGTCGATTCAGGGGTCGAATCGTCATCGAGAGCGGGGAATCTTTGCCAGAGACCGCGTGATTGACCGCCTCTCGGGACGGCGATACCGTCGCGGATCGGGAAAAAGGTGGTTTGAAATTCCTATACGCTTGCGCCCACCGTCCTCTCCTGCTTTGTCGTGCAGCCGCGCGCCGACGAGCGCGGTGGGGACCATCCTGTGACGGCTTACCCCCTGCGATTTCCACCGTCACCCTCGTCGAAGACGAAGCGCCACGCCCCGCCGGACGCGGCGATTCGCCCCACACCGGGGGTTCGGAAGTGGGCCGTCATGACGAGGGTATCCGTGTCGGCGTAGCGCGCGAGAAAGGTGCGCCTCGTGGCTGCCGCCCGTGCGGGGTCCACGCAGAAGCAACTGTTCCACTCCGGCTCGGCGCACTGGATCGGGTGATGCATCAGATCTCCGCACATGATGCCCTCGCGGCCGCCCCCCGTGATCCGTATGCCGACGTGACCCGGCGTATGACCGGCCAGAGACTCGAGACGGACGGCCTCTTCGATGACATGGTCAGTTTCCACGAAAACCACCTGACCAGCGTCCAGCACCGGCAGCAGGCTGTCTTCATAATACGGATCATCGGTGAACCCCGGCCGCGAGTACTCCTCGCGCCAGAACTCCCACTCGATCCTGGGGATCAGGTACTTGGCCCGCGGAAACGTCGGCACCCACCGTCCATCGGAAAGGGTGGTGCTCCAGCCGACATGGTCGACGTGCAGATGGGTGAAAACGACGTAGTCGACGGCATCCGGGGTCACCCCAGCCGCGGCAAGACGCTCGAGGTATGGGAACCGGTTCATGTGGTACCGGGGTTTACCCGGTCGGGCCTTGTCGTTGCCTCCGCACGCATCCACGAGGATCGTGTGGCGCGGAGTCCGAATGACAAAGCTGTGGATGGACATGACGAGGTCGCCGCTGACAGGGTCGAGAAACTCCGGCTTCAGCCAACCCTCGTGTGCTGCCCAGCCGCCAGGCGTCGACGTCGGATAGAGCACTTCCGGGTTCAGCAGCGGCCGCTCCTGCTCCACCACCCGAAACACTTCAATCTGCCCGAATTCCCACCGATTCACATCGTCTCTCCTACTCGTGCTACGCATCGCGCTCGCCAGCCTTGGCGCAGCGCGTCGCGGAACGCGCCCTCGCGTCACAAACTCGTCGCCGGACGCCACTTGAGAAGCCGCTCCTCAACCTCCCGCGCCAGCTCGATCAACACGATTGCCAGCACCGCAATGATGACCAGCACCGCGAAGACCCCATCGGTATTCAAGTGCCCCTGTGCCAACATCAGCTGATATCCGAGTCCGGCTCGGGCCCCAACGAATTCACCCACGATGGCTCCTAGGAGTGCGAACGACACGCTGACCCGAAGGGCGGCGAAGACCCACGTGAACACTCCCGGCAGGACGACCATGCGCACCATCTGCAGCCGGCTGGCGCCCAATACCTTGGCGGCGTTCACGATTCCAGGGTCGATGGAGCGCGCCCCGGTGTAGGTGTTGTAGAAGACGATGAAGAACACTAGCGACCAGGCGATAAAGACTTTGCCGGCGAAGCCGATGCCGAACCAGAGCAGCATGAGGGGAGCGAGGGCGACCCGCGGAAGGGCGTTGAGACCCCGCATGAACGGCTCGCCGAACTCCGCCAGACTTCGAGAAAACGCGAACGCGAGGCCTACCGCGAGCCCAGTGATGATGCCGATCACCAGCCCGAGCGCCGCCTCTGCGACGGTGACCGCGGTGTCGTAGAGCAGCCGGCCAGTCGACAGGCCCTCCACGAGGTACTCCCAGATGCGGAGCGGGCTGCTGATGTAGTACGGATCGATTACCGTTGTCCCACCGATCGGCCGGGTCGCCACTTCCCACACGAGCATGAGTCCACCCAGGAAGGCGGTGCGGATCCAGAACATTCTCATGGGTTCCCCGCCTGCGAGCGGAACTGATCACGCAGCACCTGCCACACTTCCTTGTACAGCGCCTCGAATTGGGGGGTTACGCGCGTCTCGAACACGTCACGGGGCTCGGCGAGCTCGACGTCGACGACCCGGATGACACGGCCCGGCTGGCGCGACATCACGAACACCCGCCTGGCGAGCAAGATCGCCTCCGCTAGGTCATGTGTGACCAGCAGGATGGTGGTGCGTGTCTCGCGCCAGATTCGAAGCACCTCGTCTTGCATGACGGCCCGGGTTTGCGCATCGAGGGCCCCGAACGGTTCGTCCATCAAGACCAGGTGGGGCTCGCATACCAGCGTTCGGATGAGGGATACACGCTGGCGCATCCCGCCCGAGAGCTGATGCGGATAGTGGTCGGCAAAGTCAGTGAGCCCTGTGATGCGGAGCCACTTCTCCAGCCGCTGAAGACGCTCGCTGCGCGGGATGCCGGCGATCTCGAGCCCCATCTCCGCATTGCCGAGCGTCGTGCGCCACGGCAAGAGCGCGTCCTGCTGGAACACATATCCCAGTTTCACCCCCGGCCGGACGGCGAGTTCGCCCGAGAGCTGGGCGGTGGGCGGCAGCAGGTCCGCTACCGCGTTCAGGAGCGTGCTCTTCCCGCACCCACTAGGCCCGACGATGGCGTTGATATGGCCATCGCTGATATCGCATGAGATCGCGTCGACTGCGCGCACCTCACGGTCCGCCGACAGGAACCGGATGCTGAAGTCCCGGACGGTGAGCGTCGCCGAGTGCCGCGTGGCCGCCGACGGCACGCCATCGGCGGCCGGCCGGCTCTCGCCGGGCTCGCGGCCATCGGCGCGGACTCCATCAGCGGCGATGCCCGTGGGGCGGCCCGCGCTCATGATCGGCGTGGACTTTGTCGGCGGCGCTCATCCGGCTCTGACTGCGTCCTACTTCCGTTCGCCAGCGAACCGCGTGTCGACGGCCTCCGCGAAGGGGACCATGCCGCTCAGGATCTTCGCCTCTACGAGGGGCTCGATCGCCGCCCGGTAGGCAGTGGCGCTGAGGCCCACATCCTTGGGCATGCTCCCGAGAAACCCCTTGATGGCGACGGCGACAACATCACGCTCCACTCCCGGAAAGTACGGCTTGGCGACAGCGTCGACGATCGCCTCCGTTGGATTTTCGTGGATCCACTTCGCCGCTCGGTTCAGCGCGCCGATGACACGGCGCACCAGCTCCGGGTTTTTCTGGATCACCTCTTCGCGGGTGGCCAGGATGTACCCCATCGCCTCGGGCGCGCCCACGACCTGGGCGTGCTGTTCCGGGTCGGTGAAGTCGAACAGCGTGTACCCGGTACGGTGGACCTCGGCCATTGCCGGCGCCGGCTGCCACATCATGAGCGCGTCGACCTTGCCCGCGCGAAACGCCGGGTAAGCTGTGTCCAGCCCCCCGAGGTAGACGATGTTGACGTCCCGGGCGGGGTCGAGGCCGCCACGCCGCAACACCCGCCGCAGCTGGACTTCGGCCCCCGACCCGGGCGCGGTGGCTCCGATCGTCAGGCCCTTCAGGTCTTTGAGCGTCGTGACGCGACCGCGTAGCTCCTCGCGAACGATCAGCGAGTAGAACTCCCGGTTCAGGAGGCTCGCGATGATCTTCACCGGCCGCTGGCGCAAACGCGCGAGGGGCACGTGCGAGGGGACGAAGTCCGCGAAGTCCACCTCGCCGGCGATGAGCGCATCGCGAGCCGGGCCGCCACCCCGGAACTGAACCCGCTCGACGTCCACACCCTCCCGCTTAAAGAAGCCCCTCTCGGAAGCGACGAACACGATCGTCGCGAAAAAACCCGGGGGGGCCGCCGCCCAGCGGGCTTTGAGGGTTTCCTGCGCCTCCGCGCGTCCTCCGGACGCCAGGAGCAGCCCGCCGAGCATGGCGCCGGCGACGGTGATGATCATGCGGCGTAACGTGAAGTGTCTCATGCGACCTCCGTTTGTCAGCCTTCGATGCCGATGTAGATGGACTGCTCACGCACCTCCACGGCGTAGGTGCGGATGCCTTGGTAGCCGTGGGTCTCACACCCGCCCCGAGCGAGATCGAAGCGCCAGCCGTGCAGCACGCAGGTCACCACGGCCCCGTCGATCTCCCCGCGCTCGAGCGGCCCCTGGGCATGCGGACATAACGCCTCGAACGCGACAATCCCGTCACCCGTCCGCAGGAGCGCCACCCGCGTCCCGTCACGACGCAGCACTACGACGCACCCTTCTTTTCCGTCGAGCAGGTCGAGCGAGCCCACGCGCTCGTACCGCACTTCGCCGCTCACTTGGGGCCCCCGGCACCGAAGAACGGCTCGGCATAGCGCTGGACGGTCTCGGCGTCGAGCCCACGCGCCTCAATGTTGGGCCTCATCGCTTGCATGATCCGGCCGATCGTGCGCATCTCCAGCAGCTGCCGGTTCGGCTCCTCGTACGCGATGCCCGCCGCCTCGGCCAAGATGTCGAGGTAGTGGCGGACGCGGATGCCCCAGCCACTTTCGCCGCGCAGGTTCTCGCGGTAGCAGGAGTGGTAGACGTTCACTAGTGCCTCGACGCCGTTCGCCCGGGCCTCGTCGAACATCGCGGCCATCGCCGCAGGTGTCGGCGGGAAGAACGCGTTGCAGCGCGGCTGCTCGGACACGGCGGAGCCCGTGGGAACGAGCGTGACACCCGGGACGATCTCCAGGAGGCGCGTAACGTTGGCGCGGTCTTGGTCGTAGACTGTGGAGCCCGCGTGGCTGTGCAGAGCGATGACGCGTCCAACCTGCTGCATGCACATCCGACGGAGTTCGGAGAGCCGCTCCACCAGGAACCGCGAGATGTTGTGGACCGGCACGCCGAAGCCTTCGCGAGCAAAGGCTTCGCTGAACGTCTCGTCGCACGAAGGACAGATCGTCAGCACCTGCTCGGGCTTAAACCTCCGGAAATTGGCGAAGGCGATCCGCGTCGTCATAGCGCCGAGATCGTGGTCGCCGAAGTGATGCTGGGGGTTCCCGCAGCAGTTCTCCGGGCCTCCCACGACGACAAACTCGACCCCGAGGCGACGCAAGAACTCCTGCGCCAAGAGGTACACATGGGGCGTGAGATGGACGTTGCACGAGACGTGGAGAATTACCGGCACCGGATCCACGCGGGGCGGAATAGTCGTCTGCCAGCTCGCCTCCTCGGGTGACACCATTGCCCCCCCGAGCATTCGAACGCGCTCGTACAGGTCGGTATAGCGGCGTGCCATGATCTGGTCCCCCTCCGCGTCTACCGCGCCGCCTCGAGAAATTCGGGCCGCAGCGGGCTGAACACCTCGATCACTTCCGCCGCGTCGAGCACCTCAGCCCCGTGGGGCGCGTTCGATGGAATGTAGACAATATCGCCGGGGCCGGCATCGAGCGGACCGCTGTCGAGTAGAAATCGTACCCGCCCTTTGAGGATGTACGCGAACTGCTCGCTCTCGTGCTGGTGCACGGGCTCCGAAGTGCCCGCCGCATACCGGAAGAGGCACATCATCGCCCGATCGCCGACCACCATCTGGCGGGTGACTTCCGGCGAGATACGGGTTACGGGCTGGATGCTCAGGCGGTGCAGGTACACGCAGTTCTCCTCTGTCGTAATGAAAGCGCTCTAGGAACTGACCCCGAGTGAGCGGCCGATGCGCTCGAAGGCATCAATGGCGTGCGCGAGCTCCTCGCGCGAGTGCGTCGCCATCACGATGGTCCGGATGCGCGCCTTGGGCTCGGGCACCATCGGGTAAACGATCGGCGTCGCTAAGACGCCCGCGTCCTCGAGCAGCTGGCTCATGTGCTGAGCGCGCTTCGAATCGCCGAGGATCACCGGCGTGATCGGCGTCTCGCTCATCCCGATATCGAAGCCGAGCCGGACGAGCTCGCCCTTGAAGTACCGCGTGTTCTCCCAAAGCCGAGCCTGTCGCTCGGGCTCTGTCGCCATTATGTCCATCGCGGCCGTTACGGACGCGGCCACTGCGGGCGGAAGCGCCGCGCTGAAGAGGAAGGGGCGGGCCCGCTGGCGAATCAACTCAACTACGGGCCGCGATGAGGCGATGAACCCGCCGACGGCGGCGAGCGCCTTCGATAGGGTACCGATCTGGATGTCCACCCCGCCGTGGACGCCGAAGTGCTCCGCCGTGCCGCCCCCGGCCTTGCCGAGGACACCCGTTGCATGGGCGTCGTCCACCATCAGCGTCGCGCCGTACTGGCGCGTGAGCCGCACGATGTCGGGTAGGGGCGCGATGTCGCCGTCCATACTGAACACGCCGTCGGTGACGACCAGGCACTTGGCGAACCGGTGCGCGTCGCGCAGGCAGACTTCGAGAGCGCGAAGGTCCTTGTGCGGGTAGATGCGTTTTTCGGCGCCGGACAGCCGGATTCCGTCAATGATGCTCGCGTGGTTCAGCTCGTCGCTAACGATGAGGTCGCCCGGCCCCATGAGCGCCGTGACCACCCCGACGTTCGCCGTGAACCCCGACGGCATGAGAACCGCCGCCTCGGCCCCCTTCAAAGCCGCCAGCTTCGCCTCACACACCTCATGGACCGTCATCGTCCCGACGATGGCCCGGACGGCACCGGCGCCCGTCCCGAAAACCTGCACTGCGTCGGCCGCGGCCCGTAGGACGGCCGGGTGCGTCGTGAGCCCGAGATAATTGTTAGACGCGAGCTGGACCAGCCGGCGACCGCCCATTTCGACGGTCGACTCCGCTGCGCTCCAGATTGGACGGGCCCGATGCAGCAATCCACGGTGCTCCATGTCCTCGAGCACGGTCGTGGCGTATGCGTCGAGGCGGCCCGTCATGCTTGCAGCCCCCAGGGCCGGCGCGATGCGCCGCGGACCATTTCGACGACACGGTCGGGGAAGCCGCCGATTGCGGTGAGCATGGCGTGGGCGGCCTTGTCGGGGTCGCCGCCCTCGACGGCCTCGAGGACACGCAGGTGAAGCGACATCTCGTGCTTGACGTCGTCAGCGGGCCGCGACGCCAGCGTCGAGTACCAGAATCGGATGCCCAGGCCGTAGAGCGTCATCAACATGTTGGTTAGCACGGAGTTCTTCGCCGCCTGGTAGACCGCCACGTGGAAGCGCTCATCGGCCTCGACGAGCGCCCGAAACCGCTTCTCGTCGATGAGGGTGTCGACACCGACGAGGCTTTCCCGCATCCGGTCTATGTCCGCAGCCTCTGCTCGGAGGGCGGCGCACCGCGCCACCTGCTCCTCGCACGGCGCCCGGGCCTCATAGACGTTGATGAGGAATTCCGGCGACATCTCGGCGACTAGTACCCCCCTCCGGGGCAAGACTCTGACGAGGCCCTCGCGGCTCAGCCGCTGAATCGCCTCGCGGATGGGCGTCCGTCCCAATCCCAACTCTTCGACGAGCGCCATTTCGTTGAGGAGGGCCCCGGGCTGCAGGTCCTGGAAAAGAATTCGCCGCCGCAACTTCTTGTATGCCACTTCGGACAGGCGGGTCGGCTGTAGCATGGCACTGGTATATTAGTAATATCTCACTGGCATGTCAACGTGATGGCTGTTGATGCGCCGTGGTGCGCGCGAATGAGCCTGGCGTCCTCGAGCACGCGCAGGCGCTTCGCCGGGACCTCGGCGGCCACCATAGGGCGAAACCAGTTCCGGCTATCTCAGACGCCTACGTGCTGGTGAACCGGCTGAGCTGGCGCTCGCGGGCACCGCATTTGCCAATGCCACTGCGGGGACGATTCAGCTGAAGCTCTTGAAGGATCAGCGCTTTGATGAAGCTCAGCGTGCGCCGCGTCAACGTCGCAATGGCCTCGGGCTGTCCCTATCAAGAGGTGTTCGGGGCGCATACGACGCGCTCGCGCGGCTGCGCCCCTTCGCGTGGGTGGTGCCGCAAAGCTCCGGCAGGCAGGGCAATGTTTCCCCCCAATGCGCCGCTCCCAGCCAAAACGCGAGCGTCAGCACGGCGGGGTCCGGCAGCGCGCGCTGCTCCTTCAGGAACTGGTTGAAGCCGCCCACGGCGTCAGCGGCCATCGGCCCCATGGAGCCGGACTTGTCCATCACGACCACGAGTTCGGTGAGGTCTGCCATGGCTCACCTCCCGATCCCATGGGCGGCCCCGAGCTGGCGGAGCGTGGATTCGAGAGCGAACCCGTCCGAGCGCAGGGCGACCCATACGAGGATGACGACGGACGCCGCGGGCAGGAGTATCACGATCTCGTCCCCCTTGCCCTCTGCCCATCGCGAGATGCGCCTCTTCCCCGCACGTAGCAGCCGCTCGGCCGCGGCGAGCGGGGCGAGCAGGGCAGCCAGCAACACGCCCCGACGCTCAAGCGCGGCATGTTCCCGCCGCACCCGTTCGGTGGCGGCGAAATGGGCGCCGGTGATGGATCGAACCCTTGGGTTCGACAACCCGAGGTCCGGGGGACGTCGGGTTGGACGCCGATCGCCCTCAAGGCGAGAGGCGGTCCTGAGGAGCCACTTAACGTGGCTCCGAGGATAAATAGGGCCGGGTCCAAATTCTCTAGAGTTGGAAATCTGAACCCGGCCCCATTTACGGTTTCACGCATGCTCAATCGATGCGCGCGCCGGACTCTTTCACCACCTTCGCCCAGGTCGCGATCTCCTGCCGGATATAAGCGTCGAACTCCTCGGGGCTGTTGCCCGCCGTCTCGATTCCGTCCGACGCGAGCCGGTCGCGCACGTCCGGCGCTTGGAGCAGGCGCGCAATCTCGTGGTGAAGCCGCGTCACGATTGTCTTCGACGTCCCGGCGGGCGCCAATACGCCCCACCAGCCGATCGCCGCGAAGCCGGGCACCCCCGATTCCGCCACGGTGGGAATCTCCGGCGCGACCGGCGAACGGCGCGAGCCGGTCACCGCGAGCGCTTTGAGCTTGCCGGCCTTGACATGCGGCATCCCCACCAGAATGCCGAGTGGAGTCAGTTGGACCTCGCCGCTCAGTATGGCACTCAAGACCGGCCCGCCGCCTTTGTAAGGCACGTGCACCAGATCGACGCCTGCCATGCTCTTGAACAGTTCCATGGTGAGATGGCTCACGGTGCCGTTACCGCCCGACGCGTAGTGGAACTGGCGCGGTCTCGCCTTGGCCAGCGCAATGAGCTCGCGTATCGACGCGGCCGGAAACGACGGATGCGCGACCACGACGAGCGGCGCCGAGCCGACCAGCGTCACCGGCGTGAAATCCTTGACCGTGTCGAACGGGAGCTTGCTATACAGGCTCGGGTTGATCGCGTGGCTACCCGACACTATCAGCAGTGTGTAGCCATCCGCCGCGGCTTTGGCAACTATGTCGGCGCCGATAATGCCGCCCGCGCCGGCACGGTTGTCGAGCACCACCTGCTGGCTCCAAGTCTTGGTCAATTGCTGCCCGACGATGCGGGCGAGCGTGTCGGTGGTGCTGCCGGGCGTGAACGGCACGATCAGGCGGATCGGCTTCGTTGGATACGCCTGCCCTTTCGCGGGAACGGGCTCCGCGGCCGCCAAAACGGATTGCGCAAAAGCCGCAAGGCATCCAATCGCGAGCCCCAGACCACCAGCGGCCGGCAAGAACTTCTCGCGTGCCGTCGTCGCTTTCATTCGGGTAGCCTCCAATATGCTTGTCTTTTGCCGCTGCCACGGCGGGCTGCCGAGCGAGCCACTCAGCGCTGCGCGTCCCTTTGGCTGGCGCAACAACTAGTTTAGTGCAAAACGGCTGATCGAGGGAAGTGGTTACCGGCAAGCGCACCCGTCAATTCCCGTCTCTTACCGTAAGGAGTAAAATGGCGTCTTGCCATTCAACCGGAAAGATCGCTATGCCCTCCGAAGTCACCCGGCAACTCGCTGAGTTTGCGGCCAATACCCACTACCAGGACATTCCGTCAGCCGTTCACAGCCAGGCGAAGCTTGCGATTGCCGATGCGATGGGAACGGCACTCGCCGGGCTGAACGACCGGGCGGTGGTGCTGTTGCGCGAGCTGGTGGCCGCCGAATTCCAGGCGGGACAAGCCAGCGTGTTCGGCTGCGATCTGCGGCTTACCGCCGCCGGCGCGGCGCTCGCCAACGCAGCCTCCGCTCACGCGCTTGATTACGATAGCATCAGCCTGACGGTGAGCGGCTTCGTCGCGTCTCCCGTGCTGTTCGCGCTGCTCGCGGTCGCCGAGGAGCAAGGCAGCGTGTCGGGACGCGACCTGCTCGAGTCGTTCGTCATCGGCTGGGAAGTCGAAGCGGCCATCATGCGCGGCTTGGGAGTCGACCACTACGCGAGAGGCTGGCATTCCACGTCCACGCTCGCCCACTTCGGCGCCGCCGTTGCGGTCGGCCGGCTGCTCAAACTGGATGCGGTGCGCATGCGTCATGCGATTGGCATCGCGGCCTCGGAAGCATCGGGCGTGCGCACCATGATCGGCAAGGAATGTCCTAGCAACATGATCAACGCGTTCCATGTCGGCAAGGCGGCGCGCAACGGCATCGTCGCCGCGCGGCTCGCGCAGCGCGGATTCACCGCGCACGCGAGCGTGCTGGAAACCGAATGGGGGTTCTGCAACTCCTTCAACGGTTCCGGCAACTACGACCTGGACGCGATGCTCGATGGGCTCGGCAATCCGTACGACTTGGTCGATCCAGGACTGGTGATCAAGGTGTATCCATGCTGCGGCCTGATCCACTCGGCGCTCGACGGGGTGCTCGACCTGAAGCGGCAACACGGCCTAGACGCAGCGCAAGTCAGCCGCGCGCGCATTGCGGTGCATGAGTTGGTACCGCGGCCGATGTGCTTCGACCGCCCGCAGACCGGCTACCAGGGCAAGTTCTCCACGCCGTTTTGCATCGCCACTGCATTGCGCGAAGGCGCGGTGCGGCTTGCGCATTTCACCGACGAGCGCGTGCGTGATCCGCAGATGCAAGAACTGATGGCGCGCGTGGAAATGGTCGTGCACCCCGAACTGCGCGGCTACCAGACGTTTTTGCAGAAAGAGTTTACCGACGTCAGCTTGGAGCTTGCCGGCGGGGGCGGGGTCGAATGCCGCGTTTGGCGCCTAAACAACC
>Ga0194131_10007237_pt1 | contig 15019 bp, 17 predicted proteins | sample TA2KigO120mmetaG_FD_148631 | JGI IMG/M metagenome (GOLD analysis project Ga0194131, IMG submission 148631) | Freshwater microbial communities from Lake Tanganyika, Tanzania - TA2015053 Kigoma Offshore 120m | ecosystem: Environmental > Aquatic > Freshwater > Lake | place: Tanzania: Lake... | reverse complement strand
GGAAGCTCGTCGATGGTCGACACGTCGAGGTCGCCGTACACCGTGAGGGCCAGCGTGCGCGGAATGGGCGTCGCGGTCATGACCAGGACGTCCGGGTTGTATCCCTTGCTGCGCAGCATGCCGCGCTGCATCACCCCGAAACGGTGCTGCTCGTCCACGATCGCCATGGAGAGCGCTCGAAAGTGCACGCCTTCCTGGATGAGCGCGTGGGTACCCACCACCACGTCCACTTCGCCCAAGGCCACGGCCTTCAAGGTGGCCTTTTTCTCGCGCCCGCTCATGGCGCTCTTGAGCAGGCGGACCGAATATCTGTCACCGATCAATTCGCGCATTTTCACCGACAGTTGTTCCGCGAGGATTTCGGTGGGCGCCATGATGGCGGCCTGAAATCCGGAGCGGCACGCGAGCCAGGCGCAGAAGGCGGCCACCACGGTCTTACCGGAGCCGACGTCGCCCTGCGTCAGCCGGCTCATGGGCACCGGCCGCCGCACGTCGGCCACCACGTCGAACAGCGTGCGTCGCTGCGCTCCGGTGAGCGGGAAGGGGAGGGTGGCGGCGAACTCGTCCACCACGGTATCCTCAAGCTCGTAGCGCAGGCCGCGGGGCACGCTGTCGGTCTGGCGGCGGCGCAGCGCCAGGCCCACCTGCATCACGAACAATTCCTCGAAGACCAGCCGCTCGTAGCCGGCGTCGCGCTCTTCCAGGGTTTCCGGTAAATGCTGCGCCAGGATCGCCTCGGCCCGCCCCATCAAGCCCTGGGCGCGCAGAACCGACTCCGGCAGCAGCTCGCGCACCTGCCACGCGTGGCGCTCCAGCACGATGCGGGCAAGGCGCCGCATGGTCTGCTGGCTGAGTTTTTCAGTGAGGCCGTAGACCGGCACGATGCCGCCGGTGGGGGCGTCGTCATCCGCCTCGAGCTTCTCGAATTCGGGCGACGCGATCTGCCACGCGTTGAATTTCCGCTCGGCTTTTCCGCAGGCCACGACGCGCATTCCGAGGACGAACGACGAGCGGATGTACTGGTTGTTGAACCATACCATGGTCAGGGTGCCGCTGCCGTCGTTGATGGTCACGCGGGTGATGGTCAGGCCAGGCTTCGGCTTGAACATCGAGACGCCGGTCACTTTTCCCCACACCGTCGCCGTCTCGCCGTGACGAAGGGCCTTGATCGCGCACAGGTTGCGGCGATCCTCGTGGCGGCGGGGGAGTTGCCAGAGGAACTCCTCGATGGTGCGGACGCCGAGTTTCTCCAACAGGGCGCCAAATCTCGGACCGATGCCTTTGACTTTCGTGATCGGATCGCCGATCAGGGGATATCCCTTGGGGAGGTTGGCCGGGCGCGTCACCCGGGGCCGCCTGGGAGCCGGTGTCGGGGCCGCGACCGGAGGCTGCTCCGGAGCGCGCCGGGAAAAATGGGCGAGAAGTGCTTCGGCCTTCCGCAGGCGTTCTTCCCGCAGGTTGGGGGGCAGCACGTCGTAATCGGCAAAGAGCGCGCGCACCTGGTCCAGGGCCGCGATTTCGGCGGCGTGGTCGGTCTGGCCGCGTGCCTCAAGGGCCCAGCGCGCCACGTACTTGTCCAGCCCGCCGAACACTGAGGCGTTTTTATGGGCCATCTGGCGCTCAAGCGGAAACGGCCGCGTGAGCATCGCAATAATTTCCCCGAGGGCCTGCGCGGTCGGCACGCTATTGTGCTCCTTCCTTCGTGGCCTTGATACTTTCGGCAATGCGCTGCACCACGCCGCTTTTCACGCCGAGCACGGCCACTTTCGCGGCGTTGAACACGGCGTGGGCGTTGGCCCGGCCGTGCGCCTTGATGACCAGTCCGTGGAGGCCGAGCAGGGGCGCGCCGCCGTAGTCGCTCTGGTCGATCTGGCTCTTGAGGCCTTTCAGCACGGGCTTGAGCAGAAGCGCGCCGAGTTTTGCGCGGGCCCCGCCGGCCTCCACGCCGGCCTTGAGCAGCGCCAGCATCATCTCGGCCACGGCCTCGCCGGTCTTGAGGGCTATGTTGCCCACGAATCCGTCCGCGACCGCGACGTCGACGCTGCCGGCCAGCATGCCGGTCGGCTCGACGTTGCCCACGAAGTTCAGACCCGATTTCTCCAGGATCGGAAACACGGCGTTGACCAGGGCGTTGCCCTTGCCGGCCTCGCCGCCGATGTTGAGCAGGCCCACGCGGGGCGAGGAGCGCTGCACGGCGTGCTGCATGTAGAGGCTTCCCATGGTGGCGAACTGCACCAGGTACTCGGGCTTGGAATCCGCGTTGGCCCCGGAGTCGAGCACCAGCACCGGCGCCTTGCGGGTGGGCCAGAGCACGGCGATGGCCGGGCGGCGGATGCCCTGCAGACGACCGATGGTAAACAGGGAAATGGCCATCAGCGCGCCGGTGTTGCCCGCGGAGAGCAGCGCCTGGGCTCGGCCTTCCTTCACCAGTCGCGCGCCCACCCCCATCGAGGTGCTGTCGCGGCGGTTGAGCGCGTCGCTGGGCGCCTCGTCCATCCCCACCACGTCGGGCGCGTGCACGATTTCCACCGCGGGTGAAGGCTGGGCGACCAGGGGCCGCAAGCGGGCCTCATCACCGACCAGCAGAACGCGCGCCACGCCCTCCGCGGCCACGCGCAGGGCGCCGCCAACCGGCTCTTGGGGCGCGTGGTCGCCCCCCATGGCGTCGATGGCCAGCGTGGGAAGGTCCGTGGTGGTGATGGCTTCCGCCTCCTTCGGAGTAAGCGCAATGCAGTCGCAGCGTGGCTGAAAAGTCGATAAGGAATACAGTGTCGCGCTCGATCCGAGTCCGACGACGGAGGCGCCCCGGCAGGCCCGGCGCCGCATCAGGGATCTGACCCGGGGGAGTCGCCTGCGGCGATCCTCCATGGGATCTGACCCAGGGGAGTCGCCTGCGGCACCCCCCCATGGATCTGACCCAGGGGAGTCGCCTGCGGCACCCCCCCATGGATCTGACCCAGGGGAGTCGCCTGCGGCACCCCCTGGGCCCCCGATATACTGGTGGTTCGTCAGTGTGAAAAATTTTCCTGCCGTGCCGCGACAGCGAACACCGGTTCGATCGGCACGCGAACGGGGGTTCGGTGATCGGCCGCTGGCGTGGCTCCGAGTTCGAGGACACGGGCCCAGCTCGACGGCATCTGGTACAAGCTGCATGGTATCGCGAGCAAGCGGCACGGCGCTTTCATCCCCCTGCTGCTGCCTTGCCAGACAACCCACGATCTTCATTCGGTTCGGACAGCGTGAGGACGACCCGTTTCCCGAGCGCCTGTGCGAAGCGGTCAAGCAGCTCGAGCGTCGGCTGTTTGAGGGTTCTCCCCTGTTCCACCCGGCTGACGATTGGCTGAAAGGTACCTGCCGCCTCGGCGAGCTGTGCCTGCGTCCAGCCCTTCTTGAGTCGTGCCTGGCGGATCTCTTTGCCGATGGTTTTGAGCATGTTGGAAAACAGGCCGACTTCGTCTGGAGCCACTTCATCGCCACGAAGGACGCGGAGGCGCAGTTCGTTCAAATAATCCCGCTCCTTGGTCAGATATGGAAGGACTTCTCGCTCATATTCATCCTGCGAGCAGTACCCCGCGTTGGCCAGTTCCCAGGCAACCCCTTCGGCGAACGCCCTGGAGCTCTTCTGGTCCGCCAGATAACTCCGATCGGCCTGGTTGAACAGCGTCGCGATTCCCTCTCGGATGATGCGGATTTTTCCAGGACCCATTTCTAGTCGCCACCTTCTCCTGTTTTGTTTGCCGCCTTCAGTCTTCAACATTGTGGAGCCCTACGATCTTGATGGGAACGCCATCATCGCACAAGATGACGAAAAATTCGCGGTCCAAAGTCGTCCTTACCGTCTTCACCTGCTGCGCATCGATCTCGGCCTCGAACACCACGTATGGCTTTCCTTCATACAGGCTGAGATACTGCTCGAAGTGCCCGTACACGCCGCGGCCATGCCAGTTGTTGCTGCCCACTCGCAGCATGCCGGAGTCTTCGATTGCCCGGGCAACCTTGCGGCTTCCTTTTCGGAGGCCGTGGTTGATGACGTGGACGCCGCGAAAGAGCACTTACATACTCCATGACGTATTATATCCCATGAAGTATTGGAGTGCAACCTCCGTTTTCCTGCCTGTGGGTCAGGCCTGAGGCTCGTTCACTCCGGTGGGTACGAGCGCTGGATCTCATCGCCGGCCGGCAGGTTCCACATTGCCTGTCTCCGCCGGCAGGTGGCGGATTACGGCGGCGAGCGCGATTTGACATCCCCGGACGCTTCCCCTATAATGAGACGGCCTTTTCGTCAGGAAGGGCATTCCAGCGCCGTCACGGCGCGCAATCAGCGAACCGGAAGGAGGGTGCGTTCCGATCGGCAACCCTCAGTGAGAGGAACGACGGCAAGAGATGAAGGTTGATATCGCCGAGATCAGACAGGGCGGGGCAGGTGCGAAGTCCGACTTCGACTACCAGGGTCCGCTCGACCTCGTCGACCTCCGCTTCCTGGGGCCGGTCCAGCTGCACCTGAGGCTGTCCAACGCGGGCAGCCGCCTGCTGATGCAGGGTGAGCTGGAGGGCAAGGTGCGGGTGACCTGTGATCGCTGCGCCGAGGACTTCGAAGAGACTCTCACCGTCGAGATTGACGAAGAATATCTGCCTAGCGCGAGTCCCGAAGCGGCCGGACACGAAGACGATCCCTGGACCGACATCAACGTGTATCAGCCGGAAGACACGACAGTTGACGTGACCGAGGTGCTCCGCCAGAATACTCTTGCCGCGCTTCCCATCCAGGCGCTTTGCAGCGAGGCCTGCCAGGGCCTGTGCGCGAGCTGCGGCGAGAATCTGAACAAGCGTCAGTGCTCGTGTGAGCGCTCCAGCATCGATCCCCGCTGGCAGCCGCTCCTCAAGCACATGCAGCAGACCGAGCCCTCGTCCAACTGATCGGATCGTGCCCCCGCCCGTCGCGGGAGGTCAGCCATGCCCAATCCAAAATACAAGACGTCCCATTCCAAGACGCGCCGCCGCCGCGCGAACATCCGCCTGGAGGCGCCCAACGCGGTTCCGTGCCCGCACTGCAAGGAGCCCAAGTTGCCGCATCACGTCTGTCTGTCGTGTGGCAAGTACCGCGATAGAACGGTCTTCACGCTGGAGGCCTAGCGGGTGTCGCGCCTGCGGGCCGCCATTACCGGCGTCGGCCACTACGCCCCGCCAAAGGTCCTCACGAATCAAGATCTCGAGCGCATGGTGGATACCAGCGACGAGTGGATTCGCACGCGGACCGGCATCCTTGAGCGGCGCATCGCCGATGAATCCACCGCGACCAGCGACATGGCGGTCGAGGCGGCTTTGCGCGCCCTCGAAAACGCGCACGCGCGCGCCGAGGATCTGGATTTCGTCATCGTGGCCACGGCAACCCCGGACATGCCCTACCCGGCGACCGCCGCCCTGGTCCAGGCTCGCATCGGCGCGACAAAGGCCGGCGCCTGCGACGTGACCTGCGGCTGCTCCGGCTTCATTTACGCGCTCAACATGGGGGCCCAGTTCATCGCCGCCGGGGCCTACCGCAAAGTGCTGGTGGTCGGGGCGGACACGCTGAGCAAGGTGACCGACTTCACCGACCGCAACACCTGCGTGCTGTTCGGGGATGGCGCCGGCGCCGTCGTGCTCGAGGCGGCCGCCGAGGGATACGGAATCCTGAGCTTTTCCCTGCGCTCGGACGGTAGCGGCAGCCACCTCCTCTACTTGAAGGCGGGCGGCTCGCGCTGTCCCGCCACTGCCGAGACCGTGGCCCGCCGCGAGCACTTCACCGTCATGGCGGGCAGCGAAGTGTTCCGCTTCGCGGTGCGCGTGGTTGCGGAGGCTACCCAGGCGGTGCTCGTCGAGGCCGGCGTCGGCGTGGACGACGTGGCGCTTTTCATCCCGCACCAGGCCAACCTCCGTATCATCGAGGCCGCGTCCAAGCGCCTCAACATCTCGATGGAGCGGGTGTTCGTCAACCTCGATCGCTACGGCAACACCTCGTGCGGCTCGATCCCCATGGCGCTCAGCGAGGCGGTCGTCGCGGGTCGCTTGAAGGACGGTGACCTGCTGGTGATGTGCGGCTTCGGCGCGGGACTTTCGTGGGGCGCGACGGTGATGCGTTGGAGCCCCACCCGGGTGTCCGCGTCCCCCGAGCAGGCGCCGGCCGAGGCGGTCGGCGAGCCCGTCGTCAATTAATTTCTGAGCGGAGATAAAATGCCTTCGGTTGCTTTCGTATTTCCCGGCCAGGGCTCGCAGGCGGTCGGCATGGGCGCCGACCTCGCGCGCTCCTTCCCGGAGGCGCGGGAGGTCTTTGATACGGCCGATCGCGTGCTTGGATTTCCGCTCTCCCAGGTGTGCTGGGAAGGGCCCGAAGAGAAGCTGCGCCAGACCGAGTACACCCAGCCCGCGATCGTGGCCGTCAGCCTGGCGGCGTGGCGCGCCCTGGAAGCGCGCGAGATCCGCCCGGTGATGGTGGCCGGCCACAGCGTCGGCGAATACTCGGCGGTGGCGGCGGCCGGGGTGTTGTCCATGGAGGATACCCTGCGGCTGGTGCGGGTGCGTGGCCTTGCCATGCAGGCTTCCGGAGAAAGTCGCCCCGGGGGCATGGCGGCCGTGCTCGGGCTTGCCACGACAGAGGTCGAAGCCCTCTGCCAGACGATCAACGCGGCCGGGCCGGGGACCGTCGAAGTGGCCAATGTGAACTCTCCGGATCAGACGGTGATCTCGGGCGACCTGGAGGCCGTCGAGCGGAGCCCGGAAATTGCCAGGTCGGCCGGCGCGAAACGCTGCATTCCGCTGCCGGTCAGCGGCGCGTTCCACTCGTCGCTGATGCTGGACGCGGCCAGTACCCTGTCCGACGAGCTGGATCGCACACCTTTCCGGCAGGCGCGCATCCCTGTCGTGGCCAACGTCATGGCTGCGCCGGTGGTGCACCCCGACGAGGTGCGCGAGGCCTTGCGGGCGCAGGTGGCTTCGCGGGTGCGCTGGGTCGAGTCCATTGAGGCGATGGTGGCGCGCGGCGTCACCACCTTCGTGGAAGTCGGCCCGGGCACCGCGCTGGCCGGCATGATCCGCAAAATTTGCCGCGAGGCGCGCGTGTACAACGTGCAGGACGCGGCCACCCTGATGCGCGCTGTGGACGGCCTCAACAGCGGCGTCGCTACCTAGGAGGATCGCCATGCCCGACACCACTGCTCAAATCGCGCCGACCCTGCAACAATTCTCGTTGCTGGGGAAAACCGCGCTCATCACCGGATCCGCGCGCGGCATCGGACGCGCCATGGCGCTGGCCTTCGCGAGGGCCGGCGCTGACGTCGTGGTCAACTCCCGCAGCGAGGCCGGCTCCCAGCGGGTCGCCGAGGAAATCCGCGCGCTGGGACGTCGGGCGCTGGCCTATGAGGCCGACGTTTCCGACGCCGCCGCCGTCGATGGGATGATCGGGGAGGTCCTCAAGGAGTGGCAGACCCTGGACATCCTGGTGAACAACGCGGGGATCACCCGCGACGGCCTGCTCCTCCGCATGAAGGACGAGCAGTGGCACGAGGTGCTGCGGGGCAACCTGAACTCCGCGTTTCACTGCACCCGCGCCGTGTCGCGCGCCATGATGAAGCAGCGGCACGGGCGCATCATCAACGTCTCCTCGGTGGTGGGGATCATGGGCAACGCCGGGCAGGCCAACTATGCGGCCAGCAAGGCCGGTCTGATCGGCTTCACCAAGGCGATGGCGAAGGAGCTGGCCTCGCGCGGCGTCACCGTAAATGCCATCGCGCCCGGCTTTATCAAGACCGACATGACTGACGCGCTTGGCCCGGAGGCGAAAGAAACGCTGACCGGGCAGATCCCGATGGCCCGCCTGGGCGAGCCGGAGGACGTGGCGGACGCCGCGCTCTTCCTGGCCAGCGACGCCGCGCGCTACATCACCGGCCAGGTGATCGTGGTGGACGGCGGGATGACCATGTAGAAGGAATCGCGAGGCGGGTCGCAGTATGTTGCGGCGCGCTTGTGCGCTTGCTTTTTTCAGGAGGACAAGAATGTCTGCGGTTTATGACAAAGTGAAGAAAATTGTGGCCGAGCACCTCGGCGTGGAAGAGGTCCAGGTGACGCCGGAAGCCACTTTCGTGGACGACCTGGGCGCCGATTCGCTCGACATCGTCGAGATCGTGCTTGCTTTCGAGGACGAGTTCCACATTGAGATTCCCGACGAGGACGCCGAGAAGATCACCCGAGTCCAGGAAGCGGTCGACTACATCACCAGCAAGGGTGGACAGGAAGTCCCCGGATAGATTTTGATGGACGACTGGCTGCTTCCCTACGTCGGCACCAACGTCGGCCTGGGGCTGGTCAGCGGATGGGCGGTCGGCTTCACCCTTAAAAAGATCGCGAAGCTGGCGGCCATCTTGTTGGGCATCAGCTTTGTCCTGATTCAGATCCTGGTCGTCAACAAGTTCCTGGCCATCAACTGGCCGGGTCTGGCGGCCGCGTTCGCCCAGATTTCGAAGAAATCCACCGCCCAATCCCCCCACTGGTGGAGCCTGCTGCTGTATAACTTTCCCTACGCAGGCTCCTTCGCGGTGGGTTTTTTCTTGGGCTTCAAAAAAGGATGATGGCTCGTGCAAGATACCGCGTATGAAGCCCGCGTCGCGAAGAGTCCGGAGCGCAAGGCGCAGTTCGTAACCGCGTCGGGAATTCCGCTGCAGCGGGTGTACGTGGGGCCGGGCTTCTCGTCGGAGGCGCACGGCTTCCCGGGGGAATTCCCCTTCACGCGCGGCGTGCAACCCACCATGTACCGCGGGCGTTTCTGGACCATGCGCCAGTATGCGGGTTTTGGCAGCGCGCAGGAGACCAACGAGCGCTTCCGCTACCTGCTCGACAACGGGCAGACCGGGCTCTCGCTGGCGTTCGATCTGCCCACCCAGATGGGCTACGATTCCGACCACGCGCGCGCCGCCGGCGAGGTCGGACGGGTAGGGGTGGCCATCGACTCGGTGGACGACATGGACGCGGTGTTCCGCGACATTCCGCTCGATCAGGTCACCACCTCGATGACCATCAACGCCCCGGCCGCCATCCTGCTGGCCATGTACGTGGTGGCCGCCGAGCAGCGCAAAATCCCTCGGGACCGGCTGGGCGGCACGGTGCAGAACGACGTGCTCAAGGAATACATCGCGCGCGGAACCTACATTTTCCCTCCACGCCAGAGCCTGCGGCTGTGTACCGACATCATCGAATTCTGCTCGCGGGAGATGCCGCGCTGGAACCCCATCAGCATCAGCGGATATCACATGCGCGAGGCGGGCTGCACGGCCGTGCAAGAGGTCGCGTTCACCCTGCTCAACGGCATGACCTACGTGCGAGAAGCCCTGGCCCGCGGGCTGGATTTCGACGCCTTCGCGCCGCGTCTGTCGTTCTTTTTCGGCGCCTGGAGCCATTTGCTCGAAGAGGTGGCGAAATTCCGCGCGGCGCGGCGCATGTGGGCGCATCTGGCGCGCGAGGAGTTCGGCGCGAAGAAGCCGCAGTCGGAGATGCTGCGCTTCCACACCCAGACGGCCGGCTCGTCGCTGACCGCGCAGCAGCCGCTCATCAACGTGGTGCGGGTGACGGTGCAGGCCCTGGCGGCGGTGCTGGGCGGAACGCAGTCCTTGCACACCAACTCGTTCGACGAGGCGCTGGCGCTGCCCACCGAGGCGTCGTCGCTGCTGGCCCTGCGCACCCAGCAGATTATCGCCAACGAGTTGGGGGTGACCGACAGCATCGATCCGCTGGGCGGGTCCTGGCTGGTGGAGAGCCTGACCGACGAGATCGAGAGGCGCGCGCGCGATTATTTCGCGGAGGTCGAGCGGCGCGGCGGCATGCTGGCCTGTATTGAGAGCGGCTACGTGATGCGCGAGATCCAGAACGCCGCGTATGCATGGCAGCTCAAGGTGGAGCGCGACGAAGAAATCGTGGTGGGCGTCAATAAACATCAGATGCCGGAGAAGCTCAACATCGGGCTCCAAAAAATTCCCGAGCGGCTTGAGGCGGAGCGTCGCGCGGCGGTGGCAGCGGTGCGTGCAGAACGCGACGCGGCGGCGTGGTCGTCTTCTCTGGAGCGGTTGCGCGCCGCGGCTTCGGGCACTTCGGGCGGAGAGAATTTGATGCCCCTGATCATCGAAGCGGTGCGCGCCCGCGCCACCGTGGGAGAAATTTCCGACGCGCTGCGCGCCGAGTGGGGCGCGTACCAGGCGCCCCACGATTTTTAGAACCGCATGCTCCACGCGCTTGATCACATCGGTTTTGCGGTGCCCAATCTCGAGGAAGCGCTGGCGGCGCTGAAAAACATCCTGGGAAAGGGCGAGGTGCACTTTGAGGAAGTGGACGACCAGGGCGTGCGGGTGGCCTGCATTCCCCTGCGCGACTGCAACCTGGAGCTGCTCGAGCCCACGCGGGCGGATTCCCCGATTGCGAAGTTTCTGGAGAAAAAAGGCCCCGGCGTCCATCATCTGGCGTTCGCGGTGGACGACGTCGAGGAGAAACTGCGCGTGCTTTCCGAGGGCGGCGTGCGGCTGGTCGACGAGAAGCCCCGCCTGGGCGCCGAGGGAAAGCGCATCGCGTTTCTGCACCCGAAGAGCACCGGCGGTCTGCTGATCGAATTGTGCGATCGAAAGGGAGAATCGTGATCCGGAGTGGACTCGGCGCAGCCGTGACACGCTACTCTGCGCGGTGTCAGGCACGGACACGCTACTCTGCGCGGTGTCAGGCACGGACACGCTACTCTGCGCGGTGTCATCCGTGTGGCGACCGAAAGGAGGCGTCGTGATCCGATCGTTCTTTCACTTCGAGCCGGAGATTCCGGCCACCGCCTACGTGGATCCGGGCGCCACGGTGATCGGCCGGGTGTTTCTTGGCGAGCACGCGAGCCTGTGGCCGGGAGCGGTGCTGCGCGGCGACATCAATTCGATCTCGGTGGGCGATTATTCCAACGTGCAGGACAACAGCGTGCTGCACGTGGCGGACGCCCATCCGGTCCTGGTGGGCAAGGAGGTGGTCATCGGCCACTCCGCGGTGGTGCACGGCTGCACGATTGAGGACGGGTGCCTCATCGGCATCGGCGCGAAGGTGCTCAACGGGGTAGTGGTCCGAGAGGGCAGCATCCTGGCGGCCGGCGCGCTGGTGCCGGAGGGGGCGCAGTTGGAGCCGCGCAGCCTTTACATGGGCGCGCCGGCGAAAAAGCGCCGCGATCTCACGGAGGAAGAAGTGGCCCGTATCCGCATGATGGCGCGCAAGTATGCGTTTCTCGCGACGGCTCACCGGGCAAGCCTGGATGCGGCGGCCCGGGGTCAGAAAATGTCGAGCGCCGATTGGGAGCGCGGCCTGCAAGAATTCCGCTCGAGCCTGCCGGGGCCAGGTCCTTAGTGGCGCGCGACACAAGTAGCTTTTCCTTACGGGTCAGCGACTGACCCGGGCGTGTCGCGCGACACGATCAAACCGATTTGGGGCTAAGTGGTCCGCGCCTGGGGCTCCAATTCATGATCAGACTTGCGCCGCGGACCACTTAGTGGCGCTGGTCGCCTGGGTGTTGAAAAGGGCAGCTACGGGTTAAGATCAATTCCGTCCGACCCGATATTGACCATGACAAGGATTGTCACATCTTCGTAGACGCCGTCGGGAACGATGGTCGCGGCAATCATGGAGGAGCGCCACGATGATTTCGATCAACGCTAACATGGGAGGCATGCGCGCGCACGACGCGCTGCAGCAGAGCCATCGGACCTTGCAGACCGCGCTGGAGCGGCTCTCCACCGGGATCCGAATCAATCGCGCGGAGGACGACGCGGCCGGCCTCATGGTGCGCGACCGCTTCCAGGCGCAGGTCAACGGATTCGAAGAGGGCATCCGCAACGTCCAGACCGCCCAGGGCATGATCGGCGTGGCCGAGCAAGGGCTCAACAAGATCACCGACGCCCTGCAGCAGATGCGCGCCCTGGCCGTCCGCTCCGCCGACGACAATCTCACCGACGACGATCGCCAGCGCATCCAGAACCAGGTGAAAAGCCTGTTGCGCGAGGTCAACGAGCGCGCCCAGCGGACCACCTACAACGGCAAGAACCTGCTCGACGGCAGCATCGCCGATCCGCACAACGCGCGCGACGGCGTGGGAAAATTGCAGTCCAACTCGTTTTTGGCCAGCGGCAACACGCTGCTCAGCGGCGTCAGCACCGTCGGCAACGCGGCCACCACGGCCGGGGCCATCAGCCAGGGCTCCTACGAAGTGAAGCTGGTCTTTGACGGCAACCACCGCGACACCATCACGAAGTCGACGCTCACCACCTTCAAAGGCGAAAATTCTCAGGGCTTCGCCTACTTAAACAGCAAGGGCGTGGCCGGCACGGTCGTGACTCGCAGCGAGCAACTGACCGACCGCCAGGGCAACGTCCACGACGTGAATTTCGTGTTCACCTCCAGCGGCGCCAACACCTGAAGCTTCACCGCCACCGGCGGCATCGGCGGCGCCTGGAACGAAACCGCCGACTTCAACGGAACCCTGACCTTCGACTCCAGCGGAAATCTCTCATCGATGACCGCGGCCGGCTCGAACGTATCGCTGGCCGGCCAGAAAGTCACCAAGGTCATCGGTGACGGCACCTCGGGCGGCCAGTCGTGGAACATTAATTTCGGATTCATGAAGAACAACGCGCAGCCGCCGCAGGTGGACAATCCCGTCGAGCCGGGCAACGGACTGGTGGGCGGCGCGAAGACCACCCAGGTGACCTTCCACAGCCATCTGAACAGCACCACCGATGCCGGCAATATCTACATCGGGCCCACCACCAGCATCGTGGATCGCGTCGGCACGCGCCACGACGTCAGCTTCGTATTCACCAAGACCATCGATCAGACCGGGTCCAGCGAAGCCGCCGACACCTGGATGATGCACATGACCGACGTGGGCGCTGGCGGCGCCTGGACCGGCGCCAGCGAGAACACCAGCGGCATCCTGCTCGAGTTCGACTCGAGCGGCACGCTGGTGAAAACCAACGGAGAAAATGGCCGCCTGCTCGAGGTGACTTTCGCGGACGGTACCGCGGAAGGCCAGAAGGTCGTCGTCGACATGTCCTCGCTGTCGAGCACGCCGGCCGCGTCCTCGGTGACCCTCTCCGCGGACGGCGCGTCGCCCGGCACCACGCTGTCCGCGTACTATACCGCCACCCTGGATCGCGACGAGCTGAGCGGCTACAGCACGACCATCGCGGCCGACACCTTCCTGGACTACGGTGGCCTGCCGCACCCCACCAGCCTGACCATGACCAAGACCGGGCGCAACACCTGGAGCTACCAGATCAACGGGCTGACCACCGTAAGCGACCACTGGAACGGCATCCGCAGCGGCGGCGCCAACGCCCAGCGGCACCATGGTCTTCAACGACCTGGGCAACATGATCACGCTCAATGGCAATCCGGTTGCAGCCTTCAACATCACCATCGAGGATGGCACGGTGCCCGGCCAGGTGATCACCTTCGACTTTGGCAACATCACCCAGCCGACCAACGGCACCGTCAACCTGGGGCCCGCCAACCTGACCGGCACGAATGACGGCAACGCCACCAACAGTGCCACAACGACGTTCAACCCCAGCGGCACGCTGAACGCGAGCGCCGGCACGGCCGCCAGCCTCGACCCCGAAGGCACGGCATCCTACGCGCTGAATTTCTTCGACGCCACCGGCACCTCCCACAACGTGACGCTCACCCTCACCAAGACCACGAACGCCACCGGCGGCAGCACGGAGTTGGCGGACACCTGGCACTACGCCATCACGTCACCCAGCGATGCCACCTGGTCTTCCGGAATTACCAGCTCGACGCCCGGCGCTACCGGCGACATCACTTTCAACAACAGCGGGACCACCACCGCCACCACCACCGTGCAGATCACGGACGGCGCGGGGACCCTGCAAAACGTGCTGGTGAATTTCTCCGGCCTGACCAGCGTGGGGGCGCCCACACTGCCCGCGCCAACCGCCACGGAGAGCGGCGGCACCGCGGCGCCGGTGAAAACCACCGAGCCGGACGTCTTCGGCACGCTGGGAAGCAGCGACCCGGGCGTTGGCGGTGCGTTCAACTTCTACGACGCCAACGGAGTGGCGCACAGCGTGGGAGTGACGCTCACCAACACCGGCGGCGGTGTCTGGACCTACGCCATCACCGGACTCGACAACGTCACCGCCGGTGGCACCTGGACCGGCACCGCCGGCGGCGAGCTGACCGGGACCCTGACCTTCGTCGCCGGAGTCCTTACCAACATCAACGGCTTCGGCGCGGCGTACAAGCCCACCGTAACCGCCAGCACGGCAGGCGGCCCGGAGAGCTTTCTCCTCGACTTCACCGCGCTGTCTGAAGGCGCGTCCAGCATGCCCAGCGGCTCCGTTGACGGCGTCGACGGTGGGTCAACCAGCGCCACCGTCAGCGGGCAGCTCGACTCCCTCACCCCGAGCGCCTACTCTACCTCCACGCCGAACAACACCAAGACGTTCAATCTGAACGCGTACGACGGCGCCGGCAACTTGCACAGCATCTAGTTGGACCTGCTCAAGGAAATCAACAACAGTGGCCTGGACGACCAGTGGACGATGACGGTGACCAGTGCCAGCAGCGGACTCTGGACCAGCGGGATAGCCGGCAGCCCCGTGAGCACGACGCCAGGCGCCTTCACGGTCCTCCATTTCGACAGTTCCGGCAACATCTCCCAGATTAACGACAGTGTAGGCAACTTCTACGTCGGTTCCTCCTTCATTCTGACGGTGAACGACGGAACGACCCTCGGCCAGTCCATCAACATCGACTTGTCCAGCTTGAACAGCGTGGTCGTCCCCACGGTCAACAGCGTGACCGGCACCCAGGACGGTACCTCCGCCACGCCAGCCGTGAAAAGCACCAGCCTCACGGTCACCGGCGCCATCGACTCGGATCGGCTCACGCCCTCCGGCAGCGACAGTTTCACCAAGATCGTGTCGCTGGTCGACGCCATCGGCGAGACACACAGCGT